>Ga0306922_10001220_pt1 | contig 22887 bp, 14 predicted proteins | sample sta12Cox44000082_FD_203758 | JGI IMG/M metagenome (GOLD analysis project Ga0306922, IMG submission 203758) | Lab enrichment of tropical soil microbial communities from Luquillo Experimental Forest, Puerto Rico - statoxic.12C.oxic.44.000.082 (v2)... | ecosystem: Environmental > Terrestrial >... | reverse complement strand
TTCGTTCAGCTCGACGTCGGATGCGCGATCGGGCTCGCTGAAATCCATTCGAAGTGATGCAACCGCTCCGTACGCGTTCGGCCCGTTTCGTTCGTCGATCGACACGCGCGCATCAAGGCGCGTATAGGGCGTAGGCGCGGGCGTCGCCTGGAACGCCTTGTACAGCGGCGCCGCCGCGGCGTCGAACTGGCTCATCGGCGGGAGCCCGAAGATGAGCTCAATGGTCCGCAACACTCCGGACGTGGTGTAGAGCGTGCTGTCGACCACGCGCCGTTTCGAGAACGGGCTCACCACCAGTGCCGGCGAGCGATGCGCATCGACATGATCGGCTCCATTCTGCGCGTCGTCCTCCACGACGAAGATCGCCGATTCATTCCAGTACTTGCTATGCGAGATGATCTCGACGAGGCGGCCAAGAGCCTGATCGTTCTCGGCGACCATCGCACGCGGCGTCGGCGTCCCCGGTCGCGTGCCGCTCGTGTGGTCGTTCCCGAGCCGCACGATGGACAGCGCGGGCAACCGACCGTTGGCTTCGAACTCCCGGAATTCGCGCAGCCACTGATCGACGCGCCGGGAGTCGGGAATCGTCAAGTCCCATGGCGGATACGTCGGGCTCACCCGGTCGCGCAGGCTCGGAACCGAGGCGATAGCGGGCACCTTCCCCGCCGCGCGTTCCGCCGGAGTGCCCGGTCCCCAATGCGTAAACTCACCGTAGCTCCGCACAGACACATTGGCACGGATGCAGGCGTCCCAGATGTAGCCGTTCGCGGGCGCGGCGACGTTCCCGTAGGGGTTCCGCATCTTGCCGCCGCCCTCGCTCAGGTAGGCGCTTCCGCGGCGGGCGTAGTTGGTCGGCCACATCTTTTCGACGAAGTCCGTTGCATACGCGCCCGTCGAAAACGCATGCCCGTCGTAGCTGACTTCAGCATCGACGAAGAAGTTATCGAGCACGCCGAACTCGCGGGCCAGCGCGTGCGCGTTGGGCGTCACGTCCTCGCCGAAGAGCGTCAGCGCGGGATCGCCGTCACCGGCGCCGAGGTCACCGAAGACCTGATCATAAGTTCGGTTCTCCCGGATCACGTAGAACACGTGCTTGATCGGAGAGGGGGCGCCAACGCGGCCGGGAATGGGCGAAGCGGCCGGCGCGCCCGCCGGCACGAGACGATGATCGTCGGAGTAAGGCGTCGCATCGTAGACCAGCTTGGTCAGCACGCGCAGGCGCTCTCGATCCGGCGTCGGCAGAATCGACAGCGTTCCCGTCAGCGTCGCAGCGATATATTGACGCTCCGCACCGGTGCCTGGGCCTGCCCGAAACCGCGGATTCGCGGCCGAGCCAAGCCCTTTGCCGCTCAGGACGAAGAGATTCGCTCCGTCATGGCTGAACATCGCCGCGGTCGGGTACCAGCCAGTCGGAATGAAACCCTCGACCTCGCTCCGGCCGGGCGTCGCCACGTCGACCACAGCAATGGCGTTGTTGTCAGCGTTCGCGACGAGCAGACGCTTGTCATCGGGTGACAGGCTCACGTGATTGGGGGTCGAACCTGGCGGCGCATTGGGGAAGAGCGCCACTGAGATCTTTTCCACGGCCCGGCTCGACGCGACGTCAATCGCCCAGACCGCGTTCGTGTTTGCGCAGGCGACGAACAGCCGACTGCCGTCGCGCGTGATCGCGAGACTGTTCGGGTGCTCGCCGACCGGGATCTCACCAATCAAGTCGAGGCTGTGCGCGTCGTAGACGAGCACTTTCCCGCCGCCCCACAGAGACACGAAGAGCTTGGAGCCGTCGCGTGACAAGAGGCATGTGTAGGGCTCCGCCGGCAGGTCAATCGTGCTCCGCACGTGGCCGCTCGCGACATCGACCACACTCACGCGCTGGCCGAGGACCTGGGCTGCGAAGAGCGTCGTGCCGTCCGGAGCGACCGCCAGGCCGCCGATGAAGAGTTGTGGCGCGGCATCCGGCCGGCTTTCTCTCGGGGGCGCCTCTTCGGGAAGCTCCGACTGCCGGTCCATCGGCCGCCCGAGCACCAGGTCGAGCGTACGCTGCAGCCCGCGGCTGTCGAAGAAGAGCTCGTGCACCGTGCTGTTGCCGGCGCCGGAGACGAACAGACGTTTCCCGTCCGGATGCCAGGCCAGACCGAGCCAGGCATGGTCGAGCGGAATGCTGCCACGTATGGAGGCGTCGCTCAGCCGCACAATCGTCAGGGACGGCGTCGCATAGCCATTGTTCGAGACGAGCAGCGATTCGCCGTCTGGCGTCTCGATCATGGCGAGCGGGAGATCCCCAACCTGGACGTGGCGGCCGGCAGGCGCGATTCTCCAGCCGTTTGGCAGCTGCGTCTCGCCACCTCCCAGAAAGCCTGGGCGAAGCGCCGGGCGCACGTCGCCGAAGGAGCTGAGGCCGGCGACCAGAATAGTCAGCAGAACGACTTGCGCCAGCACGAGCCGCCGCATAGGCGCTTCCTCCATAGTTGGCTGAGGCGTTGAGGGAAGTCGAATGGATAGTGTAGCCGCAGTCTCGAGGATCCGCCGAACAACGGGTTCACGGAGGGTTGACGGAGACGTAAACTCGGCGGACCCGGGGTTCCGACGAGCTGCCGCCCAGACCCGCCATCGAGGCCGCCAGCCGCCCTTGCCAATCCGTAGTGACCAGGCGGAGTCTGCTGCCGCGACATTCTTCGGGGCACAGGCCGAATCGGGCTGCGCGGGCACTACAATCGCGCGGGCCGCATGGACTCGCTGACAGCCTACCTGCTTGCCATCCCGTCGCTTCTTCTCATCAGCATCGTCGCGAGTAAAGGCGCCGGCCGATTCGGCATTCCGGGTCTCTCGATATTCCTGTTGATCGGGATGGCAGTCGGCCGGGAAGGGCCGGCAGGGTTTCCGTTCTCAAACCTGCTGCTGGCAGAGACGCTGGGGGTCACCGCCCTCATCCTGATCCTGCATGCCGGCGGCCTCAGCACACAGATGGAGGACGTTCGCGAGGTCCGCGGCTGTGCGCTGACATTGTCAACGGTCGGCGTGCTGATTGCTAGCGTGCTCGTCGGCGCATTCGCCGTGCGTTTTCTGGCGATGGACTGGCTCCACGGCCTCCTGCTGGGCGCGGCCGTCGCCTCCACCGATGTCGCTGCCGTCTTCACGATCTTGAGGTCCCGCCGTGTGAGCCTGCGCGGCCGAATCCGGCCCCTCCTGGAGCTCGAGTCGGCGTTGAACGATCCGATGACGGTGTTTCTCAGCGTCGGCTTGCTGAGCATGATCGTCGGCACGCGTGATTCGTCGCTCGTCACGCTGGTGCCGCTTTTCTTTCAACAGATGATCGTGGGCGCTCTGGTCGGCATTGCGGCCGGGAGAGTGATGCGTCAGTTGATCAACCGCATCGGCCTCGAATTCGAGGGGCTGTATCCGGTTCTGAGCGTCGCGTGTGTCGTGCTCACGTATGCGGTCACCCAGGCCGTCGGCGGCAGTGGATTCCTCGCTGTATATGTGTCCGGCATCGTCCTCGGCAACCAAAACTATTTGCACAAACGCAGCTTGACGCTCTTCCACGACGGCCTCGCGTGGCTGATGCAGATCGCCATGTTCCTGACAATGGGGCTGCTTGTGCTCCCCAGTGAGCTCTCGCGCGTGGCGGTTTCAGGCATGGCGCTCGCGGCTTTTCTGGTCTTCGTCGCACGGCCCGCGAGCGTGCTGCTGTGCCTCACGCCGTTTCGCGTCCCTCTGCGGGAGCAACTGATGGTGTCGTGGGCGGGGCTGCGAGGCGCGGTGCCGATTGTGGTCGCGATCTATCCCCTGCTGGCTGGCGCGTCGGGGGCCAGGGCTATCTTCGATCTCGTCTTCTTCGTCGTGTTCATCTCGGTGCTGCTCCAGGGCGCCACGGTGGCCCCGGTATCCCGATGGCTGCGTGTCGCCGAGCCCCTGGTCAAGCGCTTTCGCTATCCGATCGAATACAACCCGACGATCGATCTCAAGAATGAGCTTCAGGAAATACCCGTGCCCGAGGGATCGGCCACGATCGGCCGCTCTCTCATTGAATTGTCTTTTCCCACGGGCGCGCTGGTCGTCCTCATCCGCCGACGCGACGATGTGCTCGTTCCGCGAGGAAGCACACAAATCGAACGCGGAGACACGCTCCTCGTTCTCGCGGAGCGAGCGATGCTCGATCGGATTCGCGCGCTCGTCGCGGCCGTCACAGAGACAGACACAGATGCGCCGGCAACCAGCGGGGATGGGCGCAGCGCCCGATCAACACCGGAATGAGAGCCGATCTGACGTCCTCTCTTTCCAACGACCCGCGTCTCAATCAGTGCTCGAGCGCCTCCGCCATCGGGCCGAGCGACAGCGCAGGCAGGAAGCACAGCGCCCCGACCAGTGTTGCGCCATCAGCAGCACGAACAGCCCTGCGGTGCTGACAACGCGAAGGCAACGAAAGCGCATATGTAGACCCTCGCGGACATCTCCTGGTCTCTATCCAGGCCGACGATCTGGTAGAGCGGTGATTCGACCGGACAAAGAAAGCGGTCGAGGAAGGTCGGCCCGCGTTCGAACACGCGCGCGAGATACAGGCCGACGGGACGGACCGTGGCGAGGACCACCGCGAGAAGCGCGATGTAATGCAACCAATGCATGCGTCAGCGGAACAGTGTCGGCTCGTGCGCTCTCAGCCACGAATCTATGAGGTCAGAGTTCAAGAAGTCATTAGGGCAAGGTTAGGATTTCGTTATCGCGCGTTCATGGGTATCATGGCCGTCGTGCCGCGCGCGAACGCGGTCGTCGGCCGCTTGTCGCAATCCGGAGAACCTCAAAATGATGCAGCGACACTTTCGTTTTCTGATGAAGGTCATGTGTCTCGTCTTTTGCCTCCTCGGGGCGCTGCTCGCGTCAGCGCAGGCCACCCCGGTCGACTTCGACGCGCTGACGATCGCCGACATCAACCGCGCGTTTGAGAACGGCGCGTTGACGTCGGAGAAGCTCGTTCAACTCTGCTTGGCGCGTATTCAGGCCTACGACCGCCAGGGGCCATCACTGCACGCCATCATGGCGCTCAATCCGAAGGCGCTCGAGCAGGCGCGCGCGCTCGACGCGGAACGGAAGACGAAGGGTCCGCGGTCGCCGCTGCACGGGATTCCAGTCGTTCTCAAGGACAACTACAACACGGCCGACCTCCCCACGACCGGCGGTTCGGTACTGCTCGAGGGATCGCTGCCGCCTGCCGACGCGTTCGTCGTGAAGAAGCTCCGTGACGCAGGCGCCATCGTCCTGGCGAAGGTGAATATGTCGGAATTCGCGTCCGCCGGCGCCCACAGCTCGCTCGGGGGCCAGTCGCTCAATCCGCACGATCTCACGCGTACGCCATCCGGATCGTCGGGCGGCACCGGCGTCGCGATCGCTGCGGCGTACGCCCCGCTCGGAATGGGCACCGATACCGGCGGCTCGATCCGCGGGCCGTCGACTTCAAACGGCATCGCCGGCCTGAAGCCGACACACGGGCTGTTGAGCCGCAGCGGCATCATCCCGCTCGCGCTGACCTTCGACACGGGTGGCCCGATGGCTCGGAGCGTGACCGACATTACGATCGCCCTCGGGCTCATGACGGGGATCGACCCGGCCGACGCCGCGACGAGGAAGAGCGAGGGCAGGTTCGAGACCGACTACACGAAGTATCTGAAGGCGGACGCGCTCACAGGCGCACGGATCGGCATCGCGCGCGATTTTCTCGGCGCCGACTCCGACGTCGATTGGGTCGTCGAGTCGTCGCTCGCCGCCATGCGCCAGACGGGCGCGACGGTCGTCGACGTCCACTACCCGAAGTGGCTGCTCGATGCGCGGGGCGGCTTCTACGAGGCGATCCGGTACCCGGAGTTCACGGTCCAGATCGCCGCGTACCTGAAGACGCTCGGACCACAGTATCCGAAAACGATCGAGGAGATGATCAGTCGGGCCGAGCGCTTCAACGGCACGCGCCCCGACGGCGCCGGTCCGAATCCGAGCCGCTGGACGCTGTTCAGGCGGGAGGCCGAGGGCGGCACGCTCGACGACTATCGCTACACCTCGGTCCGGGACTACGCCTTGCCGCTCGTCCGTGCGACCGTCGACGGGATCCTGGCCGCGCAGCGCCTCGACGCCATCGTCTACCCCACTTCGTCGCGGCGTCCCGGGCTCATCGCGGAAACCGGCGCGCCGCCCGCTGGAGGCGGCGTCGGTTCCGCGACCAACCTCGCGAACCTGACCGGCTTTCCGGACCTGATCGTGCCTGCCGGTTTCACGGGCGACAATCTTCCAGTCGGCATCTCCTTCTTCGGCCCAGCCTTCAGCGAGCCGAGACTGCTCGCGCTCGGCTACAGTTTCGAGCAGGCGACGCGCGCGCGCCGGTTGCCGGTGCACGCGCCAGCCCGTCCCGGCGAGAAAATCGATGTGCCGCCGCCGGCCCGCCGCTCAACGCGCTGACGCGGCTTCACAACCCTTGGCCGAGAGCCGATCAATGCCAGATATCCTCGAAACCAGACGGCGGTTCATGGCGTATTTCGCGAGCGCCGGCTTGAGCGCGACGCTCGCGCCGGGAATCGTGTGGGCGCGGATGCAGGACTCCGGCGCCGACACGATCAGCCTCGAGATGGTCACCGACGCGCTGAAGCTCTCGGGACTCGAGTTCACGCTCGACGAGCGAAAGGCGATGGTTGAGGCGGCCAATCAAAACGTCAAGCGCTACGAAGAGCTGCGCGCGATTCACATCCCGAACGACGTCTCGCCGCCGTTTCACTTCAGCCCACTCGTTCCGGGGCTCGCGGTCAACCGCACGAGGCTGGCGTTTACGCTCAGCGACGCTCCGGCCGTCAAGCGGCCGGCGAACCTCGAAGACGCCGCATTCTGGCCGATCCGTCACCTCGGCGAGCTCGTGCGCACTCGCCAGGTCACGTCGCTGGAGTTGACCGAGATGTACCTAACACGGCTGCACCGTTACAACGGCGTCCTGAATAACGTCGTAACGTTCCTCGACGAGTACGGGCGCGCTGAGGCGAAGCGCGCCGACGCCGAGATCCGCGCGGGGCACTACAAGGGCCCGCTGCACGGCATCCCGTGGGGCGCCAAGGACATCATTTCCGTGAAGGGCTTCAAGACGACGTGGGGATCGCCGGCGTTCAAGGATCAGTCGTTCGACTACGACGCCAGCGTCGTCGAGATGCTGCGGGAGGCCGGCGCCGTGCTGATCGCGAAGCTCGCGACCGGCGAACTGGCAGGCGGCGATCAATGGTTCGCCGGGCAGACGAAAAATCCGTGGAACCCCTCTGAGGGATCGAGCGGGTCGTCAGCCGGTCCGGCCTCGGCAACGGCGGCAGGCTGCGTCGCGTTCGGCATCGGCACCGAGACGAGCGGCTCGATTCTGAGTCCGTCCGCGCGCTGCGGCCTCACGGGTCTGCGTCCCACGTTCGGGCGCGTCAGCCGTTTCGGTGTGATGGCCTTGTCGTGGACACAGGACCGTCTCGGTCCGCTGTGCCGGTACGCCGAAGACTGCGCGATCGTCATGCACGCGATCGCGAGGCCCGACGGGCGCGACATGAGCGTGTCCGATATCCCGTTCAACTGGAACGCCCAGCTCGACGTCAAAACCCTGCGCGTCGGCTACATCAAAGAGTCGTTCGACGAATTGAAGGCGCCGGACGCTGTGGAGAACGCGCACAAGGCGCTCGATATGCTGCGATCGATTGGCATCTCGAATCTCCTACCGGTGGCGGTGCCGGACGCGTGGGTCGACTTTGGCGGACTTGGCCCCGAGGCGACGGCGTTCTTTGACGAACACGCGCGAGCAGGACGCATGAAAGAAGCGCGCGGCGGCGGCCGACCGAACGGCCGGGTGATCCCGGCAGTCGAGTATCTGCAGTCGCAACGCGCCCGCATGATGATGATGACGAGACTCGCCGAGGCGACCGCTCACGTCGACGCGTACATCGTCGCCTCGAACAATACCGGTGCGCCTCCTGGGGGCGAAGGACGCGGCCGAGGTGCCGGCGGCGCGGCACCGGCCCGTCCGCGGACGCCGACCGAGCGTCATTCGAGCATGGCGAATCTCGCGTGCTACCCCGCGATCAACGTGCCGAACGGCTTCGCCGCGAGCGGGAGCCCCACCAGCATGACGTTCTTCGCGCAGCCCTTCGGTGAGATGCCGATCATCGCGCTCGCCAAGGCTTACCAGGACGCGGCGGGCTTCCACAGGAAGAGGCCGCAGTTAGATCAGCCATCATGAATCGTTTCAACAGCCGAGCCCGACGGCTCCTCGCCGGAGTGCTGCTTGCCGCCGCCGCAGCCGGCGCGCAGTCATCAGCCCCGGCCCGCGCTCGATTCCACGTCGAAGAAGCGACCATTGCCGACCTGCACCGCGCCATCCAGCAGGGCGAGACCACCTGCAAGGCCGTCGTCGAGTCCTACATCGAGCGCGCTCGTGCGTACAACGGCGCGTGCGTGCAACCGATCACGCGTGACGGCGCGTCGATCCCGGCCGTACGCGGTCCCGTCCGGGCCGGTGCGCCCATGTCGTTTCCGACCTCGACGACCCCCGTCTCGGCGATCCTGCCGCGGTTCGACGAGTACTCGGGTCCGCCGATTGACTTCGGGCGGATGGAAACCACGAAATCCGATCCCACGGTCCATCAGCAGTACGGCATGGTCGCGAGCATTCCAAACGCCGGCCAGATCAACGCGCTCATGACGCTCAACATTCGCGGCGAGCGGTCCGTGACATGCAAAGCCGACTGCGATCTGGCGCCCGCCGCCGGTCCGCTGCCCGCAAGCTGTCCCAGGGCGTGCGACGGGTTTCGCCGCCATCCCGACGCGCTCGAGCGCGCCGCCGAGCTCGACGCGCAGTACCGCCGGCACCCGGATTTGAAAGCGATGCCGATGTACTGCGTCGCGTTTTCCTTCAAGGACGTCTACGACACCAAGGACATGCGCTCAACGGGCGGTGCGGACGTCAACTACGCGATGGACGCCCCGCCGCAGGATGCGACTGTCGTGGCCGAGCTGCGCGCGAAGGGCGCGATCATCTACGCGAAAGCGAATCTCGACGAGTACAACGCCGGGAGCGGCGATCCTGGCGGCGCCGCGCACGCGACTGCCCGTGGCTATGGCGCCGGCGCGCGAAGCACGTGGGGCGGAACGGCCTGCAACCCGTACGACACAGCACGCGAAACCGGCGGCTCGAGCTCCGGATCGGCGGCCGGCGTGGCGGCAAATCTCGTTCAGTGCTCCATCTGCGAGGAAACAGGCGGCTCGTGTCGGCAGCCCGCATGGCGCAACGACGTCGTCGCGCTTGTGACGACCAAGGGGTTGATCCCTTACGGCGGGGCGATGGGGGCCGATCCCTACCTGGATCGAGCCGGCATTCAATGCCGGACCGTCACCGATACGGCCGAAGTGCTCGACGCCCTCAAAGATCCCGAGCGCGGCTATTTCGATCCGCGCGACATCTACACCGCGCTGCCAAAGGGGTTGATTTCGCCGCAGCCGTACGCGTCGTACGCGGCGTCGGCGACCCTCATAAAATCCAAAAAATTTCTGACCGGCATGCGAATCGGCATCGTTCGAGAATACATGGTCAAGCACACCGCGAACGATGCGTCGATGAGCGACATCGTCAACACCGAGATCACGAAGGTGCTCCGCGACGAGCTGGGCGCCGAGCTCGTGGAGTCGGTCGACCCCATGTATCCCGACGATCCGTCGATTCCCAACATGACGTACACGTTTCAGCAGGCGCTTGCCGAAATCCTGCCGTTTCACTTTCCCGAGTATCTGCAGAAATCGTTCAACGTGCCGGATTACGACGTTACCACACGAGACTACATGGTCAAGGCCGCCGAAGGACTGGCGCCGTGGCCTGACAGCCTCAACATGCGCAGCGCGAACACTCCGGGCAACTCCGCGAGTTTCGGGTACAACCTCGCGCAATATCTGCTGCGTCGGGGCGACAACCGCGTCAGAGACTGGACGACGTTGAACGCGAACGCGACGTACTACAGCGCCACCCGCGTCGCGGCGATGAGCAATTGGGAGAAGAAGATCGACCTCGTGTCGGCGGGCATGACCCAGAACATCAAGATGCGCGAGGTGCTGCGTCTCGTGGTCATGAAGGTCATGCGCCAGAACAACATCGACGTCCTCGTCAACCCGACGACGACGATTCCCCCGACGCGGATCGGCTACGCGGCCCAGCCGCAGGTCAACAGCCGGCCGCCCGGGCGTTTTCCGACCAGCGCGAACGTCGGTATCCCGGAGATTACCGTGCCCGCGGGGTTCAATTCCGTCATCTACGAACCGCGGTTCGCCCTCAACGCGGCGAAAGACGGCTACGTGTCGCTCGCGAACAACGACATGCCGTCGGCGCTGCCGCGTCCGCTGCCGGTCGGGATGTCGTTCTGGGGCGGTCCGGGCGACGAAGGCGTGATCATCAAGGCGGCGGCAGCATACGAAGCGGCGACGCGACACCGCAAGGAACCGCAAGGGTTCGGGGCACTCCCTGCCCGTCGAGGGACGCACTGATGCGGCGCGACGCCATCAAGATTCTTGGCCTACGAGATCTTGGATCCGGCCCTTACTCCGTTTCGGGCATCAGCGTGACCTTCACGTAGTTTTCGGTGTTCAGATACTCCTGCGCCGCGCGCTGGATCGCATCAGGCGTCAGCGCGGCGATTCGGGCTGCCGCACTCTCGATGTCTCCGAGGTTCGCCGAGTCGCCGTCCTCGTAGCGCCGCGTGATCTGTTCCAACACGTAGTCGTTCTCCTGACTGTTGGTCTGATTGTCGCGCAGGAGACCGTCGCGCAGGCGCTTCATTTGATCTGGTGAGAGCGGCGTCGCCTTGATGAAGGCCACCTCCTCGAAGACGCGCTGCACAAGCGCCGTCGTTCGTTGAGGGTCGCACGTCCATTCGATCCGGACGCGGTACTCGGGCCGCGGAATCTTCCTCGCGGCGCGGGTCGCGGTGATGCTGTACGTGCCGCCGAGCTCCTGTCGGATCGTATCGAACAGACGGCCCTCGAGGACGCTCGTCATGGTTTCCAGCGCGAGCCTGTGCGCGGCATCGTATATGAGCGGCCCGGAGAAGACGATGGCGACTTCGCTCTTTGGCGCAATCCCCTTGTTGACCGTTCTTTCGACCACGCCCGTCGGCGGCACGATGCCCAGATCCCGCCATGTCTCGCGTGAGTGCGTCGCCGGCAGGCTGGCAAGATACGTTTCGGCGAGCGGCTTGATCGCATCCAGGGTGAAGCTGCCGACGAACACGAACGTGAAGTTGCTCGCGTCGGCAAACCGGGCGTTGTAAAACGCCAGAGATTTTTCGAGATTCCATTGATCGACCGTGGCCGGCGTCTCGGGCTGCCGGCGCGGGCTGTTCCTGGTGAGGATCGCGTCGAGTGTCTGGTTGAACACCACATCGGGGCTCGCCATCCGGTTCGCCAGAAGCGCCTTGGCCTGTGACGCCATCGAGGCGAACACGGCCGGGTCGGCCCGTGGCTGCTTGAACCGTAGATAGAGGAGCTGGAACATCGTCTCGAGATCCTGCGGTGTGCTCCCACCTCGCATGCCTTGGTGCGTCTCGTTGATGAACGGCGTCACACGAGCCGCCTGACCCGCGAGGATCCGGTCGAGCATCACGGCGCTGTGCCGGCCGACACCGCCGGCTGCAATCACCTCGTCCGCCACGCGGGCGGGGATGAGATCGGCGTCGCTCGCGAGCGAAGTTCCACCGGGCGCCATCGCGCGAAAGAGAATCTGGTCCTGCCTCAGGGTCGTCGGTTTGAGGACGACGGTTGCGCCGTTGGACAGCGTCCATTCCGTGACGCCAGCGGCGCGCGCGGTGGTTTTGACAATCGACCCTCGGGCCGGCGGCGCATCGACGAGCGTGCGCCCTGCCGCGCCGTCGGCGTAAGCCTCGAGGCGCTTGGCCGAGGCGGCCTGCACGACCGACTCGAGCTTCGCCTGATCGGGCAGAACGACGCCGGCCGCGTCCGGCGCTGCGACGACGACGAGACGGTTCTGGGCTGGGAACCAGTCGGTGGCAAGAGCGTTTACCTCGCTCAACGCAATTTCTGGCAGGAAGCGCCGATGAAACGCGAGCTCCTGCCATATCGTCGGCAAAGCCTCCGACTCCAGAAAATTCCTCGTGTACTCGTCGGCGCGGCTTTCCGATTCGCGGTCCGGGCTTTCCGTGACCGCCCGTTCGTAGTCCCGCATCATCGCCTGCTTCGCGCGGTCGAGCTCGGTCGCGGTGAAGCCGAAGCGCGCGACACGTTGGAGTTCGGTGACCAGCGCGTCGAGGCCCCGGGCGACCCCGTCACCTGCGACGAGCGCCTCGAGCACCGCCTCGTCCCTCGAGCGTGGGGCCGGGAAGAGGCTCCGATTCGCCGCCGCCCGGAAGAATGGCGGATTGGCCGTCTGCGCGAGCTCCACGAGCCGCCCCGTGAGCATGCCGGAGAAGAGCTGGTCGCGAATGAGATCGCGGTAGCCGCCGACCGTCCCCTGGTTCCGCGCGGGCCGGAGATCGCTCAACTCGACCGCGGTCTCCGTCGTTTCCTTGTCAGTGACGACGGCGTACTTCGTGCCTGGGTGTTCCGGCACGTCGAACGCCGGCCGGGCCCGCTCGGGCGAGGGCGCTTCGAGCGACGAGAAATGCGCTCTGATCATCGCCGCAACCGTCGCGCGATCCACGTCGCCCACGACAATCACGGCCATCAGGTCCGGGCGGTACCAGTCGCGGTAGTACCGCACCAGCTGCTCGCGCGCGGCGTGCTCAATGCTGTCGGGCTTGCCGACCGGCGGCCGATCCGCGTAGCGCGAACCCTCCAGCTGCACCCGGCGGATCTTGTCGCCGATCCGCTCCGGCGCGCCGAGGTTCATCCGCCATTCCGCGAGGACGATGCGGCGCTCGCGGTCGATGGCGCTTTCGTCGAACGTGGCCGCTCCCGCCCAATCCTCGAGGACCAGCAGGGCGCGATCGAGCACGCCCGGCACGTCGGTTGGAACCCGGAGCGTGTACTGCGTGTCGTCGTAACTGGTGGCGGCGTTCGCGTCCGCGCCGATGCTCAACCCCAGCGACCCCAGGAACTCGACGACGCCCTGCCGCGGGAAGTGGCGCGTGCCCTCGAACTCCATGTGTTCGACGAAATGGGCGAAACCCAGCTGGTCATCGTCCTCGAGCACCGAGCCGGCCTTGACGACCAGCCGCAGCTCGGCACGGTGCGCCGGCTTCGCGTTCGCACGCACGTAGTACCGCAAACCGTTCGGCAGCGCGCCGATCAGCGCCTCAGGGTCCGCCGGCATCGATTGCTCGAGGCTGTACGAAGCGACGGAGGCTCCGGAGGTTTCCTGCCCCGGCGGCGTCTGGGCGGAGAGGAGGGACGCGCCCCCAGCAAGCAGAATGGAGAGAGCAACAGAAATGGGGAAACGGCGATCGCGCAGGATCATGCGCCGATCCTAACCCGGGACCCGCCTGACCCCTAGTTTTGAAAAAGACTGCCACGTGAATGGATAGGCCTCAGTTTTGATAGCCTGTCCCGCCCCTGTGACATTTACTAGCAGTTGGGGCGCATCGCGGAGCTTGCGACGCTTCGTCGCAATAGGATGATTGGTCAAAAGTGAGATGCCCCGTTGAATCGACTTCCTCAGTTCGATGTGAAACGCTTCCAATGTCCACAGATCGTCGTCAGTCACCATTGGGGAGTCGGCGCTCTCAATCGTGAGGTTCGGCCACAGCTAACGGCGCCTCTTCGCACGTTGCGCGAGCGCAATCCTCTCAACCAATTTGCTGGACAACCTGCGTGACAAGCTCTTACCATGTGCTGCCTCAAGTTACGCTGAATGTCGTTGCGCGGCGGATACCGATGAGGCGGGGGTAGGGAAGCAACGTGCCTGCGATTCGTGTCCTCATCGCAGACGGCCAGCCCATCTTCGTCGATGGACTGAGCAATTCGCTTGAAGCCGAGCCTGATTTCCTCGTTGTCGGCGAAGCCCGAGACGGCGTCGAAGCCGTGCGATTGGTGCGCGCGGTCCAACCCGACATCTTGCTGCTCGACTTGGCCATGCCCAAGCTTTCTGGTCTCGAGGTGCTGCGTGAGGTAACGGCGTCTTCGCCGTCCTTACGGTCGATCGTGCTGACGACCGCGATCGAGAGACCACAGGTGATCCAGGCTCTTCAGTGGGGCGCCTGGGGATTTGCGACGAAGTCGTCGACGAAGGAGGCAATATTCGAGATCATCCGCGCCGTTTTCGCCGGCCAGCACTGGCTATCCGAGCGAAACGTCGCCGATCTCGTGCAGACTCTTCGAGAGATGACGTCTCCTGCGGCCGTCATTTCGCGCAAGGACAAGTTCGGCCTCACTCCGCGAGAGCTCGAAGTCATCCAAACCGTCGTGGCAGGCTACACGAACAAGGAGATCGCGCAAATATTCAAAATCAGCGAGGAGACGGTCAAACATCATCTCTCCCACATCTTCGAAAAACTCGGGCTCGGCAAACGCCTCGAGCTCGCGCTCTTTGCCATTCACCATCAGCTGCTTGAGGACCGGCTACATTCCTTTGGGTAACACGACAGTGCTATAGACGGGAAGCCTGATGGGGCCCCTCGCCCCCACCTTTCCTGGCCATTCTCAACGCTGCTGAAACCCGCTAGGCTGCGGGGCGTCAAGACGGCACGAGTTCACCAGATTGAGCCGCCGGACTTGGTGAAAACAGACGTCACCTGTTTCCGGCGCCCGCCAGGAGGAAGAGCCATGCATCCGAAATCCTGCACATCCACGAAGGAGCCCGCAAGACGCAAATCGGTGGTCGCGGCGTTTTCTCTTGTCACGCTCGTGCCATTTGTCGCGATCGTTGTCCTGCACGCACAATCCGGTGCGAGAGACCCTGGAGTGCGCGGCGGCGCCGCGGGCGCCGGCGGGCCGATTGCAGCCCTGACCGTTCAGGAGACTAAGTTCTTTCAAGAAGGCCAAAATAGATTCTTGGAAATCGATTCAGTTAGCGGCACCGTCGCCGGGGAAGCCGGCTCCGGACTCGGTCCAAGGTTCAACCTGAATACTTGTGCCGGCTGCCATGCGCAACCGGCCACCGGCGGGACGAGCCCCTCCACCAATCCGGAATTCACGGTCGCGAACCTGAATGGCGCCACCAACACGATTCCCATTTTCGTCACGGCGAACGGGCCCGTGCGCGAAGCTCGATTCAAGTTCGTGCCCAACCCCGACGGGACGCTGAGCACGACGCGTGACGGCGGCGTGCACGATCTGTTCGTGATCACCGGTCGAATCGATGCGGCCGGCTGCAACATCGTTCAGCCTGACTTCAACGCCGCGCAAGTTGTTAACAATCTCATCTTCCGGATTCCCACGCCGGTCTTTGGCGGCGGTTTGATTGAGGAGATTCCGGACGCCACAATCGTCGCGAATCAAGCAGCGAATCTAGCTGCCAAACAGGCGGTCGAGATCTCGGGCCATCCCAATAGAAATGGCAACGACGGGACAATCGCCCGCGTGGGCTGGAAGGCACAGAACAAATCCCTGCAGCTGTTTTCGGGCGAGGCGTACAACGTGGAGCAGGGGGTCACCAACGAAGTCTTCCAGACCGAGCGTGATGAAACCCCTGGTTGCATCTTCAACCCCACGCCTGAAGACCGCACCAACTTCAATCTGACACAACCCCAAAAGATATCCAGTGACGTGGTGATGTTCTCGCATTTCATGCGCTTCCTGGCCCCGCCGACGCCGGCTCCCGATACGACGTCCATTGCGAATGGACGCGCGTTGTTTACGAGCGCGACGGCGACCGGCTGTGCTCTGTGCCACACGCCTACGTTGACCACGGGGACGGCGACAAGTCCTGCCTTGAGCAACCAGCCGGCGAATCTTTTCTCCGATCTGCTGGTGCACCACATGGGACCCGGGCTGGCGGACAACATCGTCCAAGGGCAAGCTGGACCAGATGAGTTCCGGACGGCGCCGTTGTGGGGCTTGGGCCAGCGAATTTTCTTTCTGCACGATGGCCGAACGACTGATCTTCTGCAGGCAATCCAGGCACATAAGAGCTTCAGCGACGGCGTATTCCCCAACTCTGAAGCCAACGCTGTGGTGGACAAATTCAATGCTCTGACGCCAAGTCAACAGCAGGACATTCTCAATTTCCTGCGCGCATTGTAAGAAGACTCTTCGTCGAGTTGGATAAAGCGAAGCGGAATAAGCGCCCCGCGTCGGGGCGACGTCTGGCTCCACCTGGGCAATTTCCTTTCAACCATTGGGGAAGCTCGCCGAGAACATGAAGGGGCGATCATCTGCATGACGGTTGACCGCAACTTGACGCACACAGGCTCTTCAAACCGCGCCTGGGCGCGTTCCAATGGCCCGCGCCAGTCTTTACTTCGTCGGCACGAGGCGCTTCAGCTCCTCGTCAAAGTGCTGGACGACGACGATCTGCGGCGGCGCAGCGGTCGCGTCGCTCCCCGCCTTGAGGATCAACAAGCGCTGGCCAGGGATGCGCCTCGCAGATCCAACCGGCGCCGTGGCAACGGTGGCACGTCATGTAGCTGACTTGCCGGGGCGGCGTCTTATATCGCCACGACGATGACCTTCCTCTGGTCGTCGCCGGACACGTTTTCACTTAAGGCCAAATGTCCAGCTCAGCCCTGAGCTGCTGCCATAGTCGCTGCCCTTCAGGCTACCGGGCGGCCGGCTGTCCCAGCTCCCGTAGAACGAGAGATTCCATTTCAGATTGGCGGGGAGCTTGATGTAATAGGCGGCATTTGTATTGAAGAACACTCGGCCAGGCTCGGAGAGCCCTGGAAGGAACGACGCGGTGGCGCTGAGATTGGTCTTGTCGAACTTGAAGAGGTTTACGTTCGCTTCGATCAAACCCGCGGCGACATTTTGCGTGCCTATCGGAGTGGTCGATTGCTCGTAATGCGTTACCTGCCAGGCGAGCCCGCCAGCCAGGGAGATCTGGGCGCGGTTGGTATTTTTCAGATAGCGTCCAACGCCGGCCCCGAGCAAGGTTTGGAGCCCGATCCCTTGCTCCGTGCTTTGCAGAAAACCACCCGAGAACTGGTAGAAGTAATTGTTCCAGGGGAAGAGACGCAGACTGGCGAGTTTCAATTGGTTTCGGGTGTAGGGAGTCGCGCCGCTACTGGCGGACAGGTTGGTATTGAAACTCGCCGAGCCGGACCAGCGTTCCCGTACGTATTCGGCATCTGAGCCGAGACTGAGCTGGGTTGACTGATTCCCTTTGGAATAGATCACCCCGGTGTTCACCCCGCCACTCAATCGGTGCCAGAAGCTTTCCGACAACTCGGTCATGTTGACGACCCGGGAACCCTCGATTGCCAGTTCCTTTTTCGGCGCATTGACCTCCTGAATTTGCATGGGCCGGCCGGAGACCGTCTCAGTCATCTTGACGCTCCCGGTATACACCGAACCGTCCTGCGTCTTCACGACGAATAACTGCTTGCTTTCCAGGCGGATCACTTTCGACCAGTCCACCGACAGGGTGCCGATAGCATAGTCGAGACTGACTTGCAGCGAGCCGTGGTCGAGCCCTTTGATTTCGCCCGTAAGACGGTCGCCATTATTCATGACGATCACGTCGGTCTTTTCTCGCACGTCCGTCTGTTCTCGCGCCCCAACAGGCGTTACTAGAAGCAGGGCGACGTAGAGGATAGTGGCACGGACACTCATAGCACTTCCTGTTTTCTACGGTTCTTGGGACGCAGCAGAATCTCACGCCCACCGCGCCACCAAACACGTCGCTCGATGTTGAAAAACCGTCTGTCGACCAGCTGCCTTTTGCGTGCCGAAAGCCGCGCGAACCGTGCCGGGACTGGAAGCGGTTCAGCGCGCTAACCGTGTAATCGATCATTTTTTTCTTGCAACGGCCTGTGAGCATGCAGAGAATACGTATGCCTGTCTAAATCTTAAAGAAGCCCGCATGGTCTCGGTTCGATCGGATGCCTTCAGCGTCCTTTCTTGTACCTGCGGGATTTGGAGCTTCCCTCCAGGAATTGTGCGTTGGTACCCTCTGCGCCGTCGTCTCACCAAAGTGAACCAAGCTGCATTACGAAGCGGGCCTATTGGACTGTCACCGTGTTGATGATGGTCGCATCAGCAGTAGGCACGTGGATTTGGTGCTCACCCGAGATTCCAGTTGGCGCGCGGTCTTGGCAGGCAACCCGATCGGTTTGTCGGTGTCTGCCGTGACTCGTCGTGGATAATGGGCGCGATGCGGCTCGATCCCCGAACGGCGACCATCACGCTCGTCGCCGTGTGGCTGGCGTTTTCGGCGCTCTCAGTTGCGGTCTGGTGGACGCGCCGCAGGTATCCGGGCGTCGGACGATTTGCGATGGCCGGACCTGGGACCCTCTTGGCTATGCTGCTCTTGGGCCTTCGAGGGACCGCCCCCGACTGGCTCACCGTGCTGTGCGCGAACGGCGTGTTCATGTTGGCGTCGGTGCTCTACCTGGACGGGGCCCGCGCGTTCCGCGACCTGCCTCCTCGCCGATGGTCCGTGTACGCCGGCGTCCTCGCGACGATCGGCGCCGTCGCAGTGTTCACATACGTCGTCCCCAGCATGAACGGCCGCGCGGCGTCGATGTCGGCGGCCCTCGCGGTGCTGTTCCTGCTCACCGCCATCGCGCTATTGCGAGAGATCCCACCCAGCCGGGTGCTTGGCCTCCGGCTGATCGGCGGCGTGTTCGCACTCGGCGCCGCGACCCACATCGCGCGCGCAGCGTACTTCGTCCTTGGTCCCAGCCTCAACGATTCGGAAGTGTTGTCGGGCATCAGCGGCGCGTTCTCCATGGCCATCGCAGCGGAAATGTCCCTGTTTCCGCTCGGATTCATGCTGGCTGTTCACGATCGTATGATGTCGGACTTGACAGACGCCTCTGAACGGGTGTCGAAAGCCGCCGCGGAACTTTCGCTGCACATAGAGGCCGAGGCCGCCTTGCGCGACAGCGAGCGACAACACGTGCTCACCAGCAAGGCCTTGTCGGCGCTCAGCGGAAAGTTGATGCAAACAGAGGAGCAGGAACGCGCCCGGATCGCCCGCGAGCTGTACGATGATGTCGCCCAGCGAGTGGCCGCGCTCGTCATGCAGCTACACGATGTCGAACAAGCGTTGCCCCGCGGAACGAGCGCGCACATGCGTGTCCAGCAGATCTACGATCAGACCAACGATCTTGCCCACGAGATCCAAGTTGTCGCGCAGCGCCTGCACTCGGCGAAACTGCGGCTTCTGGGTCTGCCGACGGCTGCGGACAGCCTGTGCCGCGAGCTCGCCGCGCGGCATCATGCCGCGATCAACTTCAGCACCGAGAACCTTCCGGAACATCTCTCGCCAGACATAGCGATCTGTCTGTTCCGTGTCTTGCAAGAAGCGCTGAGCAACGCGCTCAAACACGCCGGCGTACGGCGCGTGACCGTTGTGCTGCGCGGCACCCAGACAGCGGTTCACCTGGACGTGATCGACCGAGGCGTGGGATTCAATCCCGAGACAGTGGGCCCGAGTCGAGGAGGGTTAGGGCTTATCAGCATGAAGGAACGGCTCAACCTGGTCCACGGCGAGATCCACTTTGAGTCGCGCCCCGGCACCGGGACGACCGTCCGGGCGCGCGTGCCACTTGGGTATGCCGATGAAAGCATGAGTCATCCGGCGGTCGGATAGCGCGCGCGATGTACCTTGGTCGCGAAGGTGAGCAGGAGCAGCTTGCGCTGCCGTGCTCGTTCGGCCGTCAAAATGAATGCAAACCTGCATCGGCCAGGCCGCAGGTGCTCGCATCCCCGAATCATCCGAACATCCCCAGATTCACGGCGTCGACGATTCGTCCTAACGGCGTCATCGCTTCACTCCGATCACGCTCACGTGGAATGCGTGATCACGATGGGCTGGACGAAGTGATCCCAATGTCCGGATTGCGCACCAGGAAGCACACTCGACCTCAGTTCGGCATCTGAGAGCCCTGCAGAGAAGTCCTGCTCATACGCTGAACTTTGACGGCCAAGTCGCGCGAGAGATACCGCTGCAGAACAATCCGGGTGTCTGGATTCGCGTGAAGGTAACGCTCCAGCGTCCCAGTGAGCCATCGGACGTTGCGGACTGGTTCTACTGCCACCGCATCTACGTCGGCCACGGCGCCGCTTAACAGAAGTGCCGAGCCCACGACATCCCCGGCTCCAAGCTCGCCGAGAACCCGCCCCTCTTTGCTAACCTGGACCTTGCCGCGGATGATGAGCGACGTGGCGTCCGCTCGTCTGCCACTTTCAAGCAATCGTTCGCCAGGGCCGACGGTGCTCCAGAACCCGATGCTGAGAATCTGTAGCACCTTCCGAGGCGACAGATCCGGGAAGGCCAGCTGGCGAACCTCGTCTTCCTCGGGAGTGAGTTTGACGGGGCGACGCTCCAGGAAAAGGCGCCATGACTGAAACAGATTGATTCCGGCAAAGATGACGCTCCAGCCGATCGGCACCCTTTGTGGCGTCGGTTGAAGCGCAAAATATGGGATGGCAATCAGCGAGGATGACACGGCAAGCAGACGCAGCCACAGAATGTCCCTCACGGTGTAGGCCAGGAGCATCAAGATGTTGGCCGCGTTGATGAAGGCGTTGGCGCTCATTGTGGATTCTCCCGCTCGGACTCCGGATAGGCTTAACTTCACTGCGGAAGGTCGCGGACTCATTGGCGGCGGCTCAGCCACCGCCAGGCGGCGTTCCTACCTGGGCGCTTTGCCTGTGATAGTGGACCATCCCCTCGGTGCGCCGATCGCATGAGCATCGTGCATGCCAGGTACCGGGCTTCGGCGAACGACCGATCGGGCACGGTCTCCCATCACCGTGAAGTCCCGACTCGCACAGCTACAACGACAGTACGGTGGGCCACTGATCCGGCTTGTTCTTCTGATTGCGACGGCTCGCGGATCACGAACTATCAGACTCGCCGCTGTTGTTCCTGACAGCGATCGAGTGTGACGCGTTCAAGATGATCATTCCTCGGCGACACACGTGCCCAGGCTCGGTGTCGGATTCATGAACGGCCGACGCCAGACAGTGACGCGAAATTTTTCGCTTTCAGTGACGGATGCCTGACAGGACACACGCCAATGGCACAGTAGGGGCCTGGCGGCTGACGTGCCAGCGGGCGCGGATCAGAGGCTTGCACTTTCACGATCTGCGGCGGGAGTTTGGCTGTCAGCTGCTCGAAGCCGGCGCGAGTCTGCACCTGGTGCGCGACTACCTGGGCCACGCCAACATCACCAGGACGAATACGTACCTGTCGACGAACGCCGCCACCTGGTCGAGGCCATGAAAAAGCGGGACAAAGCCCGCTCTATTCGCACACCATTCGCACAAAGCGCCGATCCGGCCAGGCCGACCCAGAACGAAGCTCAGCCATCCGCTGGAGATAAGTTGCTGAATTAGTGGGGTTTGTGTTGGTCGGGATGCCGGGATTTGAACCCGGGACCCCCTGACCCCCAGTCAGGAATCAACGAAATTCACTGAAAATGGCTGAACCGGTCTCCCGCCAGAAACCCTTCAAATAGACTCAATTCGATTGGCTCATTCTGAGGTCAGGAATTTTCAACGAATTTCTTGCCGTCGCACGCCTCGTGGACCCATAATGGACCCACGAATGAACTCTGACCCACCCGACAAAGTGCTACAAATTGCTACCAGGCGGGCGGCCCTAACTGACCGCCATCTGCGGGCGCTGCGCCCGGGCCCACGCGCCATCGAGGCATGGGACTCCCAGCAACGCGGCCTCATCGTGCGCGTCCTGCCGAGCGGCCGGATCGAGTTCGCCATTCGCTACCGCATTCACGGCAAGCGGCGGCGCCTCAAGCTCGGCGAGTATCCCGCGGTCAGTCTCGCCGCAGCCCGCAAGCGTGCCCGCACGGCGCAGAGTGCGATCGACAACGGGGAAGACCCGGCGGCCGATCGCCAGACGGCAAAGGCGACACCGACTGATACCGTTGCGACCCTCGCCCAGGACTATCTCAAGAAGCACGCGCGGAAGTTCAAACGCTCGGCCGACGAAGATGCGCGCATCCTGACCGTCGATGTGCTGCCGAAGTGGGGCGATCGGTCCGCGCGCGACTTGACGCGACGCGACGTGCGCGCCCTCGTGGATGGCGTGGTTGACCGCGGCGCGCCGGTCCTGGCGAATCGCGTGCTCGCGCTCGTGCGCAAGATGCTCAACTTCGGTGTGGACCATGACTGGCTTGAGGCCAACCCGGCGGCGCGCCTCACCAGACCGACACGCGAAGTCTCGCGAGAACGCGTGCTGACCGACGAGGAGATCCGCCGGCTCTGGCGGGTGTTGGAACACTTCGCGACGACCGCAGAGCGACCGGCGCCAGGCCGCAAAGCCGCGAAAGGCGAGAGGGACGATCCGCTGTGCCCGGTCAGCCCGGCCCTGGCGGCGCTGCTGAAGGTGCGGCTCCTGACAGCCCAACGCGGCGGCGAGCTCGTGCGGATGAAGTGGGCGGATGTAGATCTCGCCGCCGGCTGGTGGACTATTCCGGGAACTGACACCAAGAACGGCGAACCGCATCGCGTGCCGTTGGTGGAGCGTGTCAAGGCCATCATTCAGGCGCAACGGACCGACGAGCCCCAGGAATTCGTCTTTGTGGGTCGTGGCGCCTCGCTGCGTGATCGAGCAAAGAAAGCCCCAGCGGCCATCGCGAAGGCACTCGGGCTCGACTTCAGGGGGCATGACTTGCGCCGCACCGCGGCCACGCGGATGGCCGCGGCGGGCATTCCCCGCGACCACATTGCCAAGGTGCTGAATCACGTCGAAGGCGGCGCCCGGGCGACGCGCGTGTATGACCGCCACAGCTACGACGCCGAAAAGCGGATGGCCCTCCACGTGTG
>Ga0306922_10001219_pt1 | contig 22902 bp, 23 predicted proteins | sample sta12Cox44000082_FD_203758 | JGI IMG/M metagenome (GOLD analysis project Ga0306922, IMG submission 203758) | Lab enrichment of tropical soil microbial communities from Luquillo Experimental Forest, Puerto Rico - statoxic.12C.oxic.44.000.082 (v2)... | ecosystem: Environmental > Terrestrial >... | reverse complement strand
CATCGACAGGCAGATTAGGCCGCGCCCGTAGCGCGCCATGAAGTTGATCGCTTCTGGCGTCACCTTCTCGGCCGCGATCGTCAGATCGCCCTCGTTCTCCCGATCTGCATCGTCAACAACGATGACCATGCGGCCAGCGCGAATCGCCTCGATGGCGTCTTCGATGCGCGCGAACGGCGTCGGCTTCTTCCTGGCGATCGCGAGCGGCCGCGCGCGCTCCCCGTTCCTCGCCGGCTTGCTCTCGTCCTTGTGGGTTGTGCGCTTCATCGTTGATCCTTGGTTCTTGGGCCTACGTCCTCAGTCCTGCCAGCTCCGCCGAACGGACGACGTATTTGCCGACCATGTCGCATTCGAGGTTGACGCAATCGCGGGCCCGCGCGAGCCGAAGGTTGGTGTGCGCCATCGTAAACGGCACGATCTGCACGTCGAAGCGATCGGTTTCGAGTCGAGCGACGGTCAGGCTGATGCCATCCACGGCAATCGATCCCTTGGGGACGATGAGCACCGCCAGTTGCGACGGGAAGCTGACGGAGAGCCGGTGAAAATCAGCGTCTGCGCCGAGCCCTTCGATTCGGCCGATCCCATCGACGTGACCCTGAACGAAATGTCCTCCCAGACGGCCGTCTGCGCGCAGCGGCCGCTCGAGGTTGACGATCGTGCCGGGCACCAGCGAGCCGAGCGTCGTGACGCGTATGGTTTCCGGACCGATGTCCGCATGCACTTCTCGATTCTCGGCGCGGACGACGGTCAGGCAGACGCCGTTAATCGCGAGGCTCTCGCCGGGTGAGAGCTCCGGCGCGAGCGAGGACGCGATCCGCAGGCGGAAGCCGCCGCCCGCAGGCGCGCGCTCCACGATCTCGCCAACGGCTTCAACGAGGCCCGTGAACATAACCCTCGATCAACACATCGGGTCCCAGCGCAGCAACGCGGCGATCGATGAGCGCCGCCGACGAGAAGCCGCGATCCGGCAATAGGGCCACACCGCGGCTGAGGATCCGCGGCGTGACATACAGCCTCACGAAATCCACCAGGTCTTCGTCCCATGCGGCGCCGTGAAGCGTGGCGCCGCCTTCGAGCAGCAGGGACGCGACCTGCCTCATGCCGAGGCGGCGCAGCGCGTGACCGACCGTTCCATCGGTCACCCATACTTCAGCGCCGTGCGATTCGAGCGCCCGCCGCTCGGCGCCGCGGCTGGCCGCGCGGTCACTTGCCACGATAATGACAGGCCCGGCGTCCAGTGTCGAGAGCAGGCGCGCGGTGGGCGGCATCCGCAGAGAGCGGTCGAACACGACCCGGATCAACGAGCGCTCGCGGTAGGCGCTTCGCGCGGTCAGCGCGGGGTCGTCGGCGAGAATCGTCCCCACCCCAACGCCAATCGCATCCACGGTCGCCCGCAACCGGTGGGCGTGACGATTCGCCGCGACAGATGTCAGGGACATGGGCCGGGCTGGGGAATCGGAGATAAAACCGTCGGCGCTCGTGGCTGCCTTCAGGATGACAAACGGACGCCCTTCGCGTATCAACGTGAAGAACGCCTGGTTGAGCGCCGTGGATCTCGCCGCCCCCAGTCCGACGTCGACGTCGACGCCATGAGCGCGGAGGTACGCGAATCCACGTCCCTGGACCAGCGGGTTGGGATCCTGCACCGACGCCACGACTCGCGCGATCCCGGCATCCACGATTCGCTTTACGCACGGACCGGTGCGCCCCTGATGCGCGCAGGGCTCGAGCGTGCAGTACAGCGTTGCGCCGCGGACCTGCGATCCCGCTTCCGCCAGCGCCAGGACCTCAGCGTGCGGCTCACCGGCCCGCTCATGGTACCCCTGCCCGCGCACGACGCCGTCCGGCGACACCACCACCGCCCCAACCAGAGGATTCGGGCTCGTGCGTCCCGCCCCGCGAGCGGCGTGGAACAGCGCGCGATCCATCCACCGTTGGTCGCCCGCGCTCACCACTTTTCCTCGAACAGTCCGTCGACGTACTCATCCGCTGAGAACGTGACGAGATCATCGATGCCCTCGCCGACGCCGACGTAGCGGATCGGCAGTTTCAGGTCGTTGGCGATGGCAACGGCAATGCCGCCTTTCGCGGTGCCGTCCAGCTTTGCAAGCACGATCCCGTTGACGCCCGCGACATCCATGAACGCGCGCGCCTGCTGGACGCCGTTCTGCCCGACCGTCGCGTCAAGCACCAACAGCACTTCCTGCGGCGCTCCCGGGACTTCTCGCGCCGCGATCCGCCGGATCTTATCCAGCTCGTTCATCAAATTGGCGCGCGTGTGCAGCCGGCCGGCCGTGTCGACAAGGATGGGATCCCGCCTCCGCGCTTTGCCCGACGAGATGGCATCGAACACCACGGCCGCCGGATCCGCGCCCTCGCGCGCGCGGACGATATCGACGCCGGCGCGGTTGGCCCAGATCTCGAGCTGCTCGACGGCTGCCGCGCGAAATGTATCGGCGGCGCAGATGAGCGGCGCCCGGCCCTCGCGCTTCAGGAGGCTCGCGAGCTTGCCGACGGTCGTCGTTTTTCCTGTGCCGTTCACGCCAACGATGAGCGTGATAACCGGATGCTCGTCGATGGCGACCGGCCGGTCGACGCCGGCGAATACGTCCTTGATCTGCTGCTTGACGAGGTCACGGAGACTCGCCCCCGAAGGAGGCCGGTCCTTGACGGCCCGCAGGATGCGGTCAGTCGTCGCGACGCCGATGTCTGCCGAGATGAGCAGCTCTTCAAGCGCCTCGAGCGTCTCGATATCCACCGGACGGGATCGACGAGCAGGCTCGTCGGCGCGGCCGACGATGTCTTCGAAGCGATCGACGATCTGCCGCTTCGTCCGGGCAAGCCCCTCCTTAATTCGACCGAGAATCGTCACCCTGCCTCCGCCTCCGCTCTCTGCCGTCTGAGCATCAGCGCCTCGATGGCCGACCGCACGTTGGTACGGCCGGCGAGCACTTCGGCCATCTGGGTCGCGATCGGAAGCTCGACTCCGTGTCGGGATCCGAGGGCCAGCGCTGCCCCCGTCGTTCGAACGCCCTCTGCGATCATCTTCATACTCGCGAGAATTTCCGGAAGCGGCCGGCCGCGCGCCAGTTCGACGCCCACGTGCCGGTTGCGACTCAGTGACCCGGTGCACGTCAGCACGAGGTCTCCCAGGCCGCTCAGTCCTGCCAGCGTCTCTCGCCGTCCGCCCAACGCGCATGCCAGCCGTGTGATCTCCGCCAGACCGCGTGTAATGAGCGCGGCGAGCGCGTTGTGTCCGAGGCCCAAGCCCTCGACGACGCCGGCAGCGATTGCGATGATGTTCTTCATCGAGCCCCCGATCTCGACCCCCACGACATCGTCGCTGCCGTAAAGGCGAAGCGCCGGTCCCCGAAACTCGGCCTGCACGGCCTCGAGCGCGGCCAGATCCCTCGACGCCGCGACGATGGCGGTCGGCAGCTGCCCGGCCACCTCGATCGCGAAGCTCGGTCCCGACAGGACGACAACGGGGTAGCGCGCGGCTGTCTCCTCCGACACGACCTCGGACATCCGCAGCAACGTGTCGGACTCGAGCCCCTTCGTGGCGCTGACGAGCACGGCATCCGGCTCGACATATGGCGCGGCTGCCCGCACGACGGCGCGACATCCGTGGGAAGGGAGCGCCGAAACGACAATGGTTGAACCGCGAAGCGCCTCGCTCAGTTGGTCGGCCACGCTGACCGTGGCCGGCATCGTGACGTCCGGCAAGTAGACGGCGTTCGCGCGGCGAACGCGCATCTCGTGAACCAGCCCCGCGTCTCGCGCCCACAAGGTGACGTGGTGACCTACACGCCCGAGATGAACGGCAAGCGCCGTTCCCCAGCTGCCCGCGCCAAGAACGGTGATCGCCCTCACGCGCGCGCCCCGAGGCGGCGTTCCGTGCCGGCCCGAAGTCGGACGAGATTCGAGCGGTGTCGGAAGAGGATCAGGGCGGCAGCCGCGACGGCCGCCACGACGGCTGGAGCGGGACTCCCGATGGCATACGCCACCGGCGGGAGCGCCAGCGTAGCCAGAATCGATCCCGCCGACACATACTTGGTGAGCCAGACCGCTGCGACGAACAGAACGATCGCCGGCGGCACGGCGGCAGGCGTCAGCACGGAAAAGACGCCGCAGGCAGTCGCCACACCCTTGCCGCCTCGAAAACGCAGCCAGACGGGGTAAATGTGGCCGACGATCGCTGCCACGCCGGCGATCGCCGGGCCCGACGAGTGATCGCTGAAGCGCGCGGCAATCATGACGCTGAGGGCGCCCTTCGCTACGTCGAGCGCCGCGACCAGCAGTCCCGCCACCCACCCGGAGGCGCGCACGACGTTCGCCGCGCCGAGATTCCCGCTTCCCGTCCTTCTGAGATCTGCTCCGAGGCGCCGGGCCATGATCAGAGCGAACGGGATCGAACCGATCAGGTAAGCGAGGGCGATAGCGAGGGTCATGTCCCTGTCACGTTAACACGTGCGCGCTCCGTGTAGATTGGACCGGCGGATGACAGGCGGCTCTGATACAACGTGGCATGGTCGACGCTGACATACGCGAGCGGTTTGGGCAACTGGATCGACAGCAAGCTCGATCGGTCGCCGGATCTCGACATCTTCCAACGCGCGATCGTCACGTGGGAGCTGAAAGACCGCGAATCGAGCCGGAGACCCACACGGTCCAGACGCCCGGCAATCTCGCTCCGCAGATCGTTCAGCTGCGGATCGTGGGATTCGATCCATAGGGTTCTCGGCGCACCGCGGGGCGGAAAAACGCCCAAGCCGCCAAGCCGCAGCTCGAATCGGGCCTGATTGATGGCTGGAGCAAATATCGCAACGATCGCGCCGACGCGGGCATCGTCGACCTCGCCGAGAAACGCCAGGGTGATGTGCAGGTGTTCCGGACGGACCCAGCGGAGCGATGCGCCGGGGACCAACGTGCGCAGCCGCGCCTGTTGTCGAACGATAGCCGACCGCGCGGGTTCGTCGAGATCCACCGCCACGAACAAACGCATGGTTGTTCGCTAGCCGGACAGCATCAGGCGCAACATGTTCATCGCCGCCTGCGCCGACTGAAACTTGACCATGTCGCGGCCACCGAAAAGCTTCAACGTCCGGCACTTCGTGACGCCATCGACGGTGACCGCGACCACGACGGTGCCAACCGGCTTTTCGGGCGTGCCACCGTCGGGACCGGCGATGCCGGTCACGCCGATACCGACGTTGGTCTTCGAGCGCGCCGCCACACCCTCGGCCATCGCGATGGCCACAGGTTCGCTCACCCCGCCCTGATCGCGAATCAACTGCTCGGAGACGCCGAGCAACTCGATTTTCGCGCGATTGCTGTAGCACACGATCCCGCGATCGACGTACGCGGAGCTGCCCGGCACATCGGTCAGCCGCGACGTCAAAAGCCCGCCGGAACACGATTCCGCGACCGAAATTGTCAGCTTTCGTTCATGCAACATCTCGCCAACGACCGCCTCGAGCGGCCGGCCGTCTATGCTGTACACGGACGGGCCAAGCACCCCGTGCAACTCGCTCACCGCCCGGTCCAGCGCGATCTTCGCCGCCCCGCGATCACGCGCGGCCGCGGTCAGGTGCAGCTCGATCTGCCCCAGGACTGCGAGAATCGTCGTCGAAATGGAAATCGCGTCGGGCGTTTCTGCCTGGAGGGGCCCTCCCCCCTTGTTCACCCACTTGGAGTAGACGGGCTGCGCGACCGCGTCGACCTCTGATTCAGGCCGTCCCGTGATTTTCAAGACGCGCCGAAAGAGCGCCACGCCGCCTGCCTTCTGTGCGAGGCGATCACGGATCAGGGCGTCGAGCATCGGCGTCATCTCCCGAGGCGGTCCAGGCAGCAGGACGAGATCGGTCTTGCCGCGCGCCAGCAGAAGACCTGGCGCCGAGCCGGCCGTATTCTCAAGCACTGTGGCGCCCCGCGGGACCATCGCCTGGCGCCGGTTGTTGTCAGGCATGTTCAGGCCACGCGTTGCGAAGCGCTGGCGGAGGCTCGAAACGATGGCTTCGTCGGTGTCGAGCGGCAGGTCGAGGACGCGGGCCACGGCTTCCCGCGTGACATCGTCTTCGGTCGGGCCGAGCCCCCCCGTCACGATAATGAGCTCTGCCCAGCCTATTGACCCTTCGACCAGCCGAGCGATTTCATCCACGTCATCGCCGACGACGGCCTTCACACGGACATCGAAGCCGATGGCGTTGAGCCGTTCCGTGATCGCAAGCGAATTGGTGTCGACTTTGAACGGCGTCAGCATCTCGCTGCCGACGGCCAGGATGCACGCTTTCATAGTGCGAATGTGGTTATCACGAGTACCGCGCCGCAAGCAACGACACCGCCCGAACCGCGATGTTGGCATACACGCCCGCCATCGCGTCGTCAGCCATGATGCCGATACCGCCGTGGAGCCGTTCGAGGCGATTGGCAGGGTACGGTTTCACGATGTCGGCCGCGCGGAACACGAGAAACGCGAAGAGCGCTCCCCATCGCCCGACCGGATTCATAAAGAGCGTGATGAGCATTCCCATCACCTCGTCGATCACCGCCTGGCCCGGGTCGGTGCGTCCGAAATGATGCTCGGCGACGCCGCTGCTCCACGATCCAATCACGAAGAGCACCAGGATCGTCACAGCGTGCGCGATCGCAGACGAGGGTAGAACGGCCCACAACGCCACCCCCGCTGCGGATCCGAAGGTGCCGGGCGCGAACGGGGCATAGCCAATGCCGCACGCGGTCGCGATGGTCAGCGCCGGGACTGTTCGGAGCGGATCGGGGATTCGGGACTTCACACGGACGCGCGGACGACACGCGTGCCGGCGCAACGGTCGTGCAAGCCGCGATGATCGCGGCCGAAGAGGGTCAGGAACCCCAGGCCTGCCGGGATTGCCAGCATAATCCACACAATCGTGCGGGTCATGGCCCGAGGGATATCGAGGGTGTCGGCAGGCTCCTCAGCCACGATGCGAATGCCAGCCACCATTTTGCCGAGCGTCTGGCCGCCCGCCGTGAAGGCGACGAGGTACCCGCCGTTCTGCACCACCAGGAATGCGATGAGCGGGACCTTCGGCAACATGCTGAGCTCTCCGGGCGAAATGCCGCAGATCTGCATCGTGAAGTAGACGACGACGACGTCGACCGCAACGAGGATGAGGATGTCGATGAACGCCGCCGCCAGCCGCGCGGCGATGCCGGCGGGTTCAACTTCGTCAGCAGGCTCGACCAACCGCGGAGAGGGGCGCGCAACCACCGATCGACTCGCCAGGTCGCCTTCCGCACGTGGAGACGACACGACTCGGGCGGCGAGCGGAGACAGGGTGGCGCGCGGCGAGGACTGAAGGGCTTGGGCGTGGGACGAGATCTCGGGCGAGAGGTCGAGGGATTGTGCGCGGGGCTGCTCTGGACGCACGCGTGGCACTTCCGGCGTCGCCCGCCGCACAGCCAGTGGCGCTCGTGGCGGAGACGGCCGCGTGATCATCGGTTCGTGGTCGAGAGGCGCTGGGCCAAAGAGCGGCAGTTCGGCGTCCGTTCGCGCTGACCCCGGGTGCGACGCTGGTTCCAGGGGCACCGGCCGTGACGCCATCGCGGAGTCAACCAGCGACAGATCGTCGAGCGGACCGGGCGTTCGGCGATCGCCTTGCAGCGGCAGCTCGAGAAGCGGGGCAGGGGTCAGCGAGAAGTCGTATCCGCAATTGCGGCAACGCGCCACATCCTCGAAGCCGAGATAGCCGCATTTGGGGCACTTCATGGCACGCGTCGTTCCGAACCGGACGCAGGCGGCGCCGGCATGGGCGTCAGCGCGAGGAGCTGGTGCTGAATCTCCGCACGAAGGCGGTCTGCCTCCTCCCTTTGCGGATCCGTCGCTCGAACCTGCGCCAGCACCGCGAGCGCCTCGTGAAGCCGTCCGCCGGCCATGAGCGCGCGGCCCCGCGCGAGCGCCATTTCACCTCGCCGCGGAAGCGGGAGTGTCAAGTCCTGCGGCACGGGAGCCACAGAGGGCGTGGAGGCTGGCTCAGCCAACGACAGGAACGGCAGCAGCAGCTGCCAGTCGGGTCTACTCGCGGAGACGATGTATCCCCCAAGCGCCAGGATGGCGAGGAGCGGCACCGCCACGAGCGTCAGCCGGACTCCGCGGCGAGATCGACGCGCCGATGAGTCAGCGTTGATCCGGGCGCGCCCCCGCTGTGGCGGCGAAGATTCCTCCGCGGCCTGCGCCCCCGCTGAGGCGCTCCGGTTGATCCGCTCGAGGACCGCCAGCGCTTCGTCCGTCGGCGCGCCGCCTTCGATGGCCGCTTGCAGAAGTCGCCGGGCTTCGTCGCCCTCTCCGCGGTGAAATGCGGCGACTCCGTCGTGCAGCAACTCTTCCGACTGGCGTTGGCGCTCGGCGAGCGCGGTCCGCGCCCGTTCGATGTACGCGCGGGCGCGCGCATGATTGCGATCGAAAAAGAGCGCGCGCGTCCAGACGTTGATCGCCTGATCGTACTGCCCCGCGAAATAGTGATCCAGACCGGTGAGAAGGAGCTGTTCGATTTTGGCGTCGCGATCGGCTTCCGAGGCGGCGCTGGCATCACCGCTCGCGTGAACATCGCGGCGCTGATTCTCGGACAAAACACGCAGAGTATACTCGATCATGGCTCTCATCGAATGCATCCCGAACGTCAGTGAAGGTCGTCGCGCCGAGGTCATCGCCAGCATGACCGACCGTCTGCGAGCGATCACGGGCGTCCGGCTGCTCGATGCCTCGTCGGATCCGTCCCACAACCGATCGGTGTTCACGCTTGCCGGCGACGCCGCCGGCGTCGAAGCAGCTGTGCTGGCGCTCTTCGAACGCGCCGTGGCCGAGATTGACTTGCGGACGCACAAAGGGGAGCACCCGCGGCTGGGCGCCGTCGACGTCGTGCCGTTCGTTCCCATCGAAGGCGTCACGATGGCCGACTGCGTCGCGTTGGCGAAGAAGGTTGGCGCGTCGGTTGCGGAGCGTTTCGGCGTCCCGGTGTACCTCTACGAAGAAGCGTCGACCAATCCGGCGCGCAAGAACCTCGAAGACATCCGGCGCGGCGAGTTCGAAGGCCTGGCCACGAAAATGCGGACGGCCGCGTGGACGCCTGACTTCGGGCCGAGCACGCCGCATCCCACCGCCGGCGCCTCGGTCGTGGGCGCGCGGATGGCGCTCGTCGCGTACAACATCAACCTCGCGACGAATCGACTCGACGTCGCCAAGAAGATTGCGTCCGCCATCCGCCAGAGTAGTGGCGGCTATCGGTTCGTCAAGGCGGCCGGGTTCATGCTCGACGACCGTGGCATCGTGCAGGTCTCGATGAACCTGACCAATTATGAGAAGACCCCTATCTTTCGCGTCTTCGAGACCGTCAAGCGCGAAGCGGAGCGCCACGGCGTTACCGTCCTGGAAAGCGAGATCGTCGGGTTGATTCCGTCGGCGGCCCTTCTGAGCGCGGCCGAATACTACCTGCAGATCGAGCGCTTCAAGCCCGGTCAGGTGCTCGAGAACAGGCTGAGAGAGGTCAGATGAGTCGGTGGGGTCCGCGGATGGCTCTCTAGGCCGGCTCCGTCTCCTCATCGGCTCGACGCGAGGGCGCGATGCCGAACGCTTTCATCTTGCGGTACAAATTGCTGCGCTCGACGCCGAGGGCCTCCGCCGTGCGCGACATATTGCCCTGCTGCTCCGCCAGCGTCCGCAAGATGAGATCGCGCTCGAACCGGTCGCGCGCCTCGTGAAGCGTGAGCCGCTCGGCGCCCGTCTCAGGCACCGCCTGCGAAGTATCAGCCGGGCTGCTCGAGTCGAGAAAGCTCAGGTCCGATGCCGCAATCCGATCCCCAGGCACCATGATCATGAGCCGCTCGATCACGTTGCGGAGCTCGCGGACATTGCCCGGCCATGGGTATCGCTGAAGCGCGATCCGCGCGCCGGGCTCGAAGGTCTTGAGCCGCCGGCCGTCTTCCCGCGCGAGCTCCGACATGAAGTGATCGGCGAGGATCGGAATGTCGTCCTGACGGTCCCTGAGCGGGGGCACGAAAATCGGAATGACATTGAGGCGGAAGTACAGGTCTTCGCGAAACTGCCCCGCGCGAATCTCCGACTGGAGGTCCTTATTCGTGGCCGCCAGTACGCGGGCGTCAACCTTGATGCGCGTGGTGCCGCCCACCGCCTCGAGCGTCTGCTCCTGCAGGACCCGCAGAACCTTCGCCTGTGTTTTCAAGCTCATGTCGCCGATCTCGTCGAGGAAGATGGTCCCTCCGTCCGCGGCCTCGAACTTGCCACGCCGATCCGCAACGGCTCCAGTGAACGCGCCGCGGACATGGCCGAACAGTTCGCTCTCGATGAGCTCTTCCGGAATCGCGGCGCAGTTGACTTCGACGAACGCGTGGTTGCGCCGCCGGCTCAGACCGTGAATGGTGCGGGCGACGAGCTCCTTGCCGGTGCCGTTCTCGCCGTAGATCAGCACGCGGCCGTTGGTCGGCGCCGCCATCGCCACCTGCTCCCGCAGCTGCCGCATGGCGTAGCTGTCCCCGACCATCGTCTGGGCGCGATCCACTTTCGCGCGCAGCGCGCGGTTCTCCTGCTCGAGGCGCCGCTGATGGAGCGCGTTGCGGATGACCAGGACAGTCTTTTCCAGGGACAGCGGCTTCTCGACGAAATCGAACGCGCCCATCTTGATCGCCCGAACCGCCGACTCGATATTGCCGTGGCCGGAGATGAGCACCACCTGGGCGTCCACCTGCCGTTCCCGCAGCCGCGCGAGCGTCGCGAGGCCGTCCATGCCCGGGAGCCATACGTCGAGCACGATAAGATCCACGGCGCCGCGCGTAACGCGCTCAAGGCACGCTTCGCCGCTCGACACGGCCTCGACGCCGTACCCTTCGTCGCGCAACACGCCGCTTAACGCGGACCGGACGCCGGGCTCGTCGTCAACGATGAGGATCGTGGGCTTCACTGGACCATCAACGGCGTGATCCGGGGCTTCGGATTCTGGATTTGGGGCGTGAGTCGGGATTCGGGATTCGGGATTCGTGCTCGCCGAAAGCTCGGAACCGACTGCCGAATCACTTGCGCTCCGCAATCCTCGCCTCCCCGCTCACGAGTCCCAATCCCCGATGACGAATCACGAATCCATCCCAATCCCCAACCCCAATCCCGAATCCCGACCCCCGAATCCGGACTGCCTAGCAAGGTAACTCAATCGTGAACCGCGTCCCGTGTGGCGCGTTGCCCCCCACGTCGATATTTCCCCCGTGCTCGGCGATGATCCGTCGGACGATGGCCAAACCCAGGCCGCTGCCGCGCCGCTTGGTCGAATAGTACGGCAGGAACAGCTTCTCGCGCTCTGCCGGGGGGATCCCGGGCCCGTCATCGGACACCATGACGCGAACGATCGCATTCGACGGATCGAGCTCGGTTTCGACCAGGATTTCGCCGCGCCGCTCCATCGCCTCGATCGCGTTGTCCACGAGATTGATGACGACGCGGCGGATCTGTTCGGGATCCAGTCGAACCAGCGGCACGTCCGGAGCGAAGCGCCGATCGATGTGCACGTCGGCAAAAATCCCGTCGTAGAGCGCCACGGTGTCCGTGATGAGCTGCGCGAGATCGGTCGGCACCGTCCGGGGCGACGGCATACGTGCGAACTGCGAGAATTCGTCGACGAGCCCTTTGAGCGACTCCACCTCGCCGACGATCGTCGACGTGCATTCGTCGACGAGCGCGCGCGCCTGGGCGGACGCACCGGAGAAATGGCGCCGCAAGCGCTCGGCGGACAGCTGGATGGGCGTCAGCGGGTTCTTGATCTCGTGCGCGAGCCGCCGCGCGACCTCGCGCCACGCGGCGACCTTCTGCGCGCGGATGAGCGGCGTGACATCGTCGAGCACGACGACCACACCGTCAGGCGTGCCGCTGTCGCCTGAGAGCACTGTCGCCGCGACAGCGAGGTGCCGTTCCTGCCCCTCACACGGGATCGCAAACTCGTGGGCCGCGGATTCCGACTTGCCGCGCGATGCAGCCGCCACGAGCTTGAGCAGCGGTTGAAGGTCCGGGCGATCGAGCACGACCATCGCCGGCTGGCCGATGATCTCCCGGTTCAGCCCCAGCAGCCGCGCGGCGGAACTGTTGATCGTCGTGATGGCCCCTGCCGCATCGAGCGACACGACGCCGGTGGAAATACGCTCCAGGATCGTCTCGATGTAGCGGCGGCGCCCTTCGACCTCGACGTGCTTGCGCTCGAGGGCGATCGTGCCGCGCTCGATGCGGCGCCGGCTGGTCGCGAGCTCGCGTGCCATGGCGTTGAACGCTTCGACGAGCGCGCCGAACTCGTCGTTGCTCTGCGGCTCCACGCGCTGGTCGAGCCGCCCCGCGCCGATTTCGCGGGCCGCGGCCGCCAGGGCCTGCACGGGTCTGGTGATCCGCTTCGCGATGTAGAGACCCATCCACGTCGCGCCCACGAGGATGAGCAAGGTGGTCATGAGGAAGAACGAGAGATAGACGCCGGTCAGCGGCCGCTTCAGCACGCGCAACTGGTTGTAGTTCTCGAACGCCTGCGTCATCCGCCTGGAACGCGTCACCAGGTCGCCCTTGAGGTAGTCCGTGATCACGACGACGCCCGTGGCCTGGCCGCCCGGTGACACGATGGCGGCCGCGGCATGCAGTAAATCGCCGCCGTCACCCAAAGGCTCGATGGATCGGGTCACCGGCCGCGCGGAAGGGGCCCCCGGCGCGGTCGACGCCGCGTCGAGCGCCTGCGCCGCGAGGCGGTCCGCCGCCACGCGGCTGTAGCCGGGCGGCAACGCCGGGGCTGCCACGTCCACTACTGGCTCCAGATGTTTCGCCGACCCCGATCTCGACACGACCCGATAGACGTCGACCATCTGGACGCTTTGTGATGCCACATCGGGGGTGAGCCGATCGCGGATCAGTCGAAGATCACTTGCCGCCAAATCGGCGGGTGCCAGAGAACGGGCGATGCGTGCTGCCTGATCGCTCAAGACGCTCTGACGGTCCGCGTAGTAGTCAGCCGCGATCTTGTTCGCCGACGAGAGAATCTCGTCCATCGGCGCGTTGAACCACCGGTCGACGCTGGTGCGAATCAGCTCGCTTCCGACGATGAGCACGAGTACTGCCGGAACGAGCGTCATGCCGAGCAGCAGGACGACCAGCTTTGCACGAAAACGGGCGAATGGCAGCGCCTGCCGTCGCTCGACGAACAGCTTGACGATGTTGCGCGCCAGCACGAATACGAGCGCAGCCAGCATCGTGAGGTCAGCCGCTGAGAGGCCGTACAGAACGAACTCGCCCAGGAAGTCAAAAGAGAACCGGGACGAGTTGGCGGTCGCGAGGAGCGTGACGAGCAGCAGCAGCAGGATGACGATGCCGGCGAAGATCAGGCGGGGATTGTCGCGGAACGGACGTCGGCGCGGGCGGCCGACATCCGCGGATCCACCCGCCTCTGCCCGAGTGGCCATGGTCGCGCTGACGGGCATCGCTGGTTCAGCCATGACGGTTCATGGCTCCTTCGGATTCAACAGATCCTTCAGCTCGTTCGCAAACTCGTTGATGTCACGGAAATGGCGGTATACGGACGCAAAGCGGACGTACGCCACCTTGTCGAGGCGCTTGAGCTCCTCCATCACGAACTGACCGATCTCGACCGTCGCAATCTCCTTCTCCGGCCGCTCCTGCAGCGTTGCTTCCACCCGGTCCGCGAGCCCTTCGAGCGCGGCAACGCTGACTGGCCGTTTCTCGCACGCCTTCAGCAGCCCGGCGACGAGCTTCTGCCGCTCGAAACGCTCGCGGGTGCCGTCCTTCTTCACGACCATGTATGGAATCTCGTCGATCCGCTCGTAGCTCGTGAATCGTTTGCCGCATTCGAGGCATTCGCGGCGGCGGCGGATGACCTCGCCTTCCTTCGACTCGCGTGAATCGACGACCTTGTCGCCAAGGTGCGCGCAGTATGGGCACTTCATATGATCACGCGGTGTGTCCCTGCTCGGCCTGACCGGCCAACCGGCGCATGCCCGCGATGTTCAGCCCCTCTTGAGCGGCGAACAGCAGCCCGAGCAACAGCGCGGGGCCGATCGTGAACACGTGGAGCACGATGGCCGCGCCAACCGCAGCATCGTCGGGCGCGCCGAAAAAGGCGACCGCGCCGTACCGGAATGCGGCATGAAACCCCCCAACCGCACCGGGCGTCGGCACCGCGACACCGAGGACGAGCAGGCCAATCAGGAGAAACGTGCCGGTGAACGGCATCGCAATTTGAAATGCCACGGCCCCGGCCCAAAGCCCAGCGGCGATGGATAGCCAGAGGGGAACGGACCATGCGAGGGCGACCATCAGGCGACCTGGGCGCCGGATGGCTCCCAGGCCGCGAGCAAATTTTTCCGCGATGCGGGCGATCAGGCCGGCGAGCGTCGACGGCAGCACCTTCTCGAGGCGCTCCATCGTCCGTCGAAGCCGTTCGGGATCCCCGGCCAGAACGAACAGCACGACGAGCGCGCCAATCGCGCCGGCGGCGGCAACAGCGCCGGTCCACTTCAGGCCGGCGAACATCAGCGGATTCGTACGGCCGAGGTCGCGTCCGAACACGAACACGTAGGATGCCAGCAGCCCGAGCACGGTCAGGACGTCGAGAAGCCGCTCGAGAATGATCGTGGCAAACGCCCCGGTGGCGGTCATCCGGTTCGAGCGCTTTTCGCGTCGCGCGAGAAAATACGGGCGAATGACCTCACCAGCCCTGGCGGGCAAAAGACTGCTCGCCGCAAACCCGACCGCAGTTGCTCGGAAGGCGCTGCCAAATGTGGTCGGACCCAGCGGATCGAGCAAGTACCGCCACCTGAGTGATCGGATCGCCAGATTGGCGAACATCGTGCTCAGCGAGAGCGCCAGCCACTCCGGCCGCGCGCGCAGAATGTCCACGGCCACACGCCAGAGGTCGACGTTGCGCAGAAACAGCGCGACGAGGCCGATGGCCACGGCGAGCACGATAGCGCTGCGGACGTACGATCGCATCTGACTTGAGCGCCTCTTACTATACCGCCCCTACATGTTGTTGTTGTCCCGTGACGCGCCCAGCCTGTAAGATCCGGAGCTTTCCCAAAAACAGAGGAACTTGTTGTCGCTCGCCCCGCCCGTCCTCCAAACGACGCTTGGCCGCCGTCGACCCGATCGACAGGGCAAGGTCCGCGACATCTATGACTTCGGCGACCGACTCGTCATCGTCGCGACGGATCGCATCTCCGCCTTCGACTATGTGCTTGGGTCGGGCATTCCCGATAAGGGGCGGGTCCTGTCGCAAATCTCGGCGTTCTGGTTCAACCGAACCCGCGGGATCGTCAGCAATCACATGCTCTCGACGGACCCGTCCGACTTTCCAGCGGAAGCGAGAGAAGCTGAAAGCGCGATCCGGGGGCGATCGATGCTCGTCGCGCGCACGGAGCCTCTCCCAATCGAATGCGTCGCCCGGGGTTATCTGTCCGGCTCGGGGTGGAGGGATTACGTCTCCACCGGCGCGGTCTGCGGCCACGCCTTGCCTCCCGGTCTGCGCGAGTCCGAGCGGTTGCCCTGCCCCATCTTCACGCCCGCGACCAAGGCACACAGCGGACACGACGTCAACATTACGGAGGATCGCGCCGCGGAGATCGTCGGCCGACCCGTGGTCGAGCGCGTCCGCGACCTCACGCTTCGGCTTTACGCCGAAGGGTCCGCACACGCTCAATCACGCGGCATCATCGTGGCCGACACCAAATTCGAGTTCGGCCTGCTCCCCGATGGCGGACTCATCCTGATCGACGAAGCGCTGACGCCAGACTCCTCGCGCTTCTGGCCGGCGGACGCGTACGCCGTAGGCGGGCCCCAACCGAGCTTCGACAAACAGTTCGTGCGCGACTACCTCGAGGACATCCGCTGGAACAAGCTGCCGCCGGTCCCCTCGCTCCCCGAGGAGGTTGTCAACCGAACGCGCGCGAAGTACCTCGAAGCGTTTTGCCGCTTGACCGGTCAGGAGCTCGCGTGATCGCCGACAGACTCGAAAAGCTGGTCGAGGAAATGGTCGACCGCGGGGTGCAGTTCAACGATGCGGTCCGCGAGTTCGAGAAGCGCTTCATCGCGCGCGTGCTCGGCCAGTGCGACGGCAGCTTGACAAAAGCCGCCTGCACGCTCGGCATCCATCGCAATACGCTCACGCGCAAGATGGAGGAATACAAGATCAAAAAACGGGCAGGATAGGCGGGACTGGCAGGAGAGGCGGGAAAGGCCCGAGGGCGCCCTGCCGTAGCCGCTATCCCGGCCCTTCGTCCCCGCTAGCACTCGACGATTGACACTGCTAGGAGTCCCTACTATAGTTAGCAGTCGTTCTGCATGACTGCTAACCTCGCAGCCTAACAGTTATTGGGAAACTTCTCTCGACAGACGGAGTAGACAGCATGAACGTCAGACCGCTTCACGACCGCATCATCGTGCAACGACTCGAAGAAGGGGAACAGAAGGTTGGCGGAATCATCATTCCCGACACCGCCAAGGAAAAGCCCCAGCAAGGCAAAGTCATTGCCGCCGGCAACGGCAAGGCGAAAGACGACGGCAAGCGCATCCCGCTCGACGTGAAAGCGGGCGACACCATCCTGTTCGGCAAGTACTCCGGGCAGGAAATCAAGATTGACGGCGAGGAGTACCTCATCATGCGCGAAGACGAGGTCCTGGCCGTGGTGGAGAGCGGCGACACCAAGAAGAAAAAGTAGCCGCCGGCGTCGGCCTGATGGCTACCGGCGGGATCACGGCTCAGAGCTGAACGCTCAAAGGCGGAGAGCAACAGGAGAACAACGAGATGGCAAAACAGATTGTGTACGGCGAGCAGTCACGCCAGGCGGTGTTGCGCGGCGTCAACCAGCTGGCCGACGCTGTGAAGGTTACCCTCGGCCCGAAGGGACGCAACGTCGTCCTGGACAAGAAATTCGGGTCGCCGACGATCACCAAGGATGGCGTGACGGTTGCGAAGGAAATCGACCTCAAGGACCCGCTCGAAAATATGGGCGCGCAGATGGTGCGCGAAGTCGCCAGCAAGACCTCCGACACGGCCGGCGACGGCACCACGACCGCGACCGTGCTGGCGCAGGCGATCTACCGCGAAGGCGCCAAGAACGTTGTCGCCGGCGCAAACCCGATGGACATCAAGCGCGGCATCGAAAAGGCGGTCGACGCGCTCACGGGCGAGCTCAAGAAGATGTCGAAGCCGGTTAGCGGCAACATGGTCGCCCAGGTCGGGACGATCTCGGCGAACAACGACGAGACGATCGGCAAGATCATCGCCGACGCGATGGACAAGGTCGGCAAGGACGGCGTGATCACGGTCGAGGAAGCGCGCACGCTCGAGACCTCGCTCGACGTCGTCGAAGGCATGCAATTCGACCGCGGCTACCTCTCTCCCTATTTCGTGACCGACCCCGAGCGTATGGAAGTGGTGCTCGAGAACCCGGTGATCCTCATCCATGAGAAGAAGATCAGCTCGATGAAGGATCTCCTCCCGGTGCTGGAGCAGGTGGCGCGGCTCAGCCGACCGCTGCTCATCATCGCCGAGGACATCGAAGGCGAGGCCCTGGCGACGCTCGTCGTCAACAAGCTGCGCGGCACCCTGCAGGCGGCCGCCGTGAAAGCGCCCGGCTTCGGCGATCGCCGCAAAGCGATGCTCGAGGACATTGCCATCCTCACCAACGGCCGCGCGATCACCGAAGACCTCGGCATCAAGCTCGAGTCGATCAAGCTGGATGATCTGGGTAAGGCCAAGAAAGTCACCATCGACAAGGACAACACGACGATCGTCGAGGGGGCGGGCCAGCCGAGCACGATCGAAGGCCGCGTGAAGCAGATTCGCACGCAGATCGAGGACACCACGTCCGAGTACGATCGTGAAAAGCTGCAGGAGCGGCTCGCCAAGCTCGTCGGCGGCGTCGCCGTCATCAAGGTGGGCGCTGCGACCGAGACCGAGATGAAGGAGAAGAAGGCGCGCGTGGAAGATGCGATGCACGCGACGAAAGCCGCGGTCGAGGAAGGCATTGTCCCCGGCGGTGGCGTCGCGCTCCTCCGCGCGGCGAAGGCGCTCGATGGGATGCATCTCGGCGGCGACCAACAGATTGGGGTCAACATCGTCAAGCGCGCCATTGAGGAGCCGATGCGCTGGATCGCCACCAACGCCGGCCACGAAGGCTCCATCGTCGTCCAGAAGGTACGCGACCTGAAGGACTCGGAAGGCTTCAACGCGCTGAGCGATACCTACGAGGATCTCGTCAAGGCCGGCGTGATCGACCCGGCGAAGGTCGTCCGTTCTGCGCTGCAGAATTCATCGTCGATTGCGTCGCTCCTGCTGACGACAGAAGCGCTCATTTCCGAGATTCCTGAAGAGAAGAAAGAGACTCCGGCGATGCCTGGCGGGGGCGGAATGGGCGGGATGTACTGAGTCGGAACCCTCCGAAGTCGGAGTTCACGCTCCGGGATTTCGTGACTTCAGGCCCGGCAGGAGCGATCCTGGCCGGGCCTTCGTTTTCGGGCCGATTCCAGAATCGTTCGTCCAGCTCAGTCGCTCGTGCGCGCCCGCTTCGAGGGGTTCTCAGCGCAACGTGAAGGTAAGCTCGATGGAGATCACGACGGACACGGGTTCGCCCATGCGCGTGCCTGGCACGAAGCGCCACCCCTTGGCGGCTTTGATGGCCTCTTGATCGAGACCGAACGTGGAATCGAGCGACCGCGTGACCTGGATGTCGCCGACGGTCCCATCGGGGCGCACCACGCATTCGAGGACGACGATGCCTTGCACTTTGGCGCGCATCGCATCGGACGTGTAGTTCGGGCGGACCTCCTTGAGCACGCGCGGAACCGTCACGCCGTTTCCCGGCCGATAGACCCCGCCGCCCGTCCCGCCTCCGCTGCCCGGACCAAGGCCCGATCCGGTGCCGGGACCGATGCCCGTGCCGCTGCCCGTGCCGGCGCCTCCCCCTGAGCCCGATCCCTGCGACAAGGTCGGCGGCCCAGGTGGTGCCTCGATCGCGCCGAGGAGCGCCTCCTGCCCGACCGCCAACGGCTTGGCGGGAATATTCAGCTGTGCCACCGGCGGGGGCAGGTCGTTCTTCGGCACCTGCTCTTCAAGCTTCGGCGGCTTCTGCACGGGAACAGTAATCTTGTCCTTGCCGGGCATCTCCGCCTTGCGCGGCGGCTCTTTCATCTGGTTGCCACCGCCACCACCGCCGCCGCCCGGCCCAGGCTCCGACAGCCAGATGATGTTCGTGTTCGGAGTCTCGGGTAGTACCGCGGCGACGTTGTACGGTTTGACGGGGAGACGGCTCGCCCAGATGAGCAGCCCGGCCAACAGCACGTCGAACGTCAGCGACGCGGCGAGCGACACGGTCAGGCGCTTGGGCTCCTGGTCAAAGAGAAACGGCACCTCGGCGGGGTGGGCGCCTTCGACGTGGACGGACAGGTGCCCTGCGGAAGCGTTGGGCTGCACATCCGGCGACTTGGGTACAGACTGGGATCGATCGTCCATTGTGAACGAACTTGGGCTTACAGAAATATTCTCCCGCACAGGGTCGCGGGAGGCAACTGCAAAAGCAATGCCTCCAATCTCTGGCTTAGGGAGTCGGCTTCGTGGGAGTAGAGGAACTAGACCCGTCCGGTCCAGGCACCAATTGCGGCGTTGCCGCCACCGTACGAGTGCAGGATGGCCAGGGCATCGGCGGCCCGCGGCTCGGATCTGATCGCCACGAGCACACCGCCCCGCCCGACCAGCGTTTCGAAGATCCGGCCGTCATGCGGCTGAAAGCCGACACGACGCATCGCCGCTGCAAGGCCCAGCTTCGACAGGTCCTGCGACACGCCTTGTAACGCGCCGAGCAGCCGGCCCCGCCCGATTACAGCGCCCACACCAGCCAATTCGAACCGGTCACCAGCGTTGCCGAAGGTGCTCTCCAGCAACCGAGCGGACTCGGGGCTCTCCTTGGCGAGCAGTGACAGCGCTTCCTTCGGGAATCCTCCCTTCTTGAGCGCGTCGATCGCCTTCCCCGCCCAAGCGGCGTCCTGAAACACTGCAACCGTGAAGAGACCGCTCTCGACGTCAATCATGCTCCTGGCTCGCTTCTCGTTGCTCCGGGCTCGCGGCTCGCTTCTCGTGGCTCGTAGCTCGTGGCTGGCGGCTCGTTCGAGTCCCGAGCTACGAGTCCCGAGTCCCGAGTTGCGAAGATAATCTATCACGATGCACGTTGCCATCGTGGGCGCGGGTCCGGCCGGTGCGTGGGCCGCCTATCAACTCGCGCGGCGCGGCGCGCGAGTGACCATGTTCGATCACTCGCACCCGCGCGAAAAACCGTGTGGGGGCGGGGTCACCGGCCGCGCGCTCGCGCTCGTGGCCGGCGCGCTTGCGGAGGTGCCAGCCCGCGGCGGGCTCCGGCGCGGAGGGGTCTGCGGCGTGGGAAACAACGAGCTGCCGCTCGCTGTCGCGACGATCCGAACCGCGCGATTCACCGATTCGGTCAACAACACCCAGGCGGTCGTCCCCCTCGCAGAACGCGCACTCTTGGTCGCCAGCCGCTCGGCGTTCGATGCGGCGCTTCTGAACGCAGCCGTGCGTGCGGGCGCGTCACTCAACACCGCGCGCGTCGTCGACGTCACGATTGGCGCATCGTCAATCGACGTCCACACACGCGAGACGGCGTGGGCCGCCGACTTCCTCATCGGTGCCGACGGCGCCAACAGCATCGTGCGTCGGCGTGCCGGCCGGCGCTTCAGTCGCGAACAGTTGTCGATGGCCACGGGGTTCTTTGCGCAGGGTGTCACCAGCGACGAAATCGTCATCGAGATGGTCGCCGACCCGCCCGGATACATCTGGTCGTTTCCGCGCCCTGATCACCTGGCGATTGGCATCTGCGCCCAGGCGGATGCCGGCGCGCGGCCCGAGGCTCTCCGGGCGCGCGCCGCGGCGTGGGTCCGCGCGAGGCGCCTGGCGGACGGCGCGCCTCTCATCCCGTACTCGTGGCCGATTCCCTCGCTCGGTTCGCGCGACCTCGCGTCGCAACAGATTGCCGGGGCGCGCTGGTGCTTGGTGGGGGACGCCGCCGGCCTGGTCGATCCCATCACACGCGAGGGTATTTACTTCGCGCTGGCGTCAGCGGGATGGGCGGCCGAGGCGATCACGGCCGGCGGCGACTGCGCGCGCGCGTATTGCGCGCGGGTGCGGACCGAAGCGGTCTCCGAGTTGTCCCGCGCCGCGCGCCTCAAAGCCGGATTCTTCCGTCCAGCGTTCACAACGTTGATGGTGGACGCCCTCGGCCACAGCGCCGCGATTCGCGCGGCAATGGCCGACCTCATTGCCGGGACCCAGACCTATCGCTCGTTAAAGTGGCGTCTGCTCAGAACATTCGAGCTCGGGTTCGCCCGCGCCCTCTACGCGAGCGCGTGGACTCGGACGGCGTGAGGGTCTGCTCGGAAGCTCCACGCCGCCCGCCGGTGTCAGCCCTACTGACCGCGTGTTCAGACGTTCCGCTTTCGTGAGCCGGAGCTCAAAGCCGATTCCGTTCGCGGCGATCTCACATCGGCCAAAACGGCTTTGCGCGACCATCCGCTCGAGTTGTTCCCTGGTGTACGCGCGCTTCAACAGCAGCAATCGAAACGTCCAGCGGGTCATCAGGGCGTTGAGCGCCGAAAGGCCCATGTGGCGTATCTCGAGATCGATGTCTTCGTGCGACGCGTCCTTCCGCAGGTCGAAGACCGAGGCCCCGCCTCCGGGTCGCAGGACTCTGTGCATCTCGTTGAGCGCGCCGACCGGATCGCTGAAGTTCTTGAACGCCGCCGTGCAGACGACGAAGTCGAACGCCGCGTCGGCAAACGGCATCTGCGCCGCGTTGCCGCGGCGGATGTCGACGGGAACGCCGGCCTTCCGAGCGCGCTCGCGTGCAATCCTGACGAACGACTCGCTGATATCGAGCCCCGTCACTCTGTAACCGCGCGTGGCCAGCTCGATCGCCAGGTACCCGGGTCCGGGCGCGACCTCGAGCACGTCGCCGCCGGGACGCGCGCGCTCGGCCACAAGTCGAGCCGTCTCCGTGAATCGCCTCAGATCCCGGCCGGTATTCTGCGTGTACCACGTGGCAATCGCGCCTTCCATCCCGATTCCCTTGTAGGCCTTTGCCGCGGTCATCTGACCCTCCAGTCTCCGAAAACCAGTATGTGTGTGTCCAAATGCCGAGCGCGCGTGAACGTCGTACCCATTTGCTAACGACGTTAGCTTAGTGCCAACACTGTTGACTAGTCAAGCCCGCGTTGCTACGATGCCCCGCGGCAGCCACAAGCCACGTGGGCCTGGTGAGCGCATGAGCATCGTTCCGTTTCGCAAGGCCGAGCGCCGTCGGAAGCGCCAGCCGCTCGATCAAGCCCAGGTGGTGCGGGCGGCTCTCGTCCTGCTCGACGAAGTCGGACTGGACGAGTTGACGATGCGCCGGCTGGCCGAGGGGCTCGGTGTCAAGGCGGCATCCTTGTATCGCCACGTCCGAAACAAAGATGAGTTGCTGGCGTTGCTTGGCGACGAGATCAGCGCCGAGATCCCGCTCCCCCGCTCGTCCGGGACCTGGCGGGAGCAGTTGACGGAGAGCGCCTGGAACGTGCGGAAGGGATTGCTCGCCCACCGCGATGCCGCCCGGGTTCTCGCCGGCACGCCACCGGCGGGGCCGCGGCGCCTGCGGCACATCGAGGCGGTTTTGCGGATCCTGAGGGCCGCGGGTCTGAGGGACCGCGATGTGGCCCACGCCGCGTATCACCTGAACAACTTCGTGACGGAATTTGCCGCCGATGAAGGGCGGCTCGCTCGGTGGGCTGCGCTCGCGGGCTCGAGCCGACGGAAAATCCTCGCGGAGGCCCGC
>Ga0306922_10001210_pt1 | contig 22979 bp, 17 predicted proteins | sample sta12Cox44000082_FD_203758 | JGI IMG/M metagenome (GOLD analysis project Ga0306922, IMG submission 203758) | Lab enrichment of tropical soil microbial communities from Luquillo Experimental Forest, Puerto Rico - statoxic.12C.oxic.44.000.082 (v2)... | ecosystem: Environmental > Terrestrial >... | reverse complement strand
ATGGGGAGAGCAGGAAATCGACCTTGTCGTCGGTGATGAGCTTCTCGGCGAGCTGCGCGGAGCGCTGGCCGTCCGACTGATAATCGTATTTGACGAGCTCAACCTTCATCTTCTTGCCGCCGACATTGATCCCGCCGGCGGCGTTGACCTTGTCGAGCCACATGTTCCAGACGACGTCCTGCTTCTTGCCTTCGTCGGCGAGCGAGCCGGTGAGCGCAAGCGGCGCCCCGATCTTGACCGCGTCCGCAGCCGTGGCGGCCGGCGCCGCGAAGGAAAGCGCGGCCATGCTCGCGGCGGCTGCGATGATGCGAACGGACATATCTCTCGCAAGTTGCATGACTGTCTCCATTGCGATCGCCTGACCTGCGGTCCACTATACGAAACCCAACGAGCCCGAACAGCGGAAAATCACTGCACGGAATCAAGTCATGTGCCTGCTTAAGTTGCGGCCGGCCTTGCTCTGCGTCGCCTTGTGGCTTTCCGCCGCAGCCGCGTCCGGCGCAGAAGCCGTGAAAATCCGTGTGTCCTGGATCGCGCTGGTCACCAACTGGGCTTCCATCCTGCTGGAGAAGAAGGAGCTCGCCCGTCATCTCGGCGGGTCCTACGTGCTGGAGCCGGTGCGCTATGTGGGCACGCCGCAGATGATCACCGCGCTCGCCAACGGCGAGCTCGAGATCGCCAACCTGGCTTTCTCCACGCTTCCGATCGCGATCGAGAACGCCGGCCTCGATGATCTGCGGGTGATCGCCGATGAGCTCCAGGACGGTGTACCCGGCTATTATTCGCAGGAATATATGGTGCTCGCCGACGGCGCGATTGGGCGCATCGAGGATCTCAAGGGCAAGGTCGTTGCGACGGTGGCGGCGGGAGCCGCCGTCGACGTCGCCATGCGCACCATGCTGCGCAGGCACGGACTCGAGGACAAGCGCGACTACACCATGGTGGAAGCGCCGCTGCCCACCATGCGCGCCATGCTCGCGGAGCGGAAAGTGGATCTGATTCCCGTCGTGCTGCCGTTTGCGGTCGATCCCGAGCTGCGGCGGATCGCGCGTCCCCTGTTCACCAACCGGGACGTGGTCGGAGTGACCCAGTTGCTGATGTGGACCGCGCGCCGGTCTACGCTCGAGCGCAACCGCGCCGCGATGGTCGACTTCATGGAGGATGCGCTGCGGATCACGCGCTGGTTCCTCGATCCCGCCCACCACACGGAGGTCATGGCGATTGCCGGCCGCGTCACCAGGCAACCGCCGGAACGCTTGGACTGGGCCTTCACGCAACGCGACTATTACCACGATCCCAACATGCTGCCGAACCTCGACGCGCTGCAGGGCAATGTCGACATGATGAAGGACCTGGGCTTCGTCAAATCGAGCATCGATGTGAAGCAGCATTCCGATCTCGGCATTGTGCAAGAGGCAGCCGCGCGCCTGCGATAAACGCAACATCGCTGCTGCAGCTTGGGGTGACCCCCTCACCCGGCGCCTTCGGCGCCGACCTCTCCCCGCAGGGGAGAGGTGGTCGAGCCCGCTGCTCGTGCAGAGAACACTCTCAGCCTGCGGAAGATGTTCTCAGACCGTGCCCCAGACGCGGTTGACCTCTCCCCGGCAGGGAGAGGTCGCGAGCGAAGCGAGCGGGTGAGGGGGGCCCATACTCGGGGTCGCTTGCCCTACCAGCGTTGGCCGAGATACTCGGCAATGCATGCCGCAGAAGCCTTGGCGTAGGTGCCGCGCCGGCTGACCGCCGCGCCGGTGAGGCGGCGCAGCGCGAGCGCCATCTCGGCGGCTTTCGCCGCGACCGCAATGCCGTTGAGCACCAGCGCTCCGTCGATGACGAAGGGGCACTCGCGCGCGAACAGCAGCATGGGCAGGCCGCCCGCCGGGATGATGACTTCGGCGCCGGCGGCGACCAGCGGGCGCACCTGCTCCACGAAATCGGCGCGCACGGCCGTGTAGCATTCCTCGTTGGTGAAGGCGCGCATGAATGCGGGCAGGTCCATCTTGATGGCCCGCACCCCGGCCACGCGCTGGTCGAGACCGTGGGCATGCACCTGCCGCTCGTGCCACTCGATGAACACCGGATCGATGGTGACGAGGCCAAGCCGCCGTCCCATGCTCAGGGCCGCCAGCAGATTGGCCTCGCCCAAGCCGATCACCGGGATATCCAGCGCGCCGCGTATTTCCAGGAGCCCGGGCTCCTGGAAATGGCCGATCACGAATGCATCATATCCCGCGCGCTCGGCTTCGAGCGCGTTGCGGATGGTCTGCGCAGCGCAGCGGAATTCGGTGAGCGGATGGAAGAGATGGTCGGGAGGATCAAGCCCGTGCACCTCGAAGCGGATGCCGGGACCGGCGGCCGCATCCAGCGCCGCCTGCAGCCGCTCGATATAGGGCGCCTGCTCGATGGGATGGACAAAGCTCTGATACCAGAGCTTCTCGGGACGGGACGATTCGGCCATAGCTTCTCACCAGGTCGATGCAGAGTGAGTGAAGGTCTGACAATGAATCTAGCACGCGCGCAATCGTCATCCTGAGCATGGACGACATTTTCTTCGAGGACGTCATTCCCGGCGCCACCATTCGGACGCAGCCGTACCTCCTGCCCGAGCACGAGCTCATCAGCTTCGCCGCGGCCTGGGATCCGATGCCGCTCCACATCGACAAGGCCTTCGCTTCGGAACACGGTGGGCTCACCGCGCCGGGCATCTACCTGCTCGCGGTCAAGATGCGGCTCGTCCATTCACTGCCCGTGCAGCGCTCGGTCATTGCCTCGCTCGGCTATGACGAGGTCCGCTTCCATCGCCCTGCGCGCCCCGGGGACGAGCTCACGCTCGAGCTCGAATGGACTGCCAAGCGGCGCTCCCGATCCCAGTCCGACCGGGGGATCGTCACCGGACGCTTTTCTCTCAGCAATGCAGCCGGCGAGGTGGTGATGAGCCATCTCGATACCGTGCTCATGCGCCTGCGCCACCCCGAATCCCTCCCCGAAGGGGAGGGTGGCCGCCGTTAGGCGGCCGGGTGGGGAGTCTGGACCAAAGGGTCTGGGCGCGCTGCAAAACAACGACGACCCCACCCGACCTCGTTGCGCTCGGCTGCCCTCCCCTGCGGGGGGATTCAAGCGTCCGGGCGCAGCACCCGCGTGGCCATCGCATAGTGGGTGTTGCGCCCCGTGAACGGGGGAAAGCCGTGGTAGTCCTCCCGCATCCTGTGGCGGGCGGGCGAGTTGAGGGCGCGCGTCAGCGCGTCCGCGCTGTCGAATGCGACCTTGTTCCGCTGCATGAAATTCACCCGCGTCCAGGGCAGCGAGCCGATCCAGTCAAGGCGGGTATAGACTTCGAGCTCGCGCAGGCCGGGAAGGCTTGCCATGTGGCCGATATGCTGTCCGAGATAGTGGCCCAGCCAGGCATTTTGATCCTGCGCCTCGCCTTCATAGGACACGAGATATGTGCAATAGGGCTCTCCCGGCCGGATCGTGAATGCCGGCTCGGGCACGGCGAACGCACGTACCAGCATCGCCTGCTGAGTGACATCCGCATCCGCAAGCGCCGGAAACTCGTCACGCGACAGCAGGGCGGCCAGCTGCCCATCCCGCGCGAGCGCCGCTTCGAGGTGGGGAAGCTCCTCAAAATAGAGCTGCAGAACGAGCTGCGGCGGGGGTCCGTCATCGAGATAGGGATCGCTGGCGCGCGCCGGCAGGTGAAGGAGCGCCCGCAGGAGCTGCGGGGCGGCGTGCAGGACACCATCGAGCCTGGCGAGTTCCACGTCCGAAACGGAGGAATCCATGCGCGAGCGGAAGCTCAGGAAGAGGCATGTGCTCATGGCGACGGGTTCACGACAATTGTAGCCTCACTCTATAACGTGTAGGGGCGAGGCATGGCGCATCGCGGACACGCGTAAATGCCTCGCCGCTACGACCCGTACAAGCGGAGAAAAAAGACTTGGAGCTCGCGCAGGTAACGCTGGCGGACAAATACACACTCCGGAGCGGACGCATCTATCTGTCGGGAATTCAGGCATTGGTACGCCTGCCCATGATGCAGCGCGAGCGCGACCGGGCGGCCGGCCTCAACACGGCGGGTTTCATCTCGGGCTATCGCGGCTCGCCGCTCGGCGGCTATGACAACGCGCTCTGGCAGGCGCGGTCCCTGCTCGAGGCGCATGACATCTGCTTCCAGCCGGGCCTCAACGAGGACCTTGCCGCGACTGCGGTGTGGGGCAGCCAGCAGGTCGGGCTGTTCCCGGGCGCCAGGGTCGATGGCGTGTTCGGCATCTGGTACGGCAAAGGCCCCGGCGTCGACCGTTCGGCCGACGCGTTGCGCCATGCCAACTGGGCCGGGACCTCGCCCCACGGCGGCGTGCTTGCGGTGGCCGGCGACGACCACGGCGCCCAGTCTTCCACCACCGCGCATCAGAGCGAGCAGCTGTTCGAGGCCGCAATGATGCCCGTCCTCAATCCGGCGACGGTGCAGGAATTTCTCGATCTCGGCCTCCTCGGTTTTGCGCTGTCGCGCTTTTCCGGATGCTGGATCGGATTCAAGACCACAAGCGAGACGATCGAGACCTCCGCCTCGGTCCACGTCGATCCCCGGCGCGTTGTCGTGTCCCTGCCGAAGGACTTCGAGATGCCTCCGGACGGGCTGCATATCCGCTGGCCGCGCGGAGGAATGGATTGGGCGCTGGAGCAGGAGCGGCGCCTGCACGGGCCGAAGATGGCCGCGGTCGGCGCGTTCGCGCGCGCCAACGGCCTCGATCGCGTGGTGCTCGATTCGCCGGCACCGCGCCTGGGTCTGATCGCCGCCGGCAAGGCCTATCTCGATCTTCGGCAAGCGCTTGCCGAGCTCGGCATCTGCGATGAGATGGCGGCACAGCTCGGCATGCGCGTCTACAAGGTCGGCCTCACCTGGCCGCTCGAGCCCGCGGGCGCGCGCCGGTTCGCCGATGGGCTCAAAGACGTCCTCGTGGTCGAGGAAAAGCGCGGCGTGATCGAGCCGCAGCTGATGCGGCTTCTCTACAACATGGATGCCGCCCGCCGTCCCGGCATTGTCGGCAAAACCGACGAGAGCGGAGCGCGGCTGCTGCCGAGCACCGGCGAGCTTACCCCGATAATGGTCGCGCGCGCCGTGGTCGCGCGGCTGAAGCTCCTGGGGGAGGGGACGCAATTCGATGCGCGTCTCGCGCGGCTTGCATCCTTCGAGCAGGTGAGCGCCGCGCCGGCAACGCACATCCGGCGCACGCCTTTCTTCTGCTCCGGCTGTCCACACAACACCTCGACACGCGTGCCGGAGGGAAGCCGAGCCATGGCGGGCATCGGCTGCCACAGCATGGCGCTGTTCCTGCCCGAGCGCGCGACCGCAACGCTCACGCACATGGGCGGAGAAGGCGCCAACTGGATCGGCCAGGCGCCATTCACGAGCGAGCGGCACGTCTTCCAGAATCTCGGCGACGGCACCTATGCCCACAGCGGGCTCACGGCGATCCGCGCAGCCGCAGCGGCAGGGGTCAGCATCACCTACAAGATTCTTTACAACGATGCCGTCGCCATGACCGGCGGCCAGCCGGTCGAGGGCGCGCTCACCGTGCCGGCGATCGCGCGCCAGGTCCTGGCCGAGGGCGCAAGACGCGTGGTCGTCGTTACCGACGAGCCCGCCAGGTACCGCGCGCGCGCCGACCTTCCAGGCGTCGAGGTCCATCACCGCGACCGGCTCGATGGCGTGCAGCGGGAGCTGCGCGCAACGCCCGGTCTCACCATCCTGATTTATGATCAGACCTGTGCGGCCGAGAAGCGCCGGCGCCGCAAGCGCGGCCGCTATCCGGACCCGCCAAAGCGCGTCTTCATCAACGAGGCGGTGTGCGAGGGCTGCGGCGACTGCTCGGAAAAGTCGGGTTGCATCTCGATTACGCCGGTCGAGACCGAGCTCGGCCGCAAGCGGCGGATCGATCAGTCGAGCTGCAACAAGGACTTCTCCTGCCTCAAAGGTTTTTGCCCGAGCTTTGTGACGGTTCATGGCGGCACCCCGCGCCGGCATGCGGCACCTTCGGCGGCACTGGAGGAAACACTGGCTCGGCTGCCGGTGCCGAACCCGCCGGCGCTCGATCGGCCGTTCGGCATTTTAATCGCGGGGATCGGCGGCACCGGCGTCATCACGCTCGGCGCCATCCTCGGGATGGCGGCGCATCTCGAGGGAAAAGGCGTCACGGTTCTCGATGTCACCGGGCTCGCGCAGAAGAACGGCGCGGTGATGAGCCACGTGCGTCTGGCGCCAAGGGACGAGGACCTGCATGCGGTGCGTGTGGCCGCGGGCGGCGCCGACCTGCTGCTCGGCTGCGACCTGGTGACGGCGGCGAGCCCCGGTGCGCTCTCGCGCATCGCGGCGGGCCGCACCAGGGCGGTGATCAACAGCCATGTGCATCCCACCGCCGCCTTCGTTTCCAACCCGGACATCGATTTCGAGCCCGACGTCATGCTGCGCGCCATCAAGGCCGCGGCCGGGGATTGCGCAACCGAGGTCGTCGATGCCAGCACGCTCGCGACCGCGCTCGTCGGGGACTCCATCTGCGTCAACCTTTTCATGCTCGGCTATGCCTTCCAGAAAGGCCTGCTGCCGCTTTGCCTTAAGGCGATCGAACGCGCCATCGAGCTCAACGGCGTGGCGGTCGAGAGCAACAAGCGCGCCTTCGCCTTCGGACGCCTTGCCGCATATGACGGCGCAGAGGTCGAGGCACTCGTGCCGCAAGCGCACGATGATGACCCGGTGCTGCAGCAACGCAGCAGCCTCGCCACTTTGGTCGAGCGCCGCGCCGCGTTCCTCGCCGCTTATCAGGACGCGGCCTATGCGCGGCGATACCGCGCCGTCGTGGCGTCGATCGAGACAGCCGAAAAGACGCATGCGCGCGGCTGCTTCGGTCTTGCGCAGGCGGTTGCCCGCAACCTGTTCAGGCTGATGGCCTACAAGGATGAATACGAGGTCGCGCGCCTCTATACCGACGGCACTTTCCTCGATGAGCTGCATCGGCAATTCGAGGGTGCTTTCAGGCTTGAGTTTCATCTGGCGCCACCGCTTCTCGCCGCGCGCGATCCGCTCACCGGAGAAGCGCGCAAGCGCGCGTTTGGGCCGTGGATCATGGTTGCGTTTCGATGGCTTGCGCGTCTGCGCCGATTGCGCGGCACGCCCTTCGATATTTTTGGCCGGACGCAGGAGCGCCGCATGGAACGCGCGCTTATTGGCGAGTACGAGGCCGTGGTCCGTGAGCTCTCGGCAGCTCTCACGCCGGACAATCACGCGCTGGCGTTGGAGATCGCCTGCCTGCCCGAGCAGATTCGCGGCTTCGGCCACATCAAGCAGCGCAATACCGAGGTTGCCAAGGCACGCGAAGCGGAGCTTCTCGGCATCTGGCGCAACGAGGATACCGCCGCTTCGGCGGCCTAGCCGGCGCACGCGCAAAGGCACGCATGGCGCAGATGACCAGAATCACGAAGCGCAAACCGGGCAGCGGCAAGGCTGCTGCAAAGCACCTTGCGGCAAGCAAAGCCGAGCGAGGCAAGGCTGCTGCGACCCGTGCCGCGCCGCGCCGGCGCTCCGCGCAAGCGATGCTCTCCGAGCTGCGGCGCCGACTCTGCGAGATCGACGATCTTACCGCCGCCGCTGAGCTGCTCGGCTGGGATCAGGCCACTTACATGCCGAGCGGCGGCGCTCGCGCGCGCGGGCGCCAGAGCGCAACCCTGCATCGGCTGGCACACGAGCAGCTTGTCGATCCGGCAATCGGCCGGTTGCTCGACGGCCTGCAATCGCATGCCGACAGCCTTTCCCCCGATTCCGACGACGCATGCCTCATTCGCGTCGTCCGGCGCGATTTCGAGAAAGCGATCAAGGTGCCTTCCGACTACGTGGCGCGCGCCAACGCGCTTGGCGCCGCCTCCTATGATGCCTGGACACGCGCGCGCCCGGCGAACGACTTCGCAGCCATGCGGCCGTTCCTGGAGCAAATGATCGAGCTCAGCCGCGAATATGCCGGCTTCTTCGCGCCTTACGATCACATCGCGGATCCGCTGATCGACGACGCCGATGAGGGCATGACCACGGCCTCCATCCGCAAGCTCTTCTCGGACCTGCGCAGCGAGCTCGTGCCCATGGTGCACGCAATTTGCGACCAGCCGCCGGCGGATGCCAGCTGCCTGTACGGCACATTCGGCGATCAGGCCCAGTTCGAGCTTGGCCTCGCAATTGCTGCCAGGATGGGCTACGACCTCGAGCGCGGGCGGCTCGACCGGACGCATCATCCATTCTGTGCGAAATTCGCCTCAGGAGACGTGCGGATCACGACGCGCGTCTATGACAGCGATATCGTGCGCGCGCTCTTCTCGACTGTGCACGAGGCAGGGCACGCGCTTTACGAGCAGGGCGTGGATCCTGCCCTGGAAGGCACGCCGCTTGGCGAGGGTGCGTCAGCCGGCGTGCATGAGAGCCAGGCCCGCCTGTGGGAAAACGTGATCGGCCGCAGCCGAGCGTTCTGGCAGCATTTTTATCCGATGGTGCAGAATACGTTCCCCGATCAGCTCGGCCGCGTTTCGCTCGAGACGTTCTATCGCGCCATCAACAAGGTCGAGCGCTCGCTCGTGCGCGTCGATGCCGACGAGGTCACCTACAACCTCCACATCATGCTGCGTTTCAACCTGGAGCTCGATCTGCTCGAGGGGCGGCTACGGGTTGCGGATCTGCCGCAGGCCTGGAGCGCGGGCATGCACGCGGCGCTCGGCCTCGCGCCGCCGGACGACCGCGACGGTTGCCTGCAGGACGTGCATTGGTATTCCGGCGGAATCGGCGGCGCCTTTCAGAGCTACACCATCGGCAATGTTCTCAGCGCGCAGCTGTACGCCGCCGCCCTGAACGCGCATCCCGGCATCCCGAGCGAGATCGAGAACGGCGAATTTGCCACCCTGCATGCATGGCTCACGCACAATCTCTACCGACACGGACGAAAATATCCGCCGAATGAGATCATCAAGCGCGCCGCCGGCAAGCTCAGCGTGCAGCCCTATCTCGCCTACCTGGGGGCAAAGTACGGCGCGATTTATCGCCTGCCGCCGGCGCAAAATTAGTCCGAGGCTGTAGGGCGGGTTAGGCGCGTTTTCGCGCCGTAACCCGCCGCAGTTCGGCGGATTACGCTACGCTAATCCGCCCTACGGGCGATTGCGCCGCGCCCCTGCTGCACTCAGCGCGCGGCCTGTTGCCGTCCCGCGCCGTGCTTCTTGATGAATGCCTTCACCGCCTCGACCGCCTTCACGGAGTTGGGCGCGAAGGGGTGCTCGTTGACGAACGTGTGGCGCTCTCCCTCGAGCAGCAGCAAGTCCATGCTTCCGCCGGCGCCGCGATAGTCGGCGGCAAGGCGCTCGGCGAGGTCGACCGTGGTGTACTGATCCTTGGTGCCCTGGAAGACCAGGGCGGGGGGCAGATACACCTTCTCCCCGCGCTCGATCGCGAGCGCGGGAGTTGCCTCGACTTGCGTTGCCTCATCGCGGAAGAACGTGTCGTGGCTTTTGACAAGGTCGAGCTTGCCCGCGGCTTGCGCAAGCTTGTAGCGCTCGAGCGGGAAAAGCACTCCCCAGCCCGAGACCACGAACGCTAGCTTTGCGTCCATCTCGGGAGCTTCCGGCAACGCCAGCGCGCGATAGCGCGCATCCTCGGGCCGTATCGCCGCGAGCAGGATCTGATGGCCGCCGCTCGATGTGCCGTAGGCGCCGACGCGCTCGGCGCTGCTGCCGAACTCGCCGCTGTGCGCCTTGAGCCAGCGTATGCCGTAATTGATGTCCTGTAACGAAGCCGGATAGGGCGCCTCCGGCGCATTGCGGAAATCGATCGCGAGCACGACGATGCCGGCGCTCGCAAGATCGAGCGCCGCGTTCTGGCCGTCGGTGCGGTCTTTGTTGTTCCAGGCACCTCCATGCACCTGGAGCAACGCGGGGAACGGACCGGTGCCGGCCGGCTGGTAAAGGCGCGCAAGGCGTTCCTTTCCGCCATTGCGCTGATACACCAGGTCCTTGACCATGAACTCGAATGGCGCTCTGCCGCCGGGATCTGTCTGCGCATGACCGGCCTCGCACCATGCCGCCCCGTACAGCATCGCGGCGCTTGCCTTGAGCAGGGTTCGCCGTCCAATTGCGATCATGACGCCTCCATCCACAGTTCGTCGCTTTGATGCCCCGTCGTAGCACGGTGCGACAGGCTGTTGTTTAATCAATTGTTTACCAGAATACCGTTTGCTGCGCGCAGCTCTCACGCAAGGAAGTAGCGTGAATTATCCCCTGATGCGTGTGGAAATCGCAACAAGCCGCTTGCTGGACGAAGGCCGAATCAACCACGCTGCCCACTATTAGGTCTTGCCGGGTTGACTGCGTCGCGGTAACCTTTGGTGGGGAATACGGGAAGGGGGAAAGCCATGATCGAGTTGGCTTGGGCAGCGTTGAGCTTGTGCATTGCCGCCGTTCTTTTTTTCGGATTCATCTCCTGGATTCGCGACAGCTACGTCATGCTGGCGGGTTGGAGAACCGGGCACAGGCGCTGATCGGGTCTGCCGGTATCCTTGAGCCCATCGTCGGGACAGCCCTAGCGGACGCGCGCGCGCACCCGGGCTTTGCGATAGGCCTTCTGTGACAGGATCTCCTCGTGCGCCATGTGCCCCAGAAACATGGCGGGCAGCACCATCGCTGCGAGGAAAAGGGCCGTGAGCATCTTCGTCTCCCCCGAAAATTCGAACAATGCGAGCAGTTTATTCAAGACCTTGGCAGAACCTTGGCAGTGTGACTTTCCTTTTCTGCTTTGAAATCGAGTGTTGCACTTTTGCACCGGCCGGCGCCGGTGCCCGATCTGGACGTGCTAGGCTGACTGCTCATGCACAATCGTCTCGGCGTCGATATCGGAGGTACCTTCACGGATGTCGCCCTCGAGAACGGCGGCCGGCGCTTCACGAGCAAGGTTCTCACCGTCCCGCATGCGCCCGAGCGCAGCGTGCTCGCGGCCATAGCGGCCGTGCTCGCCGAGGCGGCACTCGCGCCGTCGGCGCTTTCGATCATCATTCACGGCACGACGCTCGCCACCAACGCGCTCATCGAGCGCAAGGGCGCCAGAACTGCGCTGATCACGACGCTGGGGTTTCGTGATACCATCGAGATCCGCCACGAGAACCGCTTCGAGCAATACGACGTCGGCATCGATCTGCCGGCGCCGCTCGTCCCGCGCCGCCTGCGCTTTCCGATTCGCGAGCGAATCGATGCGCGCGGGCGCGTGCTTGTCGCGCTCGACGAGGCGGACGTGCACCGCGCCATTGATGAGATCGAGCGCCAAAACATCGAGGCCGTGGCAATCGGGCTCCTCCACAGCTTCACCGAGCCGCGTCACGAGATGCGCGTCGCGGCTCTGCTTGCCGAGCGCCTGCCGCGCATCGCGGTGACCCTCTCGTGCGAGGTCTCGCCGGAGATGCGGGAATACGAGCGCTTCTCGACCGCGTGCGCCAATGCCTACCTGCAGCCGCTGATCGCGACCTATCTCGGAAATCTTGGCCGCGAGCTTGTCGCCGCCGGCATGAGCTGCCCGCTGTTTCTGATGCTCTCGGGCGGCGGCCTGACGACGGTCGAGACGGCGGCGCGCTTTCCGGTGCGGCTCGTCGAATCCGGCCCCGCCGGCGGTGCGATCTTCGCGAGCCATGTCGCACGCCAGTGTGGATTCGAAAAAGTCGTCTCCTTCGACATGGGCGGCACCACCGCGAAGATCTGCCTGATCGACGACTTCAAGCCGCAGACCAGCCGCGCCTTCGAGGTCGCGCGCATGTACCGGTTCAAGAAGGGCAGCGGCTTGCCGCTGCGGGTACCGGTGATCGAGATGGTGGAGATTGGGGCGGGCGGCGGCTCGATCGCGCGGGTCGATGGTCTGCGGCGCATTGCAGTCGGCCCCGACAGCGCAGGCGCCGAGCCTGGACCGGCCTGCTACGGGCGCGGCGGCCGCGCGCCGACCGTCACCGACGCCGACCTCGTTCTCGGCCGGATCGATCCCAAGGCGTTCTCGGGCGGCCGCATCAAGCTCGACAGCGAGGCGGCGCACACGGCGCTCAACGACGGCATCGGCACTCCGCTCGGGATAAGCGTGCCCATGGCGGCGCTCTCCGTGAGCGAGATGGTGGACGAGAACATGTCGAACGCCGCGCGCATCCACGCCGTCGAAAGCGGCAAAGATGCGCCCTCACGCGTGCTGATCGCATTCGGCGGAGCCGCGCCTCTGCACGCGGCGCGCGTTGCCGAGAAGCTCGGCATGGAGCGAATCTTGATTCCGGTCGGCGCCGGGGTAGGTTCAGCGATCGGATTCCTGCGTGCGCCGGTCTCCTACGAGATCGTGCGGAGCCGGCTTGCGCGGCTCGCCGCCTTCCGGGCGGCCGAGATCAACCGGCTGTTCGCCGAGATGCGGGCGCAAGCCGAGACGATCGTGCGGGCCGGTGCCGGAAATGCCGCGCTGGTCGAGGTGCGGCACGCTTTCATGCGCTACTGCGGGCAAGGGCACGAGGTTCTGGTGCCGCTGCCGGTGCGCACCTATGGCGAGGGCGACGGCGCAACCTTGGCGAACGCGTTCGAGGGCGCCTATTGCGCGCTCTACAGCCGAGTCATTCCCGGGGTCGATATCGAGGTCGTGAGCTGGGTGCTCTCGCTCAGCGCGGGCGTCGAGACGATGATGGAGGCGGCGCAGACGGTGACGGAGTATTGTCCGCAGCCGGTGGGCCGGCGCGCGATGCGCGATGCCGCGGGCGCAAGCATCGAGGCAGCGCTGCACCGGCGCGCCGACCTGCGGCCGGGTGCGCGGATTCTCGGGCCTGCCATCATCACCGAAGACGAGACCTCGACGGTGGTGAGCGCGTCCTTCGAGGCGCACGTGAACGGCTTCGGCTATATCGAGCTGCGCCGTCGCGGATGATTGTTCCTGGTCGGAACAAGTCTGACCAGAGTCCGGCCATGACGTCACTTGCCGCTTTACTTGGCACCAACGCGCCGCCCGGCCCACACGCTGTAGATCACAAGCGCAATGCCGATCACCACCATCGGGGCGGAAAGGGCCATGCCCATGGTGAGGTCGCCGCCGAGTTGCTCGAGCTGGGGGTCCGGCTCCCGATAAAATTCCATGGCGATGCGGGCGAGCGCATAACCGAGCGTCGCGAGACCCGTCAGCAGACCCGGGCGCTTGAATCCGCCCCTCTGCGCAACAATGCCCAGCACCAGCAGCAGAAGAAGGCCTTCGAGTCCTGCCTCATAGAGCTGGCTTGGATGGCGGGGAGCCTCGTCGGCATCCGGGAAAACGACCGCCCACGGAACGTCGGTCGGACGGCCCCACTGCTCGGAATTGATGAAATTTCCAATGCGGACCAGGAAGATTGCGATGGGACAGGTGGTGCCGCACAGATCCGTGACCGTGAGGAACGGGATCTTGAAGCGGTGCGAGTAGTACCAGATCGCCAGCAGAACGCCGATCAGCCCGCCATGAAATGACATCCCCCCGTTCCATATCGCGAAGATCTCGAGCGGATGCGCGGCGTAGTAGCCCGGCTCGTAAAAGAGAACCTGGCCGAGGCGGCCGCCGACGACGGTCGCAATCATGATGTAGAGGACAAGGTCGATGAGACTTTCCGGCTTCGGACGCGACGTGGCGCCCCACAGGCGAGGTGCCTTCACCAGCGCGACGGCATAGGCCCAGCCGCCCAGGAATCCCACGATATACGCCAGCGCATACCAGCGGATGGCGAAGGGGCCGAAGCTGACAGCGACCGGATCGATCGCCGGGAAAGGCAGGATAAGGATCGGCATGAGGAACGGATTGGCTTTTTACCGGCTGGGCGAGCTTCGCTCAATCCTGCAAATCAACCCATGATCACGCCGCGCGTGCGGCGGCAAGGGTCGCAAGCGTGCCGTCGGGATCACGGGCAATCAAGATCAGCAGAGATCTGGCGGCAGGATCAATGCCGTTGCGACCCTGCTCCCAATTGCGCAGCGTAGCCACGGGAATGCCGAGCGCGTTTGCAAACTCCTCTTGAGTCATACTAAGGCGTTGCCGCAGGCGTTTCGGCGCTATCAAAATATCAAGGCTGATCTCCGGCGCAGTGTCGGGGTCCTCTGCGATCTGACGCGCAATATCGGCGTCCTTGGTTGCCCTGAGCTTTGCCCGATTGATTTTAGGTTTCGCTGCGCGAAGCTGCTCTAGTGTTTTGCGAACAGTTGCCATGTCTCGCGTTCCTTTCTGTTCGCACGCCGTGCCGAGATGATCCTGCGAACCTGTCCGCGATCGGTATACACGACTACGAGTACCTCGCCATCGATCTCGCCGATCGCGATAATTCGATGTTCGCGATAATCGTGTCGGTCATCGACCGTGGTCTGGACCGGACCATCAAAAATCAATGCAGCCGTCGCAAAGCCAAAACCGCGTTCGCGGTGGTTTCGTTCGCTCTTGGCGTTATCCCACTTGAATTCCATTTCGAATCTACGCGAATCGCGTAGTGGGTCAAGCTGTACTTTTTCGATTTATAGAACTTGAGGGGGAATTCACGGATTATCTTCAAGTTTGGCTGGGGGTGCCGTGGACATATATGTTCCCGCGGTCACGGAAGTCGGCGCTTCCGTTTCTTTGCGGAGCCGTACCATGGTCACGCGTCCGAATGCCGAGCTGGCCCAGCTCCACACGCAGATCATGTGGAGCCGGCTGATCGCGGTGGTCGAGGAGCAGGCGCAGACACTCGTGCGCACCGCGTTCAGCACGTCCGTGCGCGAAGCGGGCGACCTTTCTGCGGGCGTGTTCGATGCGCAGGGCCGCATGCTCGCGCAGGCGGTCACCGGCACGCCGGGGCACGTGAATTCCATGGCCAATGCCGTGCGCCATTTCCTCGCGGCCTATCCGCTCGAGCGCATGGCGCCCGGCGATCATTACATCACCAACGACCCGTGGCTGACCTGCGGACATCTGCATGATCTCACGGTGGTGTCGCCCACCTTCCTGGACGGGCGCGCGGTCGGACTGTTCGCCTGTACGGTGCACGTGGTCGATATCGGCGGGCTCGGCATGGGGCCTGACGGCCGCCAGGTGTTCGAGGAGGGACTTGCCGTCCCGATCATGCCGCTCGCGCGCAAGGGCGCAATGAACGAGGACCTGCTGCGCATCGTGCGCGCCAACGTGCGCGAGCCGCTGCAGGTGGAAGGCGACATCTATGCGCTGGCGGCCTGCAACGACGAAGGCTCCCGGCGGCTCGTCGAGATGATGCGCGAATTCGAGCTCTCCCATCTGGAGACGCTCAGCGACGACATCGTCGAGAGCTCGCGGCAGGCCATGCTGGATGCCATCCGGCGCCTGCCGCAGGGCAGCTACCGCAACGAGCTCGTCATCGACGGTTACGACAGGCCGATCAGGCTTGCAGCGTGCATGCGCGTAGGCGCCGGCGGCATTCACGTGGATTTTGCCGGCACCTCACCCGCGAGCTCGCACGGCATCAACGTCGTCCTCAACTACACGCTCGCCTACACCGCCTTCGGCGTGAAGTGCCTGATCGCGCCCGACGTCCCCAACAACGCCGGGTCGCTGGCGCCGGTCACGGTGAGCGCGCCCGAGGGCTGCCTGCTCAATGTGCGCCGTCCGTTCCCGGTCGCGGCGCGTCACACCGTCGGGCACATGCTGCCGGATCTTGTGTTCGGCTGCCTCGAGCAATGCCTGCCGGGCGGCGTGCCGGCGGAGGGTGCCTCCTCGCTGTGGAATCCGCAGATCAACGGCGGGGGCTCCATCGTTGACGAGCTGCCCGCCGGCGTCGATCCGGCGAGCCTGCCGAGCTGGAGCACGGTCATATTTCATTGCGGCGGCGCCGGCGCCCGGCCGGACAAGGACGGGCTGAGCGCCACGGCCTTTCCGAGCGGAGTGCGCACCATCCCCATCGAGGCGACCGAGACCATCGCGCCTGTTATCTTCGGCCGGCGCGAGTTTCGCGACGGCTCGGGCGGCGCCGGCAGATTTCGCGGCGGGCTCGGACAAGTGATCGAGATCGGAGGCGTCGACGGAATGCCGATCAGCCTTCTGTGCAATTTCGAGCGCGTTTTTCACCCCGCACGCGGGCGAGGCGGCGGCCAACCCGGCGCACCCGGCGGGGTCACGCTGCGCTCCGGGCGGCCGATCGGACCCAAGGGACGCCAGACCGTTCCGGGAGGCGACATGATCCGGCTCGAGCTGCCCGGCGGCGGCGGCCATGGTGATCCGCGCCGCCGCGATCCCACGCAGGTTGCCGCCGACGTTGCCGACGGACTCGTGTCGCGCGAGAGCGCTGAGCGGGATTACGGGGTCAGGCTGCCGGACTGACGCTTGGTCCGAAGTGAAGGCCTAATGATGAGCCCACCGCAGCGTGGCCGGACTTCTTCGCTTCGCCGCGGCCATGTCGCGCGCCGCCAGGCTCTGCTTGGTGAACAGATCAGCGCAGCGCAGCCATCTCTCCGCCATCCGCCGCCACGTCTCTTTGTCCTCGCGCTTGCGGGAAAACTTGGCCATCAATTCGCATTCGGCGGCGTGCTTGAGAAATTCTTCCGGCGGGCTCATTGGGGCATCACTCTCTAATCTGGGTTTCTGTTCTTGGCGCTACGCCCCCGATCCCACCCCGCCACAATACAGACATAATTTATCCGAGCAAGCGGCTCCGGGAATAGCCGTCCTGAAAAAACGCAATACTTATAACGGTCGGTTCCAAGCATTGTCGTCGGTTCTTCGAACAAAATGAGAACAGGCGACAACATCACATAGGCCGCGCGGGCGCCGGAGGGAGCACGGATCGTGGGACTTCTCGATCGGTTCTGGAGCGCGATCAGCGATGCTCTGTTCGGCGACACCCGCGGCGCGGGCGACGATGCGCAGGACGCCCGCACGCGTGCCCAGACCATCGCGCCGGTCGTATGGCTTCTGGGCAAGACCGGGGCCGGCAAGACGGCGATCATTGCCACGCTGACGGGCGATCCGCGCGCCGAAGTAGGGCAGGGGTTTGAGCCCTGCACGCGCACCGCCTCCTTCTACGATGTGCCGCCCGAGGCGCCGCTCATCCGGTTTCTCGATACGCGAGGAATCGGGGAGGTGGACTACGACCCTGCGGGCGACATCGCCTGGTGCGAGGGGCGATCTCACCTCTTGCTTGGTGTGATGCAGGTGGCGGACCCGGTCCAGCAAGCGGTGCTGCGCGTTCTGCAACAGGCGCGCCGCCGCCATCCCGACTGGCCGGTCGTCGTCGCGCAGACCGGCCTGCACCGGCTCTATGGCCCGGGCATAGGGCATCCCGACCCATATCCCTATACGGGCGAGGCGCAGGATGAGGTCAATCCCCAATTGCCGCACGCGCTGCGCCAGGCGCTCGCTCATCAGCGCCGCCTGCTCGACGGTCTGGAAGGAGCGCGCCCGCGCTTCGTGCCCATCGACTTCACCCTGCCGGAAGATGGCTTTCCGCCGCACGACTTCGGGCTTGAAATGTTCTGGCGCGTGCTGGAAGAGGCCGGACCCCATGCGTTCGTGGCATTGCATCTCGCCCGCCTCGACGCCGAGAGCGATGCGATACGCGCAAGAGCGCGCCCGCTGATCTATGGCTACGCCGCGGCGGCGTTCGGCGCGGGTGCGATTCCCATTCCGCTCATCGGCATGGGCGGGCTCGCCGGCGTGCTTGCGATCACGCTGCGCGCGCTGGCGGCGCGCTACACGGTCGCCTGGACGCCGGGCACCTTCGCGCAGTTCGCCGCCGCCGTCGGCGGCGGTACGCTTGCTTGGTGGGCGCTGCGGTACGGCCTGCGCGAGATGCTCAAGCTCGTCCCGGTCGTCGGCACGGTGGCGGCCGACGCGCTTAATGCAGTGGCCGCGTTCGCGCTCACCGTCGCCATCGGCGAGGCCGCCTGCGTCTGGCTCGCTTACCGGCGGCGGGGGTTGACCGCGCCGGATGAGGAGGTGCGTCGCGCCTTTGCCGACGGGCTTGCAGCCGGGCTGCGGCAGGCCAGGGGTCAAGCCAGGAAAGCTCCCGCCGCGAAGGATCAATCAGAGCCAAGTCAAACCGAGCAGCGACCGCAATTCCGCGCATGAAAAAAGCGATAGCCAATCCCGTCGGGCGCTGGTGGCCCGAGCTCCTTTTGCTGCTCGCGGTCGTGCTGCCGTGGTTGTCGCTTCTCGTTCTCGGGATGGTCTGGCTGTGGCAGGGCGGACGGGTCTGGATCTGGGCGATTGCGGCCGCCGGCCTGGGCCTGCTGGCTTGGCCGCTGTCGCGGATGGTGCGGCGACGGGCCAATGCGGAGGCGCGCATCGCGCTTGGCGACCTCGCCGAGCCGTCGCACGGCTGGAACGTGATCGAGCACGAGGCGTGGACGGATGTGCTCGCAGCCGCGGATGCGACCGCGCCGTTTTCGTTTACCGAGCTGGAGCCGTTCTTCGCCGCCGCGCGCGCGACGGTTGAAGCAGTTGCGCGCCGCTTTCATCCGGAAACAACCAATCCATGGGCTCAATTCAGCTTGCCCGAAGTCCTGCTGCTGACCGAGCGGTTGAGCAAAGACATACGGCGCGAGGCGCTGCGCCACATCCCGGGGGTAAGGGCGATCAGGCTCAGCCATCTGCTGTGGGTGCATGCGCAGAACGAACGCTATGGCGAAGCCGCGCACACGGGCTGGCGCGTAGGGTTTGGACTCTGGCGCATTCTGCGCGCCGCGCTCAATCCGCTCCAGGCCGCCGGCCAGGAAACGAGCGGCATGCTTGTGGAGAAGACGGCAAGCGTTCTTTCCTACCGCCTGCGCGCCTACGCCACCCGCATGTTCATCCTCGAGGTCGGGCGTGCTTCCATCGACCTCTATTCCGGGCGGCTTGCGCTATCGGGCGAGGAGCTGCGCGCTGCGCGCGAGCGTGAGCTGAGCGCCGAGGCGGAGGGCATGGCGCCGGTGCGGATCGTCCTGATCGGTCAGGTCAGCGCGGGCAAGTCGAGCCTGCTCAATGCGCTGGCGCAGGAAGTAAAGTGCGCCGTCGGTCCGTTGCCGACAACGTCGCGCGTGAGCGAGTACCTGCTTGATCTGGAAGGACATCCGGCCGTGACGCTGGTCGACATGCCGGGTCTCGACGAGCGCGCTGGAGCGGCGTCCGAGCTCAATGCGCAGGCCGAGCGGGCCGATCTCATCCTGTGGGTTGCGTCCGCGACGCAGCCGGCGCGAGAGCTTGATCGCCGTGCGCTCGATGATTTTCGAGCCTGCGCCAACGCGCAGCTTGCGCGGCGGGCGCCGCCTGTGCTGCTTGCCCTTACCCACGTCGATGAGCTGCGCCCGGCGGCCGAGTGGGCACCGCCCTATGATAATGCTGCATCCGACCGGCCCAACGCACGAACCAAGGCAGGGGCCATCCGCGCTGCCGTTGATGCCGTGGCGCGCGCGCTTAACCTGCCGGCGGAAGCGGTGCTGCCGCTCGCTTTGCCTCCCGGGCGCGCGCCCTACAACGTGGATGCCCTGTGGGCGCGCATTGCGGCGCTGCTCGACGAGGCCAAGCTTGCGCAGCTCGATCGCCTGCGCGTCGGCCGGCAAGAGCTAAGCCTGCGCGAGCTTGTGCAGGCGTTTGGCCGCGCCGGGGGGGCGGTCATCAAGGGCATCGTCTTGCCTCTTCCTGACGGGCAGGCCCCACGGTAGGCGCCAGGGTGCCAATGCATTTTGGAACGTAAGTGAGTTTGTTGTCATGGTTAACTGCCCTGGATGGATCATCAGCTACGCGTCATTCTGAAGTTCCCGCGTTGCTGTGCAGCCCGGGAATGGCAGGTCCGATCGGTCGAAGTTGCAACAAATATGGTATGATTGAGGTTACGGAGGTGGAGAGCGGTCGGAAACGACATGTGGCCGTGGGACAGCAGCAAGCACGCGCGCGCCGATGACACGGCGATGAGCGGGGAATCCTCCGCCGGTCTGCGCCGCCAGCTCGATCAGCGCACCAACGAGCTGAACGAAGCCTTGCAGCAGCAGGCAGCGACCTCCGAAATATTGTCCGTGATCTCAAGCACGCCTGGCGAGCTCGCGCCGGTTTTCAAGAGTATGCTGGAAAAAGCGACCCGCATCTGCGGAGCACATTTCGGAAATTTGTACCTGCATGATGCAGACGGCTTTCGCCTTGTCGAGACACACAATACACCACCCGCCTTCGAGGAACGCAGGCGTATTCCGTACCGCCCCAGTCCGAGCAATGCGTTCGGCCGCATGCAAGGAACGAAATCGGTAGTTCATGTCGCGGACCTTGCCGCGGAGGAGGCTTATCTCGAGCGCGATCCTGGAAGCGTTATGGCAGTCGAGCTTGGGGGTGTTCGCAGTTTGGTTGTCGTGCCCATGCTCAAGGCCGGCGAGCTTATCGGCGCGCTTGCCATTTACCGCAGGGAGGTGCGTCCCTTCAGCGACCGGCAGATTGCGCTGGTCACGAGCTTTGCGAGCCAGGCCGTCATCGCGATTGAGAATGCGCGCCTGCTCAACGAGCTGCGCGAATCGTTGCAGCAGCAGACCGCTACATCAGAAGTCCTGCGGGTCATATCCAGGTCGTCCGGTGACCTGGAACCGGTGTTTGCGGCCATGCTTGAGAATGCCGTGCAGGTGTGCGGCTCTAACTTCGGCACGTTGTATCTGCGTGAAGGCGAGGCATTTCGCGCAGTGTGCATGCACGGGGCGACACCGGCTTACTTGCAAGCCAGGCTGGGCCAGCTTCTTCATCCCGGACCCGGAACCGGGCTCGGTCGCACGGTTCAAACGAAACAGGTGGTCCATGTTGCTGACGTGAGAGCGGAGCCGGCGTATCGCAAGGGGGATCCGATGCGCGTCGCGGCGGCGGATGTGGGCGGAGTTCGGACCCTGCTGAGCGTCCCAATGCTGAAGGAGGGTGAGCTCGTCGGAGCGATCGCGATTTATCGCACCGAGGTGCGCCCGTTTACGGAGAAGCAGACCGATCTGGTCACGAACTTCGCGCACCAGGCGGTCATCGCGATCGAGAACGTTCGCCTGCTCAATGAGCTGCGCGACGCGCTCGAGCAGCAGACCGCGACTGCGGACGTACTCAAGATCATCAGCCGCTCGACCTTCGATCTGCAGACCGTGCTCGACACTCTGATCGAATCGGCCGCACGGTTGTGCAAGGCCGACATAGCGGGGATCCACCGCCAGCAGGGTGCGAATTATCAGGCGGTCGCGACTTACGGAGGTCCTGCCGATTACCGGGAGTTCATCCTCAAAAAGATTCCATTCGAGCCTGGCAAGGGCACTGTTCTCGGCCGCACGGTGCTCGAGCGCAGACCGGTCCAGGTTGCCGATGTGCTGGCCGACCCGGATTATACGCTTGGGGAGGTGCAGAAGATGATCGGATTTCGCACCGGTCTCGGCGTGCCGCTGCTGCGGGAAGGTAACCCGATCGGCGCCATCATGCTGATGCGGCTTGCCGTGCAGCCGTTCACCGACGAGCAGATCGAGCTCGCTGCCACCTTCGCCGACCAGGCGGTGATCGCCATCGAGAACGTGCGCCTGTTCGACGAGATCCAGGAAAAGAGCCGGGCGTTGGCGGAGGCAAGCCGGCACAAGTCGCAGTTCCTCGCCAACATGAGCCATGAGCTGCGCACGCCGCTCAACGCCATTCTCGGGTACACCGAGCTTATCCTCGATGATATCTACGGCGACACCCCGGAGCGGATGCGCACCGTGCTCAAGCGCATCGAAAGCAACGGCAGGCATCTCCTCGCCCTGATCAATGACGTGCTCGACCTCTCGAAGATCGAGGCCGGGCAGCTCACGCTCTCGGTTGCCGAGTATTCGCTCAACGAGGTTGCGTGCAACGTCTATGCCGCCGTCGAGCCCCTCGCGGCGCAGAAGAACCTGCGGTTCAAGCTGGAAGTTCCGCCGGATCTGCCGCGCGGACGCGGCGACGAGCACCGCCTCACCCAGGTTCTGCTCAACCTGGTCGGCAACGCCATCAAGTTCACCGACGCGGGCGAGGTGCGCATAAACGCGACCGCCGCCAACGGCTCGTTTCGCGTCGCGGTCGCCGATACCGGTCCCGGCATTTCCGCGGCCGACCAGGGCAAGCTGTTCCAGGAGTTCCAGCAGGCCGACAGCTCTATCACCAAAAACAAGGGCGGCACCGGGCTCGGGCTTGCGATCTCCAGGCGGATTGTCGAGATGCACGGGGGAACAATCTGGGTTGAGTCGGAGGTCGGCAAAGGCTCAACCTTTGTCTTCACGCTTCCCGTCATCGCCGAGCGACAGGCAAGGAAGACATGAATTCGACCCCCAGCCGACTCCTTCCTCGAAGGTTGATCTCCGTGCTTCGAGGGGCTTGAGATCTAGGCAGACTGATGATGCGCTGAGCCTCTAATGAGGTGCTCGCGCAGTGCCCGATCGACGGCATCGTGTCCGGTTGGCAGTGACGCCTCGTCCACGCGAACCCCCGCGCCGAGGAGCAGGCGTGCGCACTCGCCGTGTCGTCCGCTCGAAGATCCCCACGGGTTGCTAGCGCCATGGATCAGCCAGTCCATCGCGGTCCCGTGGAATTGGCGATCTTGCGCGCCGATTGGCGGATTGTACCGCAAAACTTCCTCCACCATGTCCGCGTTGCCTTGGAACGCCGCCCAGTGCAACGCCATGCCACCGTGCTGCGACAGCGCCGTCACCGGAAATCCGCAGCCGAGCATTGCCCGGACGGCCGGAAGGTTGTTGTTCCGGGCGGCGTCGGCGACCTGATGCAAAGCCTTTTGCGGCGCATGCGCCACGAGCTGCGGATCGTCCGCGAGGAGGGTTTCGGCGCGCGCATTGTCGCCGCACCAAAGCGCATCGAGCAATCGATCGAGCGGATCCGCGCCCTTGAGCAGCAGGTCGAGGACCTCGGCATGGCCGCGCTTGCGCGCGACGTCAAACGCCGAGACGTGGAAGCCGAGCGTCCATTGATAGATATGCCCGCCATTCGGGGC
>Ga0306922_10001205_pt1 | contig 22991 bp, 20 predicted proteins | sample sta12Cox44000082_FD_203758 | JGI IMG/M metagenome (GOLD analysis project Ga0306922, IMG submission 203758) | Lab enrichment of tropical soil microbial communities from Luquillo Experimental Forest, Puerto Rico - statoxic.12C.oxic.44.000.082 (v2)... | ecosystem: Environmental > Terrestrial >... | reverse complement strand
GGAGATACCGGAAAGAAAGGGAACGAATTCTGATGACTTTGGATTGAAGCGGTTCAGCTCCCCGCGCCGCATGTTCCCAACGACGAACAGTTTTTTGCCGTCCCGGCTGGGTACAGGCGTGGAAAACGCGAGCGGCCCCGAGGTGAGCTGTACGGGCGTGCGCTTGGTTTTCCCGAAAAGGCCGGACCCCTCTTGAAGGGCCCAGATATTGCCGCGCGACTGAAACACAAAATATCTGCCATCCGGCATCCACTGGCCACAGCACTGGTCCTGAGGGGTAAGCCAACCTGGAAGCAGCGGATGAGGGTTCGTTCCGTTGGCCGAGATTTGCCAGATTGAACTTACACTGCCATTTGTGCCGCCCACCGTGAATCGGATTACGGAACCATCGGGCGACCAAGTCGGATCGAATGGACGGTCTGGAGCGGAGAAAAGCTTTCGCGGATCTGAACCATCGCTCTTCGCCGTGAACAAGTCGTGTCCATCGCCGTAAGCCATCATCTGACCGTTGGGAGACCAGGTAGCAGCCTGGCCCGCAGACTCTCCCAACCGGCGAGCTGCGCCGCCCAGCACCGGAATCGACCAAAACGGCCCGCGCCACGCCGTCGCGCCAACTTCATCCGCGGCCAGCAGATTCGCGCCGTCGTGCGAAACCGAGAGCAGAGACATGGTCGGTCTGGGAACAGCTACCTGAGCCACTTCGCCACCGGATGTGGACACCTGTCCGAAAACGGTTCCGGCAGCGGCACTTTCCAAGAGAAACAGCCTGGCTCCATCCGTTCCCACGATACCCTTTGGGTTACCGTCATGGGTGATCGGTACATAGCCTGACACCTGGGGTGGGGGCGCCGATCGCGCTTGCAGATATACGATCGCAACAACCATTACCGCAGCACAGACGCCCGCGACAATCGCCCACCTCTTCCGCTTCCGTAGTGATTCGACAGCGGCAGATGCGCGCGTCGTTTCCGCACGACCGGGCTCGATGACAGCCGAGCTGGCGGAGACTGACGCGGCAGTCGTGCCTGAGGTGTCACGCTTCAGGCGCTGTAGCTCTGCTCTCATTTCCCGAGCGCTCTGATAACGCAGCTCGCGATCTTTTTCCAGCGCGCGAAGTATGATTCGTTCCAGCTCTGGAGGAACGTCGGGATTCAAGCGCGACGGCGTCGCGGGTGCCCGGTTGAGAATGGAATCGAAGATGGTGGCCGTACTGTCTCCTCGGAAAGGCAATTGCCCCGTTGCCATCTCATACAAAACCGCTCCGAAGGAAAACAGATCGGTGCGGGCGTCCAGGTCCTTGGCACGCGCTTGCTCTGGCGACATATAGGCAACCGTTCCCAAAGTGCTGCCGGGGCTTGTCAGGTGGTCTGGGTCCACCTGCTGCGTGGCCAGCGTTTCGCCGTCGCCCGACATCGCCTTTGCAGAACTGACCTTAGCAAGACCAAAATCCAAGATCTTCGCGTGCCCTCTTTCCGTGATGAAGATGTTGGCGGGCTTGATGTCGCGATGAACAATCCCTTTGGAGTGCGCGGCGTCGAGTCCATCGGCCACATCAATCGCGATAGTCAGCAACCGTTCAAGGTCCATCGGACGGCCAGCGATGGCGTGTTTGAGGGTTTGCCCGTCCAGAAACTCCATGGCGATGAATGATTGGGCTTCGTATCGGCCAATTTCGTGAATGGTGCAGATGTTGGGATGGTTCAGAGCGGAGGCGGCTTTGGCTTCACGACGGAAGCGTTCGAGGGCCTGCGGATCGTGGGCCAGCGCCTCGGGAAGGAACTTGAGAGCAACAAAGCGGCCGAGTTCGATGTCCTCAGCCTTGTAGACCACACCCATTCCGCCCCCGCCGAGCTTTTCCAGAATGCGGTAGTGGGAGATGGTTTCGCCAACCAAGGACCGGGCTTCTGGCATTGCGGCAGATGTTAGGCGGGGTGCGTGGGCAAGTCAAGGAACCCGCGACATCTGCATGCCGAAATCAGCATCGAACTGATATCGAACTGACAGTTGAGGTGAACTCAGCCGCCCGGCGATAGACGTCGGAATGCACCCGCCTGGGACTGGAAGCTACCGTTGCGAAACTCTGAAGTTCCAATCCTCGTATACAATCTGCTGACCGTCCCGGTCGAGAAAAACCTGCCGAGGGTACATCACTATGAATTCCACTGTTGGGTCTGCAGCGCCCTCGGGTGACTTGGCATCATCTACTACCACACCCGAGGTCTCGCTGTTTCGCCTGTACACGTTGCGGGTCGCGTACTTTGTTATGGCAGCTGGCCTCGGCGTGTACATCTGGCCGCTCGTCATCCACCACACCAACGAGCTAGCGATAACGAAGGGGGCGCAATTGGCCTTGCTGGCAGGCCTCGGCGCTACGGCGGCGTTGGGGCTTCGCTATCCGGTGAAAATGCTGCCAATATTGCTGTTCGAGATGGTCTGGAAGGCAATCTATCTGATCGCTTTTGCGCTGCCGCTATGGTCCGCCCGCCAGATCAATGAGGCGGTGGCGGAAGACATAAAAGCCGTGCTGATGGTTGTCATCTTTATCCCGCTTATCCCATGGCGCTACCTATTCGCGCAGTACGTTATGAAGCGCGGTGATCGGTGGAAATAGGGTGCGGATGAAGCACGAGTCATCGGCGCTTGCACGTCGGTCTACTTCGTCATTCGAATCGGCGCGACGGTCGTGGATGTCTATCAGAGATGGCGAGATGACGATTGGGAGTTTTGAAAGGTTCCTGGGACTATGCGTGAGCGGCGTTCCGTCTGCCAAACCGGAAGTCGCTCACGATCTTGTCTTCGGCTGTGGTTAGTTCACGTTCTGTGCCGTTTTCGACTGCGAAGACATACCACCCGGCGCTTCGAGGCATACCACACTTCGCTGCGTCAATCAGACTGTCGTGGATGTGGCAGCATCTGCGAAAAGTCCAACTGTCAGTCCAGCCAACCTCGTAGAATACTCGGCTACTCATACTGCCACCCAGTGGTCTTCCAGCGATATTGTGCGCAAGTTTGAAGACGAATGGCAAGAATTCGGTTTTCGCCTGCGTCAACGTGTGGCGGCTCGACGCCGCTTCGTCTTAGGAATCACTCGGCTGATCGTCCGTCGAAAACGCCCGAGCAATTCCCCACGCAAGGAGACCGACGCCCAGCCCCGGCATCAGCACGGTTCTGGTGGCTAACATCCCTGCAGCTTCAACGTCGTTACTCGGTTTCATCTCGTAGGGGCTATGCGTGGGGTGCACCTGCTGCTGAAGCTATGGAGACTTGGCATTTGCTTTGGGAAGCCTTGACCGCCGTTGGAACGATTGCCCTCGCTGGCATCGCTTTGGGTTCCTTGCTGTATGCGAAAGAGCAGTTGGGAGATTTCCGGCGAGAATCCCGCATAGCACACCTTATTGAACTCGTGAAGCAGTTCGAGAGCGAACCGATGGCAGGACATCGCAGAACGTTGGGTGCGAAGCGTGCACCTGGCGGAAAACTCGTATCGCTGGACTTGAACAGCCCGCCCCCGGAACTTCACGATGTTATGAATTTCTTCGAGCACATGGGCTATCTGTTGGAGGGCAAGTACCTGGAAATCGAAGATGTCTCGGTAGAGTTTCACTATTGGATTCTTCACGTGTGGGGTGACGCCAAGAAGCTTATAAAAAGCGAGCAAGCGGAGAACCCTATTTACTATGAGTTCTTCGAGAAAATGGTGAATCGACTATTGGACTACGACCGCCCACGTACGGGCGTGCTCCCACTTCCCTCCGACGCTGAAATCGAGGACTTTTACGCGAAAGAATCCCACCTGTTAATCGGAAGCCCATTACCGAGGCAAAGGCGAGCGAAACGCCGGGCGACCGCAGCCGAGAGCGCGACTTGAAGCCTGGAACCTGCATGGGCCACGTCATTCGCTGCGGAACGCCCGATTGCGATTGGGGCAAGAAGATGCCGGACTTGACCGAGGAGCAGCTAGACCTGTGCTATTAAGCACTGCATCCAGGCGCACGGCTTGGAGGAATCGGACATGGAGGCGCGGATGCATCTAGATTTGGAGCATTGGACGCTGACGCTCATCAAGGCATAGCATTGGCGCGGTGTTCGGGCGTAGAGCACAATGTTGACTGACAAAGAGATTGGCGACTACCTGACTTACAGGTTCAAACTGAACGAACTCATTCATCTCCATTTTCTGTTTCACGCTTTGAATGACGGCAACTGCGGTGAATCCATCAACGGAATTCCAAAAGACCAAGTGTTAATGTCTGTCCGGACGGCGGCTGTTGCTTGGTTTGCTACCATGATGGACACCCATAGAGATGGTCTGGACATTTTCAAATTGTGGCTCAAGATGTACCCACAATATCAGAACCGAATTAATCTTTACCACTCACTTGTTGACCCGCATCTCAAGTTGATTCGCACTTTCCGCAACAGAACTGCATTCCATGCTCAATCGGGATTCGTGGACTTCTTTGAGCCACGCGTTCGTTTTCAAGAGAAGGCAAAGGATATCGCCAGAGGCGTGCAAAAGTTTCTTGACCTTGCCAAATTTCTAATTAAGCGCGAACGCCAGTGCGAGCCTAACTTTTATTCTCGCATCCTGGGAGCGGTCTTGGACGCGGAATTACAGTTGAAACGCAAGATAAGCAGGCGGTGGCTGATAGAAGCGAATATTATCGACCGCAGTAGCGTGTATGGGATTTTCCATTTTTAGGTGGAGCCGAGGGCGGTACTTGAACCCGCAGGAATATTCATGGCTGACGCTGCAATGGTATGCTCCCGCCGGAATCTCGGTCGTCGCGTCGTGGCCTGTGCCAGTGAATCGTTAGGCCGCGACGAGGTGGTCAGCGCCAGTTCAGCACTCCTGAAACCCGTGCTGTGGCATGCTTCCGGGGATAGAACGGGTACTACCGGGATGCGCAGACTCTCTTCGTTCAAGCCCTCATTATATCGGCACATCCACCAGGAATCCGGAAAGGGCACAAGTAAAACCCCCAGTATTAGTTCCTTGATTCAGATGTACGAAGCACGAGGGCGTTGCGTTCGGTCCCGCATACAGACGCGTTTCCTGGTGCGTTGCAAAAAAGTCCTGTGTCCCAAACTCAGCGGAGGTGCCCATGAACGTGGCCGTGAGCATATGCTGGACTTGTTGTCCACCGTTGGGGAACACCAATATGATGATCGGTTTCAGCCCTGAAGCTACCTGTATTGAGAGGTCGACCTCCTGAATCACAAGCCGCCTTCCTGGGGAAATTGCCTTGAAAGAACACTGCGCCGAGTCTGATGCTTGAAAAATCGCGAAGCAAGAATCCTCATAGGGTTGAGAGGCATCCAGTGTAGCGAGAGGAGTCGGATTATGGCTTGCGTCGAGTGGATTGCTGACATTCACGCTGCTTCCCGCTGCAAAATTTACAGTCGGTGTGTTGGCGACATTAACGCTTGGTGTGTTGGCGACATTGAAGTTCGGAGTGTTGGCGACGTTCACGTTCGGCGTATTGCCCACATTCACAGTTCCGCTGACCGGAACCGACGCAACCGATACCTGTGCGATGTTGACAGGCGCGAAACCAACAGCAGGTGCCGGACTGCTGGTAATCGTTGCTAAACCTGCAGTGAACAGGCCAAGGCCCAATGCTAGCGCCAATATTTTGACAAGCTTCGTCATGGTACTTCTCCGTTCTGTTGAGAATCTGCGGACTGAAAGATGAACTACGTTATGCGGCGAGGCGGAAATTTACCGACATTGTGCTGCGGACTTTTGGGTTTTTCAAGAAATCTTCCTGAACGATCGTTCGAAATCACGGATCACGATCGTCCGGAATCCCCACTGAACATCTGCGCGACCGAGGCAAGTCAAGTCACCCCTGCGTTTCATCCTGGGCGTTCCAAATCTGGAACTGCTCCGGCAACTCCGCTTCCTCTTCCGCCGACAGCTGGTCGGGCGGGCTTATATCTGCCGATCAAATATCATTCGCAACCCACCGTAGCCAAGGATTCAACTCTTGCGGGTACCACATGTTGGTCATCGCCACACGCGAAAGACAATTTTTGACCGGGTGAAATGAAGACGAGCGGGGCAAAGTCGGGAGGTTCTTTGGGGCCTGCATAGCGCAAGGTCTCACCGCCATTGACATCCACTATCCGGCTGAATCGGCCCGATGGGTACAGTGGTCTCAGCTTTCCGACCGGATGTGGGTGCTCCTCTTTGTAGGCCTGCCAGCGGCTATATCCGTACCATCCCGCGCCGCCTACAGCGGCAACAGCAACGGCGACTACAACAAACCACAACAAGGCTTTTCGAAACCGAGCGTTGTAAACGGCCAGAATTAGGACAACTGATGCGAATAGGGCTTCTCCCAGGTTCATCGCGAACTCCAAAGAGGGAAGGGAATACGCGGATTATATACTGCCCAAAATGATACTTTCGTTTTCCATTTATCTTCCCAAAAACGTGAAAAAGCCGCAATTGCCTACGTTTGTGTCAGTTTGTGCAACCTTGCCAAGGTTCAGGCGCGAGTTCGATTCTCATATGAGCAAGGTCGGCACTTAGAATTCTTCCGTCGGCTCGATCTGGATTTCCACGGGAAGTTCGGCTTCCTGCTCGGCAGACAGCTTTTCGGGCGGATCGCCCATGTAAGCCACTTCGAGATAATTCTCCCTGGTCTCCGGGAACCGTGGCGTTTCATCATTTCGAGGATTGCGTCCATAGCACCTCCTGAATCAACGCAAAGCCAGCCGTGTCAGGGCGGTCTAAGGGGCCAAACGGTGCAAGATTAGTGCAAGATTTTGCAGAAAAGTGGTACCGCTAACGGGAATCGAACCCGTATTTTAGCCTTGAAAGGGCTACGTGCTAACCGTTGCACCATAGCGGCATTAAAACAAATGCGCCTGATCAATTATACGGGAAATCAGCGGAGTGCGCCAACGTGCAGGAATCGTTGGCTTGCATCGTTCGGACGTGACGTAACCGCAGTCCTTCGGCCTCTTGACGATACACCCACGCGGACCGTACCGTGTGGCGAACAGCATTTTCCTTTACGGAGACTTGAATTGTTCGGCCGGCTAACTCGGTCTGCTGCGGGATGGTTACTTGCCAGCTTCGCTTTCCTGGCAGCCCCGGTCCGCGCACAAAATCAAAATCAGCAACTCCCAACCGCCGCCACCACCGCAAGAGTGAGCTCGGATGCTCTGGCTGTGTTCAGCGAAATCAGCCGCTCCAGCGAGGTCGTGCAGAGCCTGGCAAAGGGTGACTCCGTCTACGTGGATCTGCGCATCGACCAGGGTGGGCTGAAGTGGTGCGGAATCCGCCTGACAGCCCAGGCCAATCGACTCGGCTTTGTGGATTGCAGAGGTCTCGTTCGCACCAGCGCACCCATGGTCGCGGTTGGCTCCGGCGCGGCAGATTCGGCACCTGGTGGCGGCAGCCGTCCGGTTCCGCCAGAAATTCCCTTGGCTCGACCTGCGGCGCCGACACCAAGCGCCTACACCACGATCAAAGCCGAGGTCGTGAAAGAAGGCGTTATTGATTCCGGCTATCTTGCGATGGCGGATGCGCAGGCACGGAGTGGCGGCTCTGCTGCGGTCACCCGAGCCGCGCTTGCTCACTATGCGGCCGCCGAATTCGAGCTATCCCAGCACGATCCCGATCGAGCCATCGAACACTTTGAAGCCATGGAACCATTTGCCGGGCAGCAGCGCGAACTGCTCTATGCGTGCCTTGTCGGCCGCGGCTATGCGTTGCTCCAAAAAAGCGAATTTTCGGCCGCACTCGATCCGATTTCCCGCGCGCGCAAGCTTCTGCCCAAGGCGGCCTCGGCTGCCGTGCTTGCCGGCTGGGCGCATTACCGTCTGAATCAAGCGGACGAAGCCATCGCGGATTTTCAGACCGCACAGCGCCTAGCGCCGACCGCCAGCGCGGCCGGAATGCTCGAAAAGGTGCAGCACGATAAGGAGGTCGAAGGCGATTTCAGCGAAGGCGGGTCTTCTCACTTCGTCGTACGCTATCACGGCAGCGCGACGCGCTCTCTCGCATCCGAAGTGACACGGGTCTTGGAAGATCAATTTCAGTCTCTTCGCAACGAGCTGCGCTACACGCCGCCAGAGCCGATCGCCGTGATTTTGTATACCCAGGAGGCCTTTCGCGACGTCACGCGTTCGCCGGGCTGGGCCGGAGCGCTCAACGACGGAAAAATCCGCGTGCCGGTGCAAGGACTTGAAATCGTCTCCGACGAGTTGACGCGTACTCTGCGCCACGAGCTCACACATAGTTTCGTCTTTCAGAAAACCTCCGGGCGGGCGCCCACCTGGGTGCAGGAGGGGCTTGCGCAATGGATGGAAGGGCGCCGCTCGAACGGCGACGCCGCTACGCTAATTGCCGTCTTTGATCAGGGACAAAACAAACAGCTTCGCTACTCTGATGATTCCTGGATGCGCCTCTCGCCGACCCAGGCCCGCTACGCTTACGCGTGGGCGCTGGCAGTGGTCGAAATGATTGAAGTTCAGGAAGGTCCAGATGGGATCAACCGTTTGCTCGAAGCCGAACGCACCGAATCTTCGCGCGAAGCGGCGCTGCGCGAAGGTTTGCGCATGAACTACTCGAACCTCGACGACCTAACCATAGCGTACCTGAAGAGAGCCTATCCGCGGTGAATGGTGGGCGTGATCGGTTTAGCCTTTGCGGTCTTCCCACTCTTCGTGCCAGGCCGTCTGAATCGCTTCGAGCTTGGATTCATTGGACTTCGCAGGGTCGCCGGCAAATCCGGGCAATTCCGTAATCCACTTGTGCAGATCGGTGAAACGCACGGTGTAGGGATCGAGCTCCGGAAATTTATCTGTCAGGGCGATCGCAATGTCTTCAAAATTATCCCAGTCAAGTGTTGGCGACATGGTTGTCCCTCGGCGTCCATGTAAAATAACTGCGATGCTAGTCGAATTCCCGACGACTCATTATCCGCATGCGAACGTAGTTCGCCAAAACAGTTTTGCGCCACCGCGCCGCCGCTTCAGTGATCGACTTCCTTAGCGTGATTCTTGTTCCAGCTGGGAATCTCCACCACGATGTCTGTGGTTCCGTCGGGCACGGTCTGGCAGCCGAGGCGCGACTTCGGTGTTATCCCCGGCGCCTCGTCCAGCTCGTCAAGCTCAGCGTCGCTCGCTTCGTTGCACGATTCTAGGCCCTCTCTGACGATCACGTGGCAGGTCGAGCAGGCGCAGACGCCGCCGCAGGCATGATCAAGGCCGGCTTTGATGCCCTCGGAAAAATCCAGGATGCTGCCGGGCAGGCCGTTGTGTCCGTAGGGAATTTTCTCCGGATCGACCTCGATGGTCTTCCCGCTGGGCAAGAAGGTTACTTTGAATTTCTTGGTCGCCGGCTTGTACTTTACTTCGTCGATGTATGGGTTACTGCCGCCCATTCGGTTTCCTCCAAATCCCTAGAAATCCGCGAGTCTTTTGCCTTGAAGCACGGTGTTCACAGCGCTGTTCATCATGACTTCGGCCAGATGCTGCGTGGCCTGGTTCAGCTCGTCGATCCTTTTGCGCATGAGTTTGTAATCGGCGCCGGAGATGGCCTCTCTGAGCGCGGCGACTGCCGTGTCAATCTTAGCGCGCTCTTCGCCGGAAAGCGCGCCGGCCTGCTGTTGGCGGAGCGCTTTGCCCGTCGCGGCCAGGATGGACTCGGCCTCGGTGCGCGCTTCGACGGCCTGGCGTTCGGCAAAGTCCTGTTCGGCATAGACAATCGATTCTTCGAGCATGCGCTCGATTTCCGTTTCGCTGATGCCGTAGCTCGGCTGCACCTCGATCAAGTGCTGCTCACCCGTGCGGACATCCTTGGCTGCGACCTGCAGGATGCCGCTGGCGTCGATCAGGAATTTCACTTCGATACGCGGCAAACCGGCGGGCGCGGGCGGTACTTGCAACGTGAAGCGGGCAAGCGAGCGGCAATCCCTGGCCAGCTCCCTTTCGCCTTGCAGCACGTGAATGTCGATGCCGGTCTGGTTGTCCACACCGGTGGTGTAGAGCTCTTCGGCGCTGGCTGGAATTGTGGAATTGCGGGGAATGATCTTGGCCACCGCGCCGCCGTAGGTTTCAATGCCGAGCGAGAGCGGCGTTACGTCGAGCAGCAGCATGTTGCTGACGCCGCGATCCAGGATGTTGGCCTGCACTGCCGCGCCGAGCGCGACGACTTCGTCCGGGTTCAAATCCGTGTGTGGGACGCGAAGGAAGAAGTCCTCGACGGTTTTGCGAATCAGTGGCGTGCGTGTCGTGCCGCCCACCAGCACGACTTCGTCGATGTCTGCGGGCTTCAGTTTCGCGTCGGCCAGCGCCAGCTTTACCGGACCCATGGTGCGATCCACAACCGGACGGATGAGCGCATCGAGGCTGCCACGCGTGAATTCCAGCGAGAAGAGCTTGCGGTTGGGCAGCGGGAAGCGGAGGGTGGCGCTTTCCTTCTGCGAGAGCTCGTGCTTCAGCGCGATCAGGGCCTTGCGCAACTCCTGAGCGATCTCGCCATGCGGCGAAAAATCGATTTGGTCTTGCTGCAGAATCCTCCGGTGTACAAATGCCTGCAGCAGATGGTCGATGTCGTCTCCGCCGAGATGCGTGTCCCCATTGGTCGAGAGGACCTGGTAGATGTCGCCTTCTTCGGTGGAGATGAGCTTCAAGATGGAGATATCGAATGTGCCGCCGCCTAAATCGTACACGGCGACCTGGCCGCGCTGTTGTTCGTGCAGTCCGTAGGCCAGAGCGGCGGCGGTCGGTTCATTGACCAGGCGCAACACTTCGAGCCCTGCGATTTTGCCGGCGTCTTTGGTGGCCTGGCGCTGCGCGTCGTTGAAATACGCCGGGACTGTGATCACCGCGCGATCCACGGTTTCGCCGAAGTGGGCTTCGGCCCAGTTTTTGAGTTCGCGCAGAATGAACGCGGAAACTTCCGGCGGCGTAAAGACTCTGTCGCCAAGCCTGACACGGATCACGTTGGCGCCGGAGGGATCTAGGCGAAATGGAAACAGCACCAGCTCGTCCTGAACGTCCTTGACGCCGCGCCCCATCAGACGCTTCACGGAGTAAATGGTGCGTTCCGGCTGAGTGAGCAAGCGGCGACGCGCCGGTTCTCCGACGACGACGTTGCCGTCCGGATCGAGGCTCACGATGGAAGGGCAAAGCGTCGCTCCATATGGCCCGGTAATGCACAGCGGCTTTTTCGTCTGCGGTTCAAAATACGCGACCAGGCTGTTGGTTGTACCCAAATCGATTCCGACGATGCGTCCCATTTCTTCTAAGCCTCGGTCAGTTCTTTGGCGACGTTTGCCACCAGATTGCGCAGGTACGAGCGGCGATTCAACAGCTCGTTCATGCGGGCCATGAGCTCTTTACGGGTCTCGACGCTTCCGCTGGCATCGAGCGCCGCATCCCATGCCCGGGCGACGGATTGCAATTGCGCATCGAGTTCGTCGAGTTTTTCCCGGAAATTGTTCTGCGCGGATTCTAGGCGGTCTTTCAGGTCGCTCAAATCGCCACCGCAAGCCTTCGCTTCGCGCAATTCGTCGAGAGATTCGTTCAGCTCAAAAACCTCTTCCAGCAGTTCCGGTGGCGCTTGCTGTTTTTTTTCGCCTTCCTTGCGTTGGCCTTCGATTTCCAGAAGATATTCGACGCGGGCGACAGGATCGCGCAGCACGCGGTATGCGTCGTTCAATACCGAGCTGCGCCGCAGGGAAAGCTCGCGCTCGGCGTCGCTGGCGTTGACGAAGTTGTCGGGATGAAGCTTCCAACTGAGCTGGAGAAATTTCTGTTCGAGCAGGGACATTTCCAGCCACAGCTTGCGCGGCAAACCGAAGACGGCGAAGTAGTCCGGAGCCCGGTCGGGAGTAGGCGCGGCGGTAGTCATGGCAGGTGCCAGGTATTTCCTCTCCTGGAAACTCAAACGGCTGGCGGATGCGCCAGCCGGGTGCAACGAAAATCATTCCTAGGCCTTCGTCCGACCGCAATCGCGCCGCCGAAGCCAGGCTTGGAAAACTGCGGGCCTGGCCCGGGTTTCAGGCGGTGAAGGAGCTGCCGCAGCCGCAATTGCGAGCGGCGTTGGGATTGAGGAAGACGAACCCCTGGCGCATGAGCGTGTCTTCGTAATCGAGCGTCGTGCCGTTGAGGTAGAGGAAGCTCTTGGGATCGACGAAGATACGAGCGCCAAACTCCTCGAAAACCTTGTCGCGGTCGCGGGCCTGCGTGTCCAGCCGCATGGCGTAGGAAAGGCCCGAGCAGCCGCCGCCCTGAACGCCTAGACGAAGACCGCCCTGCTCGGGCGATACGCCTTCTTTGGCGAGCAGGGCCAGGATCTTTTTCGCCGCACGCTCGGAGACGTGAACCTTGGGCGTTGCCGGATTGGCAATTTCGGTGGTCATGTACTCCAGCTTCCGCCAGGAAGACGGGCTAGGGCCCGGCACTGGACAAAACTTAACTCAGTGCGGGGCCTTTTCCGAAGCCGGCGCCTCAATTCCGTGCTTGGTCTTCCAGTTGCCGATGGCGGCCTTGATGGCGTCTTCGGCCAGCACGGAACAGTGAATCTTGACCGGGGGAAGCGCTAGCTCGCGAACGATGTCGGTGTTCTTGATGGCGAGCGCTTCTTCGACGGTCTTGCCCTTGACCCATTCCGTGGCCAGAGACGAGCTGGCGATCGCGGAGCCGCAGCCGAATGTCTTGAAGCGGGCCTCCTCAATGACCTGAGTCTCAGGGTTGATCCGCATCTGCAGCTTCATCACGTCGCCGCATTCCGGAGCGCCGACGAGACCGGTGCCAACGTTCGGATCTTCTTTGGGAAGGCTCCCGACGTTGCGCGGATTGTTGTAATGGTCGACAACCTTGTCGCTGTAAGCCATGAACTGCTCCTCCTGACTGCCAAACTCCGAAAGCCGAGCCGAAGCTCGGCGCTAGGTTAAATGCCAAATCTGCGCGCTATCCGCCGCCCGCGCAAACGTCCAACGCCTTGGACGGCGACCAGCAAACCTTTCCGGACTAGCTGCTGCGGGCCAGATTGCCGATGCTGACAAATCCGGCGGTACGCAGCACCTTTTCGGAAATCGCCACATTGGGCACCCAGGCGGAACGCCCGGCGGTCAACTGACGCAGAACATCCTTGATGTAATCCGCTCCGACGCCCAGCACCTTCAGAAACGCGCGAACCTCCTGAAGATGGCGGAACGAACGCTCGCCGGCGGGCTTGGCGTCATCTCCCTCGCCATATGGAACGAAGGCGACGCGGAACGCCGCGCCCGTGCCCGCGATCGAGCGGTGCACGCGAATTGTGCCTTCACTGACTGGTGTCGCTGCCATTGCTCTGTTTTCCTGCCCTTCTTTGGATTGCCGGGAGTTGTAACCCGGAATCCTTCTAGTTTTATTGCTCTCTTCCAGTTAGATGCGTGGCTTGGCCGATCGGTCTAGCCGACCGGGCTAGGCGGTTTGCCACTTCACCTTGGAAATATCAATGCCCTCTTTGGCCATTTCATACAGGGGCGAAAGCTCGCGAAGCTTGGTGACCACCTGGACCATCTTTTCGGCCACGTAGTCCACTTCTTCTTCGCTGTTAAACCGGCCCAAGCCGAAGCGAATCGAGGTATGGGCGAGGTCTTCGCCGACGCCCAGTGCTTTCAGCACATAGCTCGGTTCAAGCGTGGCCGAGGTGCAGGCCGAACCGCTGGAAACCGCAATGTCGTTGATGCCCATCAGGAGCGATTCGCCTTCGACGTAGGCGAAGCTCATGTTCAGGTTGTTCGGCAGGCGATGCTCCATCGATCCGTTGATGAACACCTCGTCGAGCTTGGCTTCCAGATCGGCTTTCAGCTTGTCGCGGAGGGCGCGCAGGCGCTTGGCTTCCTCCGGCATCTCTTTCTGCGCAATTTCGCAAGCGGCGCCGAGTCCCACAATACCGGGGACGTTCAACGTACCGGAGCGCATACCGCGCTCGTGACCGCCGCCGTCAATGATGGCGGCAAGCTGAACGCGCGGGTTGCGACGGCGAACATAGAGAGCTCCTACACCCTTGGGTCCGTAGATCTTGTGCCCGGAAATGGCGAGAAGGTCGATGTTGTCCTTCTGGACGTCCACCGGAATCTTGCCGACGGCCTGAACGCCGTCCACGGCGAAGAAGATGCCGCGTTCCTTGGCGATCTTGCCGATCTCCGCGATCGGATTGATGACGCCAATTTCGTTGTTGGCGTACATGATGGTGATCAGAATCGTCTTTGCCGTGATGGCCTTACGGACATCTTCCGGATCGACGCGGCCATCGCGCTGCACCGGCAAATAGGTGACTTCAAAGCCGTCTTTTTCCAGGCGCTTGCAGGTATCGAGCACGGCTTTGTGCTCGATGGCCTGGGTGATGATGTGATTGCCCTTTTCCCGGTACATTTCGGCGACGCCCTTGATCATCAGGTTGTCGCTCTCCGTGGCTCCGCTGGTGAAGATGATTTCCTTCGGAGTGGCGCCGATCAGGCTGGCGACCTGGGCGCGGGCGTTCTCAACGGCCTCTTCGCCGGCCCAGCCGAAGGAGTGATTGCGGCTGGCGGCGTTGCCAAACTTGTTGGTGAAATAGGGCATCATCGCGTCGAGCACGCGAGGGTCAACCTGCGTGGTCGCATGGTTATCGAAGTAGATTGGCAGCTTTACAGCCATGATTCCTTCTCTCCTGTCGGCACTTGCAAAACCCCTAGCCGGTGACGCTGACGCCTAGGCCCTCAGGGCCACCAAAACCTGTTCCTGCGGGTCGTCGCACATCTGCGAAATCGTGACGGTGCTGAGGACCTGCAGGATGTTTTCGTTCACTCGGCGCAGCGGCTCGCGGACTGAGCACTTGGATGCGGCATCGCAATTTCCGTGACTCGTCACGCACGAAGTGATGAGCACAGGGCCGTCGATCGCGGTGATGACTTCCAGAGCGCTGATGCTTTCTGGATCTTTGGCCAACTGGTAGCCGCCGGCTGAGCCGTGCTTGGCTCCGACCAGCGAATGGCGAGCAAGCTTTTGCAAAACCTTCGCCATCAAAGTGCTCGAGATGCCGTACTCTTCGGCAATTTCGCTGGCGCTACACGCGTGCGATTCACCGCGGTGCAAAGCCAAATGTTTGACGGCAATCAAGCCGTAGTCGGCTTTTTTTGAAAGCTTGAACATTCCACCTACGCCCAGGTCCAGAAATCAGCGCTGCTGGGGGATATGCGACTGATTCGGTCGGGTTTAAGTGTAAGAGATTCGGCAGGAAAAGTCAACCTTAGGTTTACCCGATATGCGGTCATTAAAGCTCCTTATTTCAATGGGTTGCGAGCTTAACAGGTGTGCTACGCTGTACGGCTTAAAGCCTGGAGTGCCGGAGACAAAGCGGTGGATTTTACGCAGCAACAAGCCAAGCGCGGCGGTGCTGAATTTCTGGCCGTGCTCCTCGTCCTTACGCTAGCGGCCCCTTACTCGGTTGGGCCGGACAACAGCGCGGCAGCATCGAGGCAAGGACCAGCAAAGCACGAGGAAGCGAAACAGAGAGCCCGGAACGAAGAGTCCAAACCGTTCGTGCTGGTCGGGGCCGGCGACATTGCATCCTGTGCCCTGCTGGCGGGAGCCGAAGCCACTGCGAGACTCGTTGAGCGGATCCCCGGTACGGTTTTCGCGGCCGGAGACCTGGTGTACGAACGCGGGACCGCTCGGGAGTTTCGCGATTGCTACGGAACGACCTGGGGCCGCTTCAAAGAGCGCACCAAGCCGACTCCCGGCAACCATGAATACAACTTCGCCGGCGGCGCGGCCTATTTTGCCTATTGGGGAGCACGGGCGGGGACACCGGAGAAGAGCTATTACAGTTTTGATCTTGGGAATTGGCACGTGATTGCGCTGAATACCAACTGCGTGGCGCCCGGAGTGGGCGGATGCGGAATGGGTTCGCCCGAGGAAAAGTGGCTGAAACGGGACTTGGCCGAACATCGAAACTCCTGCATTGCGGCCTTCGGTCATCACGCTCTTTACAGCAGCGGAGTGTTTCCTAGCCATGCTGTGCACCCCGAACTAAAGGACTTATGGCGGGATTTGTACGATGCGCATGCGGATTTGGTGCTCGCGGGGCACGAGCATTCCTATGAACGGTTTGCGCCGCAGGATCCCGACGGCAATGCGGACGCGAAAGGCATTCGCGAGATTGTGGTGGGCACGGGCGGGCGAAGCCACGATCCGCTGGGAAAGGCGCTGCCGAACAGCGAAGTGAGGAATTTTGACACCTACGGAGTGCTGAAGCTGACGCTTTGGCCAGACCGCTACCAATGGGAATTTGTTCCGGTGAATGCGGAAGGCTTCCGGGACTCCGGCGAAGGCGGCTGCCATAACGCCCGGCAGGCACCGGGCGCGAAGTAGGGCTCTAACCGCCCCCGGATCGTTTCACTTCGCCGAGCAGCCCGCCGATTGAGAAGCGGCGACGACCAATTTCTGGACCGCAGCTACGGGAACCAGGAGCAGCTGCACTTTCGGCTTGGCTGCTGCCGTGAGTGTGGTTGTGAGTTGAGCCTGCTGGTCTGCCGAAAGCGGCTTACCGGCCGCGATGGCGTCGAGCGCCGCAAGTCCTGCGGCACCGATGGCGGAAAGATCGTGAGAGCTTGCCGCACCTTCCTTCACCAAAGAAGACTTTTGCGCGAGGGTCGCGAAGGCCGCGTCGTTCCGGCTCCAGCGCCTGAGAACTAGGCCGAGCTCGGCTCCGCTGGCCGCATCGTGGCATGACCCTGCGAGGAATTTCTCTACCAATTCAGAAAAATAGCGGGCGGTGTCGCTTTCCAGCGACACCGCGTCAACCAGGCGGTTGAGAGGAGTCAGGCTGGTGGCCTCAGTCGGAGCCGTTTCATCGCGCGTATATTCCTTCACCGGCTCGGCAACATCGGCAAGGGTCCTGAGCGCGGCAAATTCTTCGGGTGTGGACGGTCCTGCGATGCGCTGGAGCATCTTGCGGTAGTAGGTGCGGTGGGTGAGGCCAAGCCACTCGAGGCGGGCGGACTCGGCGTCCAGGCGGGCATACATGCTGGCGGGGTCGGTCACCGACTGCGGGGACCAGAGACGTTCGGCAATGGCTGCGTTGCGCGGCCAGATGCGCGAGTCGATGTTTTCCGCGTCGACGTATTCTGACCACATGGCGGACTCGCCGCCCAGGATCAGCTTCTTCTGATCGTCGGTGAGAGTGGCCGCTGCTCCGCCCATCGGATCTACCGCGTAGTGTCGAGCGGCGGTCCAACCGAGGTCGAGGTAATAGCCGTTAGAAAGAATGCCGTGGTAGCCCTGCTGGGCGGCGGCGGCGAGCGAGTCCGGGCCGCGCCAAGAGTGGATCATGATGTCCTTGGGCACGCCCGGAACGAAGATTTCGTCCCAGCCCACGGCGGTTTTTCCGTGCTTGCTGACGATTTTCTGGACGCGCTGGCTGAAATAGGCCTGTAGCTCTTCGTTGGACTTGAGATTGTGCGTCTTTTTGTATTCCTGAATCTTGGGATTGGCGTCCCATTCCTTGCCGTTCACTTCATCGCCGCCGATGTGGAAATACTGATCGGGGAAGAGCTTGGCCATTTCGCCGATGAAGTCGTCGAGAAACTTGTAGGTTTTTTCTTCCGCCGGATTCATGGCCGGATCGCGCACGCCCCACTTACGGTCGAGGGCGTAGGGGCCAGGGCCGCTGGCGATTTCCGGATAGCCGACAAAAAACGAGGTGCTATGGCCGGGCATGTCGAATTCGGGAAGGATGCGGATGCCGCGGTCGCGTGCGTAGCCGATCAGGTCGCGAAGTTCGCTTTGCGTGTAATAGAAGCCTTCGGAGCCGAGTTCGGCCAGCTTCGGGAATTTCTTGCTTTCGACGCGAAAGCCCTGATTATCGGATAAGTGCAGATGAAGAACATTCATTTTGACGGCTTCCATGCCGTCCAGATTGCGCTTGATCACGTCGGCGGGAATGAAGTGCCGGCCGACGTCAATGAGCAGGCCGCGCCAGGGGAAGCGAGGCTGGTCCTTGACGGTGACGGCGGGAGCGGCGAAGCCGTCGGGCGTAACCTGGACCAGCTGAAGGAAGGTTTCGAGGCCGCGCAGGATGCCCAGCGGATTGGCGGCGCTGAGTTTCGCTCCGCTCGAGGTGACTTCGAGCGTGTAGGATTCGTCTTCGCCGAGTTCCTGGACCACTTTGCTCGCGTGATCGGTGTGCGCGACAAGTGTGGCCTTTATGGCGTCGCGGGCCGGTTTGGCGACCAGCAGCCCGGTCTGGCGCTGGAGTTGCGTCAGGAAGCGCTCGCCGGCGCGGTCAAGCCGCGGCTCGGTGTGTCCGGTAAAGGCGATCTGAAAATTCGCGTCGATTCGCAGCCCGCCGGAGCCGGGGGTGACGCTTGCGGGCCGGGGCATGAGGTCTAGCGCCGGCGCCGACTGTGCCATGGTTTCGCAGCAGAGCATCAGGTAAACGATCGGGAACAAGAGAGACGCAGACCGCATGATGAAAGAAAAACCTCCGGACGGGAAGTTACGCAAACCAAGGCCAAGGCCGATGAGGTGCTATGTAGCACTGGGATAGTGGCACAATCGGCAGTCAAATGAGAAGCGTTAATTCGCGAGTGGGCCAAAACGGGTGGACGGCGGCGATCTGAGGGCTTGTTTTGTGGCCGCGCCGCGATTGGCCTGCGCTACACTAGAACCGTTCGCAGCCCATGAAGACCTCCATCGCCATCTATCCGGGATCGTTTGATCCGGTGACCAACGGTCACCTCGACCTGATCGAGCGCGGCGAAAAGATGTTTGACTTGCTGATCGTGGCGGTGCTGCAGAACGTGGAGAAACAACCTTTGTTCTCGGTGAAAGAGCGCGTGGAAATGCTGCGCGAAGTGACCCGGCAGTGGAGCGAGGTGGAAGTGGACGTGTTCGACGGGTTGCTGGTGGATTACGCGCGGAAGAAGGGCGCGGGGGTGATTTTGCGCGGGATTCGCGCGGTAAGCGATTACGAGTACGAACTGCAGATGGCGTTGATGAACCGGAAACTGGAGCCGCGGCTCGAGACCGTTTTCATGCTGCCGGGAGTCACCTACAGCTATTTGAGTTCGAAGCTGGTGCGCGAGATTGCGCAACTGGGAGCGCCGCTCAAGGGATTGGTGCCGCCGATCGTAGAGGAGCGGCTGCGCGCGAAGGTTTCCTGATGTACGGAGCCGGCCGAGGCCGGCCCGCGACACGATTCTAAACCGGTGTGAGAGAGCGCCGTTACCACGAGGAGAAGAAGTGAAGCTTACGGATCGCATTAATCGCATACAAATCTCGCCGACTGCGGCGGTGATTACCGCGGCGGACCAGCTGAAAGCCAAAGGCGTGGATATCGCGGACTTTGGCCCCGGGGAACCGGACTTCCCTACGCCGGACCATATCAAGCAAGCGGCGATCGACGCGATTCGTGGCAACAAGACCAAATACACCCCGACGGGCGGGATCATGCCGCTGCGCGAAGCCATCAGCGCTTGGCACCGGCGTGAGTTGAAGTCGAACTACGACGCGAAGGAATGCGTGGTAACCGTCGGCGGCAAGCACGCCATTTTCAATGTGGCCAGCGTGCTGGTCGAGGCGGGCGACGAAGTGATCATTCCCGCGCCGTACTGGGTGAGCTTTCCGGACATCGTCAAGTACACGGGCGCGACGCCGGTGTACGTCGAGACCAGCGTGGAAGACGGCTTCGCGGTCAGGGCCGCCGCGATCGAAAAGGCCATTACGCCCAAGACCCGGTTGCTGATCTTGAATTCGCCGAGCAATCCAAGCGGCGGCGTGACGCCTCCGGGCGAGTACGAAAAGATTCTGGCGGTCTGCAGGAAGCACAATGTCTGGCTGATGGGCGACGAGTGCTATTCGCATTTTACCTATGAACCGAACCAGCCGTTCTCGATTGCCAGCGCGAAGGATTCGAAAGACAACGTGATCATCATCGGGTCGGTGTCGAAGACGTTTGCCATGACCGGGTGGCGCATAGGGTACGCATTCGGACCGGCGCCGCTCATTCAGGCTCTCGTCAAGCTGCAGAGCCAGTCCACCTCGAACCCCACTTCGATCGCGCAATACGCGGCGCTGGCGGCGATGACCGGCAACATGGGTACCGTTCCGGTGATGCTGGCGGAGTATGCGAAGCGGCGGAAGCGTATTGTGGAAGGTCTGAACGCGATTCCGGGAGTGCGGTGCGCGCTGCCGGGCGGAGCTTTCTATGCGTTTCCGGACGTCTCGGCGCACTTGAGCGGGCCGCATGCGCTGGCCAAAGACACAACCGAACTGGCGACGCTGCTCTTGGATAAAGCTCGGGTGGCGCTGGTCGGCGGCGACGCGTTCGGCGCCCCGGGGTATTTGCGCATTTCCTATGCGACTTCTCTCGACCGGATTGAGGAGGGGTTGCGGCGCCTCGATCGATTTTTCTCCCGCGCCGAGGCCGCTGCCTGATTCGTGATTCCGGAACCGTTTCGCATCGAGCCGACGTTCAGTCCCCGGATTTGGGGGGCGCGTTCGCTCGCGCCGATTTTTCCCGAGAAGACGAGCTTGGCCGAACCGATCGGGGAGGCGTGGCTGACCGACGTGCGTTGCCAGGTGGCGGGCGGTCCCTTTGCGGGCATGAGCCTCGCTGAAGCGTGGCGCTATATGCCGGTTGAATGGCGCGGCGAGCGGTGCGCGAACACGCAGGACTTTCCGCTGCTGGTGAAGTTCATTTTTCCCACCGACAAGCTGTCCATTCAGGTTCATCCCGACGATGGGTATGCGGCGCAGCACGAAGCTGCCGCCGGGGGCCGCGGAAAAACGGAAATGTGGCATGTGGTTTCTGCCGAGCCGAACTCGCAACTCCTCATCGGCCTGAAACCGGGAACCACCAAGAAGGAATTCACCGCCGCGATGGGGGGCCGCCGCCTGGAAGAGCTGTTCGAGCCCCACGCCGCGGAGGCCAGAGAGACATTTTTCATTCCGGCCGGGATTCCGCACACCATCGGGCCCGGGATGATCCTTTTCGAAGTGCAGCAGTATTCCGACCTGACCTATCGCGTCTACGATTACGGGCGCGTCGACGGCACGGGCAAGCCGCGCGAATTGCACATCGAGAAGGCGCTCGACGTCATCAAGTTCGGCCATCCGGCGATCGTCCGTATGCGGCCGCTCAGCTGGTCGTCGCAGATGATGACCATTTCCCTGCTCGTTGCCTGCCGGTATTTTTCGACCGAACGGTGGCGAATCGCAGAACACTTCACGGCCAGCCCCAAGACCGACGCCTTCAATTTGCTGGTCGTGCTCTCCGGGAAGGGAGAGATTCGCCACAGCATCAAAAAGGTGCACTACCAGCAGGGTGAATGCTGGTTCATGCCGGCTTCGCTGAAGCAGTACGAGCTGGTGCCCGCCGGCGAATCGGTGTTTCTCCGCACCTTCGTGCCCGACCTCGAAGTCCTCAAAAGCAACCTGCGCGGCCTCGGAGTCAGCGATTCCCAAATCGCGGAAGTCGTGGTCGAATAATTGTCATGGCGCGCGAAACACTTCCTGTCCATGCAGTGATTCTGGCGGGCGGCCGCGGAACAAGATTCTGGCCCCGCAGCCGCAGCAAGACCCCCAAACAGCTTCTGAACATCGTCGGCACGGGAACCATGCTGGAGCAGACGGTGGCGCGCTTTCGTCCACTGGTGCCGGCCGAGCGCATCTGGACCGTCACCAATGCATTGCAGGAAAGGAGCTTGCGGAGACAACTGCCCGCCGGCGCACGCAAGCGCGTTCTGGTCGAGCCCGTCGGGCGCAATACCGCTGCCGCCATCGCGCTCGCGGCTTTTCACATCAGAAAAGCGGAGGAAGGCGACGCGCTCATGGCGGTCTTGCCGGCCGATCACTACATCAAAGAGGTCTCCGCGTATCAGAAGATTGTGCGTACGGCGCTCGATGTCGCAAAAAAGCCGGGACGCATGGTGGTGTTGGGAATTCCGCCGACCCATCCGGAAACGGGTTTCGGCTACATCGAGCGAATGGAGCCGACCATCGGCGCCGACGGGACGCCGGTCTATCCAGTGCGGCGCTTTGCCGAGAAACCGGCGCTCGAAACGGCCAAAGAGTACATTGCCTCCGGGAACTACCAGTGGAACGCCGGAATGTTCTTTTGGCGCGTCTCTACCTTTCTTGAAGCTCTCTACCGGCACTTGCCGGCGACGTTCCGGCAGCTTGAAAAACTGGCGCGGTCGATCGGGACGGCCAGATACACGGCGCAACTCCGGCGGATCTACGCGAAGCTTGAAAGCATTTCGGTGGACTACGCAATCCTTGAAAGGGTGACGGCCGAGGCCGCCGAACCGCAGGTGATGGTCATCCCCGCGCAAGTCGGCTGGAGTGACATCGGCTCCTGGGCCGCGGTCTATGAGCTACTGGCGAGGGAACCGAGCCAGAACATTTTCGTAGGCAAGGGCCATTCGATAGACGCGAACGGGAATTATTTTTCGGCCAACGGAAGGTTTGTCGCGGCCATCGGCGTCAAAGATCTGATTGTCGTGGAAACACCGGATGCCTTGCTGGTCTGCCCCCGCGACCGGGCACAAGACGTCGGCAAGCTGGTGGAGTGGCTGGAGGAACAGAAGCTGACCCGATTGTTGTGACCGAACGCTGACACCGTTCCGCGCCGTCCAATGCGGCTGTTTTCCCTTCCCAGCTCTAACATATACTCACAAGGCAGACTGAAATGAGCGCGATCAAGTTTGGTACCGACGGGTGGCGCGGCGTTATCGCCGATGATTTTACGTTTGCCAATGCGCGCGCCGTCGCCGAGGCCATTTCCCGTTATGTGGTGCGCGGAGAAGATGCCCGGAAGGGCGTGATCGTAGGATACGACCACCGTTATGCCTCTGATTGGGTGGCTCGACAGGTGGCGGAGGTGGTTTCCTCGGCCGGCACACCGGTATGGCTCGCGGACCGTCCCTGTCCGACCCCGGCCGTTTCCTACCTGGTGCGCAGCCGCGGTGCAGCGGGCGGCATCGTGGTGACAG
>Ga0306922_10001204_pt1 | contig 23003 bp, 20 predicted proteins | sample sta12Cox44000082_FD_203758 | JGI IMG/M metagenome (GOLD analysis project Ga0306922, IMG submission 203758) | Lab enrichment of tropical soil microbial communities from Luquillo Experimental Forest, Puerto Rico - statoxic.12C.oxic.44.000.082 (v2)... | ecosystem: Environmental > Terrestrial >... | reverse complement strand
GTGACGCGTTTCTTCAGGACGCCGCCCTCGTAGGTGTGAACGAAATCAGCCGAGAAATCGCGGACGCCTTCGATCTTCTTTTGCAGCGCCTGGGCCAGCTCGACTGCTGTCGGTTCAATGGCGCCCGTCCGAGCGGCCACCAAGACAACCGCCATCACGAGCCCTCGCGGCAAGACCATGGATGGACCATACCACGGAAGCACGAGGGACCATGGACCCCGACTATTCTTTGTGTCCCCCCAGCCGAACATCGTACCGTCGCGGCCGCTCGAACAGGTTGGCGAAATACGCCTGCTCCTGCGGGTTTCCGTCGTCGCCGAACGTGGCAAAGCTGACTCCGCGTTCGATGATGAGCGTGTGGTGGTGGCGCGCAACCGCGTGGCCGAACCCCATGCGGCGGATTGTGTCTGCCGACAACCAGGAGTCCATCCGAATCTGCACGGACACATCCGCGAGGTGGACCCGGCGTCGAAAAGGCGCATCGTTTCCAAAGGCCAGCGCGGGCGGCGATCCCGCGAGGCCGGCTACGACCGCATAATCACCCGCCGGCATCTCCACGACCGCACCTCCGGTCAGGGTGCCGAGCGCCGTCCGCACATCGTTCCGGTCTATCGTGAAATCCTTGCTCGGCTTGAGCACGCAGAGCACGTACCGGGCGCCCGGGGAAACATTTCTCGCGGTATCTGCGAGGGTGATCCGTGGCGCGTCTCGCTCCTCCCGAATCTCGATCAGCGGTCCGTACTGGAGGCCGAGAAGTTTCGCGGCATGCTCGTTGGCGACAACTTCCCGTCCACCCGACAGGTTCGATTGAATCAGGGCGGGCGCGTACAGCAGCACGTCGCGTAAGCGGGCAACGGCCACCTCCGGGGCGACGTTGCTTGCGAAGTAAGAGAGACCGTTCGCAATTTGCCAGTTGAGGTCCACGAACAGAATCGCGCGCTGATCGTCGAGATTGGCGGTCAAGGCATTCAGGGTCCCGGCCGCTCGCCAATCGCGGCTGCGATCGAGTGCGGGAAAGTCGAGATAACCTCGGACGCCCGCATAGGCCACAAGGAGAAGGCCCGCCAAGCCACGACCGCGGCCACCCAGCAGCGTGCCTGCTGCGGAGGCTCCGACACTCGCCAGCAGGGCGACGACAAGATGCGACGGCAGGTAGAAAACGTGCGCATCCCCGACGTTATAGCTGAAGGCGAACGCCACGTTGACCAGGTACACGAGCGCCAGCAGGGTCGCGCGCTTCACGCATGTGTCGCCCAGGGCAAGCGCGCCAACGAGCGCGGCCATCACGCCGCCGATGCCGAACTGCTGGCGCAGATCGAACCAGTACATCGCCGCGTGGTCCCGCAGCATCGATCGAGGCACGTTCAGGACCATCGTCTCGCGCCAGTCCGATTTCGTCACATCGAACCAGAAGGTCCGCGCCGCGGCCCAGACTCCGTCGGGCGGCTGTGGCAGCAGCCACATCGTCCGGAGGTTCCATAGATACTGCGCCGCGCCGATCAGCGCGAGCCCGAGCGCCAGGGCGATGATGCGAGGAGAGAGGAGGAATCGCCATCCGCGCGGCTCGGCTAAAAGCAGGAAAGCCGTGAACCCCGGCGCCAGCAAAATCATCGACAGGTGATTGCCGAACCCGATCGCATAACAGGCGAAGAAAGCTGCGAGGCGCGCGGTCGTTGGCTGCCGTTCCCACCGAAGAAGAAGGGCCAGCGAAGCCAGGACGCACAGCATGTGCAGTCCATAAACCTCCGCTGTCACGCCCTGGCTCCAGAAGGTGTACGAGACGGCAAAGAGCGTCGCTCCGCCGACGGCTGCCCACACTGATCCTGAGAGGCCGGTGGCGACAACCACGAAGAGCCCGCACGCGAGCGCGCCTTCCAGCGAGGACGCCATGTTCATGGCGTACGCCGGGTCGGCATGGGTGAGCGCGAGGAGGGCGTTGCCGATTCCGAAGTACAGCGGATAACCGTCGCGCGGGGTCAGCAGCGGGGACCCGACTGTGGTTTGGATGGAGCCGCTGTCGCCAAAGTCAACGCCTGGCAGAAGCGTTGTGCGATAGAGCCAGAAGACGGCGACGGAGACGAACACTGCGGCTGCGAGCGTGAGTCCTGGACGGTGAGGTGGCCGTGCCACCCGCAGCGCGTTCGGTGTCAGCAGCGGGCCGCCTAGCCTTTGAGTGCGCCGGCAGCAGGGGGCGCCTGTTTCGGGGCTTCCTTCGTCTCGGTCGGCAGATTCGCCGCGAGCCATTCGACGATGCCGCCTTTGAGGGCAGCCGCTTTGTAGCCCTGCCGGATCAGCACCGCAGCGGCGTGCGAGCTGGCGAGCTCGTTCGGATCGGAATCGTAAACCACGATGTCACGGTTGCGCGGCAGCGAGGGGACCTGGGCGTCCGGCGCGTAGCGTATGGCGCCCGGCAGTCGGACCGTGCTGTGCTCGTAGGGGTATTTCAGACGCGCATCAACCACAACCGGCGGCTCGGCCCCATCAAGACGCTGCTTGAGATCTTCCTTGGAGATGCGGGGGACAGGCACGAACACGTATTGTCATCGTGCTCGCTCGAGCCTGTCAAACGGCGGGCGCCTATCTGACAGCGATGCGATCGAACGGCAGAACGCGCGGGCCGGTGCTCACCGGTGGAACGCGCGCGGCCGTCCGGGGCGCCGTCGCCGGCGACGTGAATTCGGGAGTCGCCTCCAATGCTCCACGCGGCTCCGATTTGGCCATGGCTGGCGTGTGCGCGTGGAGTTTCGCGATGGCCCAGCCCCCAGAGCGCTTGCCGCAGTGAATGCATCGGAGAAAGATCGCGCCGGGCTCACACCACACCCCGTAGTCGTGGCGGCCGGAAAGGTAACAGTTGAACCAGGTCCACATAGCGAGCCCCTCGTCGAAAAATCACCGCGCGCTAGGGTGGCTACCCTACGGCAAGACTAATGCCGAGCCAAGACGGCTCGCCAGCGAGCGAGCGCACCGCGGTGTTTTTGGTGATTGGTTGTTCCGGAAGCGCTTATCGAGGTCTAATCAACAACGAAATTGTAAGAGGCACTCCGAGGTTCGTAATACATGTCGCGACAGCTCGAGCTCCGAGGCCGACAGTTTTGGATACTATCTGAGCCCTTCGAGGAGGGTTGGAAGGCCCAGATCAGCGAAGCCCAAGATGATGGATCGAGCGAGCCGCTTGGTATCGAGGCGACCGGCGAGACACGCGTAGAGGCCGACGATGCCGCCGAGCGGAAGTTGCGGCGGCTCCTCCAGGACCCATAGGTCAGCACTCGGCCTGGAGCACGGCGAACGCTCCCTTCCGCCAGAGCACGTCCACCTCGAATCCAGCGTTTTTCAGCAACCCCATCTCCACTTCGAGCGGCACGTAAACATCCTCGCGGGCCCACGACCTCAGGAGCCGATCGGCTTCGCGAACCGAATAAGCGCGTTGCAGGTGAGCCAGCCAGGCATGCCGCTGCCACGCGGCCACGCTCGGCCGGTGCGATGGCTGACAGTCGACCGAGATCAGCCGACCATGGCCGCGGCCGAGCGCGCGTCGAAGCCGCCGATAGAGCCTGGCCTTGGCCTGCCGAGTGCGTACGTGATGCAGCGCAAAGGATGTCACGACGACCTCGCAGGGTGGAAGGTTCGCGCGCAGGAATGACTCAGATCTGAGAGTGGCACGCGGACCCAGCCGTCGTGCTGCGAGCGTCAGGATGCCCGCGTCGGCGTCGATGCCGACGATGTGGGCGCGCGGCGCTCGCTTGAGGCACCGGGAGGCCATCGCGCCGGTGCCTGTGCCGAGATCGAGAATTGTCCTGGCGCGTGAGGGCACGGCGTTCCCGGCGACGTCGAGCATTTCATCGTAGTCAGGGATGAACGTCCGGATTCGAGCGTCGTAGTCTGCGAGGTTGATCCCCAGATGTGAGGCGACGCCCATGACGGAATTATGCCGCGGGCTGGTAGCCGGCGCAGACGATCACGGGAAGGGCGGGGTAACGTGGAAACCGCGCGTCGGTTTCGGAAAGCTGGCACCGGTAGAACGTGCTGCCCTTCGAGGAGGCCACCACCTGAGCGTGAGTGCAGGTTGCGCACAACCCCGGCGGCGTTGGTCGACGGTCCTGGCTGGTGTCAGTCATGGGGGCCGAAGGCATCGAGCAGGAGAGGAAGGAGCGCGTGCATGCGAGCGACTGCCGGGCGCTCGGGTACCAGGCCGGGTCGGAACCCGCGGCCTTCGAGTCGATCGAGCAACGAACGGCGGCTCGCGATCACATGAACCGGCACGTCCCACGGAGCGCCCTCGCCGCTCACAGCGGCGGGCGGCTGGTGATCTCCGATAAGAATCATGACGAGATCGCGATCGGGCCAGTGCCGGAGGTACCCGCCGAACACGGCGAAGTCATACGCCAGCGCTTCGCCGTATCCAGGTCCAAAGTTCATCCAGTCAGGCTGGCGCGAGTACGCGCGGACCAGCGCGGGGCCGTCGTACGGTTTCGGGGTCAGCATCCGTGCCCAGTCGGGCTGGTAGGGCGGCGTCGGACTGAACGGGAAGTGCGTGCTGATGGTTGGGAAGAACACGAAGCGCGCTCGGGGGCGGGAATCATCAGCCTCGGGTAGGGCTTCGAGCAGACCTTCGAGCGCGTCCAAGCGCGCGAGCGAGAATTGATCGGGTATCGCGAACCAGCCGAACTCAGGTCCTCTGTACGCGAGGCGGTCAGCGCCGTAGGTCTCGTCGAATCCATAGAAGGCGCCTTCCGGCCACTGCTGGCGGAGCCCCGGCATCAGCGCAATCGTTCTGTATCCGTGGCGAGCGAACGCGGTGACGAGCGTCTGCCGATGCTGGGTCATGAGCAGCGCGCTCGTGTTGGAGTCGCGGACCTCGATGCCGGTCAGAAGGCTCAGGTGCGCGAGCCATGAAGATCCGCCAAAGGTCGGCGACTCAATGTAGGCTGACGCGACGTCACGTTCCGTGCCGCGGATGTCCGATTCCAATTGCCGCCGGCTGCCGGCAAGCGTCGCCGCCATCCCAGGCCCGACGCTTACCGCGCCGTAGGATTCGACGAATACCAACAGGACGTCCGCGCCATCGATGTTCGAAAATGTCGATTCCATGGGCGGGCCGGCCGGGATGGATGCCGATCCGCGCAGACCGGCAAGCACCAGCGCGGCTTGACGCCCGTAAGTCTGCACGACGGGCGCCGGAAACGCCCGGGCAATCAGGGGACGAATCGAGTCCGCCGGACCGGAGACGGCCGCGCCAAGACGCTCGGCGGCGAAGAGCACGACGGCCGCCGACGACATGATTGCAAGGAGGCGACGCGGGCGCTGTTGGAGGAGCGCGAGACGAACGCGGTTGAAAGCCCATCGAAAGAAGAGATAGATGAGCAAGAGCGTGAGCGCGACCACGGATGTCGCCAAGGTGATGAGCCAGGACGGCGACACGCGCGTCACCATGGACGCCACATCGGGAATGAGTCGAAGGTCCCAATACAGATTGACATCGCGGCCGTACAGAGCAGGCGCCGTGACTTCTGCGTAGTGTCCCACAGTGAGGACGATCCATAGACCGCTCAGCCACCCAGGCCAGGTGTTCGGGAGCGATCCCGTTCGTGCAACCATCAGCGCCAAAAAGAGGACGCATCCGGCGAGCTCAACTGAAATGCCGCCGGCCCATCGAATCGCGGGGGTGGGCCAGACATTCTCGAATGTCAGCGCCGCGTTCAGGACGAGAAGCGCGGCAGCGACGGTCGCCGCGCCCGACCAATCCGACAGGCGCGCTCTACGCCACGCGCGCTGACGCGCGCTCAGTGATCCGAACGGTGGCGCCACAACCACAGGATATCGACGGCGAATGAATAAGCAAGGGCCGCCAGTGACATCGCTGCGATGCGGGCGCTCGCCGGCGGGGTGATGGCCGGCAGGAGCGCGAGCATCAAGCCGAGGATCTGCGCGACGCACACGGCTCGCGCACGAACGGTCGGCGCGAGCGGGCGGCGGAGCCATGACCAAATCCCTCCCGCCGCGACAAACCCGTATCGCAGCAGGCCCGAGGCGAGCACCCACGCGCCTGCCTTGCCATGCTGCCACGCCAGCACTGACAACATGAGGATCAGGAGCGCGTCGATTTCCATATCGAACCGCGCACCGAAAGCGCTGGCCAGGTGAGTCCGGCGGGCCAGCCATCCGTCCAAGCCGTCCAGAGCGACCGCCAGCGCGCTGGCGGCGACGGCTGCGGCTGCCAGAGTGGGCGTGGAAGGTTCCCCGACGAGGCCCGCGACGAGCGACACCAACGCGGCGCGCACCGCTGTCACGTAGTTGGCCGGCCCGATGCGTGAAAACGGGTGATGAGGGCGGAGGTGGGTGAGCGCGAGGAGCACGATCACGCCAAACACGCCCGCGGTTTTCAGAGGATAGAGCCCGGTGACTGTCGATTCCACCGACGCGGGATTGTATCGTGGCGTGCAAAGCACCAAAATGATCGCTCCAGGGACATGGCGGCCGGAGAAAAGGACGTCCCGAGGTGACAACGAACGCCGCGCGTGCGTTCTGGATCGTCGCTCCGGGTCGCGGCGAGATTCGGGCGACCACACTTCCGCCGTTGTCCGGCGATACCGTCGTCGTGCGCGCCGAGTACAGCGGAATCAGTCGGGGAACAGAAGCGCTCGTGTTCATGGGCCGCGTACCGGCCAGCGAGTATCGGCGGATGCGGGCGCCGTTTCAGGACGGCGACTTCCCGGCGCCGGTGAAGTACGGGTACTCGAGCGCCGGCGTGATCGAGAGCGGTCCCAGCGATTTGCGCGGCCGCCGCGTCTTCGTCCTCTATCCCCATCAAACGCGTTACGCCGTCCCGCTCGCGGCCGTGCACCCGCTGCCGGACGATGTCCCCTCGTCACGCGCGGTGCTGGCAGCCAATCTGGAGACGGCGATCAACGGGCTCTGGGACGCGCAGCCGCGTGTGGGTGACCGCGTCGCGGTTGTCGGCGCAGGCACCGTCGGCTGTCTCGTCGCGTGGCTGGCCGGGCAGATTCGAGCGTGCGAGGTCGAGCTGATCGACACCAATCCGAATCGGGAAAGGATCGCCGCGGCGCTCGGCATCCGCTTCCGCAGCGCCGAGACCCTATCGCGCGATGCCGACGTCGTGTTTCACACGAGCGGATCGGCGGCCGGGTTGGCATGCGCGTTGGCGGTGGCTGGTCTGGAGTCCACCGTTGTCGAGATGAGCTGGTATGGCGATCAGCTGGTGCCGGTGCCGCTTGGCGAGAGCTTCCACTCGCGGCGGCTGACGCTCAAGTCGTCGCAGGTCGGATACGTCCCGAGCGCGCAGCGCGCGCGGTGGGACACGCGCCGGCGCATGGCGCTGTCGCTTTCTCTGCTCGCGGACGCCAGGCTCGATGCGCTCGTCACGGGGGAGAGTCCGTTCGACGATCTGCCTGCCGTGCTCGCTCGCCTGGCGGCGGCCCCAGGGGACACCTTGTGTCACCGTATCCGCTACGCGTAGCGCGGTCGAGTGGGTCAGGTGGGTCAAGTGGGGCGAGTGGGTCAGGTAGGTCGGGTGGGTCGACTGGGTCAGGTAGGTCGGCTAGGCGGGTCGGTCGCGTGGTCGAGTGGGTTTGGCGCGTCTAGCGGGTGAACGATGATGTACAGCGTCACGGTTCGTGGCCACATGATGATCGCTCATAGCCTCACCGGCGACGTGTTCGGGCCCGCTCAGCGTCTTCACGGTGCCACCTACATTGTTGACGTCGAGTTTCGCAGACCTGACCTCGACGCCGACGGCATCGTCATCGACATCGGACGGGCGACAGGCACTGTTCATGGCGTGCTGGCCGAGCTCAGCTATCGCAACCTTGATGACGAGCCGGCTTTTGCCGGGCGCAACACCACGACTGAAGTCCTCGCCCGTGCGGTCTTCGACCAGGTCGCGTCGGCGATTGCGCGCGGCGATTTAGGCGTCGGCGCGCGCGCCATCGAGTCCGTGCGCGTGACGCTGCACGAATCGCATATCGCAGCCGCCTCTTTCGATGGCTCGCTCCGCGCAACGTCACACTAAGTTTCGCTGATGACGTCGCTCGCATTCATCGTGCCTGGGCGTCTCACAACGCTGACCGGAGGCTCGATCTATGACCGCAGGATAATCGAGGGCCTTCGTCGGCGCGGATGGGCTGTCGACGTCCATGAGGTCAGCGAGAGTTTTCCTCGACCGTCTGCGGACGCGCTTGACGAGGCCGCTCGGACTTTTGCGTCGATCGCGGACGGCTCAACGGTGATCGTCGACGGTCTCGCGTTCGGCGCGATGCCGGATGTCGTGCGGCCACATGCCCGGCGTCTGAAGACCGTGGCGCTCGTACACCTTCCGCTTGGGGCGGAGGTCGGGCTCGATCCCGCCGAAGCGGGCGAGATGGAAGCGAGCGAGCGGCGTGCCCTGGCGCTCGCGAGGGCCGTGGTGGTAACGGGTCCTACGACTTCTGCCGCCTTCGCCAACTCTGGTATTGCTCCGGAGAAGATCACTGTTGTGGAACCTGGCACCGACCCGGCCTCCATTGCGACCGGATCCATCGACGAAACGCTGCGTCTTCTCTGTGTCGCAACCATCAGTCCCGGCAAAGGTCAGGAGAGCCTGGTTCGTGCGCTGGCTGCCAATCGTGATCATGACTGGAAGCTCATGTGTGCTGGCAGCCTGACACGGCATCCGGCAACCGTGGAGCGTGTGCAGCGACTGTTGGTTGCCGAGGGGATCGCCGATCGGGTGGCGCTCCTTGGCGAGGTGGAACCGGCTTCGCTGGAATCGCACTTCGTGCACGCTGACATATTCGTCCTCAACTCGTTGCAGGAGACCTACGGGATGGCCGTTGCCGAAGCTGTGGCGCACGGTCTGCCAGTCGTCAGCACGCGTACTGGAGGCATTCCCGGGCTCATTGGCGGCGAGGCGGGCTTAATCGTCGACCCGGGAGATGTGGGTGCGCTGACCGGTGCCCTGCGGCGTGTACTCGGAGACAGCGGGTTGCGCGCGAGCTTGCGCGACGGCGCGATGCGCGCCCGCGGCCGGCTGGAGCCTTGGGACGTTGCCGTGGGACGGATGGCCGAAGCATTGGAGCGGGTGATCGCCGATGGCTGAGTCTCTGGCGGCGTGGCTCGCACTGCGGGAGCCGGCAGACGCGGCGGCCCGATCGGCTGTCGTGACGCAGGCTGTCGTAGAGGCGCTCCCTACCGATCGTCCCCTGCGCCTGTTGGATCTGGCCACCGGGACCGGATCGAACGTCAGGTTTCTCGCGGCCAGATTGCCCGGGTCGTCAATATTCCCGGGCTCGCCCTCCACACCGCCTGGCGCGTCGCCAGGCCCTCCAATCGGTCAAGACTGGGTTGCCGTCGATCGCGATCCTGTGTTGCTCGCCCAGGTGCCGCCCTACGCGACGACACGGTGCCTGGAGCTCGGCTCGCTCGACGATCCCGGCCTCTTCTCAGGCCGGCATCTCGTGACTGCGTCCGCTCTGCTCGACCTGGTGTCGGCCTCGTGGATGGTTGCACTTGTCGAGCATTGTCGAGCCGCCGGCGCCGCCGGGTTGTTCGCGCTCAACTACGACGGGCGCTCGCGATGCTGGCCTCGCGAGCCGGAGGATGACGTTGTCCTCGACCTGTTCAATCGGCACCAGAGAGCGAGCGACAAGGGGTTTGGTGTCGCCGCCGGCCCGGCCGCAGCCGACTGCGTCTCGCGCTGCTTCGCGGCCGCCGGTTATTCCGTTCGGCGGGAGCGAAGCGATTGGGAGCTGGCGTCGGCCTTCGGCGATCTTCAGCGGGTGTTAATTGCCGGTTGGGGACAAGCGGCCGCAGAGATCGCGCCTGACCAGGCTGATCTCATAGGAAGCTGGGCCGCGCGGCGATTGGAACACGTCGACCACGGTCGTTCACGGATCCACGTCGGGCATCAGGACGTGGCCGTGTGGCTGCCTAAATGATGCGCGCGATGGTCCGATCCTCGTCACCCGAGGGAAAGTCGTCGAGGCGTGACCGTAGATCGCAGTCAAACAGCACGTCGCCGCCCATGCGGAATACTCGGTAAGCCGGACGGTGGCAGTCGCCCAGCGCGACAGGTGGCGGCAGACGAATTGCGGCGCGGCCGTCGCCAATGAGCAGCGGGGCGATGGCCAGGTGCAGCCTGTCCAGCAGGTCCGCCTGCAGGAACGTCGAGACCGTGACGCCTCCCCCTTCCACGAAAATGCGTGAGCATCCGCGCGCCCGGAGTGCCCCAATCAGCTCGTGCAGATCGAGACCATCCCCAGTCCCGCTGACCCCAAACACCTCGGCGCTTCCGAAACGCCGCTCGCCGGGCTCCACCAGCTCGCGCGCGCACACGTAGAGCGTGTCCGACCCGTCATCCTGGAACACACGATGGTCGTCACGGAGGCGCCGGCCGGGATCCAGGACGACGCGCAGGGGATTTCGCCCCGGCACGAGCCTGGTCGTCAGCTGGGGATCGTCCGCCGCCACCGTTCCGGCGCCGACGACAACTGCGTCGCACAACGCGCGGAGACGATGCATGTGCACGACGTTCTCCGGACCCGTCACCCATTGTGAGTCGCCGGTATGTGTCGCGATGAAGCCATCCAGGCTCTCGCCCAGGTGCCCAACCGTAACCGGGTGCACGGCGGTGGCACTGCAGACGGGTAGATAGAGATCGATCAGCGCCCGGCGGTCGTCATCCGCCGGAAGCAGGCAGATCCATCCGTGGCTCGGCTGCCAGGCGACCACCGCGTCAGGATCGTCGTCGCGAATGCCGCGCAGTTCATCGTCGTCGGCAAGTGTGAACGCGATCCGGCGGTTCTCGCGCGCGGCCTGCTCGGCGGCGCGGGCGACCGCGAGCACGACCATCCAGGCGAGTGTCGGCCCTGATTCGGGGTTGAGAGGCTGGATCGGTACCTGGCTGATCTGTTGTCGCATTAGTTCGCGGGCGATTATACCCGCGGGCCGAACCCGAGCTTCAGCGGCGTTTGACAATGTCCAGGTCCGGCCGCTACATTGCTGAGACGCATGTGGTTACGTGAACCGCGCCGTCGTTTCTTGACCCGCGTAGTGGCGGCAGCTCTTGCGTTTGTCGTCTACGGTGGCGCCGTCGATTGGGGCCATAGTGGCGGCGATGATGCCGACTGCAACGCCGTGGTCGTTCCGCACGACCACGCTGCCCATCGGTTCGCGGCCAATCGGACCGGCAACACGCCCACGCCGGACCATTGCTACCTCTGCCACTCGCTCCGGCTGCTCCACGTCGCGCTCGTTGCTCGTCATGAGCGAGGCGGCGTTGATTTGCGGCACGCGCAGCTTGTGCACACGCCGGACGCGATTGCCTGCCAGCGCTTCAGTGTCCGCCTTTCTTCCCGCGCGCCGCCCTCCCAGCTTCTGTAGCTCCGATTTTCACAGCACTAACTGAAATGCGCGCGGCCACAAGGGGGGCGCGCGCGTGGGAGAGTACATGAACCTGCGTCATTGGCGCCGTGTCGGCGCATCGATGTTATGGAGTGTGTGGGTGTGTGTGACGGTCGCGGCTTCGGCGAGCGCTCAGGGCCTTGGCGGCGCCGGCACCATCCAGGGGACGGTCACGGATCCGACCGGTGCCCCGATGCAAGCCGTGGACGTGAAGTTGGGCAACGCAGTGTCCGGTTTCAGTCGAACCGCCACAACGGATGCCGCCGGGAAATTCACGTTCGGCAACATCCCGCAGAACCCGTATCACCTTGCGATCGAGGTTCAAGGGTTCAAACCGTACCAGCGCGACGTGGACATCCGATCGGCCGTGCCAATTGAGATCAGTATCAGACTGGATCTCGGCGTGGCCGAAGCGGTGTCGGTCGTCGGCCATGTGGAAGATCTGATCGAGCGCGATCCCTCGGCGCACATTGACATCGACGCAAGCCGCATCGAGAAAATGCCGATTCAAGCCCAGGCAGGCCTGAACCAGGTAATCACGCTGGCGTCGCCGGGCGTGGTCGCCGACTCGAACGGTTTCTTCCATCCGATCGGCGATCACGCGCAGACGCAGTTTTCCATCGACAACCAGCCCGTCACCGATCAGCAGAGCCGCCTCTACTCGAATCAGATTTCTCCAGACGCAGTCGCGTCGATGGAGGTCATCACCGGCGTCGCGCCTGCGGAATATGGCGACAAAAGCAGTCTCGTCGTCCACATCGTGACGAAGTCCGGTCTCGATCAGCCCAAGCCGACCGGTGACCTCTCGCTCGGATACGGATCCTTCAAGAGCCCCGCCGTTTCAATGAATCTGGGGGGCGGCTCGCACACGTTCGGCAACTTCGCGTCCGTGAGCGGCATGCGGACGGATCGCTTCCTCGACCCGCCGGAGTTCACGGCTATCCACGATGCGGGCAACAAGATTTCGCTGTTCGATCGCCTGGACGCCCATGTGAATGACACCGGGACGCTGCACTTGAACGTGCAGGCCGCGCGTTCGTCCTTCGAGGTGCCGAACTCACTGGACGCCGCGGCACTCGGGCAGGCGCAACATCAAGACATCAACACCTTCAATGTCGCGCCAGGGTTCTCGCAGGTGCTGGGATCAAAGACACTGTTCACCGCGAACGCGTACGTGCGCCAGGATCACCTGACCTACACGCCGAGCGCGAACCCGTTCGCGGACCAGCCCGGAACGGTGAGCCAGGATCGAACGCTCCGGAACCTTGGCGTCAAAGCTGACGTTGCCTACACGACCGGCGATCACAACATCAAGGTCGGCGGATCGATCAGTGCCACGCGGCTGACCGAGCACTTCACGCTCGGGTTCACCGACCCGACCTTCAACGATCCGGCAAGCCCTGATTTCAACCCGAATCTGCTTCCGTTCGACCTCACGCGTGGCGGTAGTCCATTCGTCTATGACCAGGCGGCGACAATCCGGCAACAGGCGGCCTACGTGCAGGACGAAGTCAAGTTCGGTGCGGCGACAGTGAAGGCCGGTCTTCGGCTCGATCACTACGACGGCCTGACGACGGCGACGCTGTTGCAGCCGCGACTCGGCCTCTCGTACGCCATCGCCGCCAGCGGCACTCTGCTCCGCGCGTCCTACGGGCGGACGATGGAGACGCCGTACAACGAGAACCTCCTCCTGTCCAGTGGCGTCGGTGCCGAGGCGCTCACCGGCACGGCCATGCCGCCTCCGCCGGGCAAGCGGGACCAGATCGAAGTCGGCGCGCAGCAGAGTTTGGGACGGTGGGTCGTCGTGGATGTCGGCTATTTCAACAAGCACACCGAGAATGCGTACGACTTCAACGTCCTCTTTAACACGCCGATCTTCTTCCCGGTCGCCTGGCACCACTCGCACATCGACGGTTTCACGGGTCGCGTCGATCTCGTCGAGCATCACGGGTTCCGCGCTTTCGTAGTCCTGGGGCACACCAACGCGATCTACTTCCCGCCGGGCGTCGGCGGCGTGCTGCTCCAGGCGCCCTGCGAACAGCCCGGCTGCTCCTTCCGCATTGATCACGACCAGAAATTCAATGCGACGACGAACGTGGAATACGTGCTGAACCGCTCGGTCGGCGCATGGACGGCGGTGAGCTGGCGGTACGATTCAGGTCTCGTCACCAGCGCGATCGGCGACGTGTTGGACCTACTGACGCTCACGCCCGCACAGCAGGCCGCGGCCGGCGTGTCGTGCGCCGGCGTCCCGGCAACGCCGGCGGCAGGGTTCACGACGTGCGCGCCGGATGCGATTACCGCGAGCCGCCTCGTCGTCCCCGCGGCAGGCGCGGGTGATCCGCTGAACAATCCGACGCGGGTCGCGCCGCGCCACCTGTTCGACGTCGGATTCGGCGTCGACAATTTGCTGCGCACCGAGCACCCAAAATTGAGGTTGCGATTCAGCGTGATCAACCTCACGAACCGGGAGGCGCTCTACAACTTCTTGTCGACGTTCAGCGGCACGCATTTCGTGACGCCGCGGGCGTACCAAGTGGAAGTTGGGTGGGTCTTCTAGCAGATCCGGGAACGGATCTAGTCGAAAAGGGCCGTGGCCGCTCTCGAGGCGAAGGTCCTTCGAAGCTGCGACGTCGGGCGAACGTGTCGCGGGCTGAGGCGTCGCGATGATCGGGGGTGGTCTGCCGGATTTGCATAGCCCGAATCGACCGGCGGGCGAATGATGCTCGGCATGCAACGCGCCGCCCTTTTCGTCGCGACTCTGGTCATTGTCTGCCTCGCCGCGCACCCGGTCACGGCGCAAGTCGCTGAAGTGACCACGCCACCAACCAATTTGCTCGTGCCGAACTACGACTCCGTGCCGGTCGGCCCATTCGGCGGCCTTGAAGGCACGGCCTACGCGGCACGCGTTGGGGATCCGTCCGCCGCCTGGTTCAATCCGGCCGGTCTGGTAAGGCTGGACACGGCCCAGATCAGCGGCAGCGCCGGCGTGTACGAGCACACGTCGGTCTCGCCGCAGTCGCTACCGAATCAAGGGGGGTCGATTCAGCAGTTGCCCAACTATGTAGGGTTCACCTTCAAACTCCGCGACGACATCACCGTCGGGGCGGCGCTCATCACGACCAACTCCTGGAACCAGGAAACCGACGCGCAGCTGTTCACGACGGTGCCCACCGGCCAGGAGCGGTTTGCCTACTCGGCAGACTCGTCGTTTTCGCAGCGCGTCTTGGCGATGAGCGCCGGGTATCGAGGGACGGGCGGCTGGAGGTTTGGCGGCGGCCTCGCGTTTTCGTTGGTGGATCTCCGGCTCGTCCAGTCCGCCAGCGATCGGATCGGCGACGCGACCGGCCTGCAGTCGTTGCTGGTCTCGTCACGCATTTCCGGCTCGGCGCTGCAACTGCGGTCGCTGGTTGGTGCTCAGTACGACATGCAGGACTGGCGCTTTGGGGGGGCGATTCGCACGCCAGCCCTGACGGTGCATCGCTCGGGGTCGATCACGCTGGACGGCGTCCTCGACGCGCACGCGGGATCGTACGGCGCCTCGCTCTTCGATACCAATGCCCGATTCGAGTTTCACCTGCCGTGGGAGTTTCAGGGCGGAGCCGCGTACGTTCGAGATCGCTACGAGATCGAAGCAGACCTCCTGGCGCACTCGCCCGTGAACGCCTATTCGCTGATCTCCACCAACGCTTCCACGCTCCTATACGGAAGCGCCGGACCCAACGTGCCACCGAGCGTCATCCCGCAGCCATTCCCTGGCTTGACGTCCGAGTCGAACGGTGTGGTGAACGTCGGCGTGGGCGGGCACTACCGCCCCATAGAAGACCGCGACTTTCGCATCCACGGCGGGATCGGCTCGAGTCGCTCGCCGGTTGGGGACTCGGACACAGTCTTCAGCAAGGTCAACCTCTTTACCTGGACGCTCGGCGTGAGCGGGACGTGGAACAAGTTTCAGTTTTCCGCCGGGTTCAACCACCAGAGCGGCACGGCCAACAACATCACGCTGCGCAACCTCTTGAACGGCGCAACCGTGAATACGTCGGCGGATGTTCGCACTGCCGGGTTCATCTATTCGCTGGCCTATCAATTTTAGGCGGCCTGTCCGTCCATGAACGAGCCTCTGACGACGGCAGGTCCGACCTCGTGATCTATGGTTGGCCGGCGTACCGTAAGATGGGCTGTGGTGAAAATCGGGATCGCTTTGTTCACGGCGACACTGCTGGCGCAACCCGCGGAGCTCCTGGATCATGCGAAGGCGCGCATCGACCGGGCGCCGCTCGTGCTCGCCCCCACGACGATTCGTCTCGCCGCGGGAGATGACATCCAAGCCGCGCTCGACAAGGCTCCGAACGGCGCTGAAATTCGCCTCGCACCAGGGCTCTATGCTGTCAACCTGAGACTGCGGGCGAACAAGCACGACATCACGATTCGAAGCGACGTCGACGACGCGACGCTGCGCCCGGCTGCTGGCGGCTGGATCGATGGATCGGCCGTGGCCGGGAAGCTCGCGCATCTCGTCCCGAAGGAGTGGGCGGATCCGATCATCAGTGTCGAGCAACAGGCGCACGACTACACGCTCGTCGGCCTCGAAATCGGGGGCAACGCGGGTCATCCCGACCGGACTCTGGTGGAGCTCGGAGCGGCCTACGAGTACACCAGCGTCACGCAGGTGCCGTTCAACATCAACCTGGACCAGAACTACATTCACGGCGACCCGGTGACGGGCGGGCACCTGGGGATCATGCTGGGCAGCAAGAACTCGACCATCACGCGGAACTATGTCAGCGGCATGATCGAAGAGGGCCGCGATTCGCAAGCTATCACCGGCGGAACGGGCCCGGGCCCGTACACGATCGAACACAACTACCTGGAGGGGTCAGGGGAAAACGTGCTCTTCGGCGGATCGGACCCGAGTATTCCGAACCTCACGCCAACAGACATCACGTTCCGCTACAACTACTGCGTCAAACCGCAGGCGTGGCGGCAGAAGCGGGGGAGCGTGAAGAACCTCTTCGAGCTGAAGCACGCCAAGCAGGTGCTGGCCGAGTATAACGTCTTCGAGAATGTCTGGGGCGACGGACAGGACGGATCAGCGATCCTGTTCACCGTGCGGAACCAGGATGGCCGGTGTCCATGGTGCAGCATCGCGGACGTGACGTTCCGCTACAACGTGATCATGCGCGTTGAGGGCTTCGCGTTCAACGTGCTGGGGCTGGACGATTCCAATCCGTCTGTGCACGCAACGAACCTAGTGGTTGATCATAACCTGGTGCTTGCGGCGAACGGCGTGATGCTGCTGGCCGGGGGCTTCTACCCGACCAGGATTCGGCACAACACGATGCTGGGGATTGCCGGGCGGTTTCTGTCGCTCAGCTTCGTATCGCCGCGGGGCAATCTCGTGATGACGGACAACGTCATGGCGGGCGGCGCATACGGCATCACGGGGGACGCGTGGGAACTCGGCACGCCGTCGCTCGAGCACTACTCGCCCGGCTATGTGTTCACACGCAACGTCATCGAAGGGACTACGGAGCGGCGCATCCAGTACCCGGCGGGAAACTATCCGATCGCGTTCGGTGCACTTGCAGGCCGGCTTGGCGAGTTGCGACGCTACATGGGCACCGAAGGCAGCACGGACGGCGTGCGGCTCGGAGCCGACGTGAACAAAATCAAGGCGGCCCTCCCCTGGGTGCAAATTCCGTAACGGCGCTCGGCCCGGCTCGACAGCATGCGATAATCCGCGACATGTCTCAGCGATTCGCGGCTTTCCTCACCGTCATCATCACCCTCATCCCGATTGTTGCGCGGGGCCAGGAAACTCCGACTGAACGCGACGCGGCCCGCGACGTGCTTCGGAAAATGTCGATGCTCGAACAGTCGCTCGACGTCCCCGGATGGGTCTCGCGCCTGACGCGTCCAAGCGCCACTCGCGATCAGGTGGTCGCGCGCGCGAAGGAGCTCATGGACACGGAGCTGCTGGCGCTTGCCGACGACATCGCCACGCATCCTGAGATCGGCTTTCAGGAGAAGCGTTCGGTCCAGAAGCTCACTGATTACTTGAAACGACACGATTTCGACCTACAGGTCGGTGTCGCCGGGCTCGAAACCGCTTTCGTCGCGAAGTACACACGCAACAACGGTTCGCCCCACCTCGGCGTCATCGTCGAGTACGATGCGCTTCGGGGCACAAAAGGCCCGTTTCACGGCGATCAGCACAGCGCCCAGGGGCCCGTCGGCCTCGCGGCCGCCGTCGCGACGGCCGAATTCCTGACGCGGACCCACACGCCAGGCAGCGTTGTCGTCGTTGGGTGTCCCGGCGAGGAGATGATGCCGCCGAACGCGAAGACGGTCATGCATGAGGCGCACGTCTTCGATGGCATGGACGTGATCGTTCGCAGCCACGCGGTGGAGGCGACCACGAGGCCGGCGGCAGGGTTCGGCACGTGCTGTTTGAACATCGATGGCGTCAAGTACACCTTCTCGGGAGCGCCCGCGCATCAGATGACGTCCTGGAATGGAAGAAACGCGCTCGAAGCGGTCATTCATCTGTTCGAAAACATCGACAGCGTCCGGAGCACGATCAGGCCTGAAGCGCGGATCCAAGGCATCATCACGGAAGGCGGCGCTGCGCCAAACGTCACACCCGATCGCACGGCCGCCGATTTTTACATCCGTTATCCGGATGAGGTGTATCTCGCGCAGGTGACGGCGTTCGTCGATAACGCCGCGAAGGCGGCTGCACTCTCGACCGGCACGAAAGTCAAGATCGACCACTACGGCCAGAACCGCGACGGCATCGGGACCGCCACGCTCGCGGAAGTCGCTTTTGCGTACATGAAGAAATACGGAGCGACCAACGTGCAGCCAGAACCCGGCAAGCCGCAGGGCTACGAGGAAACCGGCAGCGTCTCGCGCGATATTCCAGGCGTGGGCTTCCAGGCGCAATCATCGACCGCACCGAACCACACCTACGAGATGGATGCCGACAACTTGAAGGAGATTGGCCACAAAGGGTTCGCGATCGACGCCGAGGCCATGACGGCGCTGCTCTTCGACTTCGCGACCGAGCGCGAGTACCGCGCTGCTGTGAAGAAGGAGTTTGATGGGATCAAGGCGCTGTTTGGCGAATACTTGACGTCGCTCAGGAAGGTGTACGTGTTGCCGACGGTGCCGGAGCCCAAATAATCCCTCCGGACGGCGGGCGCCCTCTCGGGCGGGATCATCAAGGGGTCGCGAATGATTGTGAAATCGCGCCGGGCTTTCCTGAAGGTTGCGGCGAGCGTGGCACCGCTGTCCGGGTTGTCGACGGCGACCGCTTTGTCGTCCGCCGCGCTCCGCGACTCGTCATTCGACCCGTGGATCGAGATTGACGCCTCGGCGTTGCACCGGAACGTGGCAGCCATCCGTCAGCGTGTCGGCGGCCGACCGATCATGGCGGTCATCAAGAACAACGGCTACGGCGCCGGCGTGGTCAATGTCGCACGCGTCCTCGAGCCGCTGGGCGCGATCGCCGGTTTCGCCGTCGTCAAACTGCATGAGGCGGTGACGCTCCGCGACGCCGGGGTCTCGAAGCCAATCCTGCTGCTCGGTCCGTTCGCGACGACGGAGCTGGCCGAAATCGTCGCGCATCGTGTCATGCCGATGGTCTACACGCCGATTGGCGACGCGCTCGATCGCGTCGCGGCCCGCAACGGACGACCCGTGGCACTCCACATCTGCGTCGATACGGGGATCGGCCGCGTCGGCGTGCCGTTTCGGCAGGCTTCGTCTTTGATCACGGATCTCGGGTCGCGCCGCTCGGTCTCAATCGTCGGGACGATGATGACGTTCACCGAAGACCCGGAATTTGATCCCGAGCAACTCCGGCGGTTCAACGCGCTGTCAGACCAGCTTGAACGGAGCGGGCTAAGGCTCGGGCGCCGGCACGCGGCGTCGAGCTTTGCGCTGTTTCAACGCCCCGACAGCTTTCTCGACATGGTGCGGCCGGGGATGGCGGTCTTCGGCATCTATTCGGAGCCACAATTCCTGTCGGCGGGAGTCATGGACCTGCGACCGGCGATCAGCCTCAAGGCGCGAGTGGCGTACGTGAAGCAGCTGCCGGCCGGCGACAGCGCGGGCTACGAGCGGGCGTACAAAACCGACAAGCCGGTGTGGCTCGCGACGCTGCCGGTCGGTCATGCCGACGGGTTGCCACGTAGCGTTGCTTCGGGGGGTCGCGTGCGGATCGGCGAACGTCTGTATCCAGTCGTCGCGTCGGTATCGGCGAGTCATTGCATCGTCGAACTCGGAAGCGAGGCTTCAGTCGCGATTGGGGATGTCGCGACGCTGTTCGATGCGCAGGTGGGCTCGCGGCCGGAAGATCTTGCGGCGGCGAGCAAGGCGTCCGTTTACGACCTCACGATGCATCTGCACGCGGATCTTCCCCGGCGCGTCGTCTGATGAGACACGCCCGTGACATGACTGTGACAACCTGATGATCACGATGTCTGTGGATGTCACTCCCGAGTGCGTCTGAACGACTCTCTCAACATCTCCCTGCAGTTTCGGGCGTTCTCGAATGGAGACACTCACAGCGTACGGCGACCCCATCCGACGACACGCCACGTTGAGGTTGACGCGTAGAAGAGATCACGTCATGCGGCTCGGAATTGGAGTCGCGTGCGTTTCCAATACAGACGTTCAGTCTGCACCGGACCTGGCATCACTGCTGCACCACCCGCGCCGACCCGTCGAAATCGCGCAAGGGAAAATGTCATCGCATTGTCACAGGTCAATGGCCGCGATGACGACACCCAGTGACGGCGTGGGTCGGAATCATCATGAAAACACTCAGCCTGGCGATTGCCGTTGTCAGCCTGACGGCCACGCCGTTGTTCGCTCAGGCCGATCAAAGCCAATCCACACAGCCGGCCGCGGCTCCAGCCGAACACCAGGCAGCGCAACCAAGTGTCCCTGACGCCGATACTGCACCATGCGTCAAGGAAGCTGTCACCGAGAACGGAGGCCAGAGCGATCGAAGCGACGATAAACACGCCCCGGGCAAGGCGAGCACTCATATGTTCGGCGTGTTGCCGAACTACGCGACCGTCGAGAATGCCACGGCGGTGACTGCCATCACCACGCGGCAAAAGTTCCGGATGGCATCGCTGAACACGTTCGACCCGTATGTCTATCCCTTCGTTGGCGCGGTCGCGACGCTCAATCGGACATATGGCCCAGGCGAGTCGGGTTACGTGAAACAGTACGCGGCTTCACTCGCCGACAACGCGATCGGGAATTTCCTGACCACGGCGGTGCTCCCGTCAGTTTTTCACCAGGACCCGCGTTATTTCGAGCGGGGCTCAGGAGGTTTTTTCAGCCGTATCGCATATGCGGCCAGCCGCAGCGTTGTGACGCGCGGTGACTCGGGACGCGCGCAGTTCAATATCTCAGAGATCGCGGGCAACGGGATGGCAGCCGGACTCTCCAACATCTACTATCCGGTGGCGGAACGGACGGTTACCGGCACGCTGTCACGATGGGGCATGCAAGTGCTCTGGGACACGCTCTCGAACGAACTGAAAGAATTCTGGCCGGATGTCAGGCAGAGGCTTCACGGTCGGTAGGCGATACACCGTTTGCCGGCGCCCGTCCTGCCCCTCGGCCCCGCGAAATACCGAGGAGCCCAAACGAGCCACCCTCGCTGGGAGAATCCAGCCGCAAACTCAGCCGCCATCAGCAGGCTGGATTCTCGGAGACGCACTTTCGGATAGCATCCAGGTTCATTAGGGTACTCCAGCAAAACGTTCTTACATCGATCGTGCATTCTCGCATGTGAAGTTCGTTGCCATAGTCTCCGGGTGTCGAACTCGACGCAGTCATTGAGAAAGTGGTTATTAGCGTTTCACGATCTTCAGGTTCTGCAGAGCAGGACGTCGAATGGAGGGAGCCTGAGCGGACGGGCTCCCGGTCGTAAACGCGTAGAGGCCGTCGTCGCCCGCGACAATGATTCGCCCGTTGACTGCGATAGGGGTTTGATAGCCTCTGACCAAGCCCATCTGGTCCGTAGGGCCACCTCCGGCGAACAAGACCTGACCGGTCTCTCCGTCGAACGCATGCAGGCGGCTATCGCCTCCGTCCCCCGCCCCAACGATCCAGACGACCGGCTGCGATGTTCCGTCCGTCGTCGTCACGATAGGCGATCCATACCCGCCGTAGCTGGCGCACCAGGCGACCGAGAGCGTTGGGGGCGTCGACGCAGTAATATTCAGCGCGACGAGATTGCCAGCACCGTTCGGGCATCCCACACCGGACCCAAACGTTTGAAAAACCACGTAGGTGCCCGAAGGGGCGGTATAAGCGGCTGCGGCGTTGATGATCTCATCGTCGGCCGCCTGAAGGCTGAACAGGCCCTCACCTGTGGTGCCGTCGCCGGTCCCGACGCCTCCGAGATTGTTGCGATCGAGCAGGTAGGCGACGCCGTTCTTCCCTAAGGCGATCACTAATTGCGAAGGGCTCGCCCCAGGCACGTCGACGAGTACCGGCCCCGAGCCGCCGAGGTCCAAGTCCACCGCGTCCAGAGCCTGCCAATTTGACGGTGTGAAATAGTCGGCAGGATTGCCCGAGAACGTTGCTCCGGGACCAAAGCGGATGACGGCTTCTCCACCAGTCCACGTTGTCTCCCCAAATGCATTCCCCGTCGTCGCAAAGATTGAGCTGCCGTCCGTGGCGAGGCCGCCCGGCGCCCATACGCCACCGCCGCGTACTGGATTGGCCCACGCCGTCGCGGCACCGGGATTATTGACCGGCACAGCGACGACCCACCCGTTGTAATTGCCGCAGTCTGTACGGCCCCCGTACGGGACGTACAGGATCCCGGCGCTCAACAGCAGCGCCCCGCGCTGGTTCTGAACCGACGAATCGAATGGCATCCCCGAGTACGTGATGACGGCGGAGACATCCAGAGGCCACCCCGCAAGCGTGGAACCATCGTCGAGAGAGAGCGCGAAGATGAGATGGCGCTGGGAGATCCCGTCGTCGGAGATGGTCAAGGCGTCGAGGTAAAGAGCCCGAGCGTCTGGATCGATAACCGGCGTGCCGGTGATCCCGAGCGGGTCGATGTTTCCACACAATTGTGTCGACAGGGGAACAGGATTCCCGAGAGTGCTCCTCCACATCGGTGACCCAGTCGTCGCGTCGAGCGCCACGACTTCGTCCTGCTCGGTCACCACGATGAACGCCGCCCGGCCAGCGGGACCGTTTGAAACGTACACCGGTTGCGCATAGATAGGACCGGGCACCGGAGCGTAAAAGCTCGAGTCCCAATGCGTCGTCTGAACCGCGGTTTGCGTCAGGGCTGGATCGATGTAGTTCCCGTCTCGCGTGTCGTTGAGATGGTGTTTGAGGACGTCGGCTGCGATACCTCCAGTCGGCGTCGTGAGCAGCAGTAGAAGCATGGCTCGGTGAATGCGGTACAGGTTCATTGGGGGCCCCCTTTGCGAATTAGCGGGATTTGCGGGCCGTATCGGAGCCAGTGAGGTAACCATAGGGACTCGTGGAGAACAGGCTGACGCCCTGCAACAGATGTTCATAGAGCGTCTGGGGCTCGCGCGCTTGTAAGATCGTTCCAG
>Ga0306922_10001202_pt1 | contig 23012 bp, 13 predicted proteins | sample sta12Cox44000082_FD_203758 | JGI IMG/M metagenome (GOLD analysis project Ga0306922, IMG submission 203758) | Lab enrichment of tropical soil microbial communities from Luquillo Experimental Forest, Puerto Rico - statoxic.12C.oxic.44.000.082 (v2)... | ecosystem: Environmental > Terrestrial >... | reverse complement strand
CGTGTTGAAGCGTCGCCTAACGTCTTAGAGCTTCGCTTTCTTGAAGGAATCTATGACCCGCCCAAAGAGGGCGATTTATGGGCAACAGGATGCCACCCACTCTCCGTATATACCTATAGCACCTATAGCACAATGAAACTTAGTGATAATCACGCCAGAATCTTGGTTTGGTGGGCAGTGCAGGACTCGAACCTGCGCCCTCCTGCTTGTATTGCCCTTGTTAAGGGCGGGCGCTTCTAGCGGCTGTTCGGGCACAAGCCTGAATCGGAACAGACCGATCCGCATATTTCGTCGGGCGATCCACTGACAAAGAGCGGTGAGCGCGTGATTGTATGTGTGGCACGGCGCCTAATGCGTGACTAGGCGCTTGCCTCTTTAGCTTTCTCGCTTGCTTCGGTTATTTCTGTTGGAACGCGTCCATTGTACTCGTATCCAAACCGCACCCATTCGCGATCTCCCGCTGAATGCCGGTGCATTTCAAAGCCCTTGAAATATTTCGTCGCGAGCTGCTCGAATAGTTCAACGTGTCGAGTCGGTTTCACACCAATCCACATTCCAAGACGCGAATCTTCCTGCACAAACAACACGTTATCGCCGGAATCCAAAATCTTGGACGCTGCGCATAAGTTTGATGATGGCACGCCCCGTAGAATGTCGCTTCTGCTGTTCAGGATCAATTCTCCTCCGCACAACGAACCTCCAACTACCACAACTACACATTTTACGTCTGGTCTGTGAACGCCTGGTTTAAATGCGGTTCGCTCATCACAGATGAAAAACTTCGCCGGGTTATAAATGGTATTCGCCCGGCAGCACTCTAACCTGGAGTCAACATCTATTCAGCAGCAGCCGTAGCCATTCAGGAGGAAGTTCGAGGCGTCTATTGCGCTTATTGTGGCATACCAGTGCGGCTATCAGCGGGGCTTTTGCGGCGTGAAGCTATGTTGAGAGAAGAGTCGAGCCCGCAACAGCAATTGCAAACCCGAGTTTTTCCGGCAAGGTGTCGATCCTGCAGAGCAGAAGGCATCTACACGATGGATCAGATCGTGGATCTGCCGCGCTGATTAACTCCTGCATTTGTAGTCAGCGTAGCGGTATGGATTTTGCATAACGCCGAAGTTGCTCTTTTGAGCCCGGTGGATCGTTCTGCCGTGTCGGCACTTGCATGATTGCTTTCTCGTACCGTGTCCTTCATTCCGCTTCCCCTCTTAGCAATTCGTGCCTACCCTCCCACCTGCGTCGCCTCCTTTTTAACGCGCCAGGTGCTGGACCCTTGAGCGGGCGATGGGAATCGAACCCACTTCCGAACTTTGGGAAGGGTTCAATGCGTCGCAGGTTGGCAAGCCAAAATTGACCGCCAGGATTCCAACAAACAGAATCAAAAAAAACCAAGTGCTTCGTCTGGTGTCGCGTAGGAGCCAGAGGCCATTCTTTCTCTCCCCTCAGTTGTACCGAATTTGTACCGAACTCCCACTGTTATTCCTTTCTTGTGCGTCTTCATGATCGGCGTTACACGCGCCTAGGGCACGGGGCAGGGGACTCCATGGTCAGCGTGCTTGTGATTGCGGAGAGTGGGCTTACATTTCCGCTCGTGGGCAGCCTGTGCAGGAGCCAAGCCGATCGAGCCGTGGTTCGCGGACCTGCGCGAAGACGACGACAATGACGGCGGGCCAGAGACGATAAACTGACCGTAGGTTCCGCTCCCTTTTCCGCGAGTGCAAGCGTGATGATGAGAGCCCCGCCCTCGGATTCCGCGAACGAGCGCCGTTGGGGTACACTGGCGGACGCCTGTTAGGGCAACGCGCATCTCGAGGCGCTTTCCGTATCTCAATCATTCTCTGCAGCCAAGACTCCAGAATTGAGGAACGATGCAACTCTTGCACCCCGTAGGCTTTTTTCTGATTGCGAGCACTCTCATGGCACAAAACTCCGATCCGTCCGCCGAGACCAGCGGCAAATTCGCGAAACTCAGTGAAGAGTTCATTCACGAGACCCTGGCGCTATCACCCTCGAGTGCCTCCCAGGCCGGCTACCACCAGCATCTCGATCCCAAGACGGGTAAGACCGTCGCGCTTGATGCGCTGCTCGACGATGTGAGTGCGGCTGGCATCGCCGAACAGCGCCGCGTCTATGCGCAGTGGCGGGAGCGCTTCCATGCTGAGGCTCCACTTGCCTCGCTCGGCACCCAAGATGCGGCCGATTGGCGGCTCATCGACGACCAGATCAGTCTCAGCCTGCTGGAGTTCGACCGCATCCAGAACTACAAGCACAATCCTACCGTCTATGTGGAGCTGCTCGGCGGTGCACTCTTTCAACCATTCACCGAGCAATATGCGCCTGAGGACGTCCGACTCGCCGACATCCTCTCGCGGCTGGCCGCCATCCCGCGCTTTCTCGACCAAGCGCGGAGCCAGCTCGTCGATGCCGATCCCATCTTCATCAAGGTTGCCGTCGAGGAGAACGACGGCAACCTTGATCTGATTCAAAACTCTATCGCCCCTGCGTTTCGAGCGGAACCCAAGTTGAAAGCGCAGTTCGATCAAATCGCGCCTTCGGCGGTCGAAGCGCTCAAGAATTTTTCCCGGTGGCTTGAGGGCGATTTAGCGAAACACAAGACCGAGCGCACCTGGCGTCTCGGAAAAGATCTGTACGCAGAAAGATTCCGTTTGGTCATGGAAACTCCGATCACACCTGATCAAGTTCTTACCGATGCGGAACGCGAGCTGAAGGCGACCCGCGCAGAAATGCTAGAGATCGCACTTCCGTTGCACAAGCAGTACTTGCCTGAACACGATGACCACGCCAGTCTTAGCGCTCAGCAGCGAGAGAACAAGGTTATCGGTGAGGTTCTGCAGAGGATTTCCGAGGATCATCCCAAACGCGACGACTTGACACAGACCGTGAAAGACGATCTAGCAGGCATCCAGCAATTCATCAGCGAGAAGAAGATCGTCTCCTTGAAATCGCGCGACAACCTGAAAGTCATCCCTACCCCCCCTTTCATGCGTGGCATCTACTCCGTCGCTGGCTTCCACTCCGCGCCGCCCCTCGACCCCAAGGCCGAGGCCCAGTACTGGGTAACACCTGTCGATCCGAGAATGCCAGAGGAGAAGGCCGAGTCGAAACTGCGCGAGTACAACAACTGGGTGCTGAAATGGCTTAGCATTCACGAGGCGCTGCCCGGCCACTACGTGCAGGCCGAACACGGCAACGAAATCCAGCCGGTAACGCGCCGCCTTGTCCGCAGCCTCTACGGCAACGGACCATACGGCGAAGGCTGGGCCGAATACATCGCGCAGGTCATGATGCAGCAGGGGTTCGCCGACAACGATCCACGTTACCGGATCAGTTATCTGAAGATTTGGTTGCGCTCTGTCGGCAACGCAATTCTCGATGTCCGCCTGCAGACCATGGGAATGACGGATAACGAAGCAATGTCGTTCATGATGAATGAAGCTTTCCAAACGCGCGCGGAGGCCGAGGGCAAATTGCAGCGAGCCAAGCTCAGTTCTACCCAGTTGCCCACTTATTATGTGGGCACGAGTGCCTGGTGGCGCCTACGCAACACCTATGAAGCGGCCAAAGGCAAGGACTTCACGCTCGTCGACTTTCACGACCAAGCCTTGGACCAAGGGGCTTTGCCCGTTCCATGGCTGGAGAGCATCCTGCTGCCGAAGTGAATGAAGACGACCAGTGCACGCGAGCGACGGGCTGACTCCGAAGTTAGCGTCGCGTGCCACTCCAGTCCACCTTTTTGAGGATTAGTCCTGCCTAGCGCCGTAGTCTTGACCCATTTCGCTGGTAAACACTTGCGACAAGGCAGGGCTATCTCCGAGAAGGGCGCGTTCGGGAGCGATCTGTTCGGAGATCCAAACGCCGGCCGTCAGGAAGCCATTGGCTAATGACCAGTGATCAAACCTTGGGCAGGAACAACAGAGCCCGTTCTTCTTTCGTTTGGCCGCAGCGTATTCCAGTTCAGTTGCGGAGACTCGCTTCAGGTTACCCTTGCCTTTTGGCAAATAGCCATACCGCCATGCAAAGACTCCGACGTAGGCGTCACACCTAGCACCCGCATACTCCTCCATCATGGTTCCCTGATACTGAGCTTTGCGGAGCGCGAGCGCAATGGCCTTGCGATGACGCCGTAGATCTAGATAGGTAGAGGAGAGATTAACGTTTATATGACCCCTTCTGAGTCGTCGATTGCAACGGAGTGAAATCAGGTTGACTACGGTTGAGGTATCAGGGCGGCAGTAAACGCTAGGCGACTGCTCGTTACCCATCTTCGTGCGGTTGCCCGCGCTAGCCTAGGAGGAGCGATCACTTCCGGTTGGGCGACTATCGGGAAGCGATCGGTTTGGTCAGCACTGCGTTAGGGGAGCAGGGCAAACTGGCATCGGTCTGGGTTCTTTTCCAGCATTCACAAAGGGCCAGACAACTATCGATCCACAAGGTCGAGCATTATAGGGTCGTATCGTGCGCCTGCAGCGGCTGCTTTGGGCAATGCCTGCTCGATCCGCGCGATGTCACTGTCCGTCAGACGAACGTCTGCAGCCCGGACGTTTTCTTCAAGCCGCGCCACACTGCTCGTGCCGGGAATGGGAATAACGTCAGGCTTGGTGAGCAGCCAGGCAAGCGCCAATTGGGCCGGTGTACAGCCTTTCTCGCTGGCAAGCTGGCGCACCTGATCGGCGATCGCCAGATTCCTGGCAAAATTCTCTCCCTGAAAACGGGGGTTGTGGCGGCGCCAATCGTCTGGCGCGAGGTCGTCCAGCGTCCGGATGCGTCCGGCAAGGAAGCCTCGTCCCAACGGGCTGTAAGCTACAAGCGCGATATCCAGATCTCGGAGCGTCTGAAGCAGCGTATCTTCAGGCTCGCGGCTCCATAGCGAATACTCGGTCTGCACGGCGGCGATCGGATGTATCGCGTGCGCGCGCCGAACCGTCGCCGCCGAGACTTCCGACAGCCCGAGATGTTGAACCTTGCCGAGCCGCACTAGGTCAGCCATCGCGCCAACGGTCTCCTCAATAAGCACAGCCGGATCGACGCGATGCAGGTAATAGAGGTCAATGGAATCGACACCGAGTCGGCCGAGGGAAGCATCGCACGCACGCCGGACGTAGGCAGCGCTGCCATCGAGAGCACGTTCGGCTCCTGGCTGGTTGGTGGTGACAAAGCCGAACTTTGTGGCGAGAGTGACGCCCCGGCGCCGCCCTCGGAGTGCCTTGCCGACCCGGATCTCCGACACGCCATAGATGTCTGCGGTGTCGAGCAGCGTGATCCCCGAATCCAGAGCGCGGTGAATCAGCGCGACAGCCGCTCGATCTTCACGTACGCTGCTTGTATAGACATCAGCGATACCGATGCTCATGCAGCCGAGGCCGAGCGCTGACACGCTTGGGCCCGAACGCCCAATGATTCGTTGTTCCATGGTCTGATGTTACCTTACCCTCGCTGCGCGAATCGGCGCCAAGGCAAATCTTGGCGAGATGGGCGCAGCGTCCGCCGCAAAGCGGCTTTGTTCTGATGGGCAAACCGGAAGTTATTGGGCCAGATTCTCAATTTCTTGTTTGCCGACGACTCAGAAACTCTGTGCGTCACGCAATTTCAAGTCACGGACGTCTGGACTATTTCTCTTTCTCTCCTCGCATCAGTGGAGTGAAGGTAACGCCGACCAGTAATCCTTCCGGTGAAATGAAGCGACTGACCGTTTGTCCCCACGACTCTTTCTTGTTTTTGACGAGCATTCGATATCCCCGCGATTCGAGGTTGGCCGTCGCGTTCTCGACGTTGTCCACATCAAACTCAAGCCAGGCTTGTGGCACGGGAATATTGTCGGGCCAGGCGTCCTTGCCAAAACATGACTCAGCGGCCTGAGACAACGGCCAGAGTGCAAAACTTTTTGCGCCTTTGAGCGCCTCTGTATGTAGATACTCGCCACTCTCTTTTTTGAAGCGAATCCCGAGGCTCTCGCTATACAGCTTTCGACTTTCGGCCGTGTCCCGAACTATCGGACCAAACCCTAAGATGAACAAAACCTTTATGTTTCCAGTGCTCTGCATAGCTTCCCCTCTTAAGATGTGTCGCGGGTTCCAAATCACATAGCGCCGGGGTGCACTAACCATCTTAGCTTGGCCTCTTAGCGAGTGACGGGCAACAGGAAGTAACTGGATTGGGCAAGAGTTGTCAACCATACGCTCCGAACCTCATTGCCTGCAGGAAACCTGTAGCGGGCTCAATTCCCCCGCACTGTGGATATTGGAGGGTCGCTGTTGAGACTTCCTGGCGTTCTAGCACTAGGCCCAATACAGTTACGGCGATCTCCGCCAGAGCCGAGCCGATCCCGCATCACTCTGGATTCCGATGGAGCAAAAAACATGGCTCCTTCAGACACTCTTCGCAACCCCTCACCACTCCATTGCCCGGACATAAGCCCGCTAACCGAATGAGCAGTCGATCCTAAGAGGAGGTGACCAAGTTCATGGGCAAGAACATCCCCCAGAAGCCTATGGCTCAGTTTCCGTGTCTCCGCAAGTTTTTGAACGCGATATTAGAAGACATACCCGTGGTAGCCCACACCTTTCTCATCCAGCGTGGCGACGCCGAGTACATCGGTTCTATTCCTCAAGTTTCCTTTACATTGTCGGGACCGGTCGGTGCACATAATGCTCCCGCTCTTGTTCCCGGCAGCCCTTTCCGAAGCCGGTCCAGGGGCTGCGCACCCAATGCAATCGACGCCGTAGTGTGTACCGAGCCGTTGGTAAACACTTGGCGTTGTGACCTGAAGTAGCTGAGATGATTGTCTGCAGAAAGGAGTACTTTCATCAGACGTGCTGTCCCATCAGCACTACCCTACGAGGCATGGCGTGAAGGTAACGACTCGTCATGGACCCTCCGACAACGTATCCCACGATCGAAAGATCGGCATCGGAACCGCGAGGCGATGGTGCGGCTGCTAGCATCGGCGCGGCCAGGGGCCAGGGTTGATAGCATGGCCAGCATATGCAAATTCCCGTAAGCGTCGTCAGTTTAGGGGAGCGGAAGATGCTTTGCGCTCTTTTGCAGCGGGTACCGAGGCTCGCCAATCCTCGGTCATGGGCACATCACGCTGTCGGCGTATAGGGAAGGCCTAACCTATCATTATGTCCTCTCAGCTGAACAGGGTAAGTCCGTATCGCTCCCCTTCGGGGAAGTGAAGCCGCAAGGCGGATCGATGGTGATGCGGATAGCGGAACTGAGAAAAAGCGAATGCTGCCCTGTAATCGGGCAGATAGAGGTTGCGTTGCCTTTATGGGACCACATTACCTCGCCGGAAACGGAGCCCACTTCTCGGTGGTACTCAAACTCGAGAACGTTTGCAGAACCAATGAATGAAGCAACGCAAATGACGACGGCGCAAGCCGTTGGTGCAGCTTCACACACGTCTGGTGGATTGTATCCATTGCCGTGTGAGTTGGCCGCAAGCCCGTATCGAGTAGGCCTTATTCGTATTTGAAATGAGGCTGCGTCCTCGTTTTTTATGGGGGCGTTATCGAGTGCTCGAGCCGGATGAAGCGAAAGTTTCAAGTCCGGTTCTTGGAGGGCTCGCCCCCAGCAATGGGGGCGGGCTACTCGGCACAAGGGAGGACCTATTTCCCAAAAGCCCGTTTCTGGGCCATTTGGGTTCTATTCTCCGACGTTCTGCCGTCCTCACAAAGTGCATTTAAACTAGCCTATTCCAGTAACGTCTTCCCAGCACATCCATTTGACAGGCGAAAGCAAGGCAGCAATACTGGCGGGCGATGATTGACCCTCTTGCGTCAGGACGCTTGCGATATGGCCCATGACGTTTTCATCAGCCACTCTACTACGGACAAGACCGTCGCAGACGCCGTCTGCGCCATGCTCGAAGAGCACAAGATCCGCTGCTGGATAGCTCCGCGCGATATTACTCCTGGAAAAGAATGGGGCAAAGCAATCATCGACGCCATCGGTGCCAGCCGTGTGATGGTTTTGATTCTTTCGGCAAGCGCCAACACCTCTGCGAGCTGGGACAACTCGGTGAAAGTGTGGCAAATTGCCACAAAGCAGCCGACTCGGTCTCTCCCACTCGATAAAGCGGTATACGGCGTAGCCTTTAGTCCAGATGGTCATTGGTTGGCCGCCGGTGGGTCAGACAATGACGTTACAATTTGGAGTACGAATGACTGGAAGCAGACCGTTCTTGGACATCACCACGATCGGATAACGGCCGTCGCATTCAACCCGCAAGTATCAGACACGGCCCGCTGGCTCGCCTCCGCAAGCGCCGATCACTCAGTCCAATTGTGGCCCAAGCCGAAACCGGGAGTTCATTAAATCAACGCGTTCGCTCGCCTGGCTGGTTGGGTCGAGGACTGGCGCCGTGCTCCGTAGGTTCGGCCTAGCGGTTGCTCCCCGTTTCTTCTGAGCTGAGAGTGCCTCAATAGCGGAAGCCAAACCGTAAGCCGGTCTCCAGTCCCCGCCTCTTCAAACCCATCGTGCCGATTTCCAGCAATGGGCTTAATTGCTGGCTTCCGATCAAGGATTATGTGACCTATGCAGCTGGTTCAACTTTCGGCGGTTACCACGGTCGACGCAGCCGGTAATCGTTATATAGTCCCAGCTTCGCGTACAGCCACCGCCTACTCCATCTGTTCCAGCCGAAACCTGTTCGCTCCCGAGCACGCATAAGATGCCCCCGAACCTTCTACTCCACCCAGTCTCCGACAAACGAAAAGCAGTCAGTCGAATCGCCTATGGCAAAGTAGTGCACCTAACCGCGAAGTGTTTACCTACAAAGCTGTATACATCAGTTTTGTAATGGCAGTTTTACACACCCTATTCGAGCCGCTCCCGACCGCCGCGTGGAAATCTAATCAACAACTCGTCGAGAGCCGTCGCAAATCCCTTCTGGGCATGCTTTACATCAGAGTTGAAGTCGAACTCCCGAGGTCGGTCATCAGGTCGAACCTGGCTGGGCAGCTTGATCTCCGCAATCAGATCTAACCAGCCGAATTCATCCAGGCGAGCCACAAGTATCGGCCGTCGGTGCTCAAGCGCCCACTCCACTTCTGCTCGTACCCACTTGTTCTGCACAGCATGCCGAGAGATCGCGACCATGAATTTGTCACACCAGTGCAGCGCTGCTTGAACGAGTCGTTTGTAGCTATCAGCCCCACCAGATCCCCCGCTATGCATGAAGAATCCATCAGCCGGAAGGCGACCAAACACCACGGGGAGAATGATTCTCTCCCTAATTGGAACCGTATCTACGCCAGAATGACTGACGAAAAGGCCCCCGAACGTGAGACGACGCGCATTCGGGAATTCGGTTTCCGCCCGCTTTGGATTGAATTCCGAGTTTCGCAGAAAATCTCGCGGTGTGTCTTCGGCTCTCATCGTATGCGTGTCCGGCCTCATCGAGTGCACGAACCCTCAGCGTGACCTGGCTCGTCCGCAGATCGGCCGTCAGGCAGCTTTGTTTTTCTCCAAGGTTCCTTTCACTTTCAAGGAAGCGGCTTCAATTGGGACTTCGATCTTGATCAACCGCGGGAATACCCGATCTAGGGTGAGTCCGGCAAGGAGGCCAATCAATGATGAAAACGGAAGCAGACGGTAAGCATGTTGCGGCTGCAACTGCCCCAGGGAGACGATTTGTGGCAGCAGAAAGAGTGCGCCGGCGACGCCACTCGCCCAGAAACCCAGTGCGACGGTCATTCCGACTGGCCGAAGTTTCAGTGATGAACTGGCGCCCTCGTCACGCCTGTACTGATCCCAAAGTACTCGAATCGCGGCCCCAGATGCTCCCGCCGCCGCGGGGGCTCCGAACAAAATCCACATTACCCATCGAGGCGTTTGATCCGAATGCATGGCTTCCGCGATTGCTAGCAAGACAGCGACAAATAGGAGTGATCCAACGACAGCGAGAATGGTCAACCCGCGTGCGCGCTTTTTTTCAGACTTGAGGAGCTCAGTTTGATCGTTAATCGTCCGTTTCCGCTCCGCTTGGTCAAGTAACGCATCGACGCAATGTGTGGCTGAAGAGGCGGTCCAAGCTCTTTGGGCCATCAGGTTCAGTTCGGCCTCATTTGCTATGGAATGACGCTCTTGCCGAAGGTACTCAAGAACACTTTCTGCTGCGCCGCCCAGACCGGCCAGGCTAATCATCGGTGTCTTGGAACCGGTGGCGATTAATCCGGTGACTTTTGTGGTGTAGCCACCACCGATCAAAAGGATGCCATCAACCGCCGCTAAGCACGGATAAAAGGAGACTTCCCATTCAGAACCCTGAGGTTGACGATCGAACCTTGGGTCGTCGTCCTTTTCACCGGGGAAAAGCAAGTGCATTTGTGGCGGGTAGCGGACCCGAATCGCTTTCGGCGGCCTCTTCACATCATCTCGCAAATATCCGCGAACAACGTCATACTCAATGAAGTCAGGATCACCTGAGAACACTAAAATCCGGCAGCCCTTGCGCGCCAACTCCGCTCCGAGATCTTCAGCGGCTTTCTTGGCGAGGACAGGATTGCCACTCTTGTTCGCGTCCCCAACGATGGCAATGAGAGGAGCCTGCATACAGTGGCCTCCAACCGCAGATCAAGGAAGCATCGCGTAAGTCGGTTCACCAACTGATAGGTCACACATTAACCCGAGTGGTGATGGTTCGCTTATCATACCGTGGAAATAACGCGCGATGAAAGGCAGGGGCTCTGATCCGGCTTTGGGCCGCCCCAACTGAGGAATCTGATGACGGAGTTGATATCGAAATCCGAGCACAAGCGCATCTTCATCTCGTACGCTCGTCGGGATGGTTAGGACTCGCGTGCCGGCTACAAACAGATTTGACTAATGCTGGATTCGATGTCCGCTTCTCGGAAGTATTGGATAGCCGACTCTTCGGGATAAGTCCTCTAACGCCGTAGTGTTTACCAACAGCTTCGATGACTTCGACGAGCAAAAATGGCATCCCAACGATTCGCCGCGCTCGCCAGTCTTCATCGCCACGCCTGTCACTCGCCAAAAGCCTGGCTGGCTTTAAAATCACCAAGATACGGCAGTACCGCGTAACATGTTACATGGATGAATTCAGACGGCGTACGCAATTAATGCGGAGCACACAGGTTGGGATAAGTCCTCGCTAACGCCGTAGTGTTTACGCATGTAGCTGGCGCTTGTCGCCGTGACTTCTCCGCGTGTAGTTCGTAATGCGTCCTCCGTCCCGCAGAGCCATCCTCCCGACTCCTGTGGTAGTCTCCCGAGTATGCCTACATGTTTCGTCGTGATGGGATTTGGGAAGAAGACCGATTACCCGACTGGCAGAGTCCTCGATTTGGATAAGTCCTACAAGTACATCATCAAACCAGCGGCTGAGGCTGCCGCTTACGAATGTGTTCGGGCGGACGAGATTCAGCACTCCGGCAACATCAATGTCCCGATGTATCAACAGTTGCTGAACGCCGACGTTGTGATTGCTGACGTTTCCACGTACAACCCTAATGCGTTTTATGAGCTTGGCGTTCGTCACGCCCTCAAACCATATACGACAATTACGATAGCCGAAGACAAGTTGGTGTTCCCCTTTGACGTCGGTCAGATTGCCATTCGGACCTATCACCATTTAGGTGAAGGCATCGACTTCGGCGAAGTCGAACGGATGAGAGCCGAACTGGCGGCTGCCATAAGGACCGTTGGCGCGCAGGCCGCGTGCGACAGCCCGGTCTATACATTCCTAAAGGATCTTCAGCCTCCAGTCATCGCGAAAGCTGAAGCCCAGCGTGCAGCGCTCGCTGCAACTCCAGGGGCGCAGGCCGCTGCCCAGCCGACAGTTAGATCTCTTATGGACCAAGTCGATGCAGCATTCCAGCGGAGTGACTTCGCTACAGCGAAGACTCTGCTGACTGTGGTTCATACCATGATGCCTAACGATGTGTTCGTTATCCAGAGGCTTGCATTGGCAACGTACAAGAGCAAGCTGCCAACCGTACTTGAGGCACTGAATGAGGCCAGCCAAATGCTGGAGGCTCTTGGGCCGGGAACTTCGACTGATGCCGAGACGCTGGGACTCTACGGGGCTGTGCACAAACGACTTTGGGACGAGACGAAGGACTCCGTTCACCTAGACAAAGCTATATGGGCGCACGAGAAGGGTTTTTACGTTAAGAATGATTACTACAACGGGATCAACCTCGCTTATCTACTGAATGTTCGCGCAGCACAGACTGGCGACGCCGCACCTGCCGAGGCGATCGCGGATTTCGTTCTTGCGCAACGAACCCGGCGCCGTGTGCTCAAATTGTGCGAGACGCTGTTGGAATCGAAACAGGCACCGAAGGGCGCCGACGAATACTGGGTCAAAGCCACAATGGTCGAGGCATACGCAGGACTGGGTGATGAGCCGAAAGCGAGGGATCTGCTGGAGGCAGCACGGAAAGTTGACATGTCAGTTCCTTCTCTCGACACAGGTGTTACGCGTACATCGCAACCAGCTCCTTCTGCGGTACCTGGATGGATGATTCAGACCACCGAGGATCAGCTTGCGAGACTTGGCAAACTGCTCGCCCAATCTCCATTGAGCCGGATCAAGTAACAGGGAGTCGCAAAGCGCACTTATATCACTCGCCAGAAACGCCGTAGTGTTTAGCGAACCGATCAATTCTCCGTGGGCCATGCGCGATTTGTCAGAGCCTCGTTTCTGGATGCCCTGGATCAGCTCGTAGAAGCCGGTTTTCACGGAGGCTCACGCTCGGGATAAAGATGTGATATAGCTTCAGATCAGCACCCAGCACGCCGTAAATCTTCGAGATTTGCAGCTGGTTCCAGGCCCAACCCATTGTCAGCACAAAACGGGGTACAGCGAGAAAGCGCTGAGAGAATAAGTTCAGGAAGACGAAAAGCGGGTGACCATATTTCGTAGGAACATCGAAGATTTGAAGATTTCGGTGCAACTTCGGTGCAATTCGAAGTGGTGATTGCACCGTGCGCTTCCGCATAAGCGATACCAGCAGTGGCACTTAATAGATTTGCATCGCACCTTCTTAGAAGGCAGCTGCTCTATCCAGTGAGCTACGGGCGCACTGTTTTCTTCTTTTATTTTAACCACTTAAAGAACCTTAAGCAGTCTCTTTCTTCGGCTTTACCCTACTGGTAGGGCTACCCGGTATTGGCATGTAACATTATTACTTCGGCCGGAAGCACCCCTTGAAGAAGCCGACGGAGTCTTAGGTAGGCACAGTTTACCGACGCGAAAGAAGATCAACAGTAGCCGCCAGGCAATTCGATTAGTAAACGCAACGGCGCGCATCGCCTTGGGCCGCGACTTCGCGCCCGCACTTAGCCAACATGCTCGACATCTATCTCTCGGCAACGTTTTTCTTCATGTTTTAGCTTGCCGGTTTACTTCCCTGTCGCGCGGCCAACATACGTATACACATCAGGCGCAACGTTGACGAACTGCCTCTTTCACACCACTTGGCGGGCGAATTGGAGTAAAATTCGAGTCAGTCATGGCATATGTAACTCACTGTCAATATGACATCTTCATAAGTTACTCGCATAAAGACGATCTCACATGGATTGCCGCCTTTGAGCGGGCGCTGGTGCAGGAACTTCGCGGCAAACTGGGTAATGATCCGGTCGTGTGGCGGGACGAGGAGAACATCCGCTTGGGCCAGAACTGGAAGGACACGATTCGGGAGAGCATTCAAGCCACCGCCGTGTTTGTGGCGATTCTCTCCCCCGGCTACCAGTTTTCTGACTGGTGCATGCACGAGCGAAAGTGCTTCACGGACCACTTCAAGGACACTGCAGAAATGAAGGTGGTTTTGAAAGCGGGCAGCGCCTACCGTTTCCTCAAGATTGTGAAGTCCCCGTGGGAAGATGATGCTCACAGGGAATTCTTCAGCGCAGCGCAAGACATGGAGTTCTTCGTAAGGGATGCCTCGGGCATCGACCGCGAACTGGTTCCGGGCACGGAAGCCTTCCGGGCGCGCATCGAGGAGGCGGCACATCAGACATCAGCGATACTAAAGGCCATGCGGCGGAAGGGCGAAATCGTATTTGTGGCAACGCCAGCGGAAGATGCCCTCGATGCCACCAATGATTTACGGAACGAACTGACCGCGCAAGGCTATGTGGTGCGACCGGAGGGTCCCCTCGACAAGTTCTATTCGGACAAGGCCATCAAAAGCCAGTTACAGCCCGCTCTTCTCTCCGTACACCTGCTAGGCAACAAGTACGATGAGTTCGCCGAGCGCCAGGTTCGCCTGGCTCTTGAACTCGAGAAGAGACTGATGTTCTGGCTGCCGCGCGGGGGCATTCAGTCCCCGGACACCCGGCAACGCGACTTGTTGGAATCGATTCGCAACGCCGTAGGCATCAGCTCTCCGTTTGAAGTATTCGAAGGCGTGACGATTCGCAATCTGATTACGGAAGTGCTCTACGCGCTCAAACCACAACTGCACCAGACCGCGCAAACGGGCAAGACACCCAGCGTTTACCTGATCTGCGATCGATCTACACCCGAAGACTGCGCGTTTGCCGAGAGCCTGCGCGACGCGATTCAGCCGAAGGAGCGGTTCACTGTGCTGCTCCCGGAGGTCAATCCGCCGAACGGTATGTCCATTGAAGATGCGCACCAGGCGCATTTGCGGGAATGCGACGGGGTGCTGTTGTACCGGAATGCGGCACCGCTTCGGTGGCTGCTGCAACAAGCGCCGGGCGTGCTGCTTGCGGAGCAGATTCTGCAGCGCCCCCCGATGAAGGCCAAGGCATTCCTTGTCGATAAGCTCGATCTTCTGCCCGGGTTCCCCAATGTCTTGTTGCGGCCGCCGACTGCTGATCTAGGGATACTCGAGCCTTTCCTCTCTGCCTTGCGGCCAGGCGGGGGCCAGCATGCCGTCGCTTGAGTTCGATCTCGAGGCAGCCCTTGCACAACCGTATCCCGGCTTGCGTTCGTTTGAGCCGCTGGAATCGTTCATCTTCTTCGGGCGGCGATCCCAGATCAACGAATTGCTGCGGCGGCTTTCCGGAGACCGGATGCTCGCAGTCGTAGGCACCTCTGGTAGCGGAAAGTCGTCGTTGGTCCGCGCGGGACTGCTGCCCGCGCTCTACCGCGGGCACCTGGCGGGAAGCGGTTCGACATGGCGCGTCGCCATCATGAGGCCGGGCGGCGGGCCCCTCGACAAGCTGGCCGCTTCGCTTGTGGCGGCGGAACTGTTTGAGGCCTCACAACGCGAAGAGGTGCGAAAGACAATTGGAATGACCAGCCTGGGCCTGGTGGATGCAATCCAGAAATCGAAGCTCGGGCGGCGGGAAGCGCTGCTGATTCTGGTTGACCAGTTCGAGGAGTTGTTTCGTTTCCGGGCTGAACACCAAGAGCCGGCCGGAACCGCGGAGGCCAACCTCTTCGTCGCGGCGTTACTTGAAGCAACTGATCAAGTGGAGCGCCCAATTTATGTGGTTCTGACGATGAGGTCGGACTTTCTCGGCGACTGCGCGGAATTCGCGGGCCTGCCCGAGGCGCTGAACCGCAACCAGTACCTAGTGCCGCGCATGACGCGTAACGACCGGCAGGAAGCCATTGAAGGGCCACTGCGCGTAGCGGGCGCGCACATTTCCCCGCGTCTTGTGCAGCGCGTGCTCAACGACGCCGGCGACGATGCGGATCAATTGCCGATTCTGCAGCATGCGCTGCTGGCCACATATCGTGAGTGGAAGAAGAGCGGCGGGAAAGGCGATATTGATCTTGTCCACTACGAGACGGCCGGAACTCTGGTCAACGCCATCAACCGCGATGCGCAATCCCTATTGAGTGACATCCCGACTGAGGATAGGAAGATCGCGGAGCGTATATTTCGCTGTCTCACAACGATCGAAGGCGGGCGGGCGGTGCGGCGTCCCGCACGCTTCGCAAAGATTCTCAATGTTATCGGCGCTTCCGGGGATTCTTTGCGGCGTGAAAAGGCAGAGGGCATTATCCGGCGTTTTGCAGCAGAAGGACGCAGCTTTCTCATCCTGCCGACGGGGGCGCAGATCGGAGACGATTCCGTGGTCGACATTACGCACGAGAGCTTAATTCGCACGTGGAGCACGTTGCGCGATTGGGCGGAAAGGGAAGCCGATAGCGCCGATTGGTACCGGTCACTGGTACGCGACGCCAAGCTTTATCAGGCCGGGAGAAGCGGACTCTGGCGCGACCCCGAGTTGAAAGAGGCCCTGCGTTTGCAGCGCAACGACTGGAACGGCGCGTGGGCAGAACAGCATGGCGGCGGCTTTGACGTGGCGACAAAGTTCCTGGAAACAAGCAAGACGAAGCAAAGGCGCAACCGAATCCTGCTGGGCGCGGCGATCATTTTAGTTATCGCCGGAGCCGCAACTGGATACGGCAAATACCGCTACGATTTGTACCAAGACAGAATGACAGAATTGAGCCTGCAAAAAAAGGTGACGGATATCACCAACCAGATGGCAGACGCGACGAACAAGACGCGAGCCTTAGAGGCTGAACTCAGCACACGGCTGGATCCAGCGGAAAAAAAAGCTTTGCAACAACAACTGAATGATCAAAATAGACAGCTCGCGTCTCTGAAACAACAGTCTGAGAATGTCAGGCAGCAACTGGCGTCTCACAATGGGGATCAAGCTTCGCAAGATGCGCTTCTTAAGGAAGCGTATTCCCAGATCAACAGCTTGCGGGCCCAGGTGAATGTCCTTAGACAAGGCCAGTGTGCCGCGGGGTACGTCCCCCGCAATGCCGCTCCCGGGGATCGCGTCTGTGTCACTCAAGCGGTGGCCGATGAAGTCCTCGCGGACAACAAGCAAGCCGCGGAGCGGCGTGCGGGAGGCGGCCCGTATGGTGCCGATACATGCAAACAAGGCTTCGTGTGGCGCGAGGCTACGCCTGGCGACCACGTGTGTGTGGCGCCGAGCGTTCGCGATCAGGCTGCGACGGATAACCGCCAGGCACAATACCGGCTGGCCGCTGGCTCACCAGCCGTGCAGATGACGAAATAACTGCGGGTCACCTCCGCGACCCAACCAGGTCGGAAGCTGTGCCCTGAAAATTTGTGCCACCAAAGGGGTTCACCTCAAGCGTTCGGTACAACTTGACGAAATTTGCCTGCATCGCGGTGCATGCGCCAGGTTGCGCGAACATGGCGAATTCGTCGGTAAACACTTGGCGACTACTCGTTACTAATACCACAGGCACAATCTCTTTCGAAGAGTTTTTCAGCCAACACTTGTCTGTTAAGGCGTCGGGTTTTCGTTCGCAAGTTGTGGCGTTTTAGTTCGCCGAAGACGCCGAAATTCGCAGAAATTACTGCTTTTCAGTTCCCAAAGATGATTCCGGGAAAGAGCGACCTAGAAAGGCGCACCCTACTTCGCGAGCAATTCGGCTATTTCTGAAAGCGTCACCGCGCGGGAGACCCGTGCTGTCTTGTCATCACCAGCGGTGACGATGCGCTCGTCGTTGGGCGAGAACATAGCGCCCCAAACACGGCCGGTGTGGCCTTGCAGGATGGCCAGAAGTTGACCGTTGGCGGCGTTCCACACTCGCGCTGTCTTGTCAAAACTGGCAGTGAGGATCCGCTGTCCGTCAGCTGAAAACACGGCGATAATGACACGGCCGGTGTGGCCTTGCAGGGTGGTCAGGAGTTCCCCGCTGACATTCCACACCCTCGCTGTCTCGTCATCACCGGCCGTAACGATGCGCTGGCCGTCTGCCGAGAACACAGCGGCGAAAACAATGTCAGAGTGGCCTTGCAGGGTGGCCAGCAGTTGGCCGTTGCCAGCATTCCACAGACGCGCTGTCTTGTCTTCACTGGCGGTGACGATGCGCTGCCCGTCCGGCGAGAACGCCGCTCTCCCAACAATGTCAGAGTGGCCTTGCAAGGTGGCCAGCAGTTGGCCGTTGGCGGCATTCCACACCCGCGCTGTCTTGTCGCCTGCAGTCACGATGCGCTGAGCGTCATGTGAGAACACCGCGCTCCAAACGGTGTCGGTGTGGCCTTGCAGGGTGGCCAGCAGTTGGCCATTGGCGGCATTCCACACTCGCGCTGTCTTGTCCTTACTGGCGGTGACAATGCGCTCGCCGTCGGGCGAGAACACCGCGCTGTAAACAATATCGGTGTGGCCTTGCAGGGTGGCCAGCAGTTGGCCATTGGCGGCATTCCACACTCGCGCTGTCGTGTCATCACTGGCGGTGACAATGCGCTCGCCGTCGGGCGAGAATACTGCGCTCTCAACAGGGCCGGTGTGGCCTTTCAGGGTGGTCAGGAGCTGGCCGTTTGCGGCATTCCACAGACGCGCTGTCTTGTCATCACTGGCGGTGACGATGCGCTTGGCATCGGGCGAGAACTCCGCGCTCCGAACAACGTCGGTATGGCCTTGCAGGGCGGTCAGGAGTTGGACGCTGGCGGCGACATTCCACAGTCGCGCCGTCGTGTCATCACTGGCGGTGACGATGCGCTTGCCATCGGGCGAGAACACCCCGCTGTTAACAGTGCGGGTGTGGCCTTGGAGGGTGGCCAGAAGTTGACCGTTGGCGGCATTCCACACTCGCGCTGTCGTGTCGGCACTGGCGGTGACGATGCGCTGACCGTCGGGAGAGAACACCGCGCTCCAAACAGTCTTGCTGTGGCCTGGCAGAGTGGCCAGAAGTTGACCGTTGGCGGCATTCCACAGTCGCGCTGTCGTGTCAGCACTGGCGGTGACGATGCGCTCGCCGTTAGGCGAGAACACTGCGCTCTCAACACGGTCGGTATGGCCTTGCAGCGTGGCCAGGAGTTGGCCACTAGTGGCGTTCCACACTCTGGCCGTCTTGTCAGCACTGGCGGTGACGATGCGAAGGCCGTCGGGCGAGAACACCGCGTTTTCGACATATCCAGTATGACCTTGCAGGGTGCTCAGGAGTTGGCCACTGGCAGCGTTCCACACCAGGGCCGTCCCGTTGTAACTGGCGGTGACGATGCGCTGGCCGTCAGGCGAGAACACCGCGCTCACAACTGTGCCGCTGGGGCTTTGCATTTGCAGAGTGGTCATGAGCTGGCCACTTGCGGCGTTCCACACGCGCGCGGTCCGGTCAAGAGTAGCACTAACAGTGACGATGCGCTGACCGTCGGGCGAGAATGCTGCGTTCTCAACAGGGCCGGTGTGGCCTTGCAGGATGACCAGAAGTTGGCCATTGGCGGCGTTCCACACTCGCGCTGTCTTGTCTTCACTGGCCGTGACGATGCGCTCGCCGTTGGGCGAGAACTCCGCGTTCCTAACACGGTCGGTATGGCCCTGAAGGGTGGCCAGCAGTTGGCCGCTGGCGGCATTCCACACCCGCGCCGTCTTGTCATAACTGGCAGTGACGATTCGCTGACCGTCGGGCGAGAATGCAGCGCTCAGAACAGAGCTGGTGTGGCCTTGCAGAATTGCGGCCATTTGCGGGAATGACTTGGCGATCGCGTTATGGGCCTCGGAGGTCCTAGCGGTTTGCCAGGCCTTCAAGGCCAGATTTAGCGCTTCCGGTTGGTCGCGAGTGAGGATTTCCTCAGCTTGTACTGTCAACGCGCGAGATTCAGCAATCGACTGTTGGCGACGTGCAAACCATGTCGTTCCGATGGCAATCAGCAGCGAACACGCAAGAACAATGGAAAACCAGCGAAGTCGGACCGTAGCAGAATGATCCTTCTTTCGAAGTTGCTCCGCTACCTCACGCGCATGCTGTTCAGCGATCGCGCGAGCCTCCGCTTGCCTACGGAGTTCTTGTTGGTGAGTAATTTCCCTCTGCTGGGCATCGCGTTCCTTCCGCGTTGCTTCGGCTTGCGCGTTCTTGCTGGTTTCCACAAATTCTCGCGCCAACTCGGCTGCACCCACGTGCTTCGCCAACCATTCGTCAGCCTGAGCCAGACGCGCTCCCTGCAAAAGAGCACCCGCGTCCCGCCCTAGCGCCTGCCATTCTTCCGCACTCTGAGCTATCCGGCGCTCGACACGGAGGTCCTCACGATTTTCGACGAGCCATTGGCGGAGCACAGGCCATTCTCGGATGAGTGCTTCATGGGAGACTTCAACGAAATTCTCACCGCGTTTACCGCCTGTGTTGATCAATCGACTCGAAGCAAGATGGGCAAGCAGGTGCTCCATCTTGGCTGGAGGACCCAGAGCGAGTAATTCTTCTTTGGCTACGCGGCGGCGCGTATCCTGAGACCCTTCGCCGAGCTGCACTAGTTCGAGAAAGATTCTTTGCACCAAGTGTTTTTCTGCTTCGTCACCAATTTCGCCGTAAACCGCGCTGGCGTGCCGGCCCAACGCGCCTCGTAACCGACCGATATCTATGTAGGCGTTGTTGGTCAGGATATTGTTGGGGAGGAGACGCCTCTCCCAGAGTTGCCCTAGCGCATGCTCCAGGAGCGCCAGATCCCCGGGCTCCTCGCCGACATCCGCCAGCAAGGCATCCACCAAGCCCTCTTCAGCGGTTGCTGCTGCCAGAGCCAAACGTTGTTCAATGGCCGCTCGGAGTTGCGCAGACGTCATGCGAGGAACGTTATAGAGGTTGGCCTCCAAGCAAAGGCTCAACTCCGTGTGGTCTAGGCAACGGGAGTAGAAATCCGCTCGCATCGACAACACCAGGTGTACCGGAACATCGCTCTCTAGTTGTACTGCTCTGAGCAAAGCACTGATATAGCGGTGGCGGTCCTCAGCGTTCGCGGTAAGTGTGAAGATCTCTTCAAACTGATCGGCAATGAGCAAGATATGCGCGCCTTTCGGTGGGCGAGTGATGTCCACGGCATTACGAAGCGCATCTCCACCCTGCGGAAGCTTCTCCCGGCAGTATTCAACAAATTCTCCCCGTTCCTTGATACTCAGTTCTGCTCCCAGGTCGCGGAGCAAACTCTTGGTTAGTTCGTCGAAAGGAGCTCCCGCAGGACGAAACACCGCCACCTTCCATGAATCCACGAGTCCACCATTGCTGCGAAAACGCCCCCGATGGAGGGCCGGTATGAGGCCGGCCCGAATCAGGGATGACTTGCCACAGCCTGAATTGCCCAGGACTGCCAAGACGGGTGCCTGTCCTAGCCGTGAGAGCAACTCGTTGCTATCGGAGTCACGCCCAAAGAACAACCAGGAATCCTCCGGTTCGAAAACTTGAAGGCTGCGAAAGGGGCTGTGAGCCGTCCAGTAGTTTTCCGGGATGGCACGCTGCTTCGATGGGCTCTTGAGGATCTCGATCAGCCGACGGATTTGCTCCGGGGCGCGTTGGCTATCGCGAAGGTCCACCCACTGCTGTTGCATCAGGAAAGGCGGAAGAGCCGCAGGATCTGCCTCCGGGCCCAGCACAGGAACTAGGCGAAAATCTCTAGAATTGTCCGTGTTGCGTACCAGCCCGAAGCGAACTTCACGATCCACCCAAGCCTGAACGCCGAGGCGGCCAACATAGACAATCATGGCTGACGCCTCTTGGATTGCTTGTTCAAGAGCGGTCATCCAGGGATCCCCGGGCTGGATGCTGTCTTTATCGAACCAAACACTGAGTCCGCTGCGACGAAGGATTTCGGCGAACTCATGGGCCGCCGCGGTGTCTACACCCGCGTGGCTCAGGAAGACGTGGCCGTCACGCTCGTTGGCCATACGGCTCGTTACATTAGCGCACCCTATAGACCAAAGCCAGGACCGCGCCGACGGTGGATCGGATTTCCTTCAAGATTTCCTTCCTCAGACACTTCGGGTTCGTCTAAGAGGCCAGGTTGCAGCCTCGGCGAGGATAGCTCCGCGGTAACGCCCTAGTGTTACCACCCCGTTCGACGCTCCGATACCTCTGACGCAAAAGGAGTTGATGGCCAGTCAATCGTTCGGCGACCCAGCGCCCACGGTCGGCGTTTCGGTTCCGAACGCAGAATAGATGTGATCCGGCTTGCCGCAGACAGCACGTGAGACCAGCATGCCGGACATCACAGTGGTTTCGATGCACCCCAGGTTCAACTCGGTGAGTGTCCAATCCCCTGCCAGGAAGAGGTTGGAGAATCCCGACCTTCCCGGCGGCAGCCGATATTTTGTCGTACGCGGAAGACTCAGACAGTATAATTCGGTCGGATCAATGTTCACGCGGAAAAATTGTGTTTCGAAGTTCGCAATCACTGGATCGACCGCGCAATCGACGGTGCAGTTGACCAGCGTAGCATCATCAAATTTCGAGGGGTCGCCGGGATTCCGCACCTTGGGCCAGATCAGTCCGCAGTTTCGATCGAGGAATTCGCGGGCGTAATCTTTGACCCTTTGCCGTTCCACCTCTGGATAATGAGGATCACTGAAAGGCGCGCCAGGATCCTCTGGAATCACGTTGCAAAAGTACGCTATCTGCTGCACCTTGCAGGGCGCCGGCCACGTTTCGCGGGGGATCAGATGCGACATGTCGGACCAGGTGTCGAACGGCTCGACCCAGCTGCAACCAATGCCTCGCGCGTTTGGCCATCCGGAATCCGCAAGGTTCTTGTTCATCCACAACTGCAATCCTTGCGTGCGCACCGTCTCTAGATTTGCAACCATCGCGCGCCAGCCGTCGTTGGCGGCGATCAGTTCCTTACAAAGATATTTGTGCGCTCCTAATGAAATCCCGTAGATCACCAGGTCAAAATCCTGCCCCAGTCGCAGGGTCTTCCGATTGTTCGGCGGTGGTGCGCCCGGCCAGTCGGTCCACCAGGATTCCAGATTCGGGTTCTTGCACGCCCGAATCGCATCCGCTTCCGTCAGTTGTGGCCAGTCGGGTTCGGTGGGCCACACCAGAATCCCATCGCATCCCTTGAACAGCGGCTGGTATTCACCGCCGCCCTTCACTCTCGCTTGCACCTGGATGTCAATGTGATCGACGACCTTCTGGTCCGGTGACAGGCCAAGGTTGGTGACCCTGTGAAAGAACTCAAACTTCACCCCCCGGTTGCGCAGCACCAGATAGATCGGCGAGAAAATAGTCTCGCCCATGCCCGCGTTCATCCACCACATGAGCGCACCGCGGTAGGTGAGCATGAGGCGGA
>Ga0306922_10001200_pt1 | contig 23025 bp, 50 predicted proteins | sample sta12Cox44000082_FD_203758 | JGI IMG/M metagenome (GOLD analysis project Ga0306922, IMG submission 203758) | Lab enrichment of tropical soil microbial communities from Luquillo Experimental Forest, Puerto Rico - statoxic.12C.oxic.44.000.082 (v2)... | ecosystem: Environmental > Terrestrial >... | reverse complement strand
TGCCTAGTCGGCGCATATCTTGCAATCCGCGAGGTTTTCCAGCCACCACCGGGCCTCATCCGGGCTCATCGCCTGGCCGGTTCCCGCGTACCGGTAGCGCGGCGCGGGCAGCCCGTTGCGGATTCCGGCCGCATACCGGCGCTCCCCCCGCAACTCGAAACTGATCCGGGGCGGCGCCACGGGGCAGCCGTCAGGGTCGCGGCGGGGCTGCATACATACCTTCCCAGCTTTCCTCGTGGGCCATTGTGGCGCGGACGGCGGCGGCTAGTTCCTCGCCCCGGTCGCACAGGTTGACCGGGCAGAGGGTGCATTCGTGGAGGTGGGCGAGCCACCGGTTACGGTCGTCCAGGGCGCTCATCGGCGTTCGCATTTCTCGGTGCAGATGTGGGGTACGGCCTGGCTGAACTCGGCCGCGTAGCCGCGCTGGTACATGACCGGGTAAGCCTCATTCGGGGGGCAGGGACCGTACGGCGGGAGGGGCGGGCAGCACTCGACGCGGGCACGGTCGGCGGCCCCGTCGTCGCAGCCGCGGGCGTACATGGGGCTGTTGGCCTCGCTCATGGCAGTCCCCCGGGCTTGCGTTTCATCGCTTTCCGCTCCGTCTCGGGCAGGATCATCTCGCACACCTGCTGGTAGAGCTGGTACGGCCAGGGCAGGAAATTCACCACGTCAAGAGCCCTCTCGGTGCCGATCGACGCGAAATCGAGCGTTCCGTAACCGAAGATGCGGCCTGCCGCGGGAAGCCTGAGTTCGACATCGCGGATCTTCTCGACCGGCAGCATCGCGACTTTCCGGCCGATCAGGTACCGGGCCTGGACGAGCATGATGCGGTGGCCGGTGATCACGAACCAGGTCTGCCGCCATTCGAGCCACCGCCACGCGGCCCATGCCGCGCCAGCGGCCCAGAGCAGCCACAGCGTGTAGACCGGCGCCGGACTCGCGGCGTGATGGATGTACAGGAGGCTGTTCACTGTGGCGGCGATCGCGAATCCCCCGGCTAGCACGACCGCGGGTCCGAGTAGCAGGAACAGTGACAGTTGGACGCAGGTGACTTTGGTTTCGTCGCGTTTAAGGAACGGGGCGACCATGCGGGGCGGTGCGGCAGCGGCCCACGGGTCGGGCACCGTGTCGTGTTCGGGGTGGTCGTCGCCGCTGACGGCGCGGACGGTGATGCGCGGGGTGGACTCATGCGTGTCCTCGTCTTCGGCGGTGGCGAGGTAGTGGCTGAGTCCGACGCCTGCGGCGCCGCTCATGTCGTCGTCGCTCATGGCTTGTGTCCGTTGGCGCGCTTGGGTCGTTCGGCGTCCCAGATGTGGAGCATCATGTCGGCGAAGACCTGGCGGCGGTTGGCGTAGAGCCAGGTGATGCCGCGTTGTGCCCAGTCGAGGGGTATCTCGTCGGTGGGCCCGTTGGCGAATTTGACGTAGACCGGTGCGGTCTCGGGCGCGTATGGGTGGGTCATGGGGTGCGATCCTCCTGCTCGGTGCGGTACTTCTGGCAGGCGCGGACAACGACCGCGGTAAGGCTGGTGCGCTGGTCAACAGCATGCGCTTTGAGCCACTGGTAGAGGTGATCGCTTGCATCATCGTCGGGAAAGTAGATGGTGGTCGCGCGGTCCGTTTTCCAGTCTGCCATGCCACCATGATATCACGGTGGTGTCACGGTGGCCTAGGGCCAGAGCAGGTTTCGGCGGCAGTCGGGACCGTAAAACATGCGGTTCTCGTCCGAGATCGCGCGTCTTTTCTCGTCGATGCTGATCTTTCCGGCGTGCCATGCGGCGGCGTAGGCGTCGATGCGGTCGAGATGATCGCGGTACGCGGCGGTTCTGGCCTTCTCGGTGTCGGCGCCTGATCGCATCGACTCAGCCCAGTAGGAGGGTGCGTCCTCGTCTCGGTAAGCCATCTCGCGCGCCTCCTACGGTCTGTGCCGTGGTTACGGCGGGGACCGGTTCAGTAGTGCTTACGGTGAAGGTTTGGGTTTAAAGTCCAGGTCAGCTCCGCTGACCGTTAAGGCAGAGCCATGCTCCCGTGATTTGGGGTTATGGCACGCTTATTTCCGGTAACGGCCCGCATTCCTCTAGCTTTGGCCGTACCGGTCACCTATAATCGCAATTGCTTGGTGTATCCGCCATCTTAGGCGATGTGAGGCCCCGTCCGCTAGCGCTCCCACCCAGCTTCCTGGACGGGGCCTCAGTCTTGTAAGCGCCCGTCCCGGAACCGCCCCCGGGGCGGGACCGGCGCCCGCCCCCCCGACAGCAGATCACGGTCCTTTCTGCCAGTAAGGACCGGGCGCCGGTCTCACCAGTCATGATCATCCACCGTCGACTGACGCCCGGTCCCCACCCACGAATCCGACTTCCCCCGCCCCGCCCGCGACGCCGCCGACCCGCCCGGATGCAGCCTCACCCGGATCGCCCACCGCCGCCCCGCCCAGTTAGCTCGCGCGACACGCTGGCCGGTCTGCCACTCGAGCGCGACCGCAGGCCACCCCGACAGGCGCTCCTCACCCCACCGCGGCCCGTCCGCATACCCGTGCTTTCCCAACTGGTAGTAGACCGACCGCTTGTACGCCCGCACCCATCGCTGCTCACCCCACCGGTCCCGCTCGTACAGGTCGTAGATCCCCAGCCTGGCCGCGTACGCGCGTTGCGTGATCGACGGCGGCGCGAGGAAAACCCCGGTCCACTGGCCGCGCCGCTTATACGCCCGGGTGATGAGGCGGCGCGCGGCCGGATCGAACCATTCCGACAGCGGGTCACGGGTTGCGGCCATGCGCCTAGTGTGCCCTGCGTGCTGCCTGTATGCTCAGCGGTAACCCCTCCCGGCAACCGCTCTGAGCCGGAAGGGGTTCCTCGCATCGGGACGGTTACCGGGGGGACCACAAACCTCATCTGAGAGGCGGCCCGATGCCGACGAGGCGAATCTTCGAGCTGATGGTCATTGTCGGCTTCCTCATGGTGCCCGCCCTGTCTGTTGTCCACTTGTGGGGTCAGCGGCAGCTCGGCTCCCAATCGGAGGGAAGCATCATGCATGGCATCGGTGAAGTGGTGGTGACGGTGCTGTGAGCCAGCCGACCATTGCCCCCGCGGGCGGGACTGTCGCCGGTCGGCCGCAGCCGCAGACCACCGCGCAGCCGCAGGGCGGCCCGTTCATCCGGCACGCCCCGGACGGCAGACGCGCCCAGTACGTGGACACGCAGAGCTTCGGCGGGTTCATGTCCCGGCCTACCGTGTCGATGCCGGGGTATTGCAAGGGCTACCGGCTGGTCGTCAACACGTCCACGGTCGGCACCAACGCCGCGACCGGCCCGACCATCGCGGCCGATGCCCCGTACAACTTGTTTAGCCTCGTCCAGATGAAGGATGCGTTCGGCACGCAGCTGATCGTCGGGCCCGGCTACGAGATGCTGTATCTCGTGCCGCTTTACAGCGGCCAGTTCGGCACCGACGAAATGCGGTCCCCATTCTCCAGCCCGCAGTATCAGACGATCAACACCACCCTGTCAGCCTCCACGGTGCTGGGGTTCTCGACCTACCTGTCGTTCGAGTTCGCGAAGGGCTACGGGTGCATCTCCGGCGCCAACGCTGCATTGTTGCCCGTGTTCCAGGCGAACCTCGCCGCGGCGACCACGATCTACACGGCGAACACCCCGACCACCACGCCGACCATCCAGGAAACCCTCGACTCGGATTTCTACTGGCTGCCATCGGCGCCGGTAGATCCGCCCGGCTTGGGGACGACGGCGCAGTGGATCTACCAGCAAGCCACCCCGCAGATCTCGGCCACGTCCACGACCAACTCATCCCAGCTGGTGCAGCTGCCCCGGCTCGGCGGGTACCTGACGGTCCTGATCCTCGAGCTGCGGGACTCGGCCGGGGCCCGGCTGACCGCGGACTCCCCGGTCACCACGAACGGTGTCGCCTACCAGGGCACCACCGCGGGCAACGGGTGGCCGTCCCGTCCTAAGTTCCTGGTGGACGGCGTGCCGCTGATCGATTCGCTGTGGGCCACGCTGTGCGAGGACCTGGCTATCAGCATGCAGATCGGCGCGGTCGGGAACCCGTCTATCTCGGCGGCTGGTGGCACCAACGCGGGGACCACGCAGACCACCCGGCCGACCGGCACGATAGCGATCAGCCGTAAGACTTCGCTGGCGCAGCGGGATATCGGCATCCTCGACACGGGCGAGATTTTCCTGTCTACCAACCCGGGCACGCAGATCGAGCTGGCCGGGTACCCGTGGGGTTACAACAACTCCACCGGCTCACCGACCAGCATGACGCTGAACGCGATCGTGGGCCAGGTCGTGCCCACCGGGGCCCTCGTGCAGGGTCTCCCGGAGCTGTAGTCCGATGGCCGGTCTGACACTCAACACCGGGCTGGGCGCGTCCGTTTTCGCCAACGGGTACGGCGGCGCCGCAACCCCCGCAGCCGCGGGCGCGACCCCGCAAGGCCCCACCACGATCGGCGCCAAGGCGTTCGGGATCGTCACCGGCGACGAAGCGTCCCATCCGCTCGGGTTCTGGGCGTCGGTCGGCGGCGGCACGCTGGCCCTCGGGCTGCTCATCTTCATCTGGTGGAGTTTGCCGAGATGACCCCACCATCCCTACGTCAGGAATCCCTATCCCGCTAGGAGGCGGCGTGAATATCACTCTGGGCGGTGTCCTGGTGGGCATCCTGCTCTACTGGGGTGCCCAGCATTTCCTGGGTGTCGGCGTGACCGGCAAGGGCAAGAGCGCCTAGCCGTGTTCGGGAAGTTTTTCCCGCTCGCCCTGGCTGTCGTGGTTGCGGTGGCGATCGCGGATCTGGTGGCGCATCCGGCCGGCACTCAGGCGCTGACGAAGGCCGGGGTCAAGGCTGAGACGGTGGCGCTGAACGCCGAGCTGGGCAAGCCGAGTTAGCTTAGGAGGCGCGCCGTGCGCTGGTATACCCTGCCCGGCTGGCCCGCGCGGGTGAACGGCCACGCGGCGGCCATGCCGACCCTGACCCGGGCCCCCGGGTCGTGGGAGCAGTACAAGGACGGCACCTACGGCTACCCGGGTACCCGCGCGGTGCCGGTAGCGGGCCCGGGTGTGCTGACCGGGCCCATCACGCTGGCGATGGGCGGCTTCAGTTTCACGGCGAACTGTCCCGGCCACTACCCCAATCAGTATTGGGCGCGGCCGCAGGGCCAGTTCTGGCCCGGTGCGGGAATGCCAGTGTCAGTGACCTCCGATAACCTGATGCCGGTCCCGGCGACCGACCCGCGCGGCCTGAATGCCCCATTGCAGGTGCCGCTGACGCACCGCGGGGTGCAGCAGATCCGGCAGCCCGCAACCCTGATCCAGTGGCCATCGGTGAACGGATGAGTGAGCAGCCGACCGCGCAGGCGGCCCGCCCCGGGGGCCCGCCGGGGAAGGGCGGCAAGAAGTACGCCGGTCTGACCCGCAACCAGTGGATCATCACGGGCGGCGTATTCGTCGCGGTGCTGGCCTACCTGCTGTGGAAGCGCCACCAGGCATCCGCGGCGGCAGCGTCACAGACACCGACCAGCGCGGGCAGCAATGAGTGCACCGACGCGAACGGCAACCCGGTGGACTGCGGGGAGCTGACAGCTCAGGAGCTGGCCGCGATCCAGAATCAGCTGGACCAGCTCGCCGGTCAGGCGGGCGGCGGCGGCACCGGTGGCGCCGGGTCGAGCGGCGGCGGCACGACCGACAGCGGCACCGGGACGACCACGACCACCAGCCCGGCGCCGGGTACCCCGACCTCGGCCGGGGGCGCGACGGCGACCAAGACGGCAGCTAAGACAGCTGGGGCGGTCTCCGGGCTCACCAGCTCGGCGGTGACCAAGACCAGTTTCAAGGTGTCATGGCACGCGGCAGCCAATGCCACGAGCTACGCCTACATCGTGCGGGACCTGGCCTCCCACACTCAGGTCAAATCGGGTACGACCACCTCGACCAGCGTCACGGTCTCCGGTCTCAAGTCGGGCACCGATTACAACTTCGGGGTGCAGGGGCTGCCGGGCGGGCCCGGGGACAACATTCACGTCAGGACCGCATAATGACCCGCCACCTGGCCTCCACCCGTGACTTTCCCATGACCTACAGCCAGACCCACCCCTACGTGGAGGTGTCCGATTCGTTCCGGGGCCGCCCGTGTGAGGCCCGGGTGGCGCTGATGGCGCCGCTCCCCGTCGTGGGGCCCGGGGGACAGCCGTACATGGGGATGGATCCGTCCGCGCCGGTGACGTGGGTGCGGCCGTGGAATCCGCAGCCCGGCATGGTCGCCCGGCTCAACTTCGACGGCGCGAAGATGCAGGGTGACACGCCGATGGGGGGGACGTGGCGTAACCCGATGCGGGACCGCGCCGACGTCCGCCCGCGGCGCAGGTTCGGGAGGCGGGTCTAGTGGCACTCCGCCGTCAGCACTTGCATCACCGGATCAAGGGGCAGGCCGCCAACCACGCAACCGTGATGGACCAGGCGGGCGGGCACCCGTCCCCGGCCACCGTATCCGGCATCACTCAGATGCCTATCGCGATGGTGCTTGTCAACCCCACGAGCAGCAACTATGCGACACTGGCCATGCAGGAAGTCCTGCCCATCGTGACCGCTGACGGGGCGATGGTGCCAGCGACAGCGCCGGGAAGATGGGACCAGCTATGGCAGGCAGGGCGAACGTGATCGACGAAGTGGACTTGTGGCTGATCGCTGCCGGTCTGGCCGCGCTGGGCGCTGCGGTGTGGCTGCTGGCCGGGCGGCTATGGGCATTGCAGACGGATATGGAGCTGGCCGGGATCAGGACCCCGGCACGCACACTCGGAAGGAATGACTGATGTCTGATCCTCAGCAGTACGTAGCCGACCAGATCGGCCAGCAGTCCGCCGATGTGCTGGGCTCTCCCACGTCGGAGGCTGATATCGCGTCGGCGGCGGTCGCGTCGGCGGGGCTCGGCGTGACCGAGGTTGACGTGAACGCGCTGGCCGCGCAGATCAAGGCGATGCAGGACAAGATCGCGCAGATGGAAGCGGACGCGGCCAAGCCGACCGCCGATTCCCTGACCAGCACGGTCCAGAGCATTCAGTATTTCCTGGCCGGGCACGGTGACGCTCAGGCGGTCAAGCTGGGCGAGGACCTGGCCGCGGCGGCGGAGTCGGCCGTGCAGTCTGGGGACCAGACCTATGTTGCGCGGGCCGCTGACCGGCTCGACCGGTACCTGTCCAAGAACGCGCCCTACCCGGGGGAGAATTACTTCCACCGCAACGCTGTCGCGTTCACGTCGGACCTCCCCGAGATCATTGACGCGCTTCCGGCCCCGGCTGCTTCGCAGGCACCGGCGAAGGTCGTGCAGGGCGCGGTCGTTGGCTGAAACCCTGCTCGGTAACGGGCTCGGGTCGGTCAAGGTCGCTGTGTACGCGACCCTGATGTATGACGTGATCTCGGCCACGAACAGCAGCCCGCAGACGACGGAGATCAACGCGCGGACGCGGGCTGACACGCTGATGAAGTGGGTCAAGCTCGGCATCGCCCAGGGTGCGCTGTTTGTCGTCCTCGGCGCCTATATCGAGAAGCGTTCCGGGGGTGACCCGTGGGCGCCGATCATCGGCGGCGGCCTAGCCGCGGCGCTGCTGTGGGCCCAGTACGTTCACGCCAAGAACGCCGGTCTGGCCAGCAGCAAGCAGGGGACTGAGACGTGACAGCGATCGGGCTCGGGCTGGCGTGGGCCGGGTACACCGTGTTCATGTGGGGCTACTGCCTCGTCCGCGACTACAACGTGACCGTGGCGGATCTGTTCAAAGCGTCCTGGCCGGGCGCCACTGCGGATGGCACCGGCCAGGGCACAGTCTCCTCGCAGGTGCTTCCGTCTCCGACCGGGCAGCCATCCGCCGCGCAGCGTATCGCCGGGGTGTGACCCCGTGGGCCTGTTCTTCGCATGGGCGATAGGCGAGTCGATCATCATCTACCGGTGGGTCAAGAAGGGTGCTCCCCCGGCGCCGGGTGCGCTGCTCCTCCCGTCTGCGCTGTTCTTGTCGCTGGCGATCCTGGCCGAGTACCAGCCCGCCCGGGCGACGGCTACAGCGTTCGCCTATGCGGTGGACTTGGCGATCCTGGTGCAAGTGGTGGGGAAAGACCCGTCTGTGTCTACGGGCTGGCCGCCTCCGAAGATGCTCCCGACGCAGATCTGGCCGGGGGGCGCGTCCGCGCCGGCCCCCGCGGGCGCCCCGGGTAAGGCGCCGACCCCGGCACAGCGGGCAGCATCCGGAGCATCCAACTCCAGCCGCATCATCAAGATCATCAGTGAGCTACCCGGGTTCGGGTTCGTCAAGTAGGGAGGCACCGTGGCTGGCGTGACTCCCCGGCAGATCTACCAGGCGCTGATCAACGCGGGCGCCTCGACCACGCAGGCCATCGGGATCATGGCCAACATGATTGCGGAATCCGGTCTCAACCCGGAGGCGGTGGGGGACCAGGGTACGTCGTTCGGGCTGGTGCAGCAGCACGGCGGCCAGTATTCGACGCTGGTCACGGGCAACCCGCCCGCTGACATGAATGCTCAGGTCAAGGTGGTCGCGCGGAACGGCGGGTTCGCTGCCGCGGACGGGGCGAACGGGGCGCAGGCGGCCGGTAACTTCTCGGCCCGGTACGAGCGGTGTACAACCTGTCAGCCCGGCCAGTCGTCCTATAACCAGCGGGTGGCGAATGCGGCGATGGTGGCCGGGTGGGTCAGCTCGGGGAAGTGGCCGACGTCGGTGGGGTCTGCGACCGCGGCGGCGGCCGGTGGCGGATCCACGTCCAACAGTTCCGATCCGACGTGTGCATGGGGTTTCTCGGGGTCGCTGGTCGTGACCTCAGTCAACATCTGCATAGTGAAGAAAACGACGCTGCGGCATCTGGTGGGCGGTCTGGTGATGGTGGCCGGGGGGTCGGTGGTGCTGGTTGGCGCGGTGATCCTGGCGGCGTCGGCGTTCCAGCGGTCGGGGGCGCAGCGTGCGGTGAGTAACGCGGTGGGCCTGGTGCCGACCCCGGCCGCGCAGACGGCTAGCCGTGCGATCGCTAGTCCTCGGGCGGCGGCGGGTCAGCGGGTCCGCCGTCAGGCCGGGGAGAAGCGGGCGGCTGAGCGGAAGTCGGCGGCTGAGACCCGGGCGGCTGAGCGGAAGTCGGCGGCTGAGACCCGGGCGGCCGAGCGGAAGTCGGCGGCTGAGACCCGGCAGCAGCCACCCAAGGGAAAGCACGCCAAGCCACCTAAGAAGGTGGCGGCGTAACCAGACAGGCGGGACACGGCCTGCGTGCTTCGCCGTGATCGTGGGTGGTGAGTAGCTTGTGTACCGCGTCGGTGAGGATGGCGTTCAGCGGGTAGCCGGTTTGCTGCTGGTAGGCGAGCAGCAAAACCCGGTCCCTCTCCGCTGGGCGGAAAGAGATCGGGTTGTGCTTGTGCTGGTTGCTCACCGGGTCGAGTCCTCGGCGTGGATGTCGTTCATGATGCCGCTCATGTCGAACACGATGTTGTAGTCGGTCTGCCCGAAGGTCTTTGAGAAGACGGTCCACATCTTGTCGCGGCTGGACTTGATCGTCTGGTAGAGGCTGGTCAGTTCCTCGTCAGTCAGGTTCTTGAACATTTCCGCTCCCTCTCTAGGTGGTAGTACCACTCTACAGGGTGGTATTACCACTGTCAAGGGGGACCGGGAAATTAAATCTCGGGTGGCCTGGTCACGACCACGGGAGACCGGCTCTTGTCGCTCACCGTGGCCACGTAAAACTCGGGCAGCTCGTCACTGATCGCGGCCAGCTCTTTCCAGTCCCGGCCGATCTCCAGCGCCAGCCTCTTAAACAGATCCTGGGACTTGGAGTGCCAGAACGACACGAGCGACGCCTGCCGGATCGGCGCTTTCTCCGACCATGACACGTACTGCATGCACACTTCTACGCTGGTCTTATCGCTGGCCGCTGATACGGCCATGCGGGCGATGTCCGGGCCGATGCGGTACATGCGCGGGTCGGACGCCACCTGATGCTCATCCACCACGAGAGTCCACCCGCCCGCCTCCCGCGCGTACTCGACGGCCTGTGACATCAGCTCCCGGTTGGCCGCGTCGGATTCCCGGGTCCGGGTGCCGACCCCGACGATCAGCCTGACCGGCTGCTTCCCCTCATCGAGAGCTTTCTGTATGTCCTTGGGGAACCGCTTGTGCGGCGGTACCCCGTCAACCCGCGGCCACCCCACCTTGACCAGCGTCGGATCATTCCCTTTCGGGTCAAGCACCATCACGTATTTGCGGGTCTCCCGGGCCTTGACCAGCACGAAGTTGGTCTTGCCCTCGCGGGTTTTGCCGACGTGGGCCCAGTGCTGGCCCGGTTTCCATGCCGGGGGCAGCTCGATCCGCTCGCCCGCTACCGGGTGGGCGGCTTTGCGGCCCCGCAGCCATGCCACGAAGTCCGGCCAGGGCAGCACGACTCCCCGGCCTCCGTAGTCCCCCGGGCGGGGCTGGCGGGCGGCAGCCGTCTCATTCACGGTCGCGCATCGCATCGGCCGCGGCTAGTTTCTCCTGCTCTTCAACCTGGCCGCGTAGCACATCAACCACATCGCGCGGGGTCAGGACTTCAACCGCATGGCCTAGTACCCGGCTGTCGGCTACCCAGTCGGCGCAGCCCTGGCGATCCTCACCGGGCGCCCACTGAGGCCAGGCCATCACCGTAACCGGGGTCTGCGGGCCCGGTTGAAAGTCGGCTAGCGTCTGCACGATCCACCGGGCCAGCATTGACAGGTCCCGTGTGTCGATGCACCGGGAATCACCCCACGCGGAGCGGATCTCCAGTCTCATGCGGCTTCCGGTTCGGGCTGGGGTGCGGGTTCTTGCCCTGCGAACATGGCCGCAACCCGGGCGATGTTGGCTTCCTCGGTCGCGGGGTCGGCGGGCGGCGCCATGATCCACGCCATGATCGCATCCACGGACCCGCCGAATCGTTCCTCATCCTCTTTCTCGGCGGCGAGCTGGGCGGCGAACGCATCCCCGCCGACCCGCATCATGGCCAGCAGCCCGTGCCGCAGCATCTCCGCCGACGCCTGCATGACGACCGGGTTGGGTTCCTGGCCCTGAGCGGCGGCGTGCTGGGCGTGCCACGCCATGATCCCGATGGCCACGTTCGGCGCGACCAGCGCGGACACGGTTTCACCCGCGCGGGTGAGGCGGGCAAGCGGCTGGAGGAACGGGTCGATCACCGTCCCTTTCACCGCGTCGTCGCACAGCGGGCCCGCGATCACTGACTGGAGGCGCAGAGTCCGGTACATCGGGGGGATCGGCTGGGCCAGTTTCGCGCCGATCCGCCATGCCGAGCCGATCAGGTCGGCGGTGGAGACGCGCGGCTGCTTCGGTTTCGGCTTGGGCTTCTGCTTGCCGCTGGGCCCACCACGCTTCAACCTGCTCCGCAATGACCGCGGGATCGTAACAGGTGAAGCTTTTGGGCCGACCGGCCGCGGGGTCACCTCGTCAGGAAACTCGCCAAGGTCGGGCTCGACCGCAGCGGCGGTGTCGAAATCAGCGTCGGTCATGCCCTCGGGGTAGTCGGGGCCCGCGTCACCCCCGTTGTGGGCGGCGTTGTACTGGTCCCTGGTGCCCTGGGCAACCCGGCCCTTGGCAGACACCGGGACTCCGGTGTCTTGCGCCCATGCGCGGATCGTGGCGTCATCTGCGGCCATCCTCGGCCCCTTCCCTCAGCACGGCGAGAATCTGCCGCAACAACGTCCTGATGTCATGCAAGATGACAGCCTCATCGGTCACATAGCTGTGGTCGGCGCCCTCGTGGCCGGGTGAGTCGTCGTGGCAGCTCATGAGACTGGTATGAGCCGCATCGGGCACCGGTGGATCTGCCCGGTGGCGTTGGCCTCATCAAACCGGGCCACCAGGTCAACGATGTGCTGCTGTACCTGTATCCGGCGCGGTGTCATCCACTGGCGAGTGTCATGCAGCCATGCCAGCTCACCCTGCCAGGTCATGATCTCGTGATGCCACGACGGGGCCGCGCCCGGGTACAGGCACCGGGTGCAGCCGGATGACTGGCGGCGCTGGATCTCCTCGAAGTGGCCGCGGACCCGGATTGTCTCTTTCAGGGTGCGGCCGAAGTTGAGCGGGTCGGAGCGGAATACGGTTTCGTCGTGTTCGGAGCAGAGTTCCATGATCCGGCCGGTGTGCCCGCACCGGCATGTCATCCGCACCCTGACCTGGGCGGGTTGCGGGCAGGACCACTCCCCCTGGGCTACATTGTCGGGTAGGTCCATATCCGGGGTCGCGGCGGATGCGGGTCCGTGCAGGCCGCCCATCACGTAGCGGGGGCCGCCCGTCTCGGCGCCGTAGGGATCGCACCGGCCCAGCAGCAGCGTCGCAGCCATCACAAGCCCAGCTCGGCGGTCACGTCCAGGGTGAACTGGTTGTGACGGGCGATCAGTGCATTAAGCGCAGCTTCCAGCGCCTGAATCGTATCCTCGGCTTCTTGTACCCGCTGGTGCATGGGTATCCGGTCGGGGCGGGTGGGCATGTCGGCTTGGTCGGTCACCGGGTACCCCACATGATCCGCTCGATCCTGCGTTCGGGTGGCTGGGGTGTCCGCTCGGCCATGCCTTCTAGCCGGTCCTCGATCGTCTTGACGCGCTGTTCGGCGGCGTCGGCGCTGGCCTGGTCGGCACTGGCCTTATCGCGCTCGGCCAGCTGGGCGCGGATCTGCTCCGCGATGCTGCCATGTTCAACAGGCGGTTCCACGGCCGTGCCCTGGCCGCTACTGCCGGACAGCTTCTCAAGGATCAGATCCAGCTTGGACTCGACGGCAGAAACACGTTTGTCCAGGTCAGCGCTGCTCGCTCGCTCATCGTCGCTGGTAGCAGACTCGACGGTCTCAGGTTCATCGGCCACGGGGTCTACTCCCGTACCTGCGAGTCCACCGGGCGGCGATCCTCGGATGCCGCGCCCACATGTACCGGCGCTGACGGGCGCTTCGGAACGGCACCGTTCACACCTCGCCTCGGCTTGAAGTGGCGGCGCATCGCAGCGCCCGGGTCGAGCAGGGCCAGCGCCCGGGGAATCAGCGGCAGTAGCGGCTCGATCTCGGCCAGCAGCCGGGCCTGATCCCGCAGCAGTCCCTCGATCCGGTCGAGCTGACTGACTGTAACATCATCCTCATATGGCGTTATAGGCTCTGCTGTCACCCTTGCGATGCTACTACCTGCCTTATCGCCTCGCTGATAGCCTGCCAGCATGGCAGATGAATCCTCTTATAGCACCGGGGAGAAGCTGGCCGGGGTTCTCGGCGCGCTGCTGTTCCTCGCGTTGCTGGCCATCTCGGTGGACCTGGCCACAGGCGGCCGGGTGTTCGGGAAGCGCAAGCCGTGCGGCTGCCAGGATCAGGAGACGGTGACTGATGTCAGTTGACGCTGACCTGTCCCTGTCGCTGTCCGCGGCCCTGGGCGGTTTGAGCGCCCAGGTCGGCGGAATGTGTGACCGGATGGACCGGGACAACCGGTTCCGCGACCGGGTAGCGCAAGCATCCCGGGTCGTCCCCTTCGTGATGAACGTTCCCATCGTGTCCAGTGCGGGCAGCCTCAGCCCCGCGCCTAACTGCGGCCCGGACGTGGGCTACTACTGGTCGATCCGGCGGCTAGCCGCGACCGGGTTCACGGTCGGCAACGTCGTCGTCTACATCGACAACATCGCAGGCCAGCCCATCTGGGTCGCGGCTGGGGCGACGATCGGCGTGACCGTGGCCGATTGGGGGAAGGGCCACCAGTTCGTGCATCCCAACTCCAGCCTCGCGGTGAACTGCACGGGGATCACCAGCGCGAACAATCAGGTGATCATCTACGGGGATGCTGACCAGTTTGAGTCGTGGCTGCTGCCCTGGTATCAGGGCACCGTTGATTAGCCATGGCCCGCCAGTCTCGGGCCGGTGCGCTGGTCACGGACTACTACCGGCCGCCGGGCACGGCAGGCCGGGCGCTGGCCCCCGCACCATCCCCGCCCGCTGAGCCGGGATTCGAGCTCGAGCTGTCGCTGTCGCTGCGCGCCGTCGCCGGACAGCTCGAGCGGGACCGGGAATGGCGTGAGACACTAGCCGCCGCCATCACCCCGATCCCGGTCCCCGCGATCGGCGCGTTCCTCCCAGCCGCGGCACCCTACCTTCAAGGGACATGGGGACCGAACGACGGATGGGCCTGGGCGGTGCAGCGCCTCACCGTCGCATCACTCTCCGCGGGTGATTCCATGCTGGTCTACCGGGGCGCATCCGTGTCCGACGCCAACGGCACCCAGAACCTCTTGCAGGGATTCCAGGGATCAGCGGGCGCGGTGCAGGCGTGGACCCCGGGCCGCACCGGATGCATGATCGCGGCCAACCAGAACCTCATCATCGCGGGGACGCTGACCGGGGGCCCGTACATGCTCAACGCCGACGTGATCCAGATCGAGACGTGGGCAGTGCCGTACTTCCTGCTCTGACGCTATGCTCAACACAACCCTTCCGGCCTGTTGGCGCCTAGCCGGAAGGGTCTTGTCGTGGCCATCAGCGACATTTACACCGCACGTGTTGCGCCGACCCTGGCCGCCACGTCGGCCACCGCGCTTACCTCGATCGTGGCCGGTACCACGGTCCGGCTGTGGGTGGTCGGGGTCCGGGTCGAGATCGGCACCACCGCTGCCGCCGCGGGCAACCAGATCTTGTTCCAGCTGGCCCGGCCCGGTAACACCATGACGGGCACCACCACCGCCACGCCCACGCCGCATGACTTCTCGGCGCCCGCGTCGATCGGCACCCAGTACACCGCCTGGTCTACCGCGCCCACGGTGGGGGTGGTGCTGGCCGAGTGGACGCTGCCGCAGACCACCGGGTCTATGTGGGAGGAGTTCCCGCCGACCGGGTACGAATGGCAAGTGCCCGCGATCGCGAACGCGGCGGCCAACTCGGGGGTTCATCTATTCGCTACTGCCAGCGTGGCCACGTCTACACCGCTGGTGTGCGACCTCATCTTCAGCCAGTAACCTAGGCGGCCGGTCATGGCCGTAACCTTCGACGCTGTCGGCCCGTCAGCTAGCGGCATCGGCGGGGCGGGCGTCACCAGCCTGACGTGGACGCATACCCCGGTCGCGTCGGGGACTCTCGTCATTGTCCAGGCTGACTGTGATGTCGGCTCGGCCGGGTTCTCGATGTCCGCCACGTACGGCGGGACGTCGATGACGTCGCTCGGCACGCAGGCCACCACGGGCGGCGCCTCCAACGGCTTTATCCAGATGTGGTGGATTCTCACATCTGGGTCGGCGGCGGCTACCGTCGTGGTGACTGCGGCGGGTGGCACCCCGAGCAACATGGAAGCCGGGTCGATCGGCTGCGCTGGGGCGGCGTCGGTGGGGACCGCGGTCGGCGCGAATACCGTGACCGGCACGAATTGTCCTGTCACGGTGACCGGGGTGGCGTCGACTTCGCTGGTGGTGGGGTGCTGCGGGGCCGGGGACACGATCACGGCTATCGCGACGGGCACGTCACGGTTCCTGATCAACCAGGCAGGCAGCGGCGGTAATAACACCGGCAACCTGGGTGGCGGTACTAATTCCGGGTCCGGGTCGGTGACCCTGGCGTGGACGAACACGCTGTCGGGTGTGACCGCGGCGATGATGGCGGTCGAGGTTAAGGCGGCGGCTAGCGGTATCAGCGGCAGCCGTCAGCCGCGGGCTACGGTCCCGGTCCCGCGCCGCCGCCTGTCCCGCGCGGTGGTGGCGGGCAGCAAGCCGTTCACGGGGTTCGTGAAGGTGGCCGCGCCGAAGCAGCTTCCCCCGGTCCCGCGCCGCCACCCGGCCCGCGCGCTGGTGGCGGGTTCGAGACCGTTCACCGGGTTCGTGGCCGTACCGGCACCCCGGCAGCCGCCCTACCTGCCGCCGCGGCGCCACCCCGCCCGCGCGCTGACCGCAGGCAGCAAGCCGTTCACCGGGTTCGTGGCCGTGGCCGCACCGGTCCAGCAGTTCCGCACCGCACCCCGCCGCATCCTCGCCCGCGCCCTATGGCATGGCAGCGCCCCGTTCACCGGGTTCGTGACGGTGCCCGCCCCGTATCAGCGGCCTTACCTCCCGGCCCGCCTGCGCCCGGCCCGCGCCTACGTCCGGTTCACCCCGGTAGCCACGGTCAACGCCACGACCCCGGCCGCGGGCGTACCCGGTACTGTCCCTGTCCTGCAGTCGGCGCCGGTCAGCCTGGTCACGCGGCGTACCGGCCGAGTGGTGAGGTCCTGATGGCCGGGCCGGTCCAGTCGGTCTCGTTCACCGGTTCAAGCTCGCCGGTTACGGTCACGATCAGCGCCACCGGCACCGGTAACTGCCTGGTCGTGTTCTTCGGCGCTGCCGACACTGTGACCGCGCCCACCGTTTCCGGGATCACCCTGGGCGGGGCGGCCGGGAACTTCGCCCAGGCCGCGGGCGCCGGTGGCGGTACCCATATTGACGCGGAGATCTGGACCGACCGGAACGCGGCCAGCGGGCAGACCTCGGTCGTCATCTCGTGGTCGGGTGGTTTCTCGACCACTGTTGCCGGGCGGGTGGAGGAGTGGGCCGGGATCGTCACCGGAGTCAGCCCGGTCGACAAGACCAGCACCGGCACCGGAACCACCACCACCAGCTGGTCGTCTGGTGCGACCGGCACGCTCACGCAGGCCGCCGAAATCGTCGTCGGCCTGGTCGCCAACATCAGCGGTGCGTCAACGTCGATCACGGGCCCGTCGTCCCCGTGGACGAATCAGGCCGAAGTGGACTCGGGCACGGCTGTCGGTGAGATGAACGGGTGGCAGCAGGTGGCGGCCACCACGTCACAGACCTACAGCGGGACGTTCGCGAACCTCACCAGCTATTCAGCGGTTGTCGTGTCGCTGCTCGAGGGGGCGCCTCCGTCCGGTACGGTGCAGCCTCCTGTCGCGGTGCCTGCCCGGCGGCGGGTGCCAGCACGGGCGATCGCGAGGGGCCTGGCCGGGTTCCCGGCTGCTCTGCCTCCGGTGTCGGGGTGGCTGGTGGCCCGTACCCGTCATTCGGATGCGGTCTGGGGTGGGGTTACCGGCGCGTTCCTGGCCCCGGCCGGGCAGCCGCCGCGTCAGCCTCCGTATCTTCCGCCGCGCCGCATCCTGGCGCGGGCGAGCGTACGGGGCAGCGCGCCGTTCCTCGGGTTCGTGGCGGTGCCCGCGCCGCGGCAGCAGCCGGGCCCGGCCCCGCGCCGTCATCTGGCCCGCGCGTATGTGCAGTTCAAGGCTGTCCGCACCAGCAACGGGACCGCCGTGGTCTTGCCGTTGGCGCAGACGGCCAGCTATGACGGCAAGACCTGGCTGAAAAAGCGGTGGATACTGGGGGGATGGTGAGAGTTCCGCCCGGCCTGCATTCCCCGGCCGGGGCCTATGCCCCGGGGATGCTGCGGTGGGGTCCGGTGGCCCGGCCGATCCGCCGCCTGCCATTGCAGGTGTACCGGAGGCGGGTCTCGTCGGTTCCGCTGACCGGGGGGCAGGCCCAGGGGACCATTCTCGCGGCCGGGACGCTCACCTTGTCAGTGGGCCCGGCCGGGGCCGGGAACGTGTGGTATCCGGCATCTGTCACGATCTCGACCACGACCGGGATCAACGATTCCTCTACCTGCCAGATTTTCCTCGGCCCGGCCGGGATACCTATCGCTTTGCAAGCCACCTTGTTTCCGGGCGGGGCCGGGACCGCGTCGCTGGCGATCCCGTCAATGACACCCGGCCAGTACGTGATAGCCGTCTGGTCCGGCGCCAAGAACGGTGACACGGCCAGTATCAATATCGTCGGCACGATGGACTCGGTGATGCCCCTATGATCCGCCGTCATCTGCTCCGCGCGCTGTTCGGGACGACACTGGGCACCTACCCGGGGCTGGGCGGCCAGCAGCCGCCCCCGCAGAACGCGAGCCCGGCCGGGCAGCTGATACCGGGCATCCAGCCAGGCACCAGCAGCAGCGTAGTTCAGGCCCGGCTGGTGATCGTATCCGGCCCCACCGGGGTGATAGAAGGCATTTTCGTGTACGCACCCGGCACTACCCCGGGCCCGGGAAACACGCCGATCGCAGCAATGACCAACGGCACCACTGACCCGTTCAGTAACACGGTCAAGCCGCAGATCTCTAGCCAATCAGGCGGCCAGTACGCTTTCCTGACCGGTGCCGTCCTGCAATTCCTGGCCACGCTGACGCAGTTCCAGGCGGCGCAGGTCGGGACCGGCGCCATTCAGGGCCAGCTGTTCCTGACCAGCGGCTTGCAGACAAACGTCGATGTCGGCTCGTCGGTAGCCGTGCAGAGTTCCGCGGCGGCCGGGGGATCATCAACGATCGCGCTGTCTGCCGCGGTGACCCAGGTGGTTAACAGTCTGACTGTGGGCGGGAACGCGACCATAACCGGGACTTTGAGCGTGAACGGCAGCACCAGCACGGGCGGCCCGGACAATACCGGGTTCTTCAACACGCAGGGTTTGGCCAGCGGCAGTTACGGCAGCACTCATCAGCACACGCTGCCGAGTTTCCCGACCTCGACTCACGCGCATCCGCTGTAGCCGGGTCAGGGCGGGGGCCAGGCCAGCACCGCGGCGCCCCTTGCAGGATTCCTGTAGGATTGCTATAGTGCTGCTACAGGAATCCTACAGAGGGAGCGCATTGTGAACGAGACCCAGGCCCGCACCATCCGCGAAGCGCACGACGGCTACGTCAAGTCGATCTACCGCAAGCCGAAGGCCGCGCTCGCCCAGATGTACCGCTCCGAACTGGCCGACCGCGGCCAGTACATCCTTTTCGGCGGGCCGTCCAGCAAAGACGAGCTGGTCTCCGCGCTGGTCGAGCTCCGCTACCCGCTGGCCAAGATGAACGAGTCCATTCACGTCCTCTACCACCAGGACGGGATCACCAACGATGTGTGCGAGTGGTGTGCGTGATGGCAGACCTGGCCACCGACCAGCAGCGGTGGGACATCATTGACATGTTCGGCCATTTCGGGATCAGGGATCTCGGCCAGGTCCGCGCCGATGCCGCCCGCATCCTCAAACTCGACTACCTGCCCGACCTCCGCGAACTGACCCGCGCCGACGCCGCCGAGCTGATAGCCGAGTTGCGCCGCGCGCTGGCCCAGGAACGAGTGGGAGGCGACCTGTGATGCATGAGTGGCAGCGTATCCGCGACATACCCCGCTCCTGCCTGTGCATATGGCTGTGGAAAACCGACCGGGCGGCGTACGTCCGTATCCGGCCGGACCTCAACTGCCCCTGGCATCTAGTGAGGCTGTGATGGCTGCTGACACGTCCGAGGAAACACCCGTGAGCATGAAAACAGTGGCGGTACCCGAAGCTACCCGCCACCGGCTATGGCTCATACGGACCCGCCTACTCAAAGAGGAAGGCCCTTACGCCTACTGGCAGATCATCAACCGCGCGCTCGATGACGCAGGATTCGAGAAATGAGCGGCTACCGTGACGGGTACAAACTCGAAAACGCCGCCCAGCACGCGCTAGAAGCAGACGGGTACTGGGTGATCCGCGCGGCCGGGTCCAAAGGGACAGCCGACCTCGTAGCGATGAAACCCGGGCCGGTGCTCGGGATGGCTGTCGAGACACTGTTCGTCCAGTGCAAACTGTCCGGGACCATGACGCCGGGAGACCGCAACTCGCTGACCGCGCTGGCCGTCCAGTTCCGCGGGACCGCAGTGTGCGCCCGGTGGGCCAAAGAAGGCCGGGCGGCGCGGACGGTGGAGTTCCGTGAGCTGACCGGACCCGGACCTAAAGACTGGCGTCCCTGGTCGGCCGATCATGCGATGGAGGTAACCCCATGATGTACGTGATCCTCGGTGTGTGGTGCGGTCTGCTGCTGGTGTTCGCGGGCGGGTACTTCACCGGCCGCGGTGTCCGCCTCGACCGGCAGATGGCCCGCGCGGATTTGCAGGCGGCGCTCGACCGGTCGGCGCGCTCCTACCAGTCTCCGGCGCCGTCGTACGGCCGGTTCCCGGTGGATACGGGCCCGCTGCTGATCGCGGGCCGGGTGCGGGCGTCGGGTGACGCGGTGCTGCGGGACACGCGGCGGGCGATCGCTGAGACGGAGTGGCTGATCGGTGAGGGTGAGCGTCGGCTGCCGGAACGGTGGCGGTGGTGATGGGGTTCCCCGCCCGGGAGCCCGCGGGCCGCGGCAGCGGGGGACTAGGGGCGCGCGATGATGACTGACATCTGGTGCTTCACCTGCTCGCACGAACTACGGCGCGAGCTTACGGGCCGCTATGTCCATATCGATGGAGACATAGATGAAGATGGCTGCATCTGCCTGGAAGATGAGGAGAAGTGCGAGCCGTGATGGAGTTCCCCGCCCAAGAGCCCGCGGGCCGCGGCAGCGGGGGAGGTGGCTGATGGCGCGCCCTAAGCTGCTGGACCTGTTCTGCGGGGCGGGCGGCGCGGCGATGGGCTACCACCGGGCCGGATTCGACGTGACCGGCGTGGACATCCGGCCGCAGCCCCGGTATCCGTTCCGCTTCGTCCAGGCCGACGCGATGACGTACCCGCTCGACGGCTACGACGCCTACCATGCCAGCCCGATCTGTCTCGGCTATGCCAACGTCACGGCTTGGCGCGGCGATCCGGCCGCCCACCCGCGGCAACTCGCCCCGGTCATTGACCGCCTGGCCGCCACCGGCCGCCCGGCCGTGATCGAGAACGTACCGGAAGCGCTCGATGCATGGGATGAGATTCTGTGCGGGTCCAATTTCGGGTTGACCGTCAAGCGGCACCGCGGATTCCTGCGGATCGGCTGGTCAGCGTTCGATCTGCTGCACCCATGCCAGCACCGTGGGCTGCTGCCGTTCATGCATAAGGGGGAGCGGGCCTATGCCGATGCGATGGGCTGCACGTGGATGAGCAAGACAGAGGCTAGGCAGGCGATTCCGCCTGCGTATACGGAGTACATCGGCGGGCAGCTCATGTCAGAGTTCCCCGCCCAAGAGCCCGCGGGCCGCGGCAGCGAGGAACTAGAGTGACCGCGCGCCGCGTCGGACTAGCCCTGCTGGCCATCTACATTGGGTCGGTAGTGGCCGCCAACTTGCTGACTACCCAATATGGTCGAGTCACCATAGCGCCTGGCCTGGCCGCTACTGCGGGTACGTTTGCGATCGGTGGCGTGATCATGACCCGTGACCTGCTACAGGATGCGCTAGGCCGCATCGCGGTCCTGCTGGCCATCTTCATAGGAGGCGGGCTGTCTTACCTGCTGGCCTCACACAAGATCGCGGTTGCATCCCTGATCACATTCCTGGTGGCTGAGTCGCTAGAGTTCACCGTCTATACGCCGCTACGGCGCCATGTCGGTTGGGGGACTGGCCAGTGGTCCGGCGTGGTAAGCGCGGCCAACCTGACCGGCATCCTGGCCGATACCCTCCTGTTTCTGTGGCTGGCCGGATTCGCGCTTACCTGGCCGGTCATCGCGGGTCAGCTCGTCGGCAAGGCGTACGTGACTGTAGGCGTGGTCGGGCTGGGGGTGATGCTCCGCCGTGCTGTACCTCACCCCGCCATCGACCGGGCCAGTGCGTGACGCGATCCGCGCCGGGCTGCTCGGCGCGATGAGCACACCAGGCCAGGGCAACCGGATCGAACCGGGCTGGCCGTGGGCCCGCGATAACGGATGCTTCGGTAAGGGCTGGCCAGGTGAGGGACCGTTCATCGATTGGCTAGCCTCCCGCGATCCGGCCGGGTGCCTGTTCGTGGTCGCGCCCGATGTGGTGTGCGATGCGGAGGCCACGCTGCGCCGGTCAGCGCCACTACTGCCGGTGATCCGCGAGTTGGGTTACCCGGCCGCGTTCGTGCTACAGAACGGGGTACGGCCGGGCCTGGTGCCGTGGGAAGAGTGTGATGCCGTGTTCATCGGCGGGGATGACGATTTCAAGGCCAGCCCCGAGTCCCGGGCGATGGTGGACGCGGCGCGCGAGCGGGGGAAGCATGTTCACTGGGGCCGGGCGAACGGGCTGTGGCGCCTGATCAGGGCAAACAGCATGGGATGCGATACGGCGGATGGCCGGACGCTGGCACTGTACCCGGCCACCCTAGGGCCGATGCTGCGCTGGCTGGAAGATAACCGGGTAAGACAAGGTGTGCTGTGGTGAGAGTTCCCCGCCCAAGAGCCCGCGGGCCGCGGCAGCGGGGGACTAGAATGCCGCTAACTGTGCTGCGTGTCCGATTCTACGGGCCTCCGCCCGTCTGCGCACGCGGAAAGTGGCCGACTAGCCCTCGGTGCCGTCCCCGGTCAGAGCGGGATCAAGTGCAATGTGGGCGGTGAGCGGCCGGTACGGGCCACCACAGACGCCCGAGCCCCGATCGGAGGAGGTCTCGCCCGAGATCGGGGCCGGGTCTGCGGAACTAGACGACCCAGCGAATCCCGGACGGCCCCGGGTGAGCAGCCAGGCTTGGGCGTTTGCCAGGGATCGTTGTGCGAGGTGCGGGTCTCACCGAGCACGTGGCAGAGCGGCGAGCGAGCGAAGCGAGATCGTCACCACGGGCTTGACCTACCAGGCACAGACCGTAATTTACAGTTAACAGTCGTAATTTGGGAGTCACCGAAGTGGACCTAAACGGGAAAGTAGCCTCGGCCAGCGGTCAGCTCGGCCGGAAAGTGACGGTCACCGTATCGGCCAATGAGTGGCTAGGTCTGCTGAGGTGGGCGGGATCTGGCCCGAAGCCTGGCACTGCTGAGCGCGCACTGACCGCCATAGGTAAGGCGCTCCGGGCTGATAGAGGCGCCCAGGTTGACGTACGTCCCGGGTCCAGGCCCAGACCGTAATTTACAGTTAACAGTCGTAATTTGGAGTAGTCATGGAACGGATCTACGACCCCCGTACCGGTATCCGGGTCTGGCCGCATCACCGATCGGCCAATGGACAGTGCGCGGCGACTGAGAGAGGCTACTTTTGCACAGTGAAGCGCGGGCACGATGGCTGGCACGCTGCTTACGGGATGGACCGGACTCGGACGCTGCACATCTGGTTTGATGACGTACGTCCCGGGTCC
>Ga0306922_10001197_pt1 | contig 23040 bp, 20 predicted proteins | sample sta12Cox44000082_FD_203758 | JGI IMG/M metagenome (GOLD analysis project Ga0306922, IMG submission 203758) | Lab enrichment of tropical soil microbial communities from Luquillo Experimental Forest, Puerto Rico - statoxic.12C.oxic.44.000.082 (v2)... | ecosystem: Environmental > Terrestrial >... | reverse complement strand
AGGACGCGCGCGTTATCCGGCAAATAGATGCTGCGCACGCGGTATAGCCGTGGCACAGCACGATGCCGGCGCGCCGCTCGCCGGGCTTGATGTCCGCCGGCAGGAACAGATCACCTACGAGCTTGACGCCCTCGCTGTAGAAGGTCACGGGCTTTAGCATCGTGCTCTCTCCGCGGGCGCGCGGGATTTCGTTTGGCTCACACGCTGTATTCGTCGGCAGCGGGAAAGTACCGCCGATGGACGAGGCCAACAATATTGACGATAAACGATGAAGGTGAAGACCGCGGAGGACAAGGATGCAGTTCGGTTTCAATCTTCCGCTGAGCGGCCCGTTGGCGTCGCCGGCGATGCTGGCGCGCCTCGTCGCCGAAGGCGAAGCGATCGGCTACGATTATGCGGCGATCAGCGATCACATCGTCGAGCCGACCGACATCCACGCGCGCTATCCCTATACGGAGAGCGGCGAGTTCCCCGCGAGCTCGCGCGGCGAGCGCCACGAGCAGCTGACCGTGATCGCCTATCTGGCCGCCAAGACCTCGAGGCTGAAGTTCCTGACCTCGGTGATGGTGGCGCCGCATCGCCCGGCCGTGCTCACGGCAAAGATGCTCGCCACCATCGACGTAATGTCCGGCGGGCGGCTCATCGTCGGAGTGGGCGCCGGCTGGCTCGAAGAGGAATTCGCGGCGATCGGTGCGCCGCCGTTTGCCGAGCGCGGGGCGGCGACCGATGAATATCTAATGGCGTTTCGCGCGCTGTGGACGAAGGACAAGCCGCGGTTCGACGGCCGCTTCGTCAAGTTTGCCGACATTCTGTTCGCCCCCAAGCCGGTGCAGAAGCCGTGCCCGGCGCTGTGGATCGGCGGAGAAAGCGGGCCGGCCATGCGCCGCGCCGCAAGACTGGGCGACGGATGGTACCCGATCGGCGTCAATCCTCGGCATCGGCTCGACACCATGGCGCGTTACCGGACGGCGGTCGCGCGCCTGCGCAAGCTGGTCAGAGACGCCGGCCGCGATCCGGCAAGCGTCGCGCTCGCCTTTCGAGTCCATCGCCACGGAGCCTCGGCGCCTGCGAAGGCCGACAACGGCGAGCGGTTCCTGTTCTCCGGCAGCAACGCCGAGATCATCGATGACCTGCGCGCCATGCGCGAGCTCGGAGTGAAGGCGATCGACTTCAATTTCGCCGCGCTCACTGTCGACGCCATGCGACAGTTCCACGAGGACGTTATCGCACAATCGTAAGCGAGGAGAAGCGGAGCAGCACGGGAAGCACCACGGACGCCACGCGCTTTGTTGTTGGCCGTCGCGCGAACCCGAGGTCATGCTGCTCGCCGACAGGGCTGCATAGTTTCGGGGCATCCGTCAGAGCGCATGCGTGCAATCGTGTCGGTCGGCCCGCCCGGCGCGAGGGGTACAACTACAACCATGGTGATGGGGCGCGAGGGGTAGTTTTGTGCCGGCGCCTCATCGAAGGCGGCGAATGCTACAGCGATCGCGACTGCGGCAAGCAGCTTTGGTACTCGCAGACCCGGTGCTGACACAGTTGGGAATGCGGCCAATGTAGACGCCAGCTTGATGCCACTCGATACGCTCCGGTGCATGTCCGTCTTCTCTCAGTTCCCCATAACGAGCCCGCCGTCGACGATGACAGCCTGACCCGTCATGTAATCAGAGTCACGGCTCGCGAGAAAACCAACCACGCCAGCCACGTCCTCAGGGGTTTCGGGCCGGCCAATCGGGATAAGTGAGGTTCGCCGCTTCCAGGCTTCACCGGCCTCCCAGCCTTCAATCTTAGTCCACTCGGCGTCGATCTTCCTCCACATCGGGGTGTCGACAGCACCGAGGCAGATACAATTCGAAGTGATTCTGTAAGCTGCCAATACCTGTGCCGCAGTGCGCGTGATGCTGACCACTCCAGCTTTACTCGCTGCGTAGTGGGCCATGTTTGCTAAACCGCCGCGATATGCAGCGATCGACGCGGTTTGGATCAACTTTCCACGCAATTCAGAACCCGAAATCGGGGACTAACGAAAAAGACGGCGCGCAGGTTGACGGCCAGCATGCGGTCCCACTCGTCCTCGGTGAGCTCGAACAGTGGCCGGACTTCGGCAATCCCCGCGTTATTGAACAGCACATCAATGCGCCCCCAACGCTGGAAGGCGAGATCAAGCATCCGTTGGATGTCTGCTGCACGAGTAACATCCACTTGGACAGAGGATTGACCAAGCTCGTCAGCAAGGGTCTTTTCACACCATTCACGTCCGCCAACAACAATCGCGCGCCATCGCGCGCCATACGTCGAGCGCAAGCAGCGCCGATGCCACTGGCAGCGCCGGTAACGAGGGCATGAATACCGTCCAGCCGATCAGTCATCTGAAGAGAGCCTTCCGCGAGGACAAGTTGTTAAAGCAACCATTGCACTGCCAGCTTCTCTCGCCAGGGGAATTGGGGCACCGCCGGACTATCCCATTACCGGAATCTGGCGGGTTGAGCAGCGGCCAGCGTGTTATGAAGCTGGTACGTACGGGACCTGGGGAAGACAATCTCGCTGGCTTTGAGAATGATTGCAGGCCTTGTCTCTCTGGCGCACACAAGTTAGTGTGCAAGCGACCTGTGACGCGCCGTAAGCGCGTCTCGTCCCTGGAACAGAGTGTTCCGCCATATCCTTCGCACCCGCTGACGGAGCGTGAAACAGAAGGGGGTAGTAGACGCCGTTCTGGCGATGTTCGTAAGCAAATCCGCCCGACACGTCGAGCCGCTTCTTGGCGCTGCAACCGATCTAGACTCATCATCAGTTCCTGGGTCACAGGTCACCCGAACTTCGAGTAAGGGAGCGACCAAATGACGACACTCACCATCAATGGGAAAGCGCACGACGTCGATGCCGATCCCGGCACCCCGCTGCTTTGGGTGCTGCGGGAATGGGTCGGCATGACAGGCACCAAGTATGGCTGCGGCATCGCTCAGTGCGGCGCCTGCACCGTGCACCTCGACGGTGTGGCGACTCGATCCTGCGTCACGCCGATGAGCTTGGCGGCGGGCAAGCAGATCACCACCATCGAGGGGCTTGCGCGCGACGGCAACCTGCATCCGGTACAAAAGGCGTGGTTGGAGCACGATGTGCCGCAATGCGGATATTGCCAGAGCGGCATGATCATGGCGGTAGCGGCGCTGCTGCGGGAGAAGCCCAAGCCGACCGACGCCGACATCAACAACACCATCACGAATATCTGCCGCTGCGGCACCTTCCAGCAGGTGCGCGCCGCGATCCACGCTGCGGCGACCGCGTGAGGAGGCGACCATGAATTACGTTCCACAGATCAACCGCCGCGCTTTCATCGTCAATGCCGCTGCGTTCGGCGGCGGCCTTGCGCTCGGGGTGGACATCACGTTCGGTCCCGACGTCGTCCGCGCCGCGGACGGCGCCCCCGAGGTCACCGCCTGGATCGTAGTCAAGCCCGACGACAGCGTCGTCATCCGCATCGCCCGCTCCGAGATGGGGCAGGGTTCGATGACCGGCCTCGCGCAGCTGGTCGCCGAGGAGCTCGAGTGCGACTGGTCGAAGGTCTCGACCGAATTTCCAACGCCCGGCGAGAACCTCGCGCGCAACCGCGTCTGGGGCAGTCAATTCACAGCTGGAAGCCGCGCCATCCGCGAATCAAACGAGTATGTCCGCAAGGCCGGCGCGACCGCGCGCACAATGTTGATCGCGGCCGCCGCCAACGAATGGAAGGTGCCGGCTGCGGAATGCAGCGCGTCGAACAGTGCGATCACGCACAAGCCGTCGGGCCGCACGACGACCTTCGGCAAGGTCGCCGAAGCCGCGGCCAAGATCGAGCCGCCGAAGGACGTCTTGCTGAAGGATCCGAAGGACTGGAAGATCGCCGGCAAACCGCTCAAGCGCCTCGATACCGCGCCCAAGCTCACCGGCGCGCACGTCTACAGCCTCGATCTGAAACTGCCAGGCATGCTGTGCGCCGCGATCAAGGCTACCCCAGTATTCGGTGGCAAGCTCGTAAGCTTCGATGCTGCCAAGGTGCAAGGCATGCCCGGCGTCAAGCAGGTCGTGAAAGTGGGCGACAGCGCGGTCGCGGTGGTGGCTGAGCGTTGGTGGCAGGCGAAGACCGCGCTCGACGCGCTGCCGATAACGTGGGACGGGGGTGACAACGCCAAAGTCTCGAGCGCCACCATTGCCGAGTTCCTCAAAGGCGGGCTCGATGCCGCGCAGACTTTCGTCGGCAATGAGCACGGTGATGTGAAACAAGCCATGGCCAACGCGGCGAAGAAGGTGGAGGCGGTGTACGCCTATCCGTACCAGAACCACGCCACCATGGAGCCGATGAACGCTACCGCGCTCTATACCGCGGATCGCTGCGAGGCCTGGGTGCCCACGCAAGTCGCCGAAGCGGCGTTGGCCTCGGTGTCCGAAGCTTCCGGGCTGCCGATTGCCAAATGCGACGTGCACAAGATGCCGCTGGGCGGCGGCTTTGGCCGGCGCACCGCCCACGACTACGTGCAGCAGGCGGTGGCGATCGCGAAGCAGATGCCTGGCACGCCGGTGAAGCTGATCTGGTCGCGCGAGGAGGACATGACGCACGGCCGCTACCATCCTGTCACTCAGGCAAAGATGGTCGGCGCGTTTGATGCGAACAACAATCTAACGGCGCTGCACATGCGCATCTCTGGCCAGTCGATCCTCGCCTTCGTCAATCCGCAAAACCTGCAGAACGGCAAGGATCCGTTCGTGTTCCAGGGTCTCAACCCCGGCGGCACGGAAGGCGTGTTCGGTTACACGATCCCGAACCTCTTGATCGATCACGCCATGCGCAATCCGCACATTCCGCCGCACTTCTGGCGCGGCGTGAACAACAACCACAACGCCATCTATCTCGAGTGCTTCATGGATGAACTCGCTCATTCCGTGGGGCAGGATCCGCTCGAGTTCCGCCGAAAGCTGATGGCCAACCATCCCAAGCACCTCGCCGTGCTCAATGCCGTGGCCGAGCGTGCGGGCTGGGGCAAGCCGGCGCCGCAGGGCGTCTACCGCGGCCTCGCCCAGCACATGGGCTACGGCAGCTATGTCGCCGCCTGCGCCGAGGTCTCGGTCGACAAAGGCGCGGTCAAGATCCATCGCATCGTCGCGGCCACGGATCCGGGCCACGCGGTGAACCCGGCACAGATCGAGCGGCAGATCGCAGGCTCCTTCGTCTACGGGCTCTCCGCACTGTTCTATCAGGAGTGCACGGTGAAGGACGGCGCCATCGAACAAACCAACTTCGATAGCTACGACTCGATGCGTATCAGTGACATGCCGAAGGTCGATTGTATCATCATGCCATCGGGCGACTTCTGGGGCGGCGTCGGCGAGCCGACGATCTTCGTGGCTGCCCCAGCCGTGCTAAACGCTATCTTTGCGGCGACCGGTCAGCGCATCCGCTCGTTCCCGCTGAAGAACCACAACATGCGGTTTGCGTAAGCGAAATGGAGCGGCGGTCGCCATCGCGCCGCCGCTCCGGATTTGTAGAGTCGCGCTGCTTCGTCAAATGGCGGCCTACTGGCGCCCCCTGTCCTTCGCAGCCCACAACACCAGCCAGATGGGGGTCAAGAGGTGCGCTGACGCGTCCGTTTTCGCCAGGAGGGACGCTCCGCGTCATCCGGTGGTGGATGCCCATGCAGCGGCGAAGTCGGCTGCCGCTCGCGAAGTTGCAGAGCCTAGTCTGACCGCAGACTCATTGTCTGTAGAGGCCTGAGCAGGGAGCCCTCGGCACGTGGAAGGATTGGACATGCGTGCGGACTTTTCCAGTCAGAACTATTTTCGCAATCCCGCTGCCGAGATCGAGAAGCTGAGATTAGCAGGCCCGGTGGTTGAAGTGCAGTTCCCGATTGTTGGGAAAGTTTGGACCACGACGACCCAGGATCTGGCCGATCGGGTATTGAAGGACAGCGATAATTTCACCCTGCGACGGGACGATGGCAGCATAGCCGGATTCCAGTGGTGGATGCCGGGCATCCTGCGCACGCTCGCCAACAATATGTTGTCGATGGACGAGCCGGATCACAGACGGTTGCGAGACATTGTCGACGAAGCCTTTCGCCGTCGCGCCATCCTCGAAATGGAGCCCCGCATCCTGGCGATCGCCGATGAATTGGCCGAAGAACTGTTCAGAGAGGGCAGTCCAGCCGACCTCATCGACCGCTATGCGCGAAAGTTGCCGCTTTCAGTGATTTGCGAGCTGCTCGGCCTGCCAGTTGCCGACAGGCCAAAGTTTAGCGCGTGGGCAAGCGGTTTCACGCGCTTTACGGGCACCATCGGCTTCCTGAGTATGATCCCGAATATCTTTGCGATGAAACGCTACATGGAGAAGCAGTTAGAAGCCGTACGCGAGAGTGGCGGCGAGGGTCTCATCGCCGAACTTGTGCGCGTTGAAAGGGAAGGCGGACACATCAGCCGCAACGAGATGGTTGCGATGCTCTTCCTCCTGCTGCTCGCGGGGCACGAAACCACCACGCATCTGATCAGCGGTTCGGTCTATGAGCTTTTGAAAAATCCTGGCCTGCGCGATTGGCTGGAAGAAGACTGGAACCGGGCCAATCTAGCCATAGAGGAATTTTTGCGGTTCATCTCGCCCGTGCAATTCACTAAACCACGTGTCGTACGAAAGGACATCAACTTTGGCGGTGTCCGGCTGAAAAAAGGTGAGAAGATCATGCCCATGCTGGCGGCCGCAAACTTCGACCCGCAAGCAAATGCAAATCCGGAGAAACTCGATCTCGAGAGAAAGCCGAACCGGCATATCGCCTTCGGTACCGGAATTCATTTTTGCCTTGGTCATCAGCTCGCGCGCATCGAGGGAGCCAGCGCGTTGAAGGCCCTATTCCGGCGCTGGCCAAAACTGGAGCTCGCGGTGGACGAATGCCAAATCAAGTGGCGCAAGCGGCCAGGCCTGAAGGCGATTGAGCACTTGCCGGTCGCCACCCCTTGGCCGGTCCCCGCCAATCTGGGTAAATCTGCGCCGCAGTACAGTTCCTAAGTCGCATTATGTCCAGTCAGTTCTCGGCGAACAATTTTGGCTCCCCGGACCATGGAACAGATCTTTTTAAAGGCAACATCGTGCGGCAGGTATTTCAACCCGCAGTCCGGTGCCACGACGATCCGCTCCGCAGGCACATGAGGTAGCGCGCGGCGGATCCGTGTCGCTACGGTTTCGGGCGCTTCGATCGCCATGTCGGACAAGTCGAGCGTGCCAAGAATAATGGTTTTGCCCGGCAGGGTCTTAAGTACCGAGCAATCGAGGCCGGATTGCGCGGTTTCGATCGAGACCTGATGCACGGGAGAGTCTGCGAGCTCCGGCAAAAACGAATAGGCCGAGGGCCGCACGTGGATGATGGCGGCATAACCAAAGCAGATGTGCACCGCCGTCGTGCCATTCACGCCGGTAAGCGCGGCGTTAAGCGCCTTGAGGCCGTATTTGACTGCCTTCTCCGGTCGCGCCTGCATGTAAGGTTCGTCGATCTGCACGATGTCAGCGCCGGCAGCGAACAAATCCTTGATCTCGGCATTCACCGTCGCCGCATAATCGAGCGCCATCTCCTCCTCGTCCTTGTAGAAGTCGTTCTGCGCCTGCTGCGACATGGTGAAGGGGCCGGGCAGCGTCATCTTGATCTTGCGCTTGGTATTGGCGCGCAAAAATTCCACGTCGCGCACTTCGACCGGATACCTTCGCCGTATCTTGCCGACGACCCGTGGCACTGGATTGGGATGGCCGGAGCGATCGAGCGCAGTGCCCGGATTTTCGATATCGACGCCTTCGAGCGCGGTGGCGAAACGGTTGGAGTAGCTCTCGCGTCGCACCTCGCCGTCGGTGATGATATCGAGGCCAGCGCGCTCCTGATCGTGAATGGCGACGAGCGTGGCGTCGTCCTGCGCCTGTTCGAGGAATTCCGGGGTGACGCGCCAGAGTTCCTTCATGCGCACCCGCGGGGGAAAGCGGCCGGCGAGTTTCTTGCGGTCGATTAGCCACTCGGGCTGCGCATAGGAGCCAACGAGCGAGGTTGGTAGTAATAGGTCAGCCATCTGCGACCTCCGATCAGAACGAGCCGACCCTAAGGGCAGGCGGCCCCTACGGTATCAACGCTGCGCACCCCAGTCAGACTGCAAGTTAGGCACTCGACTTGGTGTTTTTTTGGCCTACGGGTCAAGCTGCGAGATCGGACGATCGGCGAAACAGTGCATTTCGCGTACGCGAATATTTTGCGATGGCGTTCCGAAATCCCAACGTAGACATTGCGCTGGTTGTTGACGAACAGCGATTCCATCCGCTTGGTCACAACGACTTGCTCGACAACGTGCGACGCAGGGGCCGAGAAATGTGCGGCGGTGCTATGCGAGGGGGTCAAAGGCCACATCACGTGCAAAAGGATCGTATCGGAGTCTGGGAAGTCTCCGGTTCACCCAATCGACCGCGCCAGTGACCTTTCTAGGGACTGAGGTTTACCCTGTAGTTTATCCCGACCCTTGTTGTTAGCCCTTGGTCGCACCGGCAGTGAGCCCGGCGATGTAATAGTCCATCAGGAAGGCATAGATGATCAGCGGCGGTGCCGCGCCAAGGAGCGCCCCGGTCATGATCTGACCCCAGTTGAAGACGTCGCCCTTGATCAGGCTCGTAATGATGCCGACCGGGAGCACCAGCTGATCGGCAGAAGTCGTGAACGCGAGCGGATAGAGGAATTGCGCCCACGATACGGTGAAGGCGAAGATGGTGGCGGCGATCAGGCCCGGCAACGCCACCGGTATGAATACGCGGGTGAGAATCTGCCGGTAGTTCGCGCCGTCCATCAGGGCTGCTTCATCGATCTCCTTCGGAATAGAGGCGAAATACCCGATCATGATCCAGGTGCAGAACGGCACCGTCAGCGTGGGATAGAGCAGCAGCAGCACCCACCAGCGATTGATCAGCTGGATGCCGGTATATTCGTTGATCACCGCGAACATCTTGAACAGCGGGATGAACAGCAACGTCTCCGGTATCAGATAGGTGAGAAAGACCCCGGTCGCGAGCACAACCGAGCCCCAGAACCGCATGCGCGAGAGCGCAAAGGCAGCGGGTACGCTGATCAGCATGGTGATCGCGACGACGATGAGCGAGACCAGCGTAGAGTTGCGGAAATAAGTCAGGTATTGCCACGAGCCAAGCAGCTCGAGGTAATTGCCGATGGTCGGATGCTGCACCCACCATGGGTTGGTGGCAGCCGAGATCTCTGCGCTGGTCTTGAGCGACGTGATTAGCATATAGAGGGGAGGCATCAGAAAGAAGATCGCGAACATGCTGAGACAAAGATATGACCAGCGCAGCGCCCAGCGCCGGTCGCGGCTCATGCTGCGGTACTTGCGTCCGCGCACGTGCGCCGATTCGGTCGAGACGGCCGCGGCAGTCATGACATCTCGCTCGCGCGACGATGCACGTCGCGCAGGATGAAAATGGCGGCAACGGTGAGGATCGGAACCATGAACAGCGAGACGCTGGCGCCGAGCGGAAGATCGCCGCCCTCGATTCCGACGCGGAACGCCCAAGTGGCAAACACGTGGGTTTTGTCGATCGGTCCGCCGGCGGTGAGGATGCGCACGATATCAAAATTGGCGAACGTCACAATCAGCGAGAACAGCGCGGTGATTGCCATGATGTTACGCATCATCGGCAGCGTCACGTACCGGAGGCGCTGCCACCAGTTGGCGCCGTCGATGGCGGCGGCCTCGTAGAGCTGCTCGGGGACCGATTTCAGCGCCGCCAGATACATGATCATGAAGAACGGCGCGCCGATCCAGACGTTGACCAGGATCACGGAGAACCGCGCCCAGGCGGCCTCGCCGGTCCAGGCCACGGGACCGACGCCGACGAGGTGGAGGAGCCAATTGATCGCGCTGTAAGAGGGGTCGAACAGCCACAGCCAGGCGAGGCAGCTCATTGCCGGCGGGATCACCCACGGAACCAGGAGCGTGCCGCGCCACTTGCGTTGTCCGCGCGCGGGGATGTTGTGCACGAGATGGGCCACCACGAAGCCGATCAGCGCCTTGAAGATGACGGCGGTGATGGCGAAGATGCAGGACTGCTGCACCACCATCCAGAACGTCTCACGCTTGAAAAGGAACAGAAAGTTGCCGAAGCCGACGAAACGTTCCATCGACTTGTTGAGCGTGGCGAGACGGATGGAATAGAGGGCGGGATAGAGGACGAGCAGCGCGATCAGCAGGACCAACGGCAGCGTCATCAAGAAGGCGATGGTCGACCGGCGCTGCATGATCCTGCGCAGCACCGCGCGTCCGCGCAAACCGCCGGCGAGCGGCGATGCTTTGATTGCTGCGTCGACCACGCTCTACCTCATGACTGAATGAGCGAGCCAATCGTCTATGAAGGTTCCGGCATGCCGGCTCTTTAAGCTGCAACCGCGGCGCTCACCAGGGTGCTCTGACTGTGCGCGCTTACGGCCTGCTCACGTGCGCATGAATCCTTCGATCTCGCTTTCTGCCCAGGCGAGCGTCTTTTCCATCGGCTCACCCTGCATGTGGCGCACGGTTAGCTTGGTCATGATGCCCTGGGTGTAGATCTGCACCGCGATCTTCGGCGGCGCGGGCGAGGCGGCCATCGAGAGGATCTGGTGATTGTACGGGTTCGGATAGTGGTAGAGCGTCCCCTTCGGCGGCTCTTCCTCGGCCCAGGTCGGAAAGTCGGTGAATTTCGCAAACGACGGCAGATCATAGCCGCCGCTCGCTGCCACCATCTTCTCGGCCGAGGAGCGCTGCGAGAGATGCACCAGGAGACTCTTGGCGGCCGATTTGTTCCTGCTGAAGCTCCAGATGCCCCAGAAGTAGGGAACGAACGGCGCGTAGCGCCCCTTTGGTCCCGCCGGCATGCCATGCGTCCACAATTGCTCGGCAACCTGCGGCGCATCGCGCTTGGCGACCGCCCAGGCGCTCGGCGGATTCATGATCAGCGCGCCGCGCCCGGAAACCAGCCACTTGTTGTTCGAGGAATCGTCCCAGGCCGGAGCGTCCGGCGGGAAGAAGCGAGCGAGCCTCGCGTAATAATCGAGCGCCTGACGAACCGGATCGGATTTGACCGTGATGTCACCCTTGGCGTCAACCAGTGCGGCGCCGAACGAATGGAAAATCGCCCCTGCGGTGTCGACGGAATCGGCCGTGGTTCCGAGCCCGATGCCAAATGCGAAGCCGGCCTTGTGGCAAGCTTCGGCCGCCTTGAGCAGCGCATCGAGCGTCCAGGCCTCGGCCTTGGGCGGCGCTCCGGCGGGATACATGGCCTGCACGTCGATCCCGGCATGCTGCTTCATCAGGTCGATGCGCGAGCACGGCCCCTTGATCTGGCTGCCGACCGTCGCGGGCACGGCCAGCCACTTGCCGCTAGGTTTGGCGAGATACTCGACGGTCGGATTGACGGCGCCGTTCTCCTCGATCAGTTGCGCCATGATCTCGTCGACCGGCTCGAGATTGCGGGCATGGTCGGCCGGCTGCCAGCTCGGCATCGCCAGGATGTCGTGTCCCGATCCTGCCTGTGCCTCGGCGGTAATCGTGATCATGAGCTTGTTGCCCTGCGAGGGGATGTAGTCGACCGCAACCTCGACCTTCTCCTTCTCGGCCCATTCGTTGATCAGCGCCGTGGTCGCGCTGTTGGCTCCAGGCACCCAGTGATCCCACAGGCCAAGGGTCAGCTTGCCCGCGGCATGAGCGCCGCGCACATACGGCATTGCAAAGCCGAGAGCTGATGCGGCCGTGGTCGCCAGGAAATGGCGGCGGGACAGTTTACGCTGGAGCATGGGAAATCCTCCGGTTGGTTTCCTCGCGGACGTCGCCGATTATTTTGCTGCCGTCACTCGACAGCCGGTGCGGCCTAGCGCCCGTGACTGCAGCAAGCCTACCGCGTTTTGCGAGGAAGGGGAATCAGCGAAATCTCAGGCGGCTGCTTCTGCGCAGCCCTGCGGTCACGCGCAGCAGGCAGATTTGGAAGGCGTGCTGCTCCGGCGTGCCGGCGGCGTCGGTCACCGGCGGTGCCTCTGGCGCGCGAGGCTCAAGGCATCGCTGATCGCGATCGTCCGCCCGAGGCGCCGCGCCGCTGCAGCCTAGCTTGTGCGATACCGTCCCACGGCCGGTGATCGGGCCGGCGCGAGTTAGCTACGGCAATACGCCAACCATTGAGCACGGAGGCGCACCAACGGTGCCGGCGAGTGACGGCCCTTACTTGTGGTGGCGGCGCTTGTGCTGTCGACAAAAGGGCGGCTGATCTGCTGCACCTTGGGCTCGGCGGGGCGTGCGCCGCCGGTGGCGCTCCATGGGGACACCGACCAGCGTTGACGAGCAGGCGGCAGCGATTTCATCGAAACGATCCCTCGGCGCACTATAGCGAGCGCGTTCCGGCGATGTTGATGCACGATGATGTCGCAGACTGGGTCGGGCTCCTCACCCCTTAAAAACGGAGAGAGGAAGCTGACCGAGCTCGTTGCGCTGCTGACATCCACCCATAGTCAATGAGTACGCAATGATGGAACACAGAAAGCTCGGAGCACTGGAGGTTTCGGCCATCGGTCTTGGCTGCATGAGCATGACGCCGATCTACGGCGTGCCCGATCCCGACGAGGCGATCGCGACCCTGCACCGCGCGCCCGAGATCGGCATCGACCTCATCGATACCTCGGATGCCTACGGCAATATTGGGTCGAACGAGGAGCTCCTCGGCCGCGCGCTAAAAGGCCGGCGGGAAAAATATGTCCTCGCTACGAAGTTCGGCAATATTCGCCTCCCAGATGGGAGGCCCGGCGCCAAGGGCGATCCGGATTACGCGATCGAGGCCTGCGACAGGAGCCTGCGGCGGCTCGGCACCGACCATATCGATCTCTATTTCATCCACCGGATCGACGAGACCGTGCCGATCGAGGATACGGTGGGCGCAATGGTACGGCTCAAAGAGCAGGGAAAGATCCGCCACCTCGGGATCTCCGAAGCGGGGGCGCCAACCATCCGCCGCGCGCACAAGGTCCATCCCATCGCAGCGCTGCAGACCGAGTACTCGTTATGGACGCGCGACGTCGAGGCAGAGATTCTTCCGCTGTGCAACGAGCTCGGCATCGGCTTTCTCGCCTATGCGCCACTCGGTCGCGGTTTCCTCACCGGCGCGGTGGCAGTCGGCGATGCCCTGCCGCAGAACGATCGCCGTCGTGACATGCCGCGCTTCCAGGGAGCCAATGCGGAGCAGAACCTCAAGCTCCTGGCTGCCCTCAAGGGGCTCTCCGGCAATGAGAAGTGCTCGCCGGCACAGCTCGCCATCGCGTGGCTTCTGTCGCGTAAGTCTTCGGTGGTGCCCTTGGCCGGGACCAGCAGACGCAAATGGCTGGAGGAGAATGCCCGGGCGGTCGAGCTCACGCCCTCGCAGGCGACGCTTGATGCGCTCAACGCGACGTTCAGGCCCGGCATCACGCACGGCGACCGCTATCCCGCCGCGATGATGGCGCGTTTGGGGCTATAGGGCCCGGCGGGAGTCGGCTTTTTGCGTCGTTTCCGCTCCGGGATCATCGGTTTTCCAGCCACCGCCTCGAGGTGGATGCTGGTTTTGCCACGTAGATCATCACTGGTCGGTCGCGCGGGCCATCGTTCAAACGGACTATAGCCGGTAAAATTCATGGTTGAACTATTCCGGCGAACCTGGAAGCGTCTCCGGAAGGTGCGCTTGGAGTTAACTTCGCTGCGCAGTTTTACTTAAATCACCATGAAAGAGGTACCTTTAGATCGCATCCGGGAAGCATCACCGTGAAAACGCAAACTCTATTTCTCGCCTTTCTGCTGGGCGCGTCGGCGCCGACTGTCCACGCACAGGACTACCCGACACGGGTCATCACTCTTGTCGCACCGTTCCCACCTGGTGGACCGTCCGATACTACGGCCCGGCTCATCGTCGGTCCGATGTCAAAAACGTTAGGTCAGCAGATCGTTGTCGAAAACGTGACAGGTGCCGGAGGTATCATCGGCTCAACTCACGTTGCGAGGGCCGCGGCGGACGGATACACACTGATCGTCTCTGGCTCGGGCACTCATGCTGCAGCCGAATTCCTCAAGAAGGATCTGCCCTACCACTCCACCGATTTCGAGCAAATCGGTTTGATCAACACGTCTCCGGTAGTTCTGGTGGCTAGAAGTAGTGTGCCAGCCGATTCGCTCAAAGATTTTCTCGCGTATCTTAAGGCGAATGAAAAGAGCGTCACGGAGGCGGATGCCGGCGTCGGTTCGCTCTCGAATTTGGCCTGCTCAGTCTTCCATTCGCTGACGAATCTCCACCCAACCGTGGCGTCTTATCGGGGTACGCCGGAGGCAACAATGGATCTTGTTAGAGGGACTGTAGACTTCGGCTGCAACCAGCTTGTCAACATCGTTCCGCATGTCAAAAGTGGCAAGCTGAAAGCCTACGCTGTGACAAGTGACAAGCGCTCGCCCATGCTGCCGGATGTTCCCACCACCGCCGAAGCGGGTGTACCGGATTTCAATCTGACGGTCTGGTTCGGCCTATCGGCGCCGAAGGGCACGCCCCATCCAATCATCGAGAAGCTAAACCGCGCGCTAGGCGTCGCACTGGATGATCCCATCGTCATCGAAAATTTCGCCAATCTCGGCTACGAAGTCGTGTCACCGGACCGACGGAGCTCGGCATACTTCGACAAGTTCTACAGAGATGAAGTGGCACTCTGGTCCAAGGTGCTCGGTGCGCTGAATGCAAAGCCCAACCAATGACCGCAGTCGCGCGTGTGTTGCAGCCGCGACTTAAGACTCGATGAATGCACTCCTTCCGCGGAACAGATAAGAGTACATGCACGATACGAAGCAAGCTTGGAGGCCTGAACGACCGGTGCAGATTGTTGCCGGAACGCCCCCTGGCGGCGGCCTCGATCGTGTAGCGCGGGCGCTTGCGAAGGCCATTGCCGAAGGGCGTCTCATCAACGTTCCGGTTGAAATCGTCAACATTCCTGGAGGCGGTGCACGGCGCGCTTGGACGCACTACATCGATAACCACCAAGGGGATAGTCACGTCATCGGCATCAGCTCACCCAATCTGACCACTGATTACCTGGTCGGCGCCGCGCGTTTTGAGCATTCAAAGTACACCCCGATCGCGACACTGGTAACTGAGTACATCGCGTTCGGCGTCAAATCGGATTCGTCGCTGAAGACGGGAGCTGGTCTACTCAGCCGTCTAGGCAAACAGGCTTCATCAGTGACTGTCGCATTGTCGACCGCTTTAGGAAATCCCAACCATCTCGCCTTAGCGAAACTGACGCGGCAGTCTGGGGGCGATGTCAATGCTCCCACCATTCGGGTGTTCGACACGGCGCTCGATGCTGTCGCCGATGTCATGGCGGGCAAAGCCGAGGTCTGCGCGGTTACAGCCGCAAGCGCGCTTTCGGAATTGATTGCCGGACGCTTACGGCTGCTTGGTATTTCTGGGCCGGAGCGGCTATCAGGCGCCTTCGCAGCTACCCCGACGTGGAAAGAGCAGTCGGCCGATTGCGTCATTAGTGCATGGCGCGGCGTTACCGGTCCGGCCGGGATCACCCCTCCGCAGGTCGCCTACTGGGAGGGTGTCCTGAGGGCCGTGACGCAGCAACCGGTATGGCGCGAAGAGCTTTTGCACTTGAGCTGGTCACCCATGTATCAAGATGGAGCCGCTCTGCGCACTTATCTCGATGACGAACGAGCGATCTTCGTAGCAATGCTGGCCGAGCTCGGCCTTCTGAAGGTGTAGATCAGCGCGCCACGAGCGGGCGCGCGACAGCCAAGCCGCGGAGCGCGACAATGAATTGTTGCCGTCCGATGTGAGTTGCCAGGTGACCCTCCCGTAGGGGGATCATGCCCCTGCAAATTCGCGCTACTGGGCGCTCGGAGAGGGCAGCTGAAATTCCAAAGCGCTCGCTTCTTGGCCTTCAGATGAATAAGCTAGGTTATCTTGTTTCATCTCTAGTTCTGCTGCGACCGCGGCTAGAGACACCGATCCCAAGATGGCGGGCTCAGCTGGTGCTTTCGTCGCGGCCGCATGCGGGCGATCAACAACAAGGGTGTCAAAATTAGTGTCCATGGATGCAACGATTATGGGCTGATTGGGTACTTTATCCGAAGGTTCATACCACGGATGTCTGTCCATCACACCATGCTGGACTGCCTGCGCAAGTAACTTTCCGATTTCCTCGCCTTCGAGAGCAACGAGCTTATTATCCGAGTCATAAGCATAGAGTTGGGGACAAAAATACAATGTGTGAATACGTGGATCATATCCCTCCAAAACTAGGAAATGTTGCGCGCGTAGTAAAATATTGTATTTGGTAAGGATCCTTCGTTCCAGCGTAGCCGTAGCGACTCGAAGTTTGTCAGCCGAAGGACCGACTATCGTGCCGGATTCTAACAAAACAATCCAATCGTTCTTACCAATGTTGTCTGGATGGACGGGGACATAGTGAGTCGGTGCCTTCCTTCGAAAGATGCCCATTTTGCTTGTCTCAGGTTTCCGCGAACCAATTGCTACTTTCCGTTGAGGGACGTCTCCGGGCGATTCAGCGCGCCGGTCCCGATGGTAATGGCGGTGGCATCACCGGGGCTGGTTTGGGAGTTGGGGCTGCGGCTGGCCGCAGCGGAGTCGCTGAGAGCTTGTGAAGAATTTCCAGCTCGTCAGCCTGTAGCTTCGCGATGTCACCTCCCATCTGGCGCTGATCGGCCGCGAGTTGGGCTGCGAGCTGGTCGATACTTTGGTGTATCGATGCGAGACCGAGCGCAAGCGGTTGCAAATCGGGTGAATCTGCGGCGGTCGGTGTCACCACCTCGGGAGCGGTCTGCGCAACAGGTGCGGTTTGCGGCGCCAACCAGCCAAGCTGTGGCGACGAGTTCGCAATCATCGCTCGAGCGGTGTCGCTGTACAACTGCCAAGCCAAAGTGGCAGCGACACCACTGCAAAATACGACCAGGAAGCGGGCAATCCCGCGCGAGGCTCGCCTGCCGAGCGACGGCCGCTTAATGATCGCATCGAGAGAGGGCCTCGTCGTCGCGTCGAGCGTCGGCCTGGCGACCCCCTGGTGCGTAGGGAGCTCAGATTGTGTCGGGCTAAACGTGGAATCCATCGGAGCACCTCCGTGTATTCTTCGCCGGGCCGCGTCGTCCCATCCAAACTCCGCATCAAGCGCGTCTAACGTCGGCAGGTGTGGGGACAATTCGAGTTGTCCTATCTGCACTGTTGCACCCCCTAATGGAATCCGAAGCCTACTGGGCCAATCGTGGATGGCTAGATGGACTCCATCGCGGCAGTACTGAAGAGCACGGCGACTTCTCTCGCACCGTGATATTTCGGTCACAATAATCGGTAACTCGGTCCGGTATCGCGCGGTGCATCTGTACAACTGAACCACTGCGGTAGATCGGCTGCCAAACAATCTGAGGACAGGATGAGTGCGCGGCATCAGCGCACTGCTACCGCCGATGTGCCAACCACGAGCGTCTTACATCGCACGCACTCGCCGCGATGAGATGGTGTGATGGATGGTCCGACTGAGCGTGGATCTCGTTCACGAACCAGACGCTCGGCTACAATGAGGGTCGTCATTTCAAAATGGAGGACCGTAACGCCGGAGGGCGCATTGATCGTCTCCCCGCGCTGGCGAGCGAACTCGCGCTCTTTTCCGGTCGACATTTTTGTGGTACGCGCAAATCAGGCTCGCGTGCAACCTAACCCTTTGATCTGACTCGCTTCAGTCTCGCAAAAAGCGTAAAAATGATCTCCAACTGCCCAAGTTTGGTTTAATTCGGTCGTGGCGTGCGCTGGCTGCGTCAACTCACGCCCAGCTTGCGGACCTCCTCGCGAACCAGCTGCTTGATCCCTTGCTCAAGCTGGAGAAATGCAGGGCTGAGGCGATCGCGCGGATAAGGCAGATCGATATTTAAGATCTGTTTTATCGACCCCGGTCGCGTCGCCATGACCACGATGCGATCCGCGAGATAAAGTGATTCCGAAATGCTGTGGGTCACGAAGACAATCGTATTGCGTTCCAATTGGCGGATTCGAAGCATCTCTTCCTGAAGGCTTTCCCGCGTCTGTGCGTCCAAAGCACCGAACGGCTCGTCCATGAGGAGCACAGACGGTCGATTTGCCAAAGCCCGGGCAATGGCCACGCGTTGCTTCATGCCACCCGAGAGTTGGCGTGGCAGCTTTTCGGTATGGGCCTGCAGGCCGACCATCCCCAAGTAATGTAAAGCGATCTCGCGGCATTCTTTCTTGGCCAGCCTGCGGATCTGGGGACCGAACATCACGTTTTGCAGCGCGGTGCGCCAGGGGAAGAGAGCATAGTCCTGGAACACGATGCCACGCTGCGCAGACGGCGAGGTTACTTCGACATCGTCCACGATCACGCGACCGCGGCTGGGCCGAATAAAGCCCGCGACCATATTAAGCAACGTGGACTTGCCGCAACCGGACGGGCCGAGCAGGCACGTCAAGCTGCTGTCGACAACCTCGAAAGTAATGTTTTCGAGCGCAAGGTTTGATCCATCAAAGCTTTTGTAGACGGCTTCGATGCGGACCTTGCCTTCAGCCATCTACGGGCCTCGCGCTTCCTCACGCCACTGCAGGAGGCGCGCTTCGAGGCGACGAAGCAGACTGTTGAAGACAAAACCGAGCAATCCGATTGTGGCGGCGCCGACCAACATGTTCGACATGAGGAAGAACGAGCGCGAATCATTGATCAGGAATCCCAACCCCGAATCGGCGGCAATGAATTCCGCAGCCACGATAACAAACAGGCATTGCGCAAAGCCGATGCGCAGGCCCGTAATGATGGACGGCAAGGCGGCCGGCAGCACGACCGACCGAAATATCTGAGCTTCTGACGCGCCGAGCGTCTGGGCCGCGCGAATGAGCAGGATGTCGACGAACTTTATTCCCTCGTTGGTAGTCATGAAGATCGGAAAAAATGCCGAGTAGGTGATAAAAGCAATTTTAGATGACTCGCCAATGCCGAACCACAGGACGAACACAGGCAGAAAGGCGAGTGGAGGGATCGGGCGCATCAGCTCGAGGGCAGGCTCAAGCAGTTTCTCGATAGTGCGCGAACGTCCGATCAGGGTCCCCAATCCAACGCCCAGGACGGCTGCGACAAGAAATCCAAACATTACTCGACTGAGACTCGCAGCAATATCGCGCGGCAACTCCCCTGAAAACGTCAGCTTAATCGCGGCTTCCAGAACCTCATGCGGGGTCGGGAGCAGGATTGGATTGAAGATGTGCCACGCATGTGCGTTGATTAAGCTCACCGCATACCAAAGGCCGAAAAACCCGGCGATTGAGATGCCGCGCAATGCTAGGTCGAGCCAGAAGCTACCTTGCTTTTCGGTGGCAAGCTCGATGGTGCTGTCGAGCCCGACGGTACTGCCGAGGCCGACAGTGCCATCGGGCGTCTCTGCGAGCTTTTTCGGCGTTGAGGGCATTGTTGCAGTCATCGCTTTGGTCTTGGCGTAGCTCATGCAAGTGCGGCCTCAAGGCTGCGGCATGGCGACGGACGCCGGAATCCCGCGTAGTTCGCACATCCAAGGTTCAGTCTACGATCCATCGCCTCGCGGGAACAAGCGCTCGCGCAATCGCTGTCCTGGACGAGCGATGACGAGCGGAGTCAGCTAGCGATGATCCGGGCCCAGCGTGACAATGCCTACGACATTGGGGCAAGTCGGTATTGCTTCTCGCAAAATTGTCTGGGTCCCCGGTCTCCTATTTCGCTCGCCTTTTTGGGCTCGCTTTCGGTCGCTTGGGAAACGAGGGCGGGCTCCTCGGTAATCACCTGTAACTACCACTACTCCCGTGTTCACTGTGCGCGCCAGGTGACGAGCGACGGGTTCATCGAGGCCAGCAAGGTCGGATCGATAATGTCGGTCGGCTTCACGGCAATTGGAATGCGTTTGATGCTAAGGGCCCATTCGCTGAGATCGGAAATGCTGGAACCAATCTCCTGGGTGAGCGTCGAGCTGTACTGATTGACATTCATGATGGCGGCTATTGCAGCGGGATCGATCTTAATCCCCCGCCCGATGATCTCGACTGATTTCAGTCGATCTGAGTTGACGAAACTCGTGGCGCGGTCGAAAGCCCTCATGACTGCTTTCACCGTATTGGGCTTGTCCTTGATCCAGTTGTCTTGCACCATCAGGATTGCATTGAGAAACAAAAAACGATCATTCGGAGCGAGGTCTTCCTCGTGGCCTCTCACCCAACTCTGCCGGCCGGTCGCATACATCGTGCCGCCGAGCGCGACGAGCCGATACAGAAACGGCTGAAAGCTCAGCAAACCCGCGACATCCGCCTTTTCGGCAGCGACGACCCCTTCGGAAGGCTGCATGTTCACCAATGTCACTTTGCTCATGTCGAAGCCGTAGCGCTTCGCGAGCTTTGCGAGGATGAGAATTTGTGGATTACCATTGGTGTAAGCGAGCTTCTTGCCTTCGAGTTCTTTCGGGCTGACAAGCTTGACGTTAGGGCCGAGCACGAATCCCTGCGTTCCCGCCATGTCGGCCAAGCCCTGAACGGCGTGTATCGGAATGTGCTGGGCAGCAAGCAATGTGGCACCAAAGGTTGAGGCGCACCCCATTGGGACAGCGCCTGCGCCTAACAACTGCACGACGTCATCGCCGGATTGGACCCACTTCGGGGAAACCTGCAGACCTTCGTCCTTGAAATACCCAAGGGCATCAGCGATCGCGAGCTGAACACCGACCTGCGTATCTCGGGTTGCAACGATTGCGACATCAATCTGCTCAAGCTTAGCCTGTGCATTGGCTTCGCTCACTCCGAGCAGGGCTAGCGCTCCGAGTATCCAAACGCGGAGAATGTTGCGACCGGAGGTTCGTGACGCGTTACGAGCAAAAGATAGGCGGCTAGCCATGTTCATTTCCCCTTGCATTCGTGCTGAGGCAACCCGCACGCTCCCAAGGAATTGTGGTGCCAACCAACAATGCCACTGACACATCCAAGGTCGATGCGCCAGCGCGATGGGCTCTCGGCAGTGCGTCAGGTGCTTCTTTGCCTGCTTAACCACCGTAACATACGACTTGCTTATGAGCAAAGGTCGACTACCTTTCGGCCCGCTTTCGGAGCAAGGTAGCCGATGCCTGCCATTGATATCCATTTTCACGTCGTACCACCGCTCTTCATTGACACGACCCTCCAACACCCTTTTGAGGGCGTTCTCGACATCGACAGCTCGAAGGCAACCCCCGAGCTGCTATTCCGGCCTCCCCACGCGGTGACCATCGAGCAAGGGCCGGCCCTTCGGCCCGAATTATTTGATACTCGTTTAATCCTTGCCGAAATGAATCGGCGGAAAATCGATGCGGCGGCCATCAGCCCGCCGCCGCAGCTGTTTGCATACTGGGCATCTCCCGATGTCGGGGAACGCATCGCGCGCACGGTGAATGATGGGCTTGCCGAGATACGGCAAGCGTATCCCGATCGATTCTTTCCGCTCGCATCGCTACCCCTGCAAGCACCGGCACGAGCTGCGCTCGAGCTGGAACGTGCATCCACCGAATTGGGGCTGCGCGGAGCGGCATTATGCACGCACGTTAATGGCATCGATCTTGACCGTGCCGATCTCGATCTCGTCTTTTCGGCAGCGGAGCGGCTCGCGCTCCCGTTATTCTTGCATCCGCAAAATGCCGGGGATCCGACGCGCCTGCAGGACTACCATCTTTGGAATCTCATTGGCTTCATGATGGAGACAACAACGGCTGGCGCACGCTTGCTGATGTCTGGTGTCTTCGAGCGCTACCCGCGTCTAAAGATCGTGCTCGCGCATGGTGGCGGATTCCTGCCATATCAGCTCGGCCGGCTCGATCATGGTCATAAAGTCCGTCCGGAATTGAACGCTCGTTTGCCAAGAGCTCCAACTGCGTACCTTGCCAACATCCTCTGCGATAGCCTCACGCATGACCGCCGGGCTTTGCGGTTTTTGATCGATCGACTCGGCGCTGACCACGTTGTGCTCGGGAGCGATCACCCCTTTGACATGGGCTGTGAGAGGCCGGTCGATGCCGTGTACGAGCTCAATTTATCCTTGGAAGAACAGCACGACGTCATTGGCGACACGCTTGTGAGACTTCTTAAAGTTCGCTGACGCTCCCCGATCTCACTCCGAACATCTCGGTTGGTACTGGCCGCGCTTTTTCAGGACCTGCTTGCCGTTCTCAAAGATCACTTCCCCCCGCAGCATCGTTAGCGTGGGCCAGCAGCTTACCTCGCAACCTTCCCATGGATTGAAAGGAGCCACTGTGTTGAGCTCCTCTTTTCTGATGACATGGGGCGTTCCGATATCCACGAACACGAGGTCCGCATCGGAGTCCACCGCGATTGTGCCCTTCTTCGGATAAATACGCGCCTTCTTGGCGGTGTTCAAGGAACAGATCTCCGCGATCTGAACGGGCGAAAAGCCCCTGTTCAAGCCTTCATGAAGAGTGACGGGGAAATTACAGATGTGGCTTGGGAATCCCAAGCCTTCGCGGTCCTTAGTGGGTGGCGGCATGTACAGCGGGTTTGGCCTTCCATCCGGAAAGGTCAGACGCGGCGAGATCACGCCATCCGTCCCGACGCAAGTGATCTCCCCCCTGCGGATGCCCTCCCAGAGCATGTCGACGTCATCCCGGTCGCTGATCTGGGGAATGATGCAGGTGGCCATGTGTCCCAGCTTCTCTCCAACCTCCGGCCACCAGAGCGACAACCACACCCCGCAACTCTCACCCTCGACATTCAGGCCATATTCCTCCCGATATTGCCGCATCAGCTTGACCGATGCCCCCGTCGCCACATGCGAGATCAGCAACTCCGGAACTGCCAGCTCGTTCGCAACACACAACGTCGTGTGCAGATCGAGAGTTTCGATGATATCGGCGCCGCGTGCCTCTTTGACGTATCTCGGCCCCACAAGACTCTTGTCGCTTTTGGTCTTTTCCGTAGCCTCGCGGGTAATTTGCTCA
>Ga0306922_10001193_pt1 | contig 23067 bp, 21 predicted proteins | sample sta12Cox44000082_FD_203758 | JGI IMG/M metagenome (GOLD analysis project Ga0306922, IMG submission 203758) | Lab enrichment of tropical soil microbial communities from Luquillo Experimental Forest, Puerto Rico - statoxic.12C.oxic.44.000.082 (v2)... | ecosystem: Environmental > Terrestrial >... | reverse complement strand
CGGCAATCAGGACGGTCGCCGCGCAGCCGGCAATGAACGAGCCGATCGCTGCGATTGCGAGCGCAGGCCCGGCGCGGCCTTGCTTGGCCATCTGGAAGCCATCGAGCGTGGTGACGACGGAGGTTGCCTCACCGGGAATATTGACCAGGATCGAGGTGGTCGATCCGCCGTATTGCGCGCCGTAATAAATGCCGGCGAGCATGATCAACGCGCCGACCGGCGGCAGGCCGAAGGTGATTGGCAAGAGCATGGCGACCGTTGCGATGGTGCCGATGCCGGGGAGAACGCCCACCAGCGTGCCGACCAGCGCACCAACCAGGCAGAGAAAGAGATTCATCGGGCTGACGGCGACGCCAAAGCCCAAAGCGAGATTATGAAAAAGATCGGCCATCGCGCCCTCACTGCACAAGGAAGCGCGGGAACAGCGGCATCGGCAGTCCCAGCACATAGGGGAACAGGACCGCACAAGCGGCTGTCAGGCAGACGCCGACGATGATGGCTTCGATCCAGCGCGTTTCATGCGAGCCGAGGGCGGCAATCAGAAAGCTCGCGAGCCCCGACACCACAAGCCCGAGCGGACGGATCGCGAAAGCGAAAAACAGGATGCCGAGTGAGACGAACAGCGGCCCACGCCAGGACATCCGCGCAAGGCGCGGACCTTCGCTCACAATGCCCACGATCGCCACGGCAGCGCCCAATCCGAACAGCAGGGTGGCGAATATGCGCGGCGCCGTTCCCGCACCAAACGAAAATCCGTGCATGCCCTGCAGGTCGCTGGACGCCCAAAGAGCGAAGGCGGCGACGCCCATCAACACAATGCCGCCGATGAAATCCTGCGGCCCCCGGACCCATTTCGGCAAGATCGACCTGCCCGGCCCCTGGCTCGGCGTATCACTCATGGATTTCTCCCCCCGGGTTTCCGGAGCTTTTTGCCCCATTCTGTGCGGATTGGCACTGACCTAGCGGCTTTCCTCAAATAACACCAGTAAAACCCAAAATCCCCCCGGCCAGGAACATCCAGAACGGGTTCAGTCGGGTGGCGAAGGCCGCAGCCGCCACGGCCCCCGTGAAGAGGGCCGCCAACAGGCGATCTGCGGTTTGCGCCAAAACCAGGATACTTGCACTCATCAGTCCGATAGAAAGCGGAACCAGCGCCCGCTGAATGATGGCGGGCCAGCGCGACCGGCTTTTCCGCGCCAGCAGCCGGCTGACGTAATAGGCGAATACGGCCGTCGGCACGCACATCGCAAAAGTTGCTGCGAGCGCGCCCGCAACTCCCGCAACCACATATCCGATCAGCGTCACGATCAGCACATTCGGACCCGGCGACAACTGCGAGATGGCATAGAGGTCCGCGAATTGCTTGTCCGTCATCCAGTGGTGCACCTCGACGGCAATACGATGCATCTCCGGGATGGCGGCATTGGCGCCACCTACCGCGAACAGCGACATGACCCCGAAGGTCAGAACCAGCGTCCAGACCGGATTGGCGTTGGTGTTCACGCTGAAACCTTTCGCTGCAGGAGAAATGTGACGGCGATGCTGACGGGAATCGCCGCAAGGAGTACCGGCACCAGCGGCAGCCGTGCGACGCCGATTGCGAGGAAGACGAGAAGAAGCATCACAACGCCCGCCACTTCGCGACGCTTGAGCAACGGCATCATCATCCGAAGGACCGTGGCGCCCAGCATACCCACCGCCGCGCAGGACACGCCGGCCAGAATGCGTCGCAACGCATCGATCTCGCCATAGCGCGCGTAGAGCGCGGCGAGCAAGGTCATGATCAGCATCGGCGGCACCAGCAGGCCGGTAAACGCCGCAAGCCCACCCGCTATTCCCTTGAGCCGCGCGCCGAACACCATCGAGAGGTTGACGATGTTTGGACCCGGCAGGAAGTGACACAACGCGTACGTCTCGTTGAACTCGTCGGCACTCAACCAGCGATGCTGTTCGACGATCGCCCGCCGCGCCCAATAGAGTACGCCGCCAAAGCCGGCGAGCGACATTTTCGCGAACGCGAAGAACAGCGCAATCACGCCGGGTGGAGGTTGAGTCGCTGCTGCGGGAACTCCCTCCGCCGGGATGGCGGGGGACGGCTGGTCCGGAGGCATGTTGCTGATTTAGAACGGAGGCCCCGCCGCGGCCAACCCAATTTGGCGTATTTTTGAACGGGTTGCGGCCCAGGTCGGCTGATCTGGCCCTGTCTTTCTCAACCTTTGACGCTTATATTGGGGGTGCCGGCTCGCCGGCTATGGAAATAAATCGCCGTCGCAATAAACCATTCGGACCCGGGGGCGGTACCCGGCGCCTCCACCCAAGCCCGCCACTTCAGTTGCGGGCTTCGGCGGGGGCGAAACAGGATCGACGAGGGTGTAAAGGGCGCGCTTTTTCCCGGTATTGTTCCGCCGTTATCGGGCTACTGCAATAGTTGCCAACGACAACTATGCTCCGGTTGCTCAGGCTGCGTAACGCAGCTTGAAAGACCAATCTAAAGTCCTAGCGGGTTAGCTCCGCCAGGCGGGGTTCGGAGGCACCTGGCAACAGAAGCCTCCACTTTTTTCTGCCTGCGTTGCGGGCCACATGCCGCAAACTTCGACGCCTGGAGCCTGCTGATTTCGGCGGGTGAGCAGAGTAGCATAGGCAAAAGCGAGTCGAGTCGGAGAAGACCGGCGGGCCGTCGGCTCACGCCGGCAAATGATAAATGCGATAGGACCGAGAATGACGACCGATCATATCCGATACGATGTGCTGGCGCGCGACGCGCTGCGCGGCGTGCTGCGGCGGGTGTTGAGCGATGCCGCCGCCCACGGGTTGCCGGGCGACCATCATTTCTTCATCACCTTTCTCTCCACGGCCGAGGGCGTGAAACTGTCCTCGCGACTCCTCGCGCAGTATCCGGACGAGATGACGATCATCTTGCAGCACCAGTTCTGGGATCTGGTGGTGACCGAGGATCGCTTCGAGGTCGGCTTGTCGTTCGGCGGCATCCCCGAGCGCTTGGTCGTGCCGTTCGCCGCCATCAAGAGCTTCTTCGATCCCTCCGTGCAATTTGGATTGCAATTCGATCCGGCCGAGGCAGCTCCGGAAGCGCCTGCGAAAAATCTCCCCGCGGCGCCTGCCTCTTCGTCAGTCGCCGTTCCACCCCCCGCGGCGGCGGCTTCGCCAAAAGCTGACGAACCCACGAAGCCCGGCGAAGGCGCCGAGGTCGTGCGGTTCGATCGGTTCCGAAAGAAATAATTCGCAAGCGCGCTTTTGCGCCGGCCACGCCAGGCGACCAAGGGAATACTGACCCCGCGATCTGGCCACCCACGCCCAGGCTGGCATATTGTATGATGCATTCCATTTCACGCATTTGAGCCTAGCGTCCCGCCAAGCGCTATGCCATCGCGGCGGCGCGAAAAACCCTAAATCTACGGGCTAATCGCTGCGTTTCGGCGCGGACTTTACTTGCCCCGGTCCACAGACAAAATGACACACTCTGATTCGATGGGACATCGCCCCCGGAAATCTACGGATGCGTGATCTCATTTACCGCCGCGTGATATAACTATACAGGATAGCGGCGAAACGCCGTTATTGATTGAACTGCCTCGGTTCCGCTCGGCCGTGGTAGAGCGCGAATTATTTGGTTTTCGCAGAGCGGAGCATTTTGATTACCATCAAAGAGCCATTAGCGGGGATTTTCTAAATGATGATCGAGTCGGCCAGCGCGCGCTCCGTAACAACGGATCACGGCTGTGCGCAGCATTCGCAATTGATCGCGTCTTGAGGGAATGGCGATGGGAGACGTCGTCAATTTGAAGCGCTTCAGGAAGCGCAGCCAGCGCGAGCAGTCGGCGAGAGAGGCCGAAGCCAACCGTGCGAGGTTCGGCCGAACTAAATCTCAACGCACCGCCGAGGCGCTGCGCGCCGAGCGTGCGCGCAAGCTGCTCGATCAACACCGGGTCGACCGCGAGGACGCGACATGAAATCGCCAGTCGTCAAACGCTCGATTGTGGTTGCGGGTCACAAGACCAGCGTCAGTCTCGAAGAAGCGTTCTGGAACGGCATGAAGGAGATCTCCAGTCTCCGTAACATGACGCTGTCGGAACTTGTCGGCGAAATCGACGGCAACCGGCAGCAGGGTAACCTGTCGTCGGCGATTCGCCTGTTCGTTCTCGACCACTTCAAGAGCCGCGCCGGAACCATCCTCGATTCGAAGGCGCAGGGCTGATTCACGCGCCCAAGCGCGGGCGCCGCTCGGCGTGCCCGCGCCGATCGCACGGAGATCAGTAGACGAGGCTCGTGCCCGGCGGTTGCGCCAGTGCCGCGGCGAGCGATCGATATTCCTCGCAGTCGGTTCCACAGATCGAAGCGATCCGTTGCAGGTGATACATCGCCTGGTCGCGGTTGCCCTGCTCGATCTGCCACAGCCCGTAATATTGCCAGGTCAGCACATGGTTCGGATCCGATTTGAGCGCGCGCTCGTACCAGATCTGGGACTGCCTGTAGTCGCCGAGCTTGCGGTAGGAATAGCCGATCAGGTTGGCGACATTGGCGTAGTCGTCGTGTCCGAGCGCCCTGAGCTTCTCGATTGCGGTTTCATAGTCGTAACGATCGTAGATCGTGTCATAGGCGTCACGATAGCCCTGGATGAAAGCGGGGTCGTTGAGGAATGATTGCTTGTCGGATTTCTTGGCCCGATGGGTCGAACGGGTGGTCGCGGGAGATTTCGTGTTCGCCGGCGGCGCCGACGGCCTCATGATATCCTCGCCCGGAGGTCCTCCTCCGCCTCCACCACCGCCGCCGGCCGCAAAGGCCGGCATCACAGCCGGTGTCGCGACGAGCGCTCCGAAGAAAAGTGTGAGTGTCACCAACCTGATCGCAAATCCGGTCATGTATCCCTCCTGTTTGCGGGTTGTCCGCGGTTCCTCCAGCCGCTGCTGTAAAACCCCATTTGCCTTGCGACATTCCCCGCCTCGATCGGGCTCGCCGAAAACATGAATGTGATCGGCCACCGGCGTGTCGGCATTTGCGCCAGGTCAAACGCCCGGCTTCTTAAAATCGCTCTAAGGTAACCCTCGCGGGAACGTGCGCGCTTGACCTGCCGCGTCACGATTGAAAATAGAGATTGATGACCGAACAGACTGATACTCGCCCTCTGCCGCTCGGCCTTGCCCGGCGCGGTTATCGCGGCGTGATCCAGCGCCTTTCTGCCGCCAAAGCGGGGTCGGCATTGCCGGACGTCGAGCTGGAAAGCCGCCTGATCGAACTCGGCTTTGTCGAGGGCGCTCGGGTCGAGGTGCTGCACGAGGGCATCGTCGGGCATGATCCGATCGCGGTTCGCGTCGAGAACGTCACCATCGCGGTGCGCCGGCGCGAGGCGATGGCCGTCATCGTCGCCTGACGGGCCGGACACAACGCGATGGAAGCTCCTCTGATGCATCTTGCCCTGGTGGGCACGCCGAACAGCGGCAAGACTTCGCTGTTCAATGCGCTGACGGGCAGCCGGCAGAAGGTTGCGAACTATCCGGGCGTCACCGTCGAACGCAAGGAAGGATCCTTTGTCACGCCGAAGGGCCGGCAGGTCTCCGTAGTCGATCTGCCCGGCACCTATTCGCTGCGCGGACGCAGCCCGGATGAGGAGATCACGCGCGACATCGTGCTCGGCCGCACCAGCGGTGAGCACGTGCCTGACCTGGTGCTGTGTGTCGCCGACTCGACCAATCTGCGGCTGACCATCCGTCTCCTGCTCGAACTCAAGAGCACCGGCCGTCCGCTCGCGCTGGTACTCAACATGTACGATATCGCCACACGCCGGGGCGTAAACGTCGACGTGCCGCGACTGTCGGAAGCGCTCGGCGTACCGGTCGTCACTTCGATCGCCGTGCGCAAGGGCGGCACCGCCGATCTCCTGCGCCTGACCGACGACATACTGGCGCAAGCCCCGACCAAGCCCCGCGAAAACCTCTGGGAGCCGCTCACGGTATCCCAATTGCGGGCGACGCAACGCGAGGCCGACCGCATCATCGCGGCGACCGTGAGCCTGCCGACACGGCCCGACACCTGGACCGCGCGGATCGATGCCGTGGTGCTGCATCCCGTGGCTGGGCTGGCGATCCTGCTGTTGATCCTGTTCGTGATGTTCCAGGCGGTGTTCGCCTGGGCGCAGCCGCTGATGCAACTGTTGTCTTCGGCTTTCGATGCCGCCGGGCAGTTCGTCCATGACACCCTGCCGGGAGGCCTGTTGCAAAGCTTCCTGCAGAACGGAGTGATCTCCGGCGTCGGCAGCGTCGTGGTGTTCCTGCCGCAGATCATCATCATTTTCCTGTTCATCCTGCTGCTCGAAGACTTCGGCTATATGGCGCGCGCAGCGTTCCTGATGGACCGCATCATGGGCGGCGCCGGATTGCATGGCCGCGCCTTCATTCCGCTGCTGTCGAGCTTTGCCTGCGCGATCCCGGGCATCATGGCGACAAGGGTCATCGACAACCGCCGCGACCGGCTGACCACCATCCTGATCGCGCCGCTGATGACGTGCTCGGCCAGAATTCCCGTCTACACGCTGATCATCTCCGCCTTCATTCCAGCCAGGGACGTTTTCGGCTGGATCAATTTGCAGGGTCTCGTGATGTTCGGCCTTTATGGCGCCGGCATCGCGAGCGCGCTCGGCGTGTCCTTCCTGATCAAGTTCTTCATGTGGCGCGATTATCAGCCCGCGCCTTTCATGCTGGAATTGCCCGACTACAAGATGCCCCGCGCGCGCAGCGTCGCGATCGGCGTCTATAACCGCGCAAAGATGTTCCTGCAGCGCGCCGGCACCACGATCTTCGCGATGATGGTGCTGATCTGGTTTCTGGCCTCGTTTCCGCAACCGCCAGCCGGAGCCGATGGGCCCGCGATCAACTACAGCCTGGCCGCCATGATCGGGAAGGTCATTGCGCCATTGCTTGCGCCGGTCGGCTTCAACTGGCAGATCGCGGTCGCCCTGATCCCGGGGATGGCCGCGCGCGAAGTCGCGGTCGCAGCCCTCGGCACGGTCTATGCCATCGAAGGTGGCAAGGAGGCGGCCGCACAGATCGGCCAGGTGCTCGCCTCCAAATGGAGCCTTGCGACCGCGCTGTCGCTGCTCGCCTGGTACATTTTCGCCCCGCAATGCGCATCGACGCTCGCCGTGATCCGCCGCGAAACCGGAAGCTGGAAATGGATGGCGGCGACCTTCGCCTATATGCTGGCGCTCGCCTATGCGGCGAGCCTTGCGACCTACAATGTCGCTGTGGCGTTAGGCGCGGGCTGAAATCACCTGAAATAATCGACCACGAGGTGAAGGTCGGCTTGCGCGGGCGGCATGCCGCGCAGGCTCGCGTCAATCACGCGGCGGCAGACTTCGACGGTCGCTTCGTCGCCGAGATCGTTGGCGGCTTCAAGCACGAGCCAGGCCGTATCGACCGGCGACCTGTCCGACTGGGCTTCGCCCGCTGCAGAGCGGATGTTGATCGAGTCCATGGTCAATTTCCTCAGGTCAACGCAGTATCGCTGCTCAGCCCGCCGCGACCAGAGGCTCGGCGCCAAGGCCGGGCTCCGCCGATCCGGGATTCCTGCGCGAACGGTAAAATTCGAGAACGCGCTCCGACGTCTCGACGTTGAGACGATTGAAATCGCGCTCCAACGCGGTCAGCTCGCGTGCCGTGATGCGGTGATCCTTTGCGCCGAGGAAAAGCAGCGCCATGGTGGTCTGCCAGGAAAACTTCAGCGCTTTGGCCAGGATCAGCAGCATCTCCCGGTTCCTGTCGACCATGGCGCGCTCGATCACGTCGACCGGAAGCGCGGACAGCAGCGACAGTCCAATCGTGACCTCTTCGAATTTATGCGTCATCGCGTAGCCGGATATCGACGCCTCGTTCAGGTTGCCCAACCGGTACTGGGTCGTCACGACGCGCTTGGCCACAAAATAGCTCCGCGACACCGGACCGAATTTGGACTGCAGTGTGCCCGCGACGTCGATCACCGAGGTGCCGATTTCATCGACCATCTCGGGGCGCTCGTGTTCGAGCCGTTTCCTGACATCGTCGGTGGCCTTGGCGATGAGCTGCTGGAACAGGTGACGGGGGACGTCCTTGCGCAGCCCGAGCTGCTCGGCGAGAATCGAATCGCCTTCCGCCCGCTTTACCATGTGCAGGAGGCTGGAACCCGAAATGCGCGCACCGGCGTTGCCGGCGACCGAGTTGACGACGGCGCGATTGCCGCGCGCGACAAGCACGTCGGTCACCGTCTCGCCGATCGACTTGCGTTTTGAGATCGCAAGCAGGTGCGCCTGACTCTTGGTGCGCGCGTTGGCGATCAGGGCGTCGTCATCGAGTCGCTCCGATTGCTCGAGCACTGGACCTGCGACCTTGATCGAATCGTCAAAGGCGAGCTTGTGGATGACATCGATCGGCGCCCGGTCAAAACAGGCGATGCGATTGGAGAGCTGCGCCCGCACTTCGACCTCGATCTCTTCCGCAAGGCGGCTGATCACCTTGCCGAAGGTGGCGATCTCCTCTTCGCTGTAGCGGCCCGCGATCAGAAGATCGGTCGCGTGCCAGAGCGCGCGCGAGCGGCTTTCCGCCGTCCCCCGCGAAATTGCATCGTCAAGGTCCTCCAGATACGATTTCGCCTGGTTCATCCTGCAAGCCTTCAAAAACACAAACGAGCGCGCGCATGCGCATCGACAGCGTCGCATGCTAGAGGTCGAGTGCGAGTATTCCGTAAAATCGGCAAATAAGTATTGTTGTTCAAAATTCGCTAAAATGCGCGCGATTTCGTTCATCCTTAATCACGCACGACCTGCGGATGCCGGTGCTTGCCCCTGACGGCATAACGTCAGGGGTTGTTGGCTGGCGGCCTCAGCGGCAGCGGCGGCCGCGGTTTCGGCTTTGCTTGCGCCGGCGGTCCCGGCGGCGGCCGCACCTCGACCGGTGGCGGGAGCGGCGCCACCTGGCTTGCGATCGGCTGCGGCGCCGAAGGTTGCGATGCGGACGACGGCCCACCGAGCTGCGGCGGCCGCGGCGGAGCGGCCTTCGCCCTTGGCTGCGGACGCCGCGGATCACGGCCGGGCAGCGGCACCTCGAGTGGTCCCGCATCGGGTACCGTGGTTGACGGCAACGCGGCGGTCGCCGGCGGAATCGACGCCGGATCCGCGGGCGGCGGCTCGCCGCGCTCGATCGCATCGAGCCTGCGCGTTTCGCGGTCGATTGTCCGCACCGCAAGCCACGACGACAACGAGCCGACATCCACCGTGCGATTGAGCGCATCCGGCGGGCCCACTACAAAAAGCTGGATTTCCGGGCGGCTGCTCGCCGTACCGGTTGCAGTGGACGTCAGGCTTGCGCGAATGTCGGTCTGGTCCGCGGCGAAATCGTAGCCGCCCGAGATGATGGCGCGCGCGTTCGCCGCATCGAGCGTCGCCGCATCGACGCGAAGGCGCCCATCCCTGATGTTGAAGGGGATTTGGGCCGACGTTACCGGCAACGTGCCCGCCGCCAGCACTGGATCGACGATCTGCCGCAGCCTTGCATCATCGGTCGCCTGACCGGAGTCGCTGGCACGGATCGCAACCTCGAACGCGCGCGGGTCGAGGCCGGCGATGCTTGCCCGTTCCAACGTCACTGTTCCGCTTCCGGAAACCGCGCCTGTCAACGCCTGAACGCTGCGGCCCTGGCTGATCAGCGTCATCTGCAGCGAGGCGCGGCCTGCCGGCATTTTGAGAGAGCGATAGTGCAAAGCGTTGCCGTCGATGCCGGACAGTTCGAGGCGTGCATTCAGCGCAATACCATTTGCGTCCTGTCTCGCGTCGACATTCGCGCTGACGTCGCCGCCGCCGATCTTGCCTTTGAGCGCATCGAATGCCAGCGATTGACCGTCGCTCTTGACGACGCCGCCGAGCGGCCGCAACTCGGCGCCACCCGGCAGCACGGCGCTCAGCGCCTGAAATGCGACCCGGCCGCGCCAACCCCTCAGGAGTCCCGTGCCGAGCGGCGCGGACGCTTCACGGCCCGCGGCGCCGATCGCGAGCGCGAATGCGGGCGCGAGGTCGAGTGCGTCGACACCGACTTCGCCGTCGACCTCTCTTGTCTGCTCCAGGGTCACCGCGAGACGTCCGCGCAACCGCGAGCCGGCGACGACGCTGTCCAGATCGTCGAACGTCAATTTGTTGCCGGCGAGCGCGAGATGCCCGAACAGCCTGACGTTCTGCGCCACGCTGTCGGATGGCTTGAGGCCGAACAGCGGCGCGAGGTTGACGCTGCGGACCCGCAAATTGACGTTGGCTTTCGGGGCTTGCGCCCAGGGCTCCGCCGTTCCCTGGGCTTCGGCGTCGATGCCACTCCCCCACATTTTTGCACTCAACCGCACAGGCGCGCGCCACACGCCGCTCGCCGATCCCTCGAATTGCACCGTTCCTTCGCCGGCTGCGAGGACATGATCGAGCCCAAGCAGGGTGAGCAGCGCGTCGCCCCGATCTGCCGACAATTTCGTTTCGACGCTGGCCTCGCCGCGGCTGAGTTGGTCGAGATCGACGTCGCGAATCGCGGCAAGCGGAGGCTTTGCCGTAACCGTCACAACACCTCTGAGCTGCGGAGCGTCGACGTCGAGAACCGCGCGCGCATTGGCGCGATCATGTTCTTGCGCGTTCTTGTCGATGTTGAGCGCCAATTTCAGGCGGGCCGGCCCGGGCTGGACTGCAAGCGGATTCAAACGCGCGGCAAGAGCCGGTGCCAGCGGCGCGAGCATCGCGGTGATCCGGGCGATTGAAACGGCATTTGCGCTCAGGGTGAGTTTGCCGGTGGCATCACCGCGATCAAAACTTCCTGTGCCCTCTATCGCCACGCCATTCGCCTGGCCGAACTTCAGGAGTTCCAGCGAGAGCGTCCTGGGGCTGTAGCCGAATTTTGCGCCGAACGAACGCAGCTCCTGGCCCGCCGATATCGCGCGGTCGATATCCAGCGAGACGGTTGCCTGCTGCGGCCAATCGGCTTGCACGGGCGCGATCGATCGAACAAAGGCCGCAGCCGCGTCGAGATCGAGCCGCTGGGCTTTCAGCGCCGCCTCGAAATTTGCACCTCCGCCCGCCACGGCGCCCGACAGCGCAAGACGGCCCTCGACGGTCCCGCCGTCGATCTCCGCCTTCAGTGCGTCAACCGTGATGCGATCGTCGGTCACGCCGACCACACCGTGCAGGCGGAACGGCTTCTGGCTGTGGAAGCCGATATCGCTGCGGCCTTGCAGCCACGCCATCAGCACATCCGAATCGGAGGAGTCGACGTCCAGCCTGCCGGACAGATTGGCGGACGATGCTCCGCCGCCGGAGCCGGTCGCAACGCTCTCGAAGGAGACCTGGGTCGTGCCGGGCGCCCGCGCGTCCAGGCGATCGACCGCCCAGTTCCCGCCATCGCTGCGCAAGCTCAGGGTGAGGTTTTGCAACGGGCGACCGCCCAGCATGATCTGCTCGGCACTCGCGTCGATTTTCGCGGGGACCGGCACGGGCGGCAGCGCGGCCAGCGCCGCGCGCAGTGCAGGCAACAGCCGCACCGGCTCGGCAGCGCTATTGTCCTTGCCGCCGTCGGACGCAAAAAGTCGGTCCGCATCGAGCTGGCGCGCCGACAGGGTCGCGCGCAGGAGCGGCGAGGCGCCAAAGCGGATATCGCCTGCACCGGCAAATTTCAGCGCGCGATCATCCGCGCCATAGCTTGCCTCGATCTGTTCGAGCTGGGCCGCGGCATGGTCGGCCTTGACCCTGGCCGTGATTCGCCAAGGCGTCGGCATAGGCTGGTTGCCTTTTGCCTTGCGCGGCGGCACGGCCAAAATGGCTGCACCCTCGAAGCGCGGCGCACGCGCCTCAAAGCCCAGGATCCCGTCGAGATCGAGGGCCGGCGTGCGCTCGGTCGGATCGACCATCAGATGCACGCGGGTACCGCTGCCGCCCTGGCCCTGCCCTGACGAGACGCGAAACGGATAACGCGTTCCCGCCAAGACAAAGCTTCCGCCGCCGCGCAACGATCCGGCCAGCGAACGCACGTCGCCTGAATAGGCGATATCGTTCAGTTCCAGCGTCTTGCGGGTCGCGGCATCGTGCAGGGCAACGCGGCCGGTGAGATTCAACCGGTCGATCGAGAGCGAGCCGAGATCGAACGCGCCGCTTGAAGCCGGCCAGTCGATTCGCCCGTCGCGGTCGAGGCCGAGATCGAGAGCCATGCCGTCGATGCTCAACTCGGTGGCCCGCCATTCGCCGCGCATCAATTCGCCGAGCGAGAACTCGACGTCGAGCTTGTCGGCGCGGACCTTGCCGAGATCATTGGCACCGCCGACCACCACCGAGCGCAATCGCAAGGTGGGCGTCGGCAACAGCCGCGCGTCGAGCCCGCCCGCAACCCGCACCGGCGCACCGATCACCTTGGCGGCTTCGGCCTCGAACTGCGGCCGAAACTGGTTCCAGTCGATGAAATAAGGCCCGATCAGCGCGGCGAGCAACGCAACGATGAAAGCAATTGCCAGTCCGAGCAGCGTCGTCTGCACGGGGTCTCCCTTTGCCCAAGCTCCCAGTACGGCGGATCTGACGTTCGCTTCGGTCCGCGAGGCCTCGCCTCGTCGCAAATGTCAAATCCAAAACCGCAACTGAACCAATGTGTTTGCCAGCGTCCCCTCAGGTTCCGACATTCGCAAACAAGCACGCCGCCAAACGATGCGAAGGTCAGAGCCGGGACGCTAATGTCCCGAATCCGCGGCCCACCCGCCGCCGCGTCACCGGAGCGCCCAATATAGGGAGAAGTACGGCGGAGTCACAGCGCCTTCGTGATCACGACCGCTTTTACCAGCTTGACGGCAACTGCTTCAGCCCGCGCAGCACGAAGGTCGGCCGCCACTGCGGATTTTCCGCGTCATCCAGCCGCAGGTCCGGGATGCGGCGCAGCAACGTGCTGATCGCGATCTCCGCCTCGATTCGCGCGAGCTGGGCGCCGAGGCAGAAGTGGATTCCGCCGCCGAAGGACAGCGGTTTGACGTTGGGGCGCGTGATGTCGAGCCGGTCCGGCCCGTCGGAATAGACGGCGGGATCGCGGTTGGCGGAGCCCAGCAGGCATAGCACGCTCTCGCCCTTCGGAATCCGCTTGCCGCCGAGATCCTCGATCTCCTCCAGCGCCACGCGCCCGGTCATCTGCACCGAAGAATCATAGCGCAGGAATTCCTCGAGCCCGTTGCCGATCAGATTGACCGTCGTCTCGTGGCCGGCGCCGAACAGCAGAATGATGTTGGCGATCAATTCCTCGTTGGTCAGCCTGCTGCCGGCCTCCTCCGCCTGCACCAGTTGCGTGGTCAGGTCGTCACCCGGATTGCGCCGGCGCAACTCGAAGAGCTGCTCGAAATACATTTTCGCCATCGCGTGGCCCATATTGGCCTCCGCGATCTCGGCCGGCGTCAACGGCACCGGATCGAGGATCCGCCCGCCGTCGCGCGAGCTCTTGTAAAACACCTCGCGGTGCTCCTCGGGGATGCCGAGCATGTCGCAGATGATGGTGACCGGCAGGCGAAAGGCGAAATCCTCGATCAGGTCCATGTGGCCGCGCGCGATGACGTCGTCGATCGTGCGATCGACCACCTCCTGAATCCGCGGCCGCATGTCCTCGACCCTGCGCGCGGTGAACGCCTTGACCACGAGCCCGCGCAGGCGGGTGTGGTCCGGCGGGTCCTGCTGCAGCATCCAGTGGCTCATGCTGCGGAAGATCGGCTCCTCCATGATCTTGGGGCCGTAACGGCGGATCGTGCGGTCGACGAAATCCTTGCCGAAGCGCTTGTCGCGCAGCACGAGGCTGACTTCGGCATGCCGGCTTGCGAGGAACGCGCCATGCGCGGTGACGTGCATCGGGTCGGAGGTGCGCAGCCGCTCGTAATGCGGATAGGGATCACGGATGAAGTCCGGCGAGAGCGGATTGAACAGCGGTTCGGCTGCTTTGGCCTGCGCATGCCCGTTCATGAGACCTCGCTCTTATTCCTATTGGCAAAAATTGTCTGCAACTCGATACACTGTTGTATCGAGTTGCATTCTGCCCTAACCTGTGACGATGTCAAGGGTGAGAACCAGACCGACGCGGGACGAGACCCGCGACAAACTGTTCGAAGCCGCCGCGCGGGTGTTCGAGGAACAGGGGATCGGCGGCGCCAGCATCGAAGCGATTGCGGCCGCCGCCGGCTTTACCCGCGGCGCGTTCTATTCGAACTTTGCGAGCAAGGACGAATTGATCATCGCGATGCTCGAAGACCACGTTGCGCAGTCGATCCGGCGCAGTCTCGATCTGCTGGCAAAGCATCAAAACCTCGACGACTTTCTCGATGCATTTAAGAGGATGGACCGCAGCCAGCAGGATCCGCTCGGCCGCTCTCCCCTGCTGCACATGGAAATGATCCTGTTCGTGGCGCGCGCGGAAAAGCGCAGGCCGGAACTTGCCAAGCGCCTGCGCGCACGGCGCAAGCTCATCGCCGATATCGTTGAGACCACGCTCAAAGACTCCGGCAGGCCCGCCTCGGTCAATCCGGCATGGACCGCGGCCGTCGTGCTCGCGCTGGATGACGGTTTCCGCCTGCACCGCCTGATCGATCCGGAGACCACGCCGGCCGACAGCTTCCTGCGCGCGCTCTCCGATCTGCGACGCTCAACCGGACTGTCATCGGCGTGACGGGGGCGTGACAAACCCTGATCGCAACGTGCCCTGTCAACCGCCCCCTTCCGCCTGAACGTGCCGCAGCTTGCCGGCCACCGCACGGACCTTGCCCGGCGAGGCGCGCCAGATCGCAAGCGCCGACAGCGCGCTCACGGCAATCGCAACCGCGAATGCGATCGTGTAGCTGCCGGTCCAGTCGTAGAGCAAGCCGGTCACCCAGGGACCGGCGGCGCCGCCTGCGAGCGCCACGAGCATGATGCAGCCAAAGATGCTGCCGTAATGCGCGCCCTGAAAAATCTCCAACACCACCGCGCCCATGATCGAGGTGAGGCCGTAGCCAAGCGCACCTTGCGTGAACACCATGAGATAGACCAGCAGCAGGCTCGGCTCATATTTCAGAGCGATCAGTGACGCAAAACAGATCGCAAAGCCGGCGGAGCTGATCGCCCAGATCGCCTCGCGCCCGATCCGGTCGGATGCATGGCCCAGCACGATCTGGCCGGGGATGCCGAGCAGGCTGACGACGCCGAGCGCCCAGACGCCGACATTCGGCGAGAAGCCGATATCGAGCAGATATTTGGTCTGGTGCACCTGCACGGCGTACCAGATGTAAAGGAAGCAGAAATAACCGAGCGCGATCCACCAGAAGCGCGCGGTCCGCAATGCGCGCGGCAGCGTCCAGTCGGTCGCCGCCCAGGCGGGATCGAGAATATTGGAGACCGGCTTTGCGGCAAGGGCGTGCGGCGCGGCATCGCCGTCCGGCAAGAGGCCGATGTCCTCGGGACGCTTGCGCAGCAACAGATTGATCGGCGCGAGCACGATCAGCACCATGAGGCCGATCGCCGTGCAGGCGGTGCGCCAGCCGCTCACCTCGATCACATGCTGCGCCCAGGGCAACAGCGTCACCGAGCCGATCCCGACGCCGGCGAAGGCGATGCCGATCGCAAGGCCGCGGCGGCGAATGAACCAGTTCGGCAGAAACAGCGAAAAGCCGGAATAGCCGAGGCACACGCTGCCCGCCCCGACCATCACGCCGATCGTGAGATAGAGATGCCAGGGCTCACGCGTCAGCGGCGCGAGCAGGAGCCCGCCCGCCATCAGCGCGACCCCGAGTTCCATCACCGCGCGCGGGCCGGCGCGATCCATCAGGCGGCCGATCAACGGGCTGATCACAGCCGACACCACAAAGCCGAACGAAAAGGCGCCCGCGGTGACGCCGCGCTCCCAGCCGAACTCGGAGAGTATCGGCGGGTAGAACAGCGAGAACGCGGTGCGCGCGTTGACGCCGATCCCCATGGTGACGAAGGTCACGGCGACCACGACCCAGCCGTAAAAGAAGGGCAGCCGATGCGGCAATGTCTCTTTCATCGCCGACGCGTCCAGCGCTCGGCATTGACCGCGCCGATCGGCACCTCGCCCTTGATGATGGAGGCGACCTGGCCCACCGTCTCCATCGCCTGGTGCTCGATCGCCTGCGGCGTCAGCCCGCCGATGTGCGGGGTCGCAATCACGTTGGGAAGCTTTGCAAGCTTCGGCGTCGGCATCTGGTCCGACGCACGGCCGACATCCATCGCGGCCCCCGCGATGAGGTTCTCGCGCAAGGCTGCGGCCAGCGCCGCTTCGTCGACGAGATTGCCGCGCGACAGGTTGATGAAGAAGGCATGCTTCTGCATCCGCGCCAATGTCGCCTGCCCGATCAGGTTTTCGGTTTCTTCATTGGCGATCGCAAGGCAAACGACATAGTCGGCACGACCAAGCATTTCATCGAGCGCGAGATGCCTGATCTGGGGCTCGCTGACGGTGACGTGGGGATCGGCGACCAGCACCTCCATGCCCAGCGCTTTCACAAGGCGCGCGAGATAGCGGCCGATCGCGCCATAGCCGATGATCCCGACCTTGCTGCCGGCAAGCTGGCGGCCCATCCTGACCTCGGGCTTGCGGCCGGCGTGGTAGTCGGCGGTGGCGCGCGACACACCGCGCGACAGATCGACCATGAAGCCGAGCGCAAGCTCGGCGACCGCCGCGACGAAGCCGGGCGAAGCGTGGGTCACCAGCACGCCGCTGGCCGATGCCGCTGCGACATCGACATTGCGGATGTCCACCGCGCAGCGCACGAAGGCGCGCAGGTGCGGGAGCTCGCGAAAGATCTCGCCCCTGCCCTCGGTCATGCGGTCGGACACGATGATGTCGACGTCGCGCGCGGCCGCGAGCAGGCCCTTGGCATCCAGCGCCTGGTCGCCCCGGTGCAGCTTGACGTCGGCGATCGCCTGCAGGCCTTTGAGGCTACGCTCGCCGTAATATTGGCGGCGGAACTCGGGCGGGTGCGTCAGCAGGACTTTCATGTGTCTTTTCCGTCAATAGCCGAACGCGCGCGGCAGCGCCGTGGAGATAATCGGCACGAAAGCCACCACCAAGAGGCATACCAGCAACAATCCGAGATAACCCAGGATCGGCTTCACCGTCCGTTCGATCGGCACGTTGCCGATCAGGCAGGCGCCGTAAAGTCCGAGGCCGAGCGGCGGCGCGAACAGGCCGATTCCCATGGCAATCACGAGCACGACGCCAAAATGCAGGGGATCGACGCCGAGTTTGACCGCGACCGGCAAGAGCAGCGGGCCGAAGATGATCAGCGCCGCGGCGCCCTCGAGCACCGAGCCCATCACGATCAGGACCGCGATCGACAGCAGCATGAACAGCCACACGCCGTTCGTTTTCGACAGCGACAGCATGATATCGCCGACCGCGTGCGGCACCTGCTGCAGCGTCAGGATGAAGGCAAGCGACTGCGCGGCGGCGACAATGAAGAGAACGAGCCCCGAGCGCGTCGCTGCCTGGACGAAGCTGTGTGCGGCGGCTTTGAGACTGAGCTCGCGAAACAGCACGCTGCCGATGACGATGGCGTAGAGGGCGGCGAACGCCGAGATTTCGGTCGCGGTGGCAAAGCCGCTCTTGAAGCCGAAGAAGATCATGAAGATCAGCCCGAAGGAGGCGATTGCGCCGCTCCACAGGCCCTTCACCTCCGTCCGCAATTGCGCCTCCTCCGCCGCCGGCCGCTTTCCCGCAATGACCGACACCGCAATCAAGGCAAGCGCCATCAGGGCGGCCGGCAGAATACCGGCGACGAACAGGCCCCCGATCGAAAGATTGGCGACAAAGCCCAGGATGATCAGATTGATGCAGGGCGGAATGGTCTCCGCCATGACGGCGGAGGCGGCGAGCAGCGCCACTGCGCTTCCCGGATTTTGCCTGGTTCGACGCGCGGCAGGAATCAGGACCGAGCCGACGGCGGCAACATCGGCCATCTTGGACCCGGAGATGCCGGAGAACAGCACCATCGAGGTGACCATCACGACGTTGAGACCGCCGCGCATGTGGCCGACTGCGCGCTGCAAGAGCTCGATCAGGCGTACCGACATGCCGTTGGCTTCCATGAGATAGCCGACCAGGATGAAGAACGGGATTGCCAGCAGCACGAAATTGTCGATTCCGCGTGCCATCTGCTGGGCGAAAATGACGCCGGGCAGCGTACCCTCCACCCAGATGAAGATCAGCGCGGCCAGCGCCAGCGCAAAGCCGATCGGAAGTCCGCCGAACAGCGTGATGAAGAAACCGGCCAGCATCAGCATGCCCGACGACGGCACCGACGAAGGCGCCAGATAATCCCAGGCGAGATAGAGACCGGCGATCAGCACGGTCGCAATGACCCCCAACGTCATGTCGCGAACCGGGCGCGCGCGAAAAATGTCGAGCGCAAAAACCGTCATGAACAGCGCACCGACGCCCATGGGATAAAAGGTCAGTTCCAGCGGCAGGCCGGAACCCGTGGTCTGCCCGGCCGTCAGGCCGCCGAGCTTGAGGGCATTGAACGCGACATAGCCGGCGATCAGCGCCATCAACAGCGCGCCGACGGAATCGACCAGGGCGCGCAGAGCGGCCGGCAGCTTGTCGATGAAAAAATGCACGCCGGGATTTTCCGAGCGCGCCAGCGCGCTGGCCGCGCCGAAGAAGCTCGAACCGACCATCAGCCCGCGCGCAACGTCGTCGGCCCATTCGACCGGTGCGTTGAACCAGTAGCGCAGCATCACCGACGCGCACACCACGAGCAGATCGGCCGCCAGCATGATCGCGGCGACGGCGTCGCTGATCGCAAGCAGCGCGGCCATGATCCAGCTCGTCGCCGGAGCGGCACTCCTCATGCCAACCTGCCTCAGGCGGATGTGGCGCGAATCGCGTCCACGACGGACTTGGCCTCCGGGTGCGCCTTGACGAAGTTATCGGTCTGCGGCGCGACGCGCTTGCGGAAAGCCTCCTTGTCGCATTCGACCACGGTGACGCCCTTCTCCATGAGGGTTGCGAGCGCTTCCTTTTCCACCGCAAGTCCATGGGCGCGGCTGTCGGCGGCGGCCTTCTGCGCGGCATCCAGAAATCCTTCGCGCAGTTTCGGATCCATGCGGGTGAAGGTCGCCTCGCTGAAATAAATCGCAAGCGGCGAGAAGATGTGCTGGGTCAGCGCGTAGTTCTTCGAGGTCTCGAAAAACTTGCTGGCGAGGATGGTCGGCGGATCGTGCTCGAGCCCGTCGAGCACACCGGCCTGCAGCGCGGTGTAGATCTCGCCGAAGGCGAGCGGGGTCGCCGCCGCGCCCATCAGGCGCAGGCATTCGGTGATGATCGGATTGGGCAGCGTCCTGATCTTGAGGCCGGCGAGGTCCTCCGGCGTCTTCACCGGCTTCTTCGAGAGCACGCTGCGCGCGCCGAAATTATAGGCCCAGGCGATGATGCGGATGCCGGCGCCCTTGAGCAGGGCATCCTCGATCGGCTTTGCCGCGCCGCCTTCGAACGCCCTGGTCTGCTGCGGGAAGCTTGCAAAGAGATAGCCGAGGTCGAAGGTGCCGACCAGCGGCACCAGATTCGCCGAGATCGAGGAGCCCGACACCATGAGGTCGATGACCCCGAGCTTCACCGAGTTGATGACGTCGATCTCCTGACCGAGCTGATTGTCGGGAAAAAAGGTGACGTCGACCTGCTCGGAAAGCCCGTTGGCTTTGAGGTTCTTGACCAGATTGTCGTAATAGACGCGGCCGTTGGCGTATTTGGGATCGTTCGGCAGCGACGACGAGCACTTGAGCTTCAACGTCGCAGCCTCTGCGCGGCCGATGATTGCGGGTGCTGCGGCAAGCCATGTTGCGGCCATCGCCGACGATTTCACGAACACGCGACGGCTGACGTGCGCGATGGTCATGGCGCTTTTCTCCCAGATGCTTTTCTTTCAGATCGCGCGCGTCGCCGCGACCGCTTGTTGTTCGACTGTAGGGCGAAAGAGAAGGTGCAGGCAAGGGTGGCAGGCTGCGAAGGACCGATCCAGTTGCGGTATGGATCAATGCCGATGTCGCATCGATCTTAAACGGCCACCATCGCGAACGGCGTGAGTTCGCAACATTCAGGCAAAGCTGGAAAAGCGGTCCAGTCGAAACGGGTCTGGCGCCGCGAGCTTCGGATCGAGCGCGAGATCCGCAAGCATCGCGCCAATGGCGGTTGCGAATTTCGCGCCGTGACCCGAACAGGGCGAGGCGACGATGATGCGCGGGTCCTGCGGCAATCGATCGATGATGAACTCGTTACCGCCGTCGACGCGCATGTCGGCCCTGGCCGCGTTCGTGTAGAGACAGATATCGCGATCGGTGATCGGACCGGCTGCGCCCGGAACGAGCTCGGCGAGCGTCGCCGCTACGCCGTCCAATTCGGCATCGGTCGCCGACGGCTCCCATTCGTCGGCGCCTGCGATTGCGCCGTGGTCGTGTTGCGCGGCTTTGATGCCGCGGCCCTCGAAATCGGGAAACCCGTAGATCATCCCGCGCGCGGTCTCGAGGATGAAAATCGGAAACTCGCCGTAGCGCGTGGTATCTGGCCGTACAGGCGCGAACCAGCCGACAGCCTGTCGCGTCACCGTCAGGTGGGATTTCAGACCGGGGATGAGGCCGGCGACCCACGGACCGGCGGCGACGATCACCTTTTCCGCCATTACCTCTTCGCTTGCAGTCACGATGCGGATGCCGGCCGGCGTGGCGCGCATTTGCGCCGCCGCCTGAATGATGCGGCCCTTCGCGCCATCGCGGAAGGCGCGCATCGCCTCCTCGGCCAGCAGAATGGCGCCGCTCTCCTGCACGATGACGTCCCAGTCGAACGGCAGGCTGAAGGCAGGAAACGCCGCGTTGGCCTCGGCTCCGCTGCGCGGCCCCGTGACGCGGCTCTTCGCCGCCAAGGCCGCGGCGCGCGAGTTTGCGACCAGTTGGCAGCCCGGAGGCCCCGCCTCGAGCACGGCAGAAGGCTTCAGAAGAGTCCGCCCGCTTTCCGACTCGAGCGCGAGCCAGCCCTCGAAGGCACGGTCGCTGAGCGCGGTGTAGGCTTCGCTCTCGAAGTTGAAGCGGCGAAAGACCCGGCACGAACCGTGCGACGAGCCTCGCGCCTCGCCGATCACAAGCGGATCGAACCCGAGCGCGTCGCAGCCGCGGCGGGTCAGTTCATAAAGCGCTGCGCTTCCCATCAGGCCGAGGCCGATGATGCCGATCTCACAGCTTCGCACGATGCGTTCTCTTCACGGCACGTCGATGGGTTTGGCTTCGCCCAACCCATCCTACGGTCTGCGAACGCGGCAAGCCACCCTCGCACCGCATCCGTCTCGCGCCGTGGGCGCCGTTCAGTTCGAATGCGCGCTCGACAGCCGCAGGCCGCCGGCCGGATGGGCGAAGGGCGAGCCCACAGCCAAAGCGCCGTCACCGAGCAGAGCCTGCACAAGCAGCGCCACGGTCCAGAAGGCCGGAAATTCCCAGCCGCCATGCGGGTTGGAGAAGAAAAATCCGGCCGACCCATGCACGGTAAAGATGGCTCCGAGCAGGATCGGCGTGGCCAACAGCGCGACGACGCGCGTCCAGACGCCGAGGATCAGCGCGACCGCGGCGAGCACTTCGGCAAGGATCACCACATAGGCAAGCTCGCCCGGCAACCCGACGCTGCCGAAGAATTTCGCCGTGCCGGCCGGCGTGAACACGAAGAACTTCAGGCCCGCATGGGCAAGAAACAAGGCGCCCAGGCTGAGGCGCAGGAGCAGCGCCGCATAGGGCGCCGTTCGGGAATCGATCATGGCAGTCTCCTTGATTTGGGGGTCCCGGGAGGTATGATCCATTCCAGTTCGACAGATAATCCGGTATTCGGTAAATACAGCTCACACTCAGGGAATGAGATGTTCCATGGCGGACCGGCTCACGGGCCTTGAGGTGTTTGCGAAAGTGGCCGCAACCGGCAGCCTGTCGGCGGCGGGGCGCGCGATGGGCCTCTCGCAGACCATGGTCACGAAGCATCTCGCAGCACTGGAAGCGCGCCTTGGTGCAAAGCTCTTTCACCGCACCACCAGGCGCCTTTCGATCACCGATGCCGGACGCAGCTACCTCGAATCCTGCGAGCGCATCCTGGCCGAGATCGAAGCCGCGGATGCAGCCGTCTCGGCCGACAGGATAGAGCCGCGCGGGCTGCTGCGGCTCAACGTGCCGCTGGTGTTCGGCGTCCGCCAGATCGCGCCGCGGCTTGGCGAGTTCGCGCGCCGCCATCCGCGTATCACGGTCGAGCTTGGCCTCAATGACCGGCTCGTCGATCTCGCCGAAGAGGGCTGGGACCTTGCGATCCGGATCGGCAGTTTGCGCGACTCGAGCCTGATGGCGCGGCGGCTTGCGCCGTGCCGCATGACGATCTGCGCGGCCCCCTCCTATCTCGCCGCCCGCGGCACGCCGCGCACGGTCGCGGAACTCGCCGGTCACAATTGCCTCGGCTACACGCTTGCGCAATCCGGCGCCGACCGCTGGCTGATGGGCAAGCGGGCCGAGATCAGCGTTGCCGTTTCGGGAAACCTGCGCGCGAACAACGGCGATGCGCTGCTGGCTGCCGCGATCGCCGGGCAAGGGATCGTTTATCAACCGACCTTCATCGCCGCCGATGATTTGCGCGCCGGCCATCTGGTCGCCCTTGCGCTGGATCAGCCCGCAAACGAGTCCCTCGCGGTTCATGCGGTCTATCTGCCGGACCGTCATCCGCCGGCCAAGGTACGCGCCTTCATCGACTTTCTCGCAAGCCAATTCGCGCCCGAGCCGCCCTGGGACCGCGGCATCCCCTGATATTGCCTCGAGCCATCGACGGGCTTGCCGCTGCGGCGCCGATCGGATTTGCTCCACGATTCAAGGGAGGAGACGCGTGGAAAAGCAACAGGCAGCGCAGCCGCCAACGGACAAAGCCTGGCCGCTGTTCCGCTCACTGGACGGCTACCGGGTGGGCTACCTGCCGAACGACCTGATCGCAGGGTTGACGCTCGCGGCGATCGCGATTCCCGAGCAGATGGCGACCGCGCGGCTCG
>Ga0306922_10001187_pt1 | contig 23093 bp, 17 predicted proteins | sample sta12Cox44000082_FD_203758 | JGI IMG/M metagenome (GOLD analysis project Ga0306922, IMG submission 203758) | Lab enrichment of tropical soil microbial communities from Luquillo Experimental Forest, Puerto Rico - statoxic.12C.oxic.44.000.082 (v2)... | ecosystem: Environmental > Terrestrial >... | reverse complement strand
ATCAGTGATCGCCATCGTCCGGAATCCTGATCGCCATGGCCCGGAATCAATGATCGGCATGCGGTCGGAACGCTGATCGGCATGGTCCGGAATACGCACCACATCCGAAGCTTGGGAAGAATGTGCTAATTCCCTTCTCTTGCCTGTCACATGACATGACACGGCCGCGTCGGTTGCAAGGTTCAATCGCTCGAGAACAGTTCGTGCTCCAGGTCGCCCACGGCACTCCAAGTGAAGTACTCCAGTTGGGGCATCCTCGTCTGACGCTAGTGGTTGCGACACTGCGTCTTATGAACTTATTTCCATCGTTCGCAACGAAGAGGTGTTAAGACTAAGCTGCAATTACAATTGGAATTTCGAACCTGATGGTGGGTGCAATCGGCAGGTTGCGCACCCCCGCAACCAATTCTAGTTGATAACAAACGGCTTGGGAGGCTCCACTCCCGAGCCGTTGCTGCTTTTTGGTGCAGTTGAATTCAGTTTGCGTTCAAAATTCATTGAACCAGCCTGCTCCCCAACTCCTCCACAAACCGGCGCTCGTCCGCGCTAATTGCGTGCGTGTACGTGCCGATCGTGAGTGACGGGTCTGTGTGCCCCATTCGCTGTTGCCCCACCTTGCGCAAGCGGGTACGTAGTTGTTCGAGTTCATCCTTGGATTCGAATGCGATGGACATGCCGGTTCTCCCGGCAGAGACGGGGAGGTTATTGAAGCACTGGGGCGGGCGGCTACCCCAGCGCGGATCCTGTCACATTTTTATCTGCAACCCGAAGAACCTAATCGGGCTCAACGCCTAAGAGCAACTAGAATTTACTGTAGGTACTGAATCTCGACGGCTTGCGCCGGCAGCGTACGGCAAGCGGCTCGGGGCCTCGACCGGACCGCAGGTCAGTCAAAAATACGCGGATTTTCGCATAGACTCAGGTGCCCCACTGCAGGCTGCGGTTGACAGGACTCACTTCTGGGAGGCCACTGTCGCTATAGACAGGTGACAATGCTGCCTTGCCGTTTAGAGTCATATGTTCCAAGTCATAGAACGCCATGGCCCGAACGCGGATATTACTCGCTGAAGACAATGAGGCACTGCTCGCAGAACTTTGCCATGAACTGGGAGAGGAATTTGAAATCGTTGGTACAGCGACTAATGGGCAGGATGCCGTCGATGGCGTTCTTCGACTGGACCCCGACGTTGTTGTGCTGGACATAACCATGCCACTTCTAAATGGAATCGAGGCCTCATTGCTTATTCGCGAGGGGCAGCCGCGCGCGAAAATTTTATTTCTCACAATTCACGAAAGCGACGAGTATATTTCTGCAGCTTTTTCTGCTGGAGCCTCTGGCTATGTTACAAAGCGAAAAATCGCAAGTGACCTTGCGTATGGAATTCGGGAAGTGAGCCAGGGCAATCTCTTTGTTTCGTCGTCCCTTAGGAGAACGCTCAGCGGCCCTGAAATGAGATGAAACCTCCTTGCGAGCCAGCGCATCCCACAGTTAAATCCCCGATTCAAGCAGGAGGCTAAGCACGTGACTTGCCCATCGTGCGGTTCGGCGAACCTTGAAAAGTTTGAATCAGAGGTCACTATCCATTCCCCGCGAATCAAGAACATCGACAAGCGCCCAGTTCTCGTCTTTGGAGAATTATCGGTATGTCTAAGCTGTGGGAAGGCTGAACTTGTAGTGCCACAGCCGCAATTGGCTCATCTTTCGACCCGTTCCGAAACCGTCAGTACGCCAGTCAGGCGGACCTTGTGAAACCGCACGGTCCGACAGGGTGTGGAACGGTTAGCTGTCTTATAGCGCCACAGAGCCTTTTTGAAAAGCCCTAGGAGTTTGTAGACGCGAAAGGCGATGGTCAAGCGTGCCCCATAGACTTCAACGTAGTGATGAGTTGACCGTTTCCCGCTCTTCTTTCGGACAGAATCGAAGATCAATTCGCAGCAGTGGTTATGGCTTTGGTCTGGCCAGGAAGCGGCACGCGCGCACGAATCCGAGTTCCAGCGTTTGGTTTGGAATCGATGTTGATCGTGCCGTTCACCAGGTGGACTCGTTCGGCCATATTGACTAGGCCCAATCCTTCATTGTTCTTCAATCTGGATACGTCGAATCCTATTCCTCGATCACTCACCTCAAGATCGATTTCCCCAGGGTTCCCTAGCAAACGCACCTCGAACTGATTTTGGCCACTATACTTCACCGCATTGTGCAGAGCTTCCTGAATAACTCGGAAGAGAGAGAGTGATACTTCACGCGGTACCGTTCCCGGAATATTTCTATCCGTAAACTCCACCGCTGCACCAGTTTGTTCGGAGACTTCCCGGCAAAAGCTCCTAACCGCTGCGACTAGACCAAGATTGTCAAGAATGGAGGGATGGAGTTCGTGCGATAAAGCCTGAACATCACCGGTCAACGTCGAGCATTGTTGCCAGATTTGCTCCAATTGCTCGCCGAGGCGCATCTGCCCGCTCGCCAAAATCCGGGTGACCTTCTCAATTCTGAGTGAGAGCATCGCAAGCCTCTGACAAATATCGTCGTGCAACTCCCTGGCAATTCGCGTGCGTTCCTGCTCGTGCGCCGAGATGAGCTTGCGGCTTAAGCCAAGAATGGTCTCGTGCGTCCCTTCACGCTCCTCCACCAAGACCGCAAGAATCATGAAAGGAGTTGCACAGAAGACCAGGAAAAGCTGCAACGAAAGGACATTGTGGACTGGTTCTGGACCGTTGAAGGGACCACGCCCATGAGTTGCTCCCCAAATGGATAGAAAGGCAACGGCGATCATCGAGGTCGTAATCCCTCTGATTCCAAAACCTAGAGCGGCCCACAGCAGAAAAGGAAGAATCGCATATTCGAGACCTGGCCAGCTGCCACGACCGGAATAAACAAGTGCGAGGTACCCAAGGAACAACAAAGAGGCGGTGAGTGTTCCTGCTTCGAGGTAGTAAGCGGGACGTAATCGCTTTGGCTTGGTCTGTGGCGATCCCACCCAGCTCAGGATGGCCGGTGTCACAGTTAGAAGCGCTAGTGCCTCCGTCAAAAAACCACCTGCCCAGTTGGCCCAATAGAATCGTCTGAAGGCGGCAGCACCCACAAATGCACCCAAAATTGGGCCAAGGATCACCGCGAAAAGCGAATATCGTCCAAAGGACTTCAACCCATTGAAGAGAGGTGGCCCCTCAAAAGGGTACCTAACACCTAAAGCAGCGATAAGAAGCTCGACTGTGTCGGCCAGAATCAGCAAACCAATCGAGTGAAGGCTTAAACCTACTCTCAGGTCATAGAGAGCAAATCCTGACAGTCCGGCGACCATCAATAGCGGCCAGGATTTTCTCGGTTGCCGCAGCAACACGGCAAGCAGAAGCGCGCATCCCGGCCAAAGTGGCGCCAACCTCTCCGGACCTACCGTCAACATTCCCGCCAGCCGGGCAGCCAGGTAACACAGGACAGGCAACAAGCTCGCAAGGATTGCTGTTCGGAATGGAGAATGCAGCTTCCCCTTGAACTGCAGAGCTTTTTCGCTCTCGACGGCTGCGACCCGGGTGTTAACTGCTTCCATGATGAACCCTATTGAATCCGTCGCGCATGCCCTCAACGGACACTTACACGACGATCAGATTGTTTGGGCGGCAAGCTAATCCAGGTCTGCAGAAAGTGTGCCGTGAGTATATCACTCTTTTGCAAAGCGCCTGGTCAACGCGCAAACGGGTAACTTGAACTAGTAGGTGGAACGTGGAGGTTTTGCGACGGTCAGCGATCCTCAACCCCCGCCAGCATGTTCTTTGATCACCGTGCGTGCGTCCTTGTCCTCGCGTAGCCCCGCGAACTTGGAATCCCGTAGATGGTCGACTTACGCTTCTTACTGCACCCTTTCATGGCGTGAGCCACCAAATCGCGGGCCCACAGACCGGTCCGTGTCGACCAGGCGCAACGAGAGCACGACAAACCGGCCGACTTCCCCATTTCGGCAAGGATCAGGATGGGGAACCTGCAGGGCGGCCTTCGTGCGTTTCAAAGAAGTTAGATACTAAGCGGTTAAAAATGTCGGGCCGCTGAAAATAAACGGAATGCCCGGCCTCGGGAACGGATTGCAGTTTGGCTCCTGGAACAAGTTTTGCAAGGGCAGCAGCCTCAGGCGGCGGAAAAATCGCGTCCTCCATGCCAGAGATGAACAGCACCGGAACCATCAGCTGCTTCAAGTCTGCCGCCGGAAGAGTGCGAGACGCCATTCCTTTGGCGCGAAGCGCCTCTTTATCGAGGCCAATGCTGAGACGATCGATTTCCCGGTATAGGAATTCCTGTGCGGGATTCTCGCGTGCCATGCGCTCCCCGGCGGCCGGATGAATGCCGCGCTTGAGGAGGTCGGCCTGAGCTCCAGCATGCGCCGCAGACCAACTTTCAATGTTCTTGCGGTCAGCCGCGTCAAAACTGTGCGGATCAACCGCGCCTCCGGTGGACGCCATAACCAAGGCCAGGACACGCCGCGGATGACTAAGAGTAAAATTCAGGCATGTCCAACCTCCCATGGATTGTGCAACGAGCCGAACCTCGTCCAGTTTAAGGTGATCAACCAGCGCCAGTAGGTCGCCCTCAAACAATGCAGGATCGACGCTGCCAGACGTGATGCGGGATGGTGAGAATCCGCGATGCGCAAATGTGACGCAAGTATAGCGTGATGAAAAATAGGGAACCTGCTGCCACCAGGAAAGATGATTCCCGCCCAGCCCATGGGCAAACACGATTGCCGGACCGCTACCGGTGCGCTCGTAGTAGATCTCCGCGCCTGCGTTTTGAACAAAGCCGCTCGCAACGGCAGCCGGATTTCCGGCTATGGGAGCTTGCTTTTCTTGCGACTCTGCGCCAGACGGTACAAGCAGGCTTCCAGCGGCGACGCTGGCGAGTTTTGTGAAATCGCGACGTGAAATCATCGGCGAGAGACCAGTATTGTAGACCAAACCGCCGCCCGATGCTGTTTGTAATTGATCCGATTGACGGACAAACCGGCCAAAACACAGTGGAACCGCACACAACGGGACTGGAAAGTCGGTTGTCGCACGAATTTTGACCGATTAGCCGACGCTAACGAGGATTTGGTGGAGGTGGGGCCTTTGGTCCCTCATCGATAGTGAAAAAAATAGTTACTTCATTTGAGGAGACAGTTCTTTCGTACGTGGGCTTTACGGTCGCAGATGGGTGTCCGTGCACCGAGAGTAGTTCTTCGATAACGGTCTTGGCGCGTTTCAGCTTTGTGTCGTCGAACCACTCCCCTACCGAGGCCAACTTGCTGGTATTTGAAGGCGTTGAGAATATCTGCCCGAGTAATCGACTTGACTCCCCTGTACTCAAGTCGGCGTATGACGGGCTTTTCCCTTAGAACGAACTCAACAATTTTTCCATTTCGTCGGTCCGGTGTGAGCCAGTTCAACCAGTTGCTCGGCCGGAAAGGGGAGCCAGTCTTTTACGCGTTCGACCTTCTGTGGCTTGATGGCAGGGACCTGAGGCAGACGCCCCTTGTCGAGCGGAAGAAGCGACTCGCGCGACTCGTCCGGGCCGCAGAGTGCTCACACCTGCTTTATGCGCAGCACATCGAGCAGCACGGGAAGGGCTTTTTCGCGGAAATTTGCGCGACCTTGAGGGGATTGTCGCCAAGCGCAAGTCCGGAGTGTATCGTGAGGATCGCCAGGACTGGCTCAAGGTCAAGAACCCGACCTATAGCCAAGCCCAAGGTCGGCACGATCTTTTCCGGCGGTAGCCGTCGGCTGGAGGTATAAGCGGATGACGACGGGAATCGGGGCGCAGCGTGTCGAGGATCTCCTGCGAGCCCGTTTGTCGCGGCGGGTTGCCTACCACGCGAGAAGACTCCAAGCCGATAGGATCACCGAGGCCCATGATGTTCATGCAGACATCGCCCGCGAATAGCATTCGTCCCGGACGCCACAGTAGCGCGACCTGTCCCGCGCAATGCCCAGGTGTATGAATGACGGCGTCGAAGTTGGGCACACCACCATCATCCGGGACGAGGACATCCGCACCGGGGTGACCGCCACCCTGCCGCATTCCGGCACAAACAGGAGTATCGGGATACCGAGCTCGAAATTGCCCGCCCTTATGCTTAAAATCCGGTTCATGCAACCATGACCCAAAATGACCCATACAATTTGCAGCGGTTCGTGGAAGCGCAGCACCGCTGCTACGAGAAGGTGCGCGACGAACTAAGAGCAGGCCGTAAGTCTAGCCACTGGATGTGGTTTATCTTTCCGCAGTGGAAAGGGTTGGGACACAGTCCCGTCGCCAACCTTTATGCCATCGCCTCTCGCCCGGAAGCCGAAGCTTACTTGGCGCATCCCGTATTGGGGCCGCGATTGATGGAGTGCACTCGGCTAGTGAACAGCGTGAAAGGCCGTACCGTCGAGCAAATCTTCGGGTATCCGGATGATTTGAAATTCCGATCCTCGATGACTTTGTTCGCGAACGTAACCACCAACAATGCACTCTTTCAGGAAGCATTAACGAAATACTTTGAGGGCAAACCCGACCAGCGCACTCTCGACCTGTTGAACATCGACGCATAGTGAGGCTTGCTTGGCTCCCGAACGCCGTTCGGGTATTTGCGGCGGATCGTCTCCGGCAACTGGAACTCCACGAGGCTGCTGCTGCCCCTACCACTACCCGAACAATTCATCATCAACAAGCTTCATGTTCCTGTTCACGTAAAACATGCGTATCGATAAGGACGCGCGAAACATCACCAAAGAGCATAAAGAGCATTCGGGTGAAGCTTAACTGGAGGGATACCGTAATATCGGGCCAGATCTAAACTACTGCACTCATCTTGGCGTTTGACGGTCTCTGTGAGCAGCAGAGCCGCCAAACGCCGATTGTGGTGAACGGCAAGGTCCTCTGGCGTGAGGGTTTGCGTGGCTTTCCGGCTGATGGGCGTCGATGTTCCGTTAGTCTTCCTTCGAAATACTGACCGCAGGATCAAACGAGGTGGTGTAGCCAGCGAATTTGCCGTTCACCTTGCCGGTGAAATCGACGCCTCCGACCAGATGTTCTCGAAAGGTGTGGTTCACGCGGCCCAGGCTCACTGTTTGATTGCCGAGAGTAAATGGAGTTGACGACGTAATCGTATGCCACCAAGTGACGAAAAATAGATTGGTCCTTGGCGGATCGGTCGCGTTGGGGCTCGGATTGGCGTCAAAAATCACCTGATGACGCCACTTGGTCGTCAGCACCGGAGCCCCTTGGCGGAAGGAATCAGGATTTGGCGTAGTCAGGTCACCGCTGGGCACGGGATTGTAATAGATCGTTGAAGTCCCTTCCCGGATCACAATTTTTAAACTGCCGTGATTGGTGACCTTTTCGGTGACGGAGTCATTGTAAAAGGTAAGCAGCGCGGAGGCTTCGTTCTGCGGGACACCTACGAGATAAATCTGGTCGTCGTTCAATCCGCGCACATGGCTGATGTAGCCGTACTGAACGGAAGTGGCGGGAAGTCCCGGACCTGCAGGGGGAGAGTTTTTCACTTGCCCGATGAATTCATACATCTCCTGATCGATCTGCGAAAAATCGAATGGTGGCGGAATCATCTGTGCATACGCGGTTCCCGCCGAACCGGCCACAATCAGTATTGCGAGAAGCAAATGCCACAACACCATCGGTCTGGATCGCATCGAGAGTCTCCTTTTGAGTGGTTCTGTCCTACGGACAGCCGCATGATTCACGCGAGGCAAAGGAAGCACAATGCAGATCGGATAGAGATTGCCTGAAGCTTATATGAAGGACTAAGTGGCTCTGGTGAAAGAATTTATTGATGGTGTATACCGTCCGCCGAACCTATAATGGTGGCAAGTGACGGGGTGCTTGCTGCCTGCTCCCTACCAATTCGAAGGCTTCCAGCTTGACGTCGAGCGCTACGAGTTGCGCCGCAACGGCCGTGTCCTGAAGCTAGAAAAAATTCCTATGGAACTGCTGATCTTGCTGATCAGCAGGCAGGGCAAACTGGTGTCGCGTGAAGAAATCGTCGAAAAACTCTGGGGCCGGGACGTTTTCATTGAGACCGAGCACGGCATCAATACGGCTATTCGGAAAATCCGCCAAGCCCTGGGAGACGATCCCGAGAATCCCCGATTTGTGAGGACGTTGAAAGGGAAAGGCTATCGTTTTGACGCCGCACTAGAGTCGAGACCTGAGAAGCCCGTACTTGCGCAGTTCCGAGTTCCTCAATCGATAGCAGCGACGGCAGTAGTGGAACCACCGCCGCAAAAAGCAAAGTCAACCTGGAGAGCTGCTGCTCTCCGGAAAAGCTGGACAGGTTTTGGGGCTCTGGCCGTTTTAGCCAGTGTTCTCTTACTGACCACAGGAGTGTGGCGGCTTTCGCGAAGGTCGGTTGCCGCATCGTTGCCGTTGATGGAGATAGTCCCTATGTTGGGATTAAACGGAGCCGAAAAGGCTCCGGCGTTCTCGCCCGATGGTAAACAGATTGCTCTTGCGCTGCATGAGGAGAGCGGTTCGAGAATTTACGTCTCGCTTGTAAGCGGAGGCAAACCGCTGCAATTGACAAGTGGTCCGCAGGATAACGGTCCGAAGTGGTCACCTGACGGCGAACAGATTGCGTTCTACCGCCCGTCCGACGAGGGAACGGCAATTTACACGGTTCCGGCACTGGGAGGCAGTGAACGAAGGGTATATTCGGGCCCAGCGACAGCGTTCCCCCATGCCTTCGACTGGTCGCCGGACGGAAAATATCTCGCCATTTCAAAGGCTGATCCGGACAGAACGCACGCGCAGATTGCCTTGCTATCTGTTGTTAATTCCACCACTCGACCTCTGACGACTCCTTCTGCGCAAGACTTGGATTATGGGCCGACATTCTCTCCGGATGGATCGACTGTTGCATTTGTGCGCTCAAATGTGGGCGGCATGGTCAGCGAGTTGTATACAGTGCCGACGGCTGGCGGCCAAGTGAAACGACTGACCTTTGACCACCGCACCATATGTGGTGCTCCCGCCTGGACGCCAGACGGAAATGAGGTCCTATTTTCCGCCGCAAGCGGCGGCTCCCCTAGTCTATGGCGAGTTCCCGCTTCCGGAGGAACACCGCAACGGGTGATCGGTTCCGGCGCAAACGCAGTTAGTCCCACGATCTCACGAAGAAGCGAACTTGCCTTTCAGGAGATCTTGTATCAGGACGATGTCTGGCAAGTTGATTTGAAGGACAAGGAAACGCCGACGGGAATGCCAAAGCGGTTAATCCCAGCGAAGGGTTTCAATATTCGCCCGCAGTATTCTCCCGACGGAAAGAAGATCGCGTTGCAGTCGTCCCGTTCGGGTTACAACGAGATATGGGTGTGTGATAGAGACGGCACCAACTGCAACTCGGTCACTCACTTAAAGGGTGTGGCCGGCGCACCACGTTGGTCCCCAGACGGCAAGAGTCTTGCGTTCGAATTCCGTCCACAGTCGTATAGCGAACTGTACGTTGCTGAAGTAGGCGGTGGAGATCCACGCTTAATAGCCACGTTCCCAGACGCAGACAATGGGGGACCGGTTTGGTCTCGCGATGGTAAGTGGATGTACTTCTATTCAGACCGCAAAGACGGGCGATTCCAAATTTGGAAAACCCCTGTCAGCGGTGGCTCGCCAGTGCAGGTCACGAAAAATGGAGGCGTATTCGGAGTTGAATCGCGGGACGGGCGTTTCTTTTACTTTGCGAAGTTCGAGGAACCAGGTATTTGGAGGATGCCTATAAACGGAGGCGACGAAACACGGATCTTGGACCATCCAGGAGGTGATGTCGAATGGTGTGATTGGGCGCTTAGCAGTGACGGAATCTACTTCGTCAATCCCGGGAGTAAGGACGAAAAAGCGTCCATTGAGCTTTATGAGTTTGCCAGCCGACGCAAGATACCGATTTTGACACTGGAGCGAAGGCCAACATCTGGGCTGGACATCTCGCCGGAAGAAAAATCGATCCTTTTTACTCAGGAAAAGTTATCGGAGTCGCGCATTGTCCTCGTGAAGAATTTTCGGTAGGGCTTCAGACGGTTCCGATACCCTTTTCACACATGCCTTGGTGGAATCGCATTTTCTTTCTAGTGCTTGCCATTTGGATTCCGGTTCGAGCCTCCAAGTGCCCGATTTGTCCTGGTTATCGGAAACTTGGCTAATAGTCCCTAGCTTGCGCACCTGCAACAAACGGAACCAACCTCACGAGGGCGAACCCAGACACCGGCAGAAGTCGCGCTGCGGCTCGTCACAGCCCCGCCGCACGGCCTTGCCGGCCGGACGTGTCATTTCTCAGTTACTGGGACATGCGGCATCGGGTTCCCGCTCAGATCGAACCGCACTCCCTGCGACAAAATATTAGACACAAGAGGAAAGCCGACTCGCGATCAACAGGGTTGAATTTTCATTGGACTGACTGAGCCGACCGTTTTAAGTGATTTTGCTTCACTTAAATCATTGAGCCGACGATGCTGCGGACGTTGATCTTCAATGAAGTAATTACATTTTGCCTACAAGTGAGATTGCTTTGGAGCAACTTCACAATTGCCGTGAGGCAATCCCTAAGAATTACTAAGAATTACGGTACAAGAGTACTTCCGGACTATTGCTCTGCCGATCGATAACACGGAAGTTATACGTGTCTGACGAAGTTAGGATGAAAAGGAGAATAATTGTGAAGCGAGCCGCACTAGTTCTATTAATTCTCTTAACGGTCGCATTCGTCGCAATCGCGGCTGAAGTTACATGTCCACTCCACACCTATGCGTCTTGCTACGATACCGGCCAAATTTCACCGACCTGAAGTGGGGCGCATAAGTGGCACTGCACATGTGGCGATGACGTTTGGGTTAGGTAGCCGCTGAGGCTGCCGCTCTTAGCCTTCCTCGAAGCCTATGCATTCGTTGCGCGGAGACTGGTTTGCCAAGTTTGCCAATTAAAGGCTGGACGAAAAGTCTAATCAAAAAGGTCGAAGTCTGGAGATGTGCATGCTCAGCCTCAAGTACCTGCCGGTGTTCCTGGCATTTAGCGTGATGCCGCCAGCCGCAACAGCCCAACAGCCCAGTGTTCTGAACGAAGTTGTCGACGAAATTGTGAAGCAAGAGCAGAGGGAGGTGCAGTTGCTCCGGCAGTATTCGCCACTAGTCGAGACCTACATCCAGTATATCCGTCCGGACGAGCACTTCGGAGACGTGCCCGATGGCGACAGATACTTTCTTGGCCGGGCCGTGCTGGCAAAAGGTTTGGAGCTGGAATCGCTCAAGCGCGAGGCAGGGATGAAGCAGAAGATGTTTGGAGGCTGGGGGGATTACATCATGGAATTTGTGCCCGCCGGCTTCCTGCAGATGATCTACTTGGACACGAATGGTTTCGACCGCCGGCACTATAAGTTCAAGTACGTAGGGCGCGAGTTTTTGGACCAAGTTCGCTGCATGGTGTTTGACGTCGAGCCCTTACCGAATGCCGGCAAACGGCGTTTTGTCGGCCGCATCTGGGTAGAGGATCACGATTACCACATCGTGCGGTTTATCGGCTCTTACGGCATTGCGTCCTCTACCAGTTATTACTTCAATTTCGAAAGCTGGCGAATGAATGTGGCCCCGGACCGATGGGTCCCTGCCTATGTTTATGTGGAAGACGGCAGCGTCCGCAATGCAAAGGCAAGGAACCTGGGCTTCAAAGCATTCCGAGCGCAGACACTCCTTTGGGGCTACCACGTTGAGGACGTTGGCGCAGATCAAGGGCTCAGCAAAGTCGTCGGAGAGGTGCCGTTCCCTGGGATGTATCAGACAGAAACCGAGGGCGACTTTACGTGGCTGCAAGCAGAGCGTTCCCGGGCCCAGAAGGCCGAGGATAACGTTGTGGATCAGCTGGAAGGGCAGGGCTTGCTGGCTCCGCATGGCGAAGTGGAAGAGGTGCTCGAGACGGTCGTGCAAAATCTCGAGACGACCAATGATCTCGACAACCCTCCGGACGTGCGGTGCCGTGTGCTAATGACTTCGACTCTCGAGTCGTTCACTGTGGGTCACACCATTGTGCTGAGCCGAGGTTTGATTGACGTGGTTCCCGATGAGGCCACCCTCGCGGCGATTCTGGCTCATGAGCTCGGTCACATCCTGCTCGGACACCCCATAGACACGCAATTTGCGTTCATCAATCGTCTGCGGTTCGCCGAAAGGGAAACATTCCGCCACTTTGACTTTGCCCGGTCACCCGAAGAGGAACAATCGGCGAAGGGGAAGGGGGCCGAGCTGCTGAAGAATTCGCCCTATAAGGACCAGTTCGCTAGCGGGCAACTCTTCCTGCAGACGCTGAAGGACCGGTCGAAAGACATCCCAAACCTGATCAGTCCGCACCTGGGTGAGGTTCCAACAAACTGGATTCCTGCGCCCGCGGCGTCCTCCCCACAGCCGAACAATACAAAGGTGAACAACATCATTGCGGCATATCCGGTCGGCGGACACATTAAGGTTAACCCTTGGAATGACCAACTGCGGATGCTGAAACAGCCAGTTGATACTGTTGTCGAAGACGAAAAAAGACCTTTCGAAGTCACACCGCTGGCCCCCTATTTGAGGTGGCAGGAGAGCAGTTCACCGACAGAAAGTCCCACGGGAGTGGCAGCGGAGTCGGCGAGGCAAGGCCAAGTTCTCGCTTGCCCGTAAACCATTGACTCACCCTTCGACCGCATCGAGCGGCTCGGTCTCACCTTGCCTGTCCATCGGCACATGAATGCAAAACTTCGGCCAGTCACGCGTATCGGGGTGAGCTATCCACAAAATTGGGTGCAACTTGGGCCGAAAACCCTCCCGAACACCCCACTAGTCCGTGCATTGACGCTTGCGAACAAGTCGGACAAGATTCAGACAGTGAGCTTCACTAACAAGACTAGACTATTAAGGAAGTGACAAATTTCATCGCAGCACATCTCCTACTGCGCAGACTTGACGGCAAAAGATATGAAGATTGTCTTGCTCTTGGCTCTCACAGTGTGCGACCTAACTTGGTGCCTAGGGCCAATTCACATTACCAAGGTAACTCCCCACGGCCTACCGGATGACGACGAATGGGAGCATACGATAATCCTAGCGCGTAGCAAAACAATGGATTTCGTTTTCGACTGCCGTTCACCGGTGGTGCATTCTATGTCCGAAGCCAAGAAGTACGCAGGCGCTCGCGAATTTTGTCCTCAATTCGTTCCGGGACTCGAATTCACGCCAGACAGCACAATCATAAACGACTTTATCAACGTTCAATATCCAAACAAGGAAAAGGCACCGGATGGCTCTCCGTATATCGGTCCTCTGCATATTGTTTCAATGGCAGAAAGAGAGCAACCAGCAGCCAACGACAAGAAGAACACCAAAAAACGCTAAGTCAGATTGCGAATATAACGCTGAAATTGAAGGACGGATTCTGCGCGACCCTGGGTGCAATCCAAACCCCCGGCACCCGTAGGTCACTACCTAGCAGGTTCCTATTCCCCGATGCCAAGAAAGCTCTCCCGTTTCGCCTTTAAAGTGATTTTTCTGTAAGTGTTGTAAGAGCTCGGCGCGTACCGAATGGTCACGAATAACCTAACGGGCAGGGTCCCGATTCAGTTTTTTGCCGGTTCCAAAACTCTATTTGGAGAGATTTTGGGTCCAACTGCGGTGAATTTGCTGGGATGGGAACCCAGTAAGGCCAACTGCATCAACAGAATTTTCAGCATTTTATGGGGCGGGCGAATGGGAATCGAACCCACTTCCGAAATTTGGGTTCATGCCGCCACCTCGCGAGCGAGGCTATACCGAAACGGCAGAACCAAGGTGGCGGCTTCGGTGCATTGCAGGCCGCCGCAACCAATTATTGGGTTAGCGAACAGATGTGGTTACGCGCGAATCCGGCGAACTGTACACGATTTCGCCATCGACCAACGTCATCAGGCATTTCAGCTCTTTGACCTGGTCGGAGGGAATTGCGTAGAGGTCGCGATCCCAGATCGCAATGTCGGCTTTCTTGCTTACCTCGAGCGTTCCGATTTTGTTTTCCATGAACATCTGGCGCGACCCCCAGACGGTGTAGCTGCGGAGGGCGGTGTGAATGTCAACGGCTTCCGTCATTCCGAAGGGATGCAGGCCGTAGGCCCCTTTAGCAGTTTGGCGAGCTGTGGAGGCCCAAAGACCGTAGCGAGCCGCAACGGGAGTGACGAAGTAATCTGACCCGCCGGACCACAGAATGCCTCGGGACTGCAATGTCTTGAATGGCTCCAGGTGCAGCCCGCGTTTCGGACCGTAGCTGGCCGCGTAGATATCGCCGATCCACCAGAGGAATCCCGGCTGCATCTCCGGGTAGCCGGCATCGTATTTCTTTTGCAGGTTGACCATTACTTCGAGCGCATGCGGCGTTGGCAGATTGGCGTGGATGATGCTGTGACGCAGGCCAGCATGTGGTTGCTCCTGCTCGACAAGCGCGTAGGTATCCACAACCCAGTCCATGGCGCGATCACCAACCGCATGGGTTCCCACTGGCACGCCTTCCTGGTGGAACAGGCGGACCATTTCTCTATAAACCGCAGGGTCAACTTGTGGAAACCCGCGATTGGCCACCCCCGAACTTGTAACGTCTGGCCTCGTGCCGTTGAGCAACCAATCTTCATAGACCCACCCAGTACGTCCGCCACCAGAGCCATCCATGTAGATCTTCACGCCGCAGGAAAGCAGGTGGTCTTCGCCGAGACTCTCGGGCACGCGCGGGACAGATTTGATCTCGGCCAGCGCTTTGCGCGCCGACTCGAGCGTTGAACCCGCGTGCCACAGAACGCAGATGCGCTCTTTGAGCTGTCCCTGGTCGAGGAGCGATTTGTAGGCATCCCAGTGGATTTGGGTAATGTCCGGGTCTTTGACGGCGGTCATGCCTTCACTGTGTAGAACCTTTTGGATATAAAGGATGCCTTGGCGCATCTGCTCGGGAGTAGTTGGCGGAATGAGCCGCGTGACAGGCTCCATGGCTGAGTCTTCTTTGAGGACGCCGGTGGGGTTGCCATGGGCGTCGCGGTCGATCGTGCCGGCAACGGGGTCAGCTGTGGCCCCAGTGATGTGCGCTAGTTTGAGGGCAAACGAATTGGCGACTCCATAATGGCCGGTAGTATGCATGAGCCAAACGGGATTGTTGGGGGCAACAGCATCGAGATCGACGGCGGTGACATAGCGTCGTTCAGCGAGCTTGCCTTCATCCCAGCCGGAGCCTGTGACCCATTCGCCGGGCTTGACCAATGCGATCTTGGCCTTTACTCGCGCCACGATTTCCGCCACCGAAGTGGCATCAGAAAGCTTCGCGCCGTAAAGTTCTTCCACGCCTCCCTCGGCAATGTGCGCATGTGTATCAATAAGGCCAGGCGTGGCCGTGTGCCCATGAAGGTCGATGATGCGCATCCCGGGTACATTGCCGGCGAATTCTAGGACTTCCGCGTCGGTCCCGACTTTGACAATGATGCCGTGTCGGATGGCTATTGCTTGCGCTACGGAGTCACTGCCATCGGCGGTGACGATGTGGCCGTGGAGCAGGATGACGTCAGCGTTGGGGCTTTGCGCGAGCAGGATTCGAGTCAGCAGCACAGTGGCAAGCAGGGCACACGCCGAGCTGAGTTTGCAGTGCATAGACATCGTCAGATTCTCCTAGGGCGGCAGCTTAAACCACTATATAGATTCTGCGACAAGCAATAGTTGAATAGAACCATCGTGACTGAAGCGGTTGTCGCGAAGGATGGCCGATTGGAGGACATTCGGATTGCTAACGGTCTACCAGGTTTGAAGGAATTGGCTGTTGCTAGCCACCATGATCAATGTCCCGCCTAACGTGCGGGATCGAGACGAATCGTCGCGCAGTGATTTCAACTCAGATGGATTTCCTGACGTAATTACTTTGGTCGGATGCCAAACGCGGGGTAAAGTTCAGCAGGTTTGTAAACCACGCCATTTTTGATAACCATATCTATGCGACGGACGTCGCTGATTTGTTTGGTAGGGTCGCCATTGACAAGAATCATGTCGGCATACTTGCCGGGAGCGACGGAACCGAAATCTTTCTCCATGTGCATGACTTGAGCGGCCTCGATGGTCACGATGCGGAGAACTTCGGGTGCAGGAACCCCAGCTTCGGCGTAAATCTCCAACTCACGGTCCAGGGCATAGCCGTTGCTGTTGTCGGTCCCCGCGACAATCTGAATTCCATTGTCGTACAACTTCTTAACCATGCGAACCATGTTGGCGTAAGCGGCGCGGTACTGTCTGTCGGTAGCGGGATCGGATGCGTCAAGCGCTTGCCCAGCCGTTCGCGAAGTGCGCTGCACCTGAACAGGCAGCCGATCGAAGATAGCCGCATCGACTCGACCCGGCTGGCCGGGCCGGTCGAGATAAACGCTTTCCCAGGCACCCATGGTGGGGTCGACAACCGCGTGGTGCTGTTTGAGGAAGGCGATAAAGTCGTTGACCTGCCGAGAATTCAAATCGAGATCGCCACCCCGCTTGCCGGGTTCGATGAAGCGCGCCGGTGTACGCGTCTCCTTCACATCCGGCATGAAGTTGAGGAAGATGAAATTCATGTGCTGAATTTCATCGGCCCCATCCCGGACGAATTGTTCGGCGATCATCCCCGAAGGCACGTGGCCGCTTACGCGGAGACTGCGCCTGTGAGCCTGGTCCGCAATAATGGGTACCAGTTTGGGCGTCACGGAGCTGTAGATTTTGATCTGGACGTAACCTAGGTCCGCATAACGATCGACCTGCTCCCGGGCCTCCTCCGGGGTGGCCGCGAGAACTTTAATCGGGCCCTCGAACGGCCCGGGGCCATCGATCAAGCCGGCCGGCACGACACGCGGACCGATTTGCGTTCCGTCCTGGATCTGCTGGCGCAACTTAGTCAATTCTTCGATAGAGTTCCCGAGGTCACGGACAGTAGTAACTCCCGCCGCTATGTCAAGAAACGCGTCTTCGGGGAAGAGATGGGCGTGCATGTCCCATAAACCGGGGAGAAGCACCTTCCCGCTGCCGTCAATAGCCTGAAACCCACCGGGGATTGGGCGACTGTCGTCTGGTTCAACGGAAGCGATGCGCTCGCCGCGAATGGTGACGCGCTGCTTCGGAAGGAGCTTACCCGCGGCTGAGTCAAACAGAGTGACGTTGCCAATAACCAGCTCGCCAAAAGGCCTGTGGCTGAGCGCTTTTGCGAGGTCGGCAGCACGCGCGATTTCCGCTTGACGCTGCGAATCGCGTAATTGAGGAAAGGAAGATTCATACCCGCGCCGAACTACCGCGGACCATCCGTTAACTGCCGCAAAAAATTGTTGTTCTTCATCGAGCCAGAGATATTGAGGGGTGAATCCGAGCCCGCTAATCTCGTACAGTGTGGCGGTAGTCTTCTGTCCGGAGCCTTCGATAGGAAAGGACTGTAGTTTGCGAATCGCGGCTTGGCCGCTGGGAAGGACTGGGAGCTTTCCGGCGCTTTCGGGCGACAGAAGAGCGCGAGCAAGAATGGCTCCTGATTCCGGGCCGCCGTTCAGGTCGAGAAAGAATTTGCCGGAGGCACTGGACTGCTTTTCGTTCTCCGCCTGGTTCTTCCACACGGCCTCGCCAGCCTTCATCGAGAACCGCTCCTCAACAGGGGACTTCATGTAATCGACGCCGTTGGATTCCTCGAAAACAATCAGGCCACGCGAGTCGAGGCGATAGGTCGTGTAAATCTTTGGGCCACGGCCGCGATCGTTGAACTGGAAGAATTCGTGGATCGTTCCATCAGGCGACTTCCAGACTGCATCCTGGCCTGAGGGAGTCTTGTCTGTGAGCATCATGCGCACGACGGCATCTTTGGGAATGTCGCTGGGAAGTTCAGGGAGCGGGGATTGTTGCTGGGCCAAAAGAGCTGAGGAAAACGACAGGCAGGCGAACGCAGATATGGAGATGCGCGGCACCGGAGTCCTCCATAAGGCGAGAGTTATCCACCGCAAGGTGGGTCAAATCGGTAGCCCAGTTTCGCAGATAGTCTACATTGCGTGTCAACTCAATCTCGCTGCATTTTCTGAACACGAGAAGCTCTTCGCCTCGATACTCGACGAGCGCAGACCCAAAAGCACGCCGGGCGTGATTCCAGCCGCCAAGCCTCAGGAGTTGTTTGCAACCGTGGATACACCTGAAAGAGTCGGTTCAACAAAGCATCGAGAGGAGCAGCGATTCACTTCGCCGCATTAGAGTTAATGATTACGATTTCGACGCGCTCGGATAAATCGTGCTTCATAGCCACCTTCTAGTGGTCGCCGCGGTAGACTGGAATCCGCGGCCCAGATGATAGCCCTTGGCGGAATTCAAGCAAGAGCCTTTCAGTTGCCTATGGCAACTTACGAGTCATGGTGCATCTAATTCGGCAAAGGCGGGTTTCCTTCCGCCCATATAGTATCCCGAGGTTCGGGATTTTGAGGAGTTGACGATGAACGAAATCACACCAAGGTCGAAAACCAAGGTTTTAGTGGACGGTGGCGATCCCGAAGAAACGGTTCGGGTAAAGAATCTTGTCGGCTATGTAGACGGCCAGACCACCAATCCGACTCTCGTCTCTAGAAACCCGGAAGTTCGGGCGTTGGTTTCCTCCGGCCGAAAGTTCAGCTCCCGCGAGGACCTGGATGAATACAAGAAGATCGTGCAGGCAATTTCGCCTCTGGTTGGCGACGCCGGCGTTTCGATCGAGGTGTACGCCGACTTGGACACAACTGCTGAGAACATGCTTGCTCAAGGACGTGAAATGTTCTCCTGGATTCCGAATGCCTACGTCAAGTATCCGTGCACGCATGAAGGGCTGCGCGCCGCCCAAATGTCCGTGCGTGAGGGTATGCGTGTCAATATGACGTTGTGTTTTTCGCAAGACCAGGCGGCTGCAGTCTATGCGGCAACGAAAGGGTCGAAAGCTCCCGCTTATGTGTCTCCTTTCGTTGGCAGACTCGACGACCGCGGGGAGAACGGCATGGATCTGGTGAAAAACATCAAACAAATGTATGCAGCGGGAGATGGACACGTCCACGTGCTCGCAGCTAGCATCCGCCATCTCAATCACCTGCTCGGTGCGCTTGCTTTGATGGCGGAATTGGTGACTGCGCCGGGTAAGGTTTGGGAAGAGTGGGCCGACGCATCTTTTCCCGTTCCTGGGGCGGATTTTGTCTACCAGGAAACTGATAAAGCCAATAAGCCACTAAAGGCCATCGCGTACAAGTCGATCGATTTGAATCGAGAATGGGACAGTTTTGATATTCGGCACGAACTCACCACAAGAGGAATTCAACAATTTGTGGCGGATTACAAAAGTACGCTCAAGCAGTCTGCTTGAGGTCCCGATTATAGAGCCGCATCTCAACACAAAGCCGCGCTACGGAAAATCAAACAGGAAACAAATGATGGAGGAGACTACGAACATGAAAGATCGGAACGAAACAGCAACAACACTTACTCAGTTACGTCTGGCCAAGCGCTCGCCCGAGTATTGGCGAGTCACGTTTGACCACCCGCCACTCAACATCTTCGGTCCGGAGATGCTTCCGCAAGTGAACGAGATCATGACAGCAATCGAAACTGACGAGCAGGTTAAGGTGGTGGTTTTTGACAGTGCTGTTGAAGGTTTCTTTCTGATTCATTTAGATTTTCTCGCGAACCTCGATAATTTGGTGCACCTCCCTCCTGGACCTACAGGCTTACATCCGTGGCCCGAAATACTGGTGCGTCTGAGTCGCGCACCTGTCGTGTCGGTAGCGATGATTCGTGGGCGGACGACTGGTATGGGTAGCGAGCTTGCCCTTGCCTGCGACATGCGTTTCGCGAGTCGTGAAAAAGCCATTTTGTCGCAGTTTGAAGTCGGCGCCGGTTTTGTGCCTGGCGGTGCGCCGATGGCCCGGCTGTCTCGCCTCATGGGCAGAGGACGTGCCCTTGAAGTAATCCTAAGCGCCGAAGACGTCCCAGGCGACCTCGCTGAGCTCTACGGATATGTGAATCGGTCGCTACCTGATGCAGATCTAGATAGGTTTGTTGACGCACTTGCCGCCCGGATCGCCTCTTTCGACAAACAGACACTCGCTCATACCAAGCGCCTGGTCAACGTTGCCAGCTTGCCGCCCGACATTGAAATCGAATCCGGGTGGAACGCGTGCGTTGCTTCGATGGCACAACCCGCCACACAGCAAAGGATCAAATGGTTGCTGGAGCGAGGGTTTTGCAAACCTGGTGACGCAGAAAATCACTTGGGAGATTTTGTGGGACAGGTTGGGCGCTGAGCGTCTATAACGGACAAGTAGAGAGCTCACCCGCTGGTTAGCGCAAATCGGTAACTTGAACTAGTAGGCGCAGCGTGGAGGTTTTGCCACGCTCAGCAATCCTCCACCCTCGCCACCATGTTCTTTGATCACCGTGCGTGCGTCCTTGTCCTCTCGTAGTCCCGTGAATTTGGAGTGCCGCAGATGATGGCCAGAGCCGGAGTGCTCGTCCCTAGTGCTAATCTGCGCCCGGGCATTGGCAGTGCATGTCATTTTGCTGGCAGGCAGTTGACATCCCGGTTTTCCCGACGTGTTTGCGCAGTTTCTATGTCTAAGGAAGTCAATCACTAAAGGCGCCTGCAGGTTTGGTCCTCGGATTGCCTATGTTTTAGCATGGATTACAAGAAGATGAAGGCGTTGATGGAAACGAGCCGCGAAGAGTCAGTGGCGCAACGAAGGCCAGAAGTCAAAGAGTTTTCCAAGCCGGATTCTGAGCCCGATTCGCCGTATCTGGGTTACGACCTGACAAAAGAACGGTTCACAGCCTAGGGAGAGGTAGCAGCCACGAAAATGCCGACAATATTTCAGTGGTACCAGCTCTTACGGAATCACCACTATCGGTTTACAGTGTTCCAAGCGGTGCGGGCTGCGCTTTGGCCGGCGCGCTAACTCACCCACGTCCCGAGCGGTTGTGCCGGTAATCGGGGAAATCGGATCGCGCCTGTCGCCAAGCTCATTTAGTTTCCAACTCCGCATCCCAGTCTTCGACCAGTGAGGTCACCGCATTCGGTTGCCCAGGATCATAGGCCAAGATAAATGGCTGCCCGTCCGGTGACACATCAAAACCACCTGTCGGAGCGCGATAGAGTCGCGTCTCGAAAAGAGGTTTCACAGCTATGACCGTGAGGGTTGAGTCGGTTGTCTTCATTTCTACGGACGTGATCTTGTTGTCTGACGAGAAGTAGAACAATTCGCGGCCATCCTTCCTCCAACGCGGCATACGCCGAAGGAGGGCATGCCGGTTCGGCCGTTGGCGCCTCTCGACTTCTTCGTCGTCCTGGTGATGCTCTCCATCGATTGCGTGTCAGTGGCGGAGAGTTCATAGACGTCTTGCGCAACCGCAAATTGCGTGCTTATACCCGGCATGGGCTTCCTGTTGGTGAAGATCTTTCCCCTGACGCCTGACGCCAGTGTGGGCATATTGCTGCTGGCCACTATCCCAGAAACGCCAATTGCCTTGCAATTCACCCGCATGGCCAAGACACGCTTGGTGTTCGCCGCGGTGATGACCTTCGTGTTATCGCTGGGAGCATCGCGTTAACGCCATCGGCTGTCGAGGTAATGACCGCGTTTCGGCTTTCTTCGCCTTCTAGAATATGCGCAGCTTGTCCCTGAGACTCGCGGTGTCACACGTTTACTAAACGAGGCCCAGAATTATGACCAATGATTGAAATCACTAGGTCTCGGATGTAGCCTTCAAACCAGGAACTTCCGACTAAATCTCTAGAGCTAAGGTGGACATGAACCCCTTTGACTTGTGGATAGTGTCATTCCTGAACAGCTTCGCATGTCGTTCCTGGGCGTTCGACAGATTCATGTCAAAGGTCGCCGATGACAGCTTCATTAAGGGGGGAGTGTTCACCGCCTTACTTTGGTGGGTCTGGTTCCAGGCAGATGACAAAGAGGATGAACGGCGGGAATTCGTTCTCTATGGAGTGGTTGCTAGTTTTCCGGCTATCGTAACAGCTAGAGCTCTTGCGTTGACCTTGCCGTTCCGCTGCAGACCTTTGCACAACCGCGCGCTTCACTTCCACATTCCTTATGGCGTTGATGAAAACGTGCTGATCAACTGGAGTTCGTTTCCCAGTGACCATGCGGTGCTCTTCTTCACACTCGCGACCGTCATTTTCCTAGCCTCACGCCGGCTGGGTATTGTTGCGTTTTTGTATGTTTTTTTTGTTCCCTGTTTCGCTCGGGTCTATCTGGGTTACCACTATCCTACTGATATCCTCGCGGGTGCTCTTCTTGGAATTGGCATTGCTTCCCTGTCTAGGGTTACCGCCCTAAGGAAAATGATCGCGCAACCTGGAATGCGCTGGGTGCGCAGCCATCCAGCCTCCTTCTATGCAAGCTTCTTTCTCGTAACGTTGCTGATCTCCTTGCTGTTCGATCCTCTACGGACTCTTGCCCATTTCGCCTTTGAGTCGGTGAAGGCTGCGTTGAAGCTTTGACGAAACTTAGGCGTCTAATCATTCGAGACGTCGGACTGACGCAAGATGAGGTTATCCAATCCAGCTCCCTCCGTGCCAACATGCTTTAGACAAGTCTAGTACGCTTAATTAATGAGCAGGGCGAGAGAGCATAGGAAAGAGATGAACGGGGATTCTCTTGGGGTTGTTCTTTCTTCTGGGGGTTCGGCTGGCGCGGAACGGAGCGAAGGCGAGCGAAGCGAGCCGAAGCGCAGTGAAGCGGCAGCCGAAGCGGGCGCCGCTCCGACATCGGCGTCGCGTCCGGATCCCGAAGTGGTGGCCAAAGCCAAGCGGCGCACCTTCACCGCTGAGTATAAGCAGCGCATCCTGCAAGAAGCCGACAGCGCGGCGGCGACCCCAGGCGGTGTGGGGGCACTTCTCCGTCGCGAGGGTTTGTATTCCTCGCACCTCGTGAGTTGGCGGCGAGAACGCCGAGCCGGCGTCCTTGAGGCCCTGAAACCGCGAAAACGCGGTCCGCGATCCGAGCGCAATCCCCTGGCCGAAGAAAACCAGAAGCTGCGCCGGCAGGTTGGCCAATTGACCGAGAAACTCCGCAAAGCGGAGATCATCATCGACGTGCAAA
>Ga0306922_10001181_pt1 | contig 23114 bp, 22 predicted proteins | sample sta12Cox44000082_FD_203758 | JGI IMG/M metagenome (GOLD analysis project Ga0306922, IMG submission 203758) | Lab enrichment of tropical soil microbial communities from Luquillo Experimental Forest, Puerto Rico - statoxic.12C.oxic.44.000.082 (v2)... | ecosystem: Environmental > Terrestrial >... | reverse complement strand
TCGATGTAATGCAGCGCCATCGCTTCCGGCGTTTTCGGTGCGACCGGCGAACCAAATTCCGGCTCGCCATGATGCGCACCGATTAAATGCAAAAGATGCAGGCGGACATCTTCAGAAGCGGGCACCAGGTTTTTCCACGTCTCCGCGTTTTCTGCGCTGAGCCGCCGCCACAATGCATTCACCAGTTCGAGACCGATGGAAATGTGCCCGACCAGTTCGCCGCGCTCGTCATAATTCATGACGAACCCATTCTCGGAGAGCGCATTCTCCCAAAGTTTTCCAGAATCGTGGAAAAGGATACCAGCGATCAGAAGATCGAGATTCAACTGCGGGTAAAGCGGGACGATCTCTTTCGCCACGCGCATCATTTGCGCGGTGTGCTCAACCAGCCCGCCACGCCGCGCGTGATGATAATTGCGTGCGGCAGCGGTTCGCCGGAACTTTTCGCCCCATTCTTTCAAGAATGCTTCGCATAACCCACGCAGGCGAGGATCTGTAATTGTGTGGACGGTCTTCTCAATAAATTCCCAGTCTGCGTTCTGCTTGGCGCGCAAATCCCCAGGGCCTTGCAGCAATTCGCTTTTTTCCTGCTCGGTCAGCGGGCGCGGGATCCATTTCCGCGCATCGAGTCCATATTGCGATTGATAAAACTCGCCCGCGACCTCGATGAAGCTCTCAGGCGTGAGCGCGCTGCAGGTTTTGTACGCGGGGTGATCGTTCCAGACGCGTAGCGTCATTCGATCGCACGCGTCGGCCAGCGTAAGTTCGCAGTATGGCTGCTGTTCGCGCGTCAGCTTGGGCGCCGCGCTCTCGACTTGCACATGCACCCGAGCCTGCACCGCGCTCCCGCTTGTGCGGGACGCTTCCCGGCGAATTTCTGTCAGCGTTAATAGATCCATCGTTTTAATTTATCACGAGCCGCAAGTCGTGCTGTAAAGTGCGCTGTCCTCAGCGCACCACTGTTGGGAAGGCTAATATTCCGCTGAGGACAGCGGACACTACGGCAATGTTTCTGAAACACCTGGAATGCAGCGCGTGCGGCCTTAAGCATGAATGGCCGCGCTTGCAGAACCTCTGTCGTTCCTGTCACAAACCGCTTCTTGCGATTGTCGATCTCGCGGCGGCGAGTCGAACGCTGACGCGCGAAACGCTGGCCACCCGAGAAAAATCATTGTGGCGTTATCGCGAAATGTTGCCGTTGCCCGCTGACGGTGAGCAGGTTTCGTTAGGCGAAGGCGGAACGCCACTGCTGCGTGGACAAAAATTCGCTACCGACATCGATCTCTGGATCAAAGACGAATCGCTAAACCCGACGCAGAGTTTCAAGGCCCGTGGGATGAGCGTGGCCGTATCAATGGCGAAATATCTCGGCGCGACCAAACTTGCGGCCCCAAGCGCTGGAAACGCTGGAGGTGCGCTCGCCGCCTACGCTGCCCGGGCGGGTCTCGAAGCGCACATCTTTATGCCGCGCGACACGCCGCTCGCGAACATCATCGAGTGCCGGGAACTGGGAGCTGAAATTACGTTGATCGACGGATTGATCACCGATTGCGGCGCTGAAATCGCGCGTCGGAAAGAAAAGGAAGGCTGGTTCGATACGTCCACGCTCAAGGAACCGTATCGCGTGGAAGGAAAGAAGACGCTCGGCTACGAGTTAGCCGAGCAACTGAGCTGGCGGTTGCCCGACGTGATTCTTTATCCTGCTGGCGGCGGCACCGGCCTCATCGGAATGTGGAAGGCGTTCGATGAAATGGACGCGCTCGGATGGATCGGTAAAAAGCGCCCGCGCATGTTCGCGGTGCAAGCCTCTGGCTGCGCGCCGATCGTGCGCGCGTTCGAAGCAGGAGAAAAAACTGCCGCAGAATTTCCGGATGCACAGACGATCGCCTCCGGCCTGCGCGTTCCAAAAGCCATCGGCGATTTTTTGATGCTGAAAATACTTCGTCAATCCAAGGGTGGCGCGATCGCTGTTGATGATGAAGAAATGATCCGCGTCACGCGCGAAGTCGGATCGAAAGAGGGCCTGTTCGTTTGTCCGGAAGGCGCAGCCTGTTTCGCCGCTCTAAAATCGCTTCAGCGTGCGGGAAAAATCACGCCCGGCGAACGCGTGGTGATCTTCAATACCAGCTCAGGGATCAAATACCTGGAACGCTATCAACAGTAGGGCTCGACAGCGGATTACCCGCCTCCGCACTGCTCCAGCCTGGCAGGCGCGGATGCGAACGGATCTCAACCCGGCGATGTGGTAATCCTCAGTTACCTTCCTATCTGCTGTTCAACCTTTATTTGCTTTCCACGGCGCACATTTCGTCGCACCACATCTGGATGCGGGCGCGAATTTGGTCGCGAATTCTGCGTGTGCCCGCGAGGCGTTCATCATGCGAGCCGGTGAGCGCGGATGGATCCGGAAAACTCCAATGCAATCGCTTCGCCTGGCCGGGAAAGACCGGGCAGCGTTCGGCGCTGCTTTCGTCGCATACTGTGATCACGTAGGAGAACCCTTCGCCGGATTCGACAGCCTCGGATACGGATTGAGCTTGCTTCCGCGAAATATCAATTCCGATCTCGCGCATCGCTTCGACTACCAGCGGATTGAGTTTTCCCAGCTCCAGCCCGGCACTGTGCGCTTCGAAATCATCGCCGCAGATTTCGTTGAGAAAGGCTTCCGCCATTTGGCTGCGGGCGCTGTTGTGAACACAGATGAAGAGAACCTTTTGTTTCATAACGATGATTTTTTCACATACTCTAAAGGATCAAGACGGTGAACCCGCCCCGTGGTCGTTCGTGCTGAGATTGTTATAAGTCGTACCTGGCTGCCGGCTACGCGTAGCCGCGCGAACGTGTGCGCGATGCGCGGTGCTCACCCTGGCGCAACACCAGCACAGCGCGTCTCATCCGGCTTCGACGAGGGGGCAGGTGGTGAGCAGACCGGCCGCCGCGCCTCTTGTATGCCGCCCGAAGTGAGCTTGTCAGTTTCGCCCAGTAAGTGGCTACGAGGGTTTCTCGGCTGGGAAAATATCTCACAGCGTACCTCCCTTACTCTCAACCAGTCGTTTAAAATTGCGCAGATACTCCTCCACTCGTTGCGACAGAGTTGGGGGATTAAAAACCGAACGTACTTTTAATGTCACTTCGGTTTCCTGTGAAGAACGCGGTTCGAAGGAGACCACGCCCGACATGAAACCGTTGGCCGTGGTGCGCCATGCGATTCGCCGGCAGGGAATCTGCAGAACAATGTGAAAGATTCCTTGCTGATCTTCGCCATCCGGACGCCAGGTGTAAGAAAAGTGCGTGGCGTCAATTTTTTGCACCTGCCGCAAGGGCGTGATGAATTTGGGCAGATCTTCAATGCGCGACCACTGCTCATACACTCGCTCAAGCGGCGCCTTCACAACAACTAATTGTCGCGCGGCGTTCATCGCTGGTTGGCCGGCCAGCGTCGGATCCTTTACCTCCGTTGAATTTTCAGACAGAGAACCGTGCATATTGATCTCTCGACAAAACCCGGTTCCATCCATCCGTGAAGTTAAACATGGTCATGTTCAGCACGAGCATCGGGTCGTGACGCCGTGAGGAAGGCCGAAAAATCTTCCACGGACTGCGCTTGGACTTACTTTGAAACTCCGACATTACGTCGCGAGCACGCGAGTCAGTTCGGTGGTTTTTGGTTTTCATTTCAGGTTCTTTTGTTTCGTTGAAGCTAGGCAAGTTGGCGGTGCGCGACCACGAAGCGGTCGGAGGATTTTTGGATGCTTCCCAAGTGAGAGCCGATGACACCTCTTTCGAGGGAGGAAACAAAACTGGCGCGCTGGCGTAGGAGCATTAGATTTTTGCCATGCGCACGCGCGCACACCCAATCCCGGATCGACAATCGGCAACTCCGACATCAGGTCGCGAGCACGCGAAAAATTTCGGTGTCGGCAATCGAGCCGAGTGTTGTCCGGCAGCCGCGGATGACGAAAGCGCGGCAATACACCTTTTTAAGTTATCGCGTGACGTGATCCTTTCGCTGGATCGCAACGGGAACATCCTCTGCATCAACCAGCGCGGCGTTCAACTGAGCGGCTATTCAGAATTGGAATTGCGCGGCGCAAGCATTTTTGAACTGCTCCTCCTTCCCGAAGAGCAGCAGGCCGCCCGTCAACTGCTTGCCGATCTGGTGGAAGGCAGAGCAAGGGAATACCAACTCCGCTGGAGAACAAAAGATGGCGCCATTGTCCATTTGGATGGTGTATCGGTTCCACGTCTATCAGATAGTGGCGAATTTTTGTCCACGCTGTGCACTTTGCGGGATGTCACCGAGCGGAAATCCGCAGAGGAAAAACTGCGCAAGAGCGAGGAGAAATATCGCGATCTGATCGAGATCTCGCCTGACGCGATCTACGTCATCGATGCCAACGGCATCTGTGTTTTGGGGAACCGCGCGGGCGCTGAGCTGCTTGGAATTCCTCAGGACCAATTGGTCGGCACGCCCGTCACAGACACCTATCTATCGGAAGAACGCCACCTGTTTCGGGAGAGGCTCGAGAAATTGAAGACGGGGCTCACGATACGATTCGAGAGAAAGTTTGTGCGCAAAAACGGAAACATCGTTCCGGTGGAAGTCTCGGTCTCCGGCATACGCGGCGGATATTCCCAAGCGATCCTGCGTGATATCAGCCAGCGCAAGCACGCCGAATCCTTACTAGCTGCAGAGAAGCGAATCCTTGAGATGGTCGCGACCGGCGTTCCGCTCAAAGAAATAGCTGCGGGATTATGCCAAATCATCGAAGAGCAACGGCCTGACACGCTCGCTTCCGTCTTGTTATTAAACTCTGATGGTGTGCACCTGGACGTGGTCGCAGGCCCGAAGTTGCCTGACGAATGGACTCGGCAGATGGAAAAGATGCCAATTGGACCGTGTGCGGGTTCGTGCGGCACAGCAGCGTACCGAGGATCGCCAGTCATCGTCTCGGACATCGCGACGGATCCCCTGTGGGACGTGCCGGAGCATCGTGCTGCGGCACTCAAGCATGGGCTGCGCGCTTCCTGGTCGAACCCGGTTCTCTCGTGGCAAGGAAAAGTCCTGGGAACCTTTTGTATGTATTATCGTGAATCGCGAAGCCCGACCCCGGAAGACCTGGAACTGATCGAGTTGGCGAAGCATCTTTTGCGGGTGGCGATTGAACGTGATCGCGCCGAGCAAGCTCTGCGCACGTCCGGGCAGCTCGCACGCAGCCATGTCGAAGTGATGATGCGCAGCCTGGATGTGCTGGCCACTGAAACCGCGCCAGAGAAGTTTATTGGCGAAATGCTGCGAACAATCGGCCAGCACCTGGGCGCGCATCGGGTGCTGCTCTGGCTGCGGAACCAGCAGGATGACTCGCTGCGCTTGCAGCTGATGACTGAGAACGATCAACCGGTTGCCCCTGATCGAGAACACCCATTTCTCAAGCATGCACACGCATGGAGAAAGAACGCTTTCATTCAGGAAATGCTCTTCACCAAATCTCCCGCCGTATGCGACGATGTCGAGCACGACTCGCGCCTCGGCCCAGAGTTCCACAAATACCTAACGAGCAAAGGAACAAAAAGGTTCATGACGGTGCCAATGTTCGTGTCGGGAGAAGTCCGCGGGTTCATCGGCATCCAGCATATCGAGCAAGGCGCATATCACGCGGACCAAATCGAGCTTGCGCAAGCGCTCGCACATCACGTGATGCTGGCGACTCACAGCCAGGAACTGGTTGAGCAGCAGCGTGAGGCGGCCATTCTCAAAGAACGCACGCGAATGGCTCGCGACATTCACGACACCCTGGCGCAAGGGTTCACCGGTGTTGTGGTTCAGATGGAAGCTGCGGAAGAAGCCTTGATAGAAGAGGATCCAGAAAATGCTGTCCGGCATGTGCGTCGCGCACGCGAACTCGCTCGCGAAAGTTTGGGCGAAGCGCGCCGGTCCGTGCACGCGCTGCGACCACAGGCGCTCGAGAAAGCAGGATTCGCCGATGCTCTGAAGGCGATAATCAAGAATACGACAGCGGGTACTTCGCTCCGCGCTGAGTTCCAGCTACGAGGCGAACCGCGCGAGCTCGGGCCGGATGTTGAAGAGAATCTACTGCACATCGGACAGGAAGCTTTGACCAATGCACTCAAGCACGCGCGTGCAACCAAATTTCAGGCGCAACTCTCTTTCGGTTCCGAGGCGGTCCGGCTGGAGCTTAGCGACAATGGCGACGGGTTCGCTATCGACGGCGTGAATGGCGGCGGCTTCGGCTTGATCGGCATGAAAGAACGCGCCGAACAGATTGGAGCCACAGTCGAAGTATCAACCAAACCTGGTGCGGGGACGCGAATCGTGGCCGTGTCGCCGTATCAACAATCGTGAAATTAAGTGAAAACCGCAAAGGATAGGAAGAATGGGAAGAAAAGGGCAATGAGCGAGAAAAAGAGGGAATGCATTCGTATTTTGATCGCTGACGACCACAGCGTCGTGCGCGAAGGTTTGGTCTCCTTAGTCAAACGCAAGTCCGACATGACCGTCGTCGCTGAAGCAAACAACGGTCGCGAAGCTGTCGATCGTTGGAAGGACCATCGCCCAGATGTCACGCTGCTCGATTTGCGCATGCCCGAGCTCGACGGAGTCGGTGCGATCAAGGAAATCCGTGAGATAGATCCAAACGCGCACATCCTGGTGCTTACCACGTTTGACGGAGATGAAGACATCTACCGCGCCATAAAGGCAGGTGCGAAAGGTTATCTGCTCAAAGATACCGCCCGGGAAGCGTTGATGGAAAGCATTCGCAGAGTCCATGCGGGTCAGACTTGTATACCGCCTGCACTCGCTGCGAAATTAGCCGATCGCGTCAGCGGCGAAGCATTAAGCGCAAGAGAAATCGAAGTACTTCAGCGGATTGCAGCCGGTAAAAGTAATAAGGAGATCGGCGCCGAGTTATTCATCAGCGAAGGCACAGTGAAGACGCACGTGAAAAGCATTTTCAGCAAACTCGACGTCGTCAGCCGGACCGAAGCAGTGGCGACGGCAACGCGCCGCGGTTTGATTCAATTGTAGGAAAGATCGCCGAGCGACCATCGTCGCACGGGCGTTTTTTCCGCTTTAGGTCAGACTTTGCGTTTTGTCAGTCGAACGCAGGTGGACTGTTGAACTTTGCTGGAAGTCAGCGAAGGGCTGGGCAACGTCGCAGTGCAAAATACCTCTTCCGTTTCGTGAAGCCGTTTGGCACAATCGGTGTTCTGCGAACTACGCCAGCGGTGAATGTGGCGTCGGTTCAGAGGAAATGTGATGAACCCAAGCCTGCCGAGCGCTGTATTGTTGCTCGCGGATGTTGTGAAGGTGTTCAACCCGCAATCGCCGCAGGCGCGCGCGATTTTCGATCTGTCCATCGTTGTCATTGTCGTGATGGTGGTGATTTTCGCGGTGGTCGTCGGCATCGTCATGTACGCGCTGCTGGGTTTTCCCCGATGGCGCGAAGGCGAATGCGATCCTCAGCAGGGCGAAGGGAATAAGACCATCGAGATTGTATGGACGGCGATACCGCTTGCCATCGTCACGATGCTGTTCGTGCTCTCAGCGCGAACCATGGGCATCTCGGACCCTCCGCCACCGCCGAAGCCCGACATCGTGGTGATTGGTCACCAATGGTGGTGGGAAGCGCGCTACACGAACTCGGGCGCTGTCGTGGCGAACGAAATTCATATTCCGGTCGGCAAACCAGTCGCGCTCAGATTGGATGCCGTGGACGTGCTGCACGAGTTTTGGGTGCCGGAGCTGGGGCGAAAAATTACGAGTGTGCCGGGCCATCCGAATCATCTCTGGATTCAATCCGACAAACCAGCGACGTATCTCGGCTTTTGCACAGAGTTTTGCGGCACACAGCACGCCTGGATGCACTTTTTGCTTGTCGCCCAGCCGGAGGAGGAATTTCAGAAATGGCAACAAGCGCAACTTCTTGCTGCTCCGCCGCCGTCGAGTGAGAACGCGCAGAAAGGCCTCGCGCTGTTCCAGCAAATGAGCTGCGTGAACTGCCACGCCATCAAGGGCACAACCGCTTCCGCAACGTTCGGTCCGGACCTGACCCATTTCGCGAGCCGCAAACAACTTGGTGCAGGCATCGCTGAGAACACGCCGGACAATTTGCGTCGCTGGCTGCGTAACCCACAGCAAGTGAAGGTTGGAGCAAAGATGCCCAACTTCAAATTTACGGAAGAACAGGTGACCCAACTCGCCGATTACATCGAGACGCTGAAATGAACGGAAACACGTCAATTACCGCGACAGTCGCGCACCTGCTAACGCCGGCGGAGCGGCAACACTGGAAGCTGGCCTGGCTTTCCACTGTCGATCACAAGCGGATCGGCATTCTCTACATGCTGACTGGCCTGGTGTTCTTCGTCATCGCCGGGATCGAAGCGCTTCTCATTCGCCTCCAATTGATGGTGCCGAACAACACGTTGCTGGCTCCTGATACTTACAACTGGATGTTCACCATGCATGGCACAACGATGATTTTCCTCGTCGCGATGCCGGTGCTTTTCGGCATCATGAACTACATTTTGCCGCTGCAAATCGGCGCGCGCGATATGGCGTTCCCGCGCCTGAACGCGCTGGGTGTGTGGCTCGTGCCGTTCGGAGGCATCCTGTTACACTTCAGTTTCCTCGCGGGTGGTCCGCCAGCGGTCGGTTGGTTCGCTTATACGCCGCTGAGCGAAACGCCGTATTCCTCGCAGCTCGGCGTGGATTACTGGGCGATATCGTTACTGGTGCTCGGCATTGGCTCAGTCAGCGCAGGAATTAATTTCATCGTGACGGTTTTAACTCAGCGCGCCCCAGGCATGACCTTGCGCCGACTCCCGTTGTTCAGTTGGATGGTTTTCATGAATGCGTTTCTGGTGATTCTTGCGCTGCCGCTTCTCAACGCCAGCTTGGTGATGCTGCTGATCGATCGACTGCTTGGCGGCCGATTCTTTCTGCCTTTCGGCGGCGGCTCAGCCATCATGTGGCAGCACATCTTTTGGGCGTTTGGGCATCCGGAAGTTTATATCGTCGCGATCCCGGCGTTTGCGATCCTGTCGGAAGTGATCCCTGTTTTCTCACGCAAACCGATCTTTGGCCACGAGTTTGTCGCCGCTTCGACTGTGGTCATTGTCTTTTTAAGTCTGCTGGTTTGGGCTCACCACATGTTTACCGTAGGGCTCGGGCACACCATCGATTTGTTCTTCGTCGCAGCCAGCGTGCTAATCGCGGTTCCAACCGGCGTGAAGCTGTTCAACTGGAGCGCGACGATGGTCGGCGGCCGTGTGCGATTTACCACGCCGATGCTTTTCTGCGTCGCAGCGCTGCTGCAATTCCTGATCGGCGGACTCACCGGCATCAGTCACGCCGTCGCGCCGCTCGATTGGCAGACGAAGAACAGTTATTACCTCGTCGCGCATTTCCATAACATTTTTGTCGGGCTGATCGTCTTCGCGATCCTGGGCGCGATTTATTATTGGTTTCCGAAAATGAGCGGCCGAATGATGTCGGAGCGCCTCGGCAAATGGTCGTTCTGGCTGATGACCATCGGCTTCAACCTAACGTTCATGATTCAACATGTGCTCGGATTGGCAGGTATGCCCCGACGGACTTTTACCTATCCGGATCTGCCGGGCTGGGCTTGGATGAACATGGTCTCAACTATCGGCGCGTTTTTCATGGCGGCCGGGTCTATTGTGTTCGTGTGGGATTTGGTCACAAGTCTCTTCCGCGGAAAAGCGGCAGGTGACAATCCTTGGAACGCGTGGACGCTGGAATGGGCGACAACTTCGCCGCCGCCCCACGAAAATTTCGATGCGCTCCCGCCGATTCACAGCCGACGTCCGCTCTGGGATTATGCGAACCCCGATCGTCCGGACCCGGTTGTGCCCGCGGGGGGAGCGATCGATAACTTCCGTCCTGAAAAAAATAAAGCCGGCGTGATGACGTTCATCATTTCCGAACTGGGCTTCTTCGGAGTGCTGATTCTCGCCTATCTGTTTTACAACGCGACGCCGCAGAGCGGTCCTGGATGGCAGCGGTTGGACATATTCAAGACGACGATCTTCAGCGTCTGCTTGTTTGCGAGCAGTTTTACAATCTGGCGGTCCGAAGTGGGCCTGCGGACAAACAACCTCGGGAAAATGAAGGCTTGGCTTATCGCGACCATTGTGCTCGGAGGCATTTTCATCGTTGGCCAGGGACTAGAATACTGGAGCTTGTACCAGAGCGGCGTCAGCGTGGGTTTGGATCTTTTCGCCACCACATTTTTCACGCTTACTGGCTTCCATGGATTGCACGTCAGCTTCGGTTTGCTTGCCTTGCTGGTCGTGCTCGGCGTAGCTCTTGTCAGTAATCCCAAAAACGGTCATTTGCCCGCGCTCGGCGCGGTTGGCTACTACTGGCACTTTGTAGATGTCGTGTGGGTATTCGTGTTTTCGATCGTTTACCTCTGGCCTTTGATCCGATGACAACACAACAATTTCTCATTTCCGAGTGGACATGGAACACTGCAGGTTTCGTCTTTAGCGGTGCGGCGCTTACAGCGTATCTCTGGGCTTTCAATATCAGTCGCCGCATTCTGTATCTGCTTGCAGCACTTGCCGTGTTTGTGCTGACATTGGTATCTCCGCTCAATGCGCTGGCAGCCGGCTATCTTTTCAGCGCGCACATGCTTCAACACATTTTGCTGTTGCTCATCGTGCCTGCTTTGCTTTTGATGAGTCTGCCGCGCTGGGTCTCGCTTGGATCGCGATCATGGCTGATTGCCAATCCGTTCATCGGATGGATCGCCGGTGTAGGCGCAATGTGGTTGTGGCATGCGCGGCCCCTTTGCAATGCGGCTGTCTCATCCCAGATCGTTAACGCGCTTCAAATTTGCTCGCTGATCTTGTTAGGCACGATTTTCTGGCGCCAAATTCTTGCGCCGCGTGAGGAGGAGCGGATGTCGCCGGCCGGCGCAGTGCTTTATCTTTTCAGCGCCTGCGTGGCGTGCAGTATTCTTGGAATTCTCATCACATTTTCGCCGGTGAGCGTGTGTCCGATTTACGCGCAACCGCCTGCTGATCGCCTGGGCATTCTGAACTTGATCCAATCGAGCTGGGGTATCACTCCGGATAGGGACCAGCAAATCGGCGGCCTCCTCATGTGGGTGCCGATGTGTCTGATTTATCTGAGCGCGATCATTGCGCAGCTTGCGCGCTGGTTCGCCCATCCTGTCGCGAGCACACCAGTCACGGGCAAACCTTTATGACAAACGAAGCACATCCGAACGTGCCCCCAGGCTGGGAACCGTTGCCACACGAAACGCTGCCGCGTCCGAACTTTTTCCCCGCCGGCCTGGCGATGGGAATAACGTTCTTTTTGTGGGGCCTGATCACCTCATGGGTTATCCTCGCAGTGGGCATCGGTCTTTTTTGGGCGTCGCTTGTCGGATGGATTTACGAAATTCTCCGTGAACCAAGTCACCATTGATCATCCATCGCCACAGCGGCCGCTGACGCCCGAGGAAATTACTCGCCGGCGGTTCCTGGAAAAACTCTGCATCGGGCTCAGCGGTATATGCGCGGCCATCCTCGGGATTCCGCTCGTCGGTTTTGTTGTTGGACCGATTTTCCGCAAAACGACTGGCAAATGGATTTCTGTCGGCAACATCACCGACTATGAAATTGGCAAAACAGTCAGCGTTACCATCAGCGATCCGTCATCGCTTCCGTGGGCGGGCATTACAGCAAAGAACGCCCTGTGGTTGCGCCGCGTGAATGAGGGCGAGTTCATCGCGTTCTCTGTCAACTGCACACACCTCGGTTGTCCGGTGCGCTGGCTGCAGGATGCAGATCTGTTCATGTGTCCGTGTCACGGCGGAGTTTATTACTCCGATGGAACCGTCGCCGCCGGGCCGCCGCCAAAGCCATTGATTCGCTATGACGTGCGCACGGCAAACGGCCAAGTCCAAATCAAAACGATGGCGATTCCCATCACCACCACGCTATGAAACGGCTCGTCGTCGGCACGTGGCGGTGGCTCGATGACCGGTTCGGGATTTCGCATCTGATCGGCCCGAGCCTCAAGCATCTTGTGCCGCATGATGCACGCTGGTGGTATGTGTTTGGCAGCGCAACTCTGCTGGCGTTTATCGTGCAGGTGGTTACCGGCGTCGCCCTTGCTTTTTCATACGCCTCATCGTCATCGCAGGCTTACGAGACGTTGCAATTTATCACTAACGAGGCGCCGTTTGGTCGCTTCCTTCGCGGAATGCATTACTTCGGCGCATCGGCCATGGTGCTGATGGTAGGCGCGCACATGGCGCAGACATTTTTGTTCGGCTCCTACAAGTTCCCGCGCGAGATGAACTGGACGACCGGTGTGTTGCTTCTTGCATTCACGCTGGGGATGGGATTCACGGGCCAACTGTTGCGCTGGGACCAGACCGCGGCGTGGTCAGTCGTTGTCGCCGCTGAACAGGCTGGCCGCGTTCCGTGGATCGGCGATTTTCTGGCGCAATTTATCCTCGGCGGAACGACGATCGGTGGCGCGACATTGAGTCGCTTTTTCGCCATCCATGTTTTCATCATGCCGGCGCTCATATTCGTTTTCATTGGGATACATCTCATGCTCGTGTTGCGGCACGGTATCGCGGAGCCGCCGATTGCGGGCCAGGTAGTCGATCCGGCAACCTATCGAGTCGAATATGAAGAACGGATGCGCAAGACGGGGCGGCCATTCTGGCCTGATGGCGCGTGGCGCGATTTCGTCGTTGGCACTGGACTAATCGTGGTGATCGCGTTGCTCGCGTATTTTATCGGCCCGCCAAAGCTCGACGATCCACCTGATCCGAGCATTCTCAACGCTGATCCGCGGCCGGACTGGTATTTGCTTTGGTATTTCGCACTCTTGGCGTTGATTCCGCCACAGGTGGAAGGCTACGCGCTGATCCTGGCACCGGTGTTGATCGGTATTCTTTTGCTAGCGGCACCGATTCTTAATAATCGGGGCGAACGCGCACCGTCCCGCAGGCCTTGGTCAATCGCTGTGGTTCTGCTCAGCGTGATCATGATTGGAGCACTCTGGATTCAGGGCGCGAGATCGCCGTGGTCGCCAAATTTCGATCCGCCGCCATTGCCTGAGAAAGTCGTCGGCGCAACCAGCGGCCCTGTTTTCGAAGGCGCAAAAGTTTTTCGTGATAGAGGTTGTCTCAATTGCCACTTGATCGATCGGATCGGCGGCCGTCGAGGACCAGATCTCACCTATGTGGGCGACAAACTTTCCGAGAGCGACATTGTGATCCGTATCGTAAACGGCGGCGTGAACATGCCCGCGTTCGGCAGTTCGCTTAAACCAGAGGAAGTCAATGCGTTGGTTGCGTTTTTGCAGTCGCGCAAGCGTTCGCTTCGAACAGAAAACCGCGCGGCTTATAACAAAAATGTTGCAACTCATTAGCCGCTATGAAGCTCTGGAGTTGGAAGAAAGAGGAACTTCCGTCGATATCGCACGCTATCCGAACGGCAGTTGCGGCGACGCTGTCGGTCGTGATTGCGCGGCTCGTGGGAATGCCCGAGGCCTACTGGGCTGCGATTTCCACTTTGGTGGTGATGCAATCAACTCTGGGCGCGACGCTGACGTTATCGATTGAGCGAATCGTCGCGACCGCAGTCGGTGCATCGGTCGGAGCAATTGAATCAAAGTATTTCGGACCAAACCTGATCGCGTTCGCGGCTGCGATTTTTCTTCTCGGAATCCTGTCGTTAGCGTTTCGTTTGGAGAAAACCGCGTATCGCTATGCCAGCGTAACCCTGACAATCATCGTCCTCATTCCGCGTGTGAACGCGCCGTGGATCGTTGCAGCACACCGGTTCATCGAAGTATCAGTAGGCATTCTGGTCGCTCTCGCATTCGTGGCCATCTGGCGCGAGGAACGGATTGTCCCTGATGCCACTACCGAATAAGAAACGAAGAATCTGCGACTCTTTTCCTGATCATGCCTGCTGGCTGGCGGCCCGGAAAATTGAAATGACCTTGGCAAGCCGACGGTCATACTCCTCACATGTCGGGCAATTGCCATCCGAATCAATCCACTCCGGATGCTGAGCCAACAAATCGTTGTGCAGTTGTTTTTGTAACTCGGCGTACGAGTGAATTTGGTGCGATTCGCGCGCACCGGCCAATGTCTGTGTGCCGTAGCCTTGGCGACGGCGTGCCATGTGTATCGATATCGTTCTCATGAATGGAAGTTTCGTCTTCGCCGTATGGCTTTCCCTGCCGTGAGATAACGGCGGAACAAATTCTGTGTCACGGCGCTTTTGTCATAACGACGGTAGGCGGCCCAAAGTGCTTCATCGATTTCACGATCAGAAGCGCTCCGCGCATGGCGCGCCCTGACGTCCGCGAGACTCGACTTCGGCCGCACGTGAATAATGCCTGGCGTTATCATGTTCCAACGGTGCGCCTCGGTGGAAGCTATCGCTATTGCGCAAGGGTAAGATTTTGTGCTAACCCGTTCGAAGTGACCCGCGCTCCCTCATTTGGGAGATACGCGAAGCTCCAGGCCTTGCTGGATCGGAAAACGCATGGCCAAGGTTTCCCGGCGGTTCTCATCCCAAAGAGGGAGTGAAAATCGACTCGAATGCGGGACTGGAAAATCCCACACACGCGCCGTAGTCGCGATTTGATCGTTACGCACCGTTGGGGGTTATGAAAACGATTCAGTCTTTGGATGTCGCAGGGACTTCGAAACCTTTCGCCGCTGGAAGCCCAATGCCCTTCGCGATGACGGTAACCCGTGTGCGCAAGCGAGCGCGCGAGTCGCTGCCTCTGAGTGAAATAATCCCGCTCTGGTTCGCCATCTCCAGTCCGTTAATCGGATTAGTTCTCGGGTTTCTCGGAGCCTGGTTTGTCACCTGGCTGACCAGCTGAGAAAGCTAAAACCAGCTCATCGAAAAGGTATGAACAAAGTAATCGAAGCAGACTTTCTTCCCAGGCAAACGAATGCCGAATTTTCCTGGCCAGGTTCAATCAGCAGCCCGGCGACCAAAGAAAGAAAGCGCATCCTGGTTGTCGATGACGATCACCATACTACTCACCTGGTGAAAGTTCTTCTCGAAAGGACCGGTCGCTATCTGGTGCTCGAAGAGAATGACGCTACCAAGGCTCATCAGAGCGCGCGGGATTTTCGACCAGACCTTATCCTGCTTGATATAATGATGCCAGATGCGGACGGCGGCGACGTAGCAGCGCGAATCGAGGCCGATCCTGAATTGCACAGCACACCCATCGTATTTCTCACCGCGCTGATCACGAAATCTGAAGCAGAAGCAGGTCTCCGGATTCAAGGGCACCCATTTACGGCCAAGCCGGTCAATATCCCCGATTTAATCAAAGTGATTGAGGAAAATCTGCCTAAACAAGCGCAGGCAGTGCCGTGAGTTGGGCACAGCCCGATACCGACTAACAGAGAAGGATACAAAAATGAAAGCTGCACAGATCAGTAAACCCGGTGGAGATTTTGAGTTGATTGAACGCGACATTCCCGAGCCAGGCGCCGGACAGGTTCGTGTGAAAGTGGACGCGTGCGGCATTTGCCATAGCGACGTCCTGGTCAAAGACGGTCTGTGGCCGGGGCTCCAATACCCACGCGTCCCAGGCCACGAAATCGCCGGGCGCGTCGATGCCTTGGGTGATCGCGTCGCGAACTGGAAAAAAGGCCAGCGCGTCGGCGTCGGCTGGCACGGCGGGCATGATTTCGTTTGTGATGAATGCCGTCGCGGCGATTTCGGAATGTGTGTTAATCGCAAAGTAACGGGCATCGATTTTGATGGCGGCTACGCGGAATACATGATCGCTCCGGCAGAAGCTTTGGCGTTGATCCCGGATGACCTTCCGCCCGAAGAAGCGGGGCCGTTCATGTGCGCAGGCGTGACTGTCTTCAATGCGTTGCGCAATTCCGGTGCCCGAGCCGGTGATGTGGTGGCGGTCCAAGGCATCGGCGGACTCGGACATCTCGGCGTTCAATACGCGCGCAAAATGGGATTTGAAACTGTGGCGCTCGGTCGCGGGAAAGACAAGGAACCGCTGGCCAGAAAACTAGGTGCGCATCATTACATCGATTCGGATGCAGTTGATACGGTAGCGGAATTGCAAAAGCTTGGCGGCGCGCGCGTGATTTTGGCGACCGCGCCGAGCGCAAAGGCGATTTCATCCGTGGTGGACGGCTTGGGGGTGAACGGCAATTTAGTAGTTCCGGCTGCGCCGAACGACCCGCTCACCGTCGGCGTGTTCCCATTAATTATGGGACGACGATCCGTGTCTGGAACCTACTCGGGAACGGCGCGCGATTCGCAGGACACATTGGAATTCAGCGCGCTGAGCGGCGTCCATCCGATGATCGAGAAATATCCGCTCACGCGTGTAGCCGAAGCTTACGAGCAAATGCACAGCGGCAGGGTTCGATTTCGCGTGGTCCTGACGATGACGGACCAAGCCTAACGAACAAGGCAATGAAGCACTTTTGATCCACTCGGGAAAACGAAAAAAAATGAATAATAACAATACGTTCGCAGGTAAAGTTGCACTGGTGACCGGAGGAACTTCGGGCATCGGCAAGGCGACGGCGATCGCGTTCGCGCGTGGTGGAGCGAAAGTCGTTCTCTCCGGCAGGCGCGAAAAAGAAGGCGCACAGGTTGTCGCCGAAATCAAAAAACTCGGCGGCGAAGCCGCATTCGTCCGCGCTGATGTCGCCAAAGATGCGGATGTGAAAAAAATGGTCGATTTCACGGTCGAGAAATTCGGGAAACTCGACATCGCCTTCAACAATGCGGGCGTGGAATGGGCCGGCCCGCTGGATCAGGCGACTGAAGCCGAGTATCGACGCATCTTCGACATCAACGTGTGGGGTGTTCTCAATTCGATGCGCCACGAAATTCCCGTGATGCTTAAAAACGGCGGCGGGGCAATCGTCAATACGTCCAGCGTTTTAGGACATGTTGGCTTTGGCGAGGTGAGCGTTTACATCGCGTCCAAGCACGCAGTCGAAGGCCTCACCAAGTCTGTCGCGCTCGAGTTCGCCAAGCAAAAGATCCGCATCAACGCAGTCGCCCCTGCGGTTGTGGCAACGGAGATGTTCGATCGTTTTGCCGGAAAGGAAGGAGATATGCGCGATCGTGTTACCTCACTTCATCCGATCGGGCGCATTGCTACCAGTGAAGAAATCGCGGCGGCGGTTCTCTATCTTTGTTCCGACGACGCGAAATTCACTATCGGTACGTCGTTGGTCGTCGATGGAGGGTTCATCGCCGGATAAGGCGCGGCCGAGGTAGTTCGGCTTGCGCTGCTCCCAGCAGATGGACCGACCGGAGTGTTCTTCTCCAGCGCTGGCCGCGAGCCTTGGTAGAAAAGCTTATGTCGTACATTCAGAACAGGGCGTTTAACCGTCATGAATAAATCTAAAAAAGTTCAACCGTCCGCCGTAACCAAGCTCGGCGGCAGCTTCACGTTTCCAGGCACTTCAATGACCGTGCACCGCATGGGTTACGGTGCGATGCAACTAGCCGGTCCCGGTGTCTTCGGACCGCCGCGGGATCCGGACGCGGCTGTTGCTGTGCTGCGCGAAGCGGTCGCTGCCGGTGTAAATCACATCGACACCAGCGATTTCTACGGACCGCACGTGACCAATCAAATCATCCGTCGCGCTTTGCATCCTTATCCGGAGGAATTGGTGATTGTCACAAAGGTGGGCGCCCGTCGCGGCGCGGACAAATCCTGGATTTCTGCTCTTTCGCGTCAGGAGTTAATGGATGGTGTTCATGACAACTTGCGAAATCTGGATGTTACGAGTCTCGATGTCGTCAATCTCCGAGTTGGAGGAGTCGAGAAGCCGTCGGAGGGATCGATTGCGAAAGCGCTGGCCGTGCTGGTCGAACTGAAACGCAAAGGACTGGTTCGCCATATCGGTCTGAGCAACATTACGCCGACGCAGTTGGCCGAGGCTCAAACGATGACGGGAATCGTGTGCGTGCAGAACCTCTACAACATTGCGTATCGAGATGATGATGATGCGTTCATCGACGATCTCGCGCGGCAAGGTACCCCTTACGTACCCTTCTTTCCGCTGGGTGGATTCAATCCGTTGCAATCCGCAGCGCTCGATGCTGTTGCTGAGTCGTTAGGCGCGACCCCGATGCAGGTCGCGCTGGCGTGGTTGCTCCAGCGTTCGCCCAATATCCTGCTGATTCCCGGGACGTCGTCAGTGCAGCACCTCCGGGAGAACCTCCAGGCTGCCGCGCTGCGGTTACCGGCGCAAGCGCTCGCCAAACTGAACACGATCGCCACCAAATAGGAACAGCAGCGACTCGATTTCGAAACAACAAAACCTAACGAAGGAGATAGTGAACACATTTGAATCCCCCTGGAAAAACGAAAGGGAACAGAAATGAAAAACGGAAAACTAAATGGAAGAGTTGCGTTAGTAACGGGTGCGTCGAAGGGAATCGGCGCGAGTATCGCGAAGGATTTCGCGACGGAGGGCGCGTCGGTTATCGTCAACTACGCATCGTCGAAGAGCGACGCGGACAAAGTTGTCGATGAGATCACAAAGCGCGGTGGAAAAGCGGTCGCTGTGCAGGGCAGCGTAGCGAAGAAGGCTGAAGTCGAAAAGCTCTTCGCGGCCGCCGAGAAAGCATTCGGGAAGATCGATATCCTGGTGAATAACGCCGGGGTTTACGAGTTCGCGCCGGTGGAGGGGGTCACTGAGCAGCAATTTCACCGGATGTTTGACACAAACGTTCTGGGTATGCTGCTCGCCACCCAGGAAGCACTCAAACATTTCAACGCCGACGGCGGGAGCATCATCAACATCGGCTCGCTCGCCAGCGTACTGACTCCGCCGACCGCGGTGGTTTACAACGCAACGAAAGGCGCAGTGGATGCGATTACCCGCACGCTAGCCAAGGAACTAGGGCCAAGGAAAATTCGTGTGAACGCGATCAGACCCGGCATGGTGTTAACAGAAGGAGTGATTTCCGGTGGGTTCCATGAAAGCGAATTCCGAACAATGTTGGAATCGCAAACACCACTCGGTCGGGTCGGCCAAACGGACGACATCGCGCCTGCCGCGGTGTTCTTTGCTTCAGCCGATTCGAAATGGATCACCGGCGAAACGCTGATTATCGCAGGAGGTCTTCGGTGATCGAAGGATGGAGTAGAAGACATGACCACAAACGGAGTTGCGTTGATCACAGGCGTTTCGTCCGGCATAGGCCGGGAGACGGCGCGGTTGTTCGCCAACCAAGGTTGGCGGGTCTTCGGATCAGTAAGAAACATTCAGCACGCTGACCCAATCACCAACGTGGAATTCGTTATGATGGATGTGAGCGACGACCAGAGCGTTAAGGACGCCGTCGAATCTGTGCTGCATCACGCGGACAAAATCGACATCCTGGTTAATAACGCAGGCTATTCGATCGCCGGCGGATTGGAAGAAACCAGTATCGACGAGGCACGCCAGTTGTTTGAGACGAATTTTTTCGGCGTGCTGCGCGTGACTCAGGGCGTTCTTCCATCGATGCGCCGACACGGTTACGGCCGCATCGTGAACATCAGTTCGATGGCTGGCATCGTGCCAATGCCTTACCGCGGCATTTATGCGGCAAGCAAGCACGCGCTCGAAGCCTTCACCGAAGTGCTCGATCATGAGGTTCGGCAATTTGGGATTCGCGCCGTGGTGATCGAGCCTACCTTCACGAAGACCAGCATCATGGCGAACGAAAAAATCCCGGGGACACAGATTTCCGCGTATGCCGAGCAGAAACGGCGAGTGGAAGCGACGATTCTGAAAGCATTGGTAGGCGGGGATGAACCCCGCGCCGTCGCCGAGGTCATTTACCACGCTGCTACGGCCGAGCACCCGCACCTGCATAATCCAGTCGGCGAAGGCGTGACCCTTAGCCGACTACGCCGCTTTCTTCCAGTTGGAATGTTCCAGAGCCAATTCCGGAAGCGATTCCAGCTCGACGAACCTGCTCGCAACGGAGGAGCGAGGTCATAATGGACTTCTGTTCGCAATACCTGAATTCGAATGCGGCCTCGATCCGTTCGCGTTAGCTCACGCGGCAGTATTCTTCGCTTCTGATGATTCAAGATGGATTACCGGAGAAACTCTAGTAATCGCCAGGGGTTTGCGTTACTATCAACAACAAGACGTTTTGATAACGCGAAAGGATAAACCATGAAAACGAAATTCGTGTCGTTCGCACTTGTCGCTGGCGCAGTCACGATTGCTCAAGCGAATCCAGTAGCCTACCACGGCGGTGGCGGACGTGCCCGCGCAGGCGGAGTTGCGCACGCCGCTCCGGCCGCTCGCGCTCCGATGCGGGCCGGTGGTTTTTCATCCTTTCATTCAATGCCGATGCGAGCGTACGGCGGTAGAACGCCTTACTCGGGCCAACGTTATTCGTCATTTGGAATGCATTCGTACCGGCCGTCTGGGTTTCGCCAGCCTGCGATTTATCGAAATGGGGTGACCATCACCCGTTCGGGTCCATACACTGCCGCAACGATCAGACAACCTTATCAAGCGAATCGTTTGCCGCATTATGGGGGTTATAGAAGTCCAGCCGCCACAAGCGTGTGGAACCAGCGAAATACCGGAAGTCAGTTTCGGAATGGAAACAGTCTCCGCAATGGAAACAATCGTCTTCGCGGTGACTGGCAAAAGCACGTGTTCGCGCAGCAATCGGGGGATTGGCATCGCGATTGGGACCGGCATAGCGACCATTGGTGGAACGGCCACCGGTGCTGCTTCATCAATGGATCTTGGGTGATCTTTAATATCGGTTTTGATCCGTGGTGGCTGTATGGGGGATACTACCCTGACTACTACGCCTACGGCTCTCCGTATTATGGCTACAATTATCCGTACTACGACGACTCCACTTATCCGTATTCGTACGATTCTCAGCCGGGCTACTACGATTCCGGCGATTATCAGGGCCAGATGTATTACGATCAGAACGGCTATCCCGATCAATCGCAGGATTACTACGATTCCAGCGTTTACCAAACCGAATCGTACTACGATCCGAACGGCTACAGCGATCAGTCTTACTCAAACTACTCGACGGTTGTCGCAGCGCAGGAGCGACTCGCCCGGGAGGGCTATTATCACGGCGAAAGCAACGGAGCGTTCGGCCCTGAGATGCGCCAGGCGCTTAGGCGTTACCAGAGGAGCCACGACTTGCAGGTGACTGGTTATCTCGACACGGACACGCTCGGGACAATGGGATTGCAACGGGGAGCGAGCTACTGACCTGGAAAATCAGCGCACGAATTCAAAATGATCAGAAAAAATGGAGCGATAACAATGAACAAACCTAATTCGAAAAAAAGATTGGAGCTGGCGCACAGACGCGACGCACCGCTCGCGACACGAACGGATCTATCGGCTGCGGCCGTCAAAGACATAAGCGGAGCGATGAATGCCATTCTGGCTGATGTGTTCGCGCTGTATGTGAAGACGAAAAATTTCCACTGGCACATGAGCGGCCCACATTTCCGCGATTACCATTTGCTCCTCGACGAGCACGCCGACCAGCTTTTCGCGATGACAGATCCAATCGCTGAGCGCGTTCGAAAGCTTGGGGGAATCACGCTGAGATCGATCGGCCAAATCGCTCGCACTCAGCGCGTGCTCGATAACGATGCTGAGTATGTCGAGCCCCTCGACATGCTCGCCGAGCTGGCCGACGACAACAAGGCGCTTACCTCGCGCCTGCGCGAGGCACACAACGTGTGTGAGGAACACCGCGACGTCGCCACAACGAGTCTGATCGAAGTTTGGATCGATGAAACCGAGCGGCGCACCTGGTTCCTTTTCGAGGCGACACGCCGGTCGAATTAGGGTCAATACTCCGCCTCGTTCATCAATTTCGGCCGGCGTGCTTTTTTACGCTGCCCGGTGAAGCCGCGCTTCGGCCAGATCGATATCGCGTTGGATTCGCCGCAAAGCCTGGTCGTTAATGGCTTCTTCATTGCGCAGCGCGATGACGGTATCGCGCTCGGTTTGTAACATCTCGCAAGCCAGTTCTTCGAAGTCAGGTGAGTACAATCGGCCGACGCTTTGTTCATCCGGGTCTTCAATGCGCAGTTGCCGAATACGATCTTCGTACTCTGAACGGAGACGTTCGACGGTTTCGCGCCTGGCTCGATTGGACGACTCCAGCTCTTCGAGCCGAGCCAGGGCCGCTTCATTCGCTTTCAAGCGCGCGAGTCTCTCTTCTTTTTCGACAGCGTGATCGTCCATTACTCCCAACCAACGAACCAACGGCGCCAGAGTGAGTCCTTGCAGGACGAGCGTTGCGAAAATCACGCAGAAGGTCAGCAAAATGATCAGGTCGCGCCCGGGAAAAGGCTCGCCGTTGTGCAACACAAATGGGATCGCCAGCGCGCCCGCGAGCGAATCCGCTCCGCGCATGCCGGTCCACGCGATTAGCGCCGTTTGCTGCCAGGGAATGCGATTTTTGCGACGCGACTTCTTGCTTATCAGGCGGGGCAAATAATTTGTCCCGAATATCCAGGCAAAACGAACCAGCACCATTACCAGAACGACCACTATCGCCAGTTTCGCCGCGTGCGTCGCCGAACCTGGCGGGAGCGATTCGATGACCCGCGGCAATTGAAGCCCGACGAGCATGAAAAGCACTCCATTGAGAATGAACGTGACCATTTCCCAAACCGGCAGCGCTTGCAGTCGCATGCTCCCGCTCAAAATGCGTGGCGCTCGCCAGCCGTAATAAATTCCGGCAATCACCACCGCCAGGATTCCGGAAACATGGACTGCTTCGCCGCTGAAGTAAGCGGCATACGGGGTGAGCAGCGACAACATTGTTTGAACGGGCGGATCATCCAGGCGCTTCTGCACTTGCGTCGCCAGCCAGCCTACCGCAAGGCCAACGCATACACCGCCTGTTGCGACGAGAAGAAATTGCAAGCCGGCCTGGCCGAGAGAAAAACTCCCAGTCATAACGGCAGCCACAGCGAAACGAAATGCGATGAAAGCAGTAGCGTCGTTTACGAGGCTTTCACCTTCCAGGATCACGATGATCCTCCGAGGCACGCG
>Ga0306922_10001180_pt1 | contig 23123 bp, 20 predicted proteins | sample sta12Cox44000082_FD_203758 | JGI IMG/M metagenome (GOLD analysis project Ga0306922, IMG submission 203758) | Lab enrichment of tropical soil microbial communities from Luquillo Experimental Forest, Puerto Rico - statoxic.12C.oxic.44.000.082 (v2)... | ecosystem: Environmental > Terrestrial >... | reverse complement strand
ATTTTCTTAGGAGACAGACCCCTGATGCTGTAGACTGGGATTCCATGACGCGGTTCATCTTTATCACCGGCGGCGTGGTTTCCTCTCTCGGCAAGGGTTTGACGGCTGCAGCGCTCGGAGCGCTGCTGCAGGCCCGCGGATTCAGGGTCAGGTTGCGCAAGCTCGATCCTTACCTGAATGTCGACCCTGGCACGATGAGCCCCTACCAGCACGGCGAAGTCTACGTCACCGACGACGGCGCCGAGACCGACCTCGATCTCGGCCATTACGAGCGCTATGTCGGCGTCGCCGCGCGGCGCAGCGATTCGGTCACTACCGGGCGGATCTACTCGACAGTGATCGGCCGCGAACGGCGCGGCGAATATCTCGGGGCGACGGTGCAGGTCATCCCCCACGTCACCGACGCGATCAAGGAGTTCATCCAGGCCGATTTAGCAGGCGAGGATTTCGTTCTCTGCGAGATCGGCGGCACGGTCGGCGACATCGAGAGCCTGCCCTTCCTCGAGGCGATCCGCCAGCTCGGCAACGAGCTTGGGCGCGAGCACGTCCTCTTCGTGCATTTGACGCTGGTGCCGTGGATCCCCTCCGCAGGGGAGCTGAAGACCAAGCCGACCCAGCATTCGACCAAGGAGCTTCTCGGCCTCGGCATCCAGCCCGATATCCTGCTGTGCCGCTGCGACCGGCCGATCCCACCGGCCGCCCGCAAGAAAATCGCGCTGTTCTGCAATGTGCACGAAAGCCGTGTGATCCCCGCCCTCGATATCGACACGATCTATGGCGTTCCGGTAGCGTACCATTTGGAAGGGTTCGACCGGGAGGTATGCCGACATTTCGGACTCAATGCGCCCGAGCCCAATCTCGATCGCTGGGAGGCGATCGTCAACCGCATCCATAAGCCCGAAGGGCAGGTGACGATCGCGATCGTCGGCAAATACACACACCTCCCGGACAGCTATAAATCACTCGCCGAGGCTATGAGCCATGGCGGGATCGCCAACAATGTTGCGGTCAATCTCGACTGGATCGATTCTGAGGTTTTCGAGACGGAGACCGAAGCGGTCCGGCACCTCGATGACGTTCACGGCATTCTCGTTCCCGGCGGATTTGGCGAGCGCGGCACCGAGGGCATGATCGAAGCCGCCCGCTTTGCCCGCGAGCGCCGCGTACCCTATTTCGGCATCTGCTTCGGCATGCACATGGCGGTGATCGAAGCGGCACGCGATCTGGCGCGGCTACCAGGTGCGGGGTCGACGGAATTCGGGCCGTGCGAGCATCCGGTCGTCGGGCTGATGACCGAGTGGATGCGCGGCAATACCATCGAAAGACGCAATTCGACCGACGATCTCGGCGGGACGATGCGACTGGGCGCCTACGAAGCGCGGCTTGCTCCGGACAGCAGGGTGGCGGGGATCTACGGAAGCACCCAAATCAGCGAGCGCCATCGCCATCGTTACGAAATCAATATCGGCTACCGGCGGCTCTTGGAAGACGTCGGGCTGCGTTTTTCAGGGATGTCGCCGGACGGTGTGCTGCCGGAAATTGTCGAATTTCCCGACCACCCGTGGTTCATCGGCGTGCAGTTCCATCCAGAGCTGAAATCAAAGCCGTTTGAGCCACACCCATTGTTCACCTCCTTTGTCCGCGCCGCGCTCGACCAATCGCGCCTTGTGTGAGCATCCCGTCATGACCCCGCATCACGTAGCCATTGGCGACATTATGATCGGCAACGATCTGCCGCTGGTGTTCATTGTCGGGCCGAACACGCTGGAATCGCGGGGGCACGCGCTGGAGATCAGCGCCGCGCTCGCCGAGATCGCCCGCAGGCTCGGGATCGATGTCATCTACAAGACCTCATTCGACAAGGCGAACCGTTCCTCGGTGGGCTCTTCGCGCGGCATCGGGCTCGACGCAGGATTGCCCATCCTCGCCGAAGTCCGCGAACGCAGCGGGCTTCCAGTGCTGACGGACGTTCATGAGCCCGGGCAATGTGCGCCGGTCGCCGAGATCGTGGATGTCCTGCAGATCCCCGCGTTTCTTTGCCGTCAGACGGATTTGCTGCTGGCAGCGGGTACGACCGGGAAGCCGATCAATGTCAAAAAGGGTCAGTTCCTAGCGCCGTCGGACATGACGAATGTCGCGGCCAAGATCGCCTCTACCGGAAACGAGCGGATCCTGCTGTGCGAGCGCGGCGCGAGCTTCGGCTACAACACGCTCGTGGTTGATATGCGCGGGCTGCCGATCATGGCGCAAACCGGTTACCCGGTCGTGTTCGATGCCACGCACTCTGTTGCGCAACCAGGCGCGCTGGGCGACCGCTCAGGTGGTGAGCGCGAATTCGCTTCCGTCCTCGCCCGGGCGGCGGTGGCGGTCGGCATCGCCGCCGTGTTCATCGAGACACACCAGGATCCCGACCGGGCCCCGTGCGAGGGCGCCACGATGGTGCCGCTGAAGGCGCTCCCGGTGCTGCTCGAAACCTTGGTCTCATTCGACCGTCTCGCCAAGGCCGGTCCGGCGCAGCTCGCTGTGAGGAGATTGTCATGACTGCGATTGTCGACATCCATGCGCGGGAGATCCTCGACAGTCGCGGAAATCCGACCGTCGAGGTCGACGTTACGCTCGAGACCGGAACGATCGGCCGCGCGGCCGTCCCGTCTGGTGCGTCGACCGGCGCGCACGAGGCGGTGGAAAAGCGCGACGGCGAACTGCGCTTTGGCGGCAGAGGGGTTCGCCAGGCCGTCGAAGCGGCAAACGGCGAGATTTTCGACGCGCTTTCGGGCTTCGATGCTGAGGATCAGTTGGCGATCGATCGCGCGCTGGTCGAACTCGACGGAACCCCGAACAAGGGTCGGCTCGGGGCCAATGCGATCCTCGGGGTCAGCCTCGCCTGCGCCAAGGCGGCCGCAGCCGAAGCGAGCGCACCGCTCTACCGCTACGTTGGTGGCGTCTTCGCCCGCACCCTGCCGGTTCCGATGATGAATATCGTCAACGGCGGAGTTCACGCCGACAACCCGATCGACATTCAGGAATTCATGGTGATGCCGGTCGGTGCGAGTTCGGCGACCGAGGCGATCCGCATCGGCTCGGAGATCTTCCACAACCTGCGAAGACAGCTCGCCGAGGCCGGTCACAATACCAATGTCGGTGACGAGGGAGGCTTTGCCCCGAACCTCGCTTCGACCGACGCGGCACTCGGCTTCATTATGCAGGCGATCGAGGCTGCCGGCTATCATCCGGGGGACGACGTGATGCTCGCGCTTGATCCTGCGGCGAGCGAATTCCACCGAGAGGGCGCCTATCGACTCCCCGGTGAGGGCAAGACTCTGGACGCCGCGGGGCTCGTCGAATACTGGTCCGATCTCGTCCGGCGTTATCCGATCGTCTCGATCGAGGACGGCATGGCCGAGGACGATTGGGAGGGTTGGCGGCTGCTCGCGCGCGAGCTTGGCGGCAGGGTTCAACTCGTCGGCGACGATGTGTTCGCCACCAATCCACGCCGTTTGCGGGACGGAATCAACCGAAGCATCGCAAATGCGCTGCTCGTCAAGGTCAATCAAATCGGCACCTTGTCTGAGACGCTCGACGCGGTTGAAATCGCCCAGCGTGCCGGCTGGGGGACGGTGTTTTCGCACCGCTCGGGAGAAACCGAGGACACGACAATCGCCGATCTAGCGGTCGCGACTAATTGCGGCCAGATCAAGACCGGATCGCTGTCTCGATCTGACCGGCTGGCCAAATACAACCAGCTGATCCGGATCGAAGAGCAGCTCGGCGCCTCTGCAGTGTTCGCCGGGCGCTCGGTGCTGCGGCGCTAGACAAACTTTCTCGTCACAAACCTTCGTCGGTCGACGTTGCGCCTGTTGCCTCTCTGAATCGCCAATGGTCCTCTCGCGCCAATGAACGTATTCCGCGAAATGAAGCGGCGGGCGCATTTTGTTCTCGGGCCGGTTATCGGCATCGCCTTGACCGGGTATTTTTTTTACAACCTGATCGAAGGTGAGCACGGGTTGATCCGATGGTTGAGCTTGACGCGCGAGATCCGCGCCGAGAATGCGAATCTCGAAGCGGTTAGGGGGCAGCACCAGGCACTCGATCTCAGGGTCTCCAACCTGAAGCCGGATCACGTTGATCCCGACTTGCTCGACGAACAGGTCCGGGCAACCTTGAACCTGGTCGCGCCCGATGAGATCGTCATCATGCAACCAGCGACGCCCCATTAGCATTAGCGGGCGCCGTCGACTCTCGAGAAGCCGTCTTTACGCGCCCGGGCGAGGTTGCAATAGGACGAATTTGCCAGCATGTTTCCGGGCAGATTTTGGGCTGCTTTCCAGGGGCCGTGTGGAGGAAGCTGACATGTCCGTCAAGCGCAAGGCTGCGACGGTAAAATTCGCCGAGGTTGACGCCCCGCCACAGGAGCTGCTCGGATACTACCGTGACATGCTGTTGGTCCGGCGCTTCGAGGAGCGGGCTGGGCAGATGTACGGCATGGGTTTGATCGGCGGTTATTGCCACCTCTATATCGGGCAGGAAGCGGTCGTCGTAGGCATGCAGGCAGCACTCAAGGAAGGCGACACGATCGTCACGTCCTATCGCGATCACGGGCATATGTTGGCCTGCGGAATGGATCCCAAGGGTGTCATGGCCGAGTTGACCGGGCGCCGTGGCGGCTATTCGCACGGCAAGGGCGGCTCGATGCACATGTTCAGCCGGGAGAAGAGCTTCTTTGGCGGCCACGGCATCGTCGGCGCGCAGGTGCCGATCGGAACCGGGCTCGCCTTTGCCCATCATTATCGCGCAAACGGGCAGATCTCGGTCACCTATCTCGGCGATGGGGCGATCAACCAGGGACAGGTTTACGAGAGCTTCAACATGGCCTCGCTGTGGAAGCTGCCGATCGTTTACGTGATAGAGAACAATCGATACGGGATGGGGACGGCGATCGATCGTGCGTCGGCGCGCACCGACCTGTTCCATCGCGGTACGGCCTATGGGATCCCGGGCGAGCAGGTCGACGGCATGAACGTGCTCGCCGTGCACGAGGCTGGGCTTGCCGGCGCTGAGCACGCCCGGTCCGGCCAAGGGCCGATCATCCTCGAGATGATGACATACCGGTATCGCGGACACTCGATGTCCGACCCGGCAAAGTATCGTACCCGGGATGAGGTCAACCGAATGCGCACCGAGCACGACCCGATCGATCAGGCACGTCGACGTTTGCTCGAAGGCGGAACGACGGAGGCGGAGCTCAAGCAGATCGACAGCGAGATCAGGGATCGCGTCGCCGCAGCGGCGCAATTCGCGCAGGACTCCCCGGAACCGGAGCCGGCCGAGCTGTGGACGGATGTCTTGGCCGGCGCCTGACCCCTTTGACGATCTCGCCTGCAGGAGATTGCGAGAAGCCATGGCTACCGAAGTCTTGATGCCGGCGTTGTCGCCGACGATGACCGAGGGCAAGATCGCTCGCTGGCTCAAGAGCGAAGGGGAAGCCGTTCGAGCAGGCGATGTGCTCGCCGAGATCGAGACCGACAAGGCGACGATGGAGGTCGAAGCGATCGACGAGGGGGTGCTCGCCAAGATCGTGATCCCCGAAGGCACGGAGCACGTCGCGGTCAACACGCCAATCGCGTTCATCGCCGGAAACGGCGAAGACATGGGCACAGAGGAGAAGAGGACGCGATCTCCCAAGGCCCGCCCGGAAGCACCGCTGGAAGTGCGGCCGCTCCCTCCCCCGCCATCACTCGCCGCTCCTCGCCGCTCCCCCTCGATCGAGCCAGAATATACCGGCGAGACCCGGACCGTGACCGTACGCGAGGCGCTGCGCGATGCGATGGCCGAGGAAATGCGGCGTGACGAGACGGTTTTTCTGCTGGGCGAGGAGGTCGGCGAATACCAGGGTGCGTATAAGGTCAGCCAGGGCCTGCTTCAGGAATTCGGACCCCGCCGGGTGATCGACACCCCGATCACCGAACAAGGCTTTGCCGGGCTCGGGATCGGCGCCGGCTTTGCCGGGCTGCGGCCGATCGTCGAATTCATGACCTTTAATTTCGCCATGCAGGCGATGGATCAGATCATCAATTCGGCCTCGAAGACCCGCTATATGTCGGGCGGCCAGATGAGCTGCCCGATCGTGTTTCGCGGGCCGAACGGTGTCGCCGCGCGTGTTGCCGCGCAGCATTCGCAATGCTATGCGAGCTGGTACGCGCATTGCCCGGGCCTCAAGGTGATAGCCCCGTTCACCGGGGCCGATCACAAAGGGTTGCTTAAGGCGGCGATTCGCGATCCGAACCCGGTCGTCTTTCTCGAGCATGAGCTGGTCTATGGCGAAAGCTTCGCGGTGCCCGAGGACCCAGAGTTCATCGTGCCGATCGGCAAGGCGCGCATCGCCCGGTCGGGCGATCACGTTACGATCGCGGCGTTCTCTCGAATGGTAAAACTGGCGATTCAAGCCGCCGAAGAGCTCGAGAAGACAGGGATTTCGGCCGAAATCATCGATCTACGCACTTTGCGGCCATTCGACATCGATACGGTCGTCACCTCGGTCAAGAAGACCAACCGTATCGTTTCGGTCGAGGAAAGCTGGCCCTTTGCCGGCATCGGCGCGGAGATCGCGGCGACAGTCATGGAAGAGTGCTTCGACTGGCTCGACGCCCCGTTGAAGCGGGTTGCCGGCAAAGACGTCCCTTTACCCTATGCCGCGAACCTCGAGCGTCTTGCGCTGCCCCAGGTCGAGGACATCATTGCGGCCGCCCGTGAGGTCGCCTACCGGTAGCCCACAGAGAAGGTCATTGCGAGCCGCGAAGCAATCTCGTGCCGACTGGTTCTCCCGTTCGAGATTGCTTCGCAGGCCTGCGGCCTCCTCGCAATGACAGCTCATTGGTGATTAGGACATGCCGATCGAAATCCTGATGCCGGCGCTGTCGCCGACGATGACCGAAGGCAATCTCGCCAAATGGCTCAAAAAAGAGGGCGACGAGGTCCATTCCGGCGACGTGCTCGCCGAGATCGAGACCGACAAGGCGACGATGGAGGTCGAAGCCGTTGACGACGGAAAAATCGGCAAGATCTTGGTTCCGGAAGGCGCCCAGGGGATCAAGGTCAACGCGCCGATCGCACTGCTGCTCGGCGAGGATGAGGACGCCTCCACCCTTGAGAAATTTGCCGAGGCGGTCCCCCTACCCACTCCAGTAGCACCGCCATTTCAGGAAAGCGTGCAGCCTGCGCCGGCGGTGCCCGCCAGGGAGCGCGGCAATAGGCGGATTTTCGCCAGTCCACTGGCGCGCCGCATGGCGCAGCAGGCGGGTCTCGACCTCGCTGCGATCCGAGGCTCGGGACCGCAAGGCCGCATCGTCAAGTCCGATATCGAGGCGGCCCTCTCGACCGATCGCGCTGCACCCGCTCCAGCGCCGGTTCAGCCCGCGGCGATGCCGCAATTGGCGCCGCCGGTCGCACCGGTCTTGTCGAAGGAGCGGGTGGCGGGGCTCGCCGGCAACCCGCCGTACACCGAGCGTCCGCTCAGTGCGATGCGCCGCGTCATCGCTCGACGTCTGACCGAATCCAAACAGACCGTCCCGCATTTCTATTTGACGATCGACTGCGAGATCGACGGGCTGTTGAAGATCCGCACCGAGCTCAACGCGAAGTTAGCCCCCTCCCTTCCCTCCCTCACAAATGGGGGAGGGAAGGGAGGGGGCATTTCGGTCAATGATTTTGTGATCCGTGCCGCAGGTCTCGCGCTGCGGCAGGTACCGGCGGCCAACGCCTCGTGGAGCGACGAGGCGATACTTCTCTGGGATACGGTCGACATCGCAGTCGCTGTAGCGCTCGATGACGGTTTGATAACGCCGATCGTCAAAGCTGCCGATCGCAAGGGTCTGGCCGCGATTGCTAAGGAGACCAAAGACCTCGTTGCCCGCGCCCGCGCCGGCAAACTGAAGCTCGAAGAGTTTCAGGGGGGCACTTTCTCGGTCTCCAACCTAGGCATGTACGGAGTTCGCGAGTTCGCGGCGGTCATCAACCCGCCGCATGGCGGCATTCTGGCGGTCGGTGCCGGGGAGCAGCGGCCGGTCGTCAGGAACGGCGCCTTGACGGTTGCAACGGTGATGAGCTGCACGCTCTCCTGCGATCACCGCGCCGTCGACGGCGCCGTCAGCGCGCAATTCCTGGCGGCGTTCAAAAAGCTCGTCGAAGACCCGCTGACGATGCTCCTTTGAGGAGTCAAGTGGGGACCGTGCGATGGCCGAGACGTCCTTCGACCTGATCGTCCTCGGCGGCGGGCCGGGCGGCTACGTTGCTGCGATCCGGGCTGCGCAGCTCGGCATGAAGACGGCGCTCATCGAGCGCGAGCAGCTCGGCGGCATCTGCCTCAATTGGGGCTGCATCCCGACCAAGGCGCTGTTGCGCAGCTCGGAGATTTATCATCTGCTCCATCGTCTCGATGAATTCGGGTTCTCCGCAAAAGACATCCGCTTCGATGCCGGCAAGGTCGTCGCGCGATCGCGCGCGGTCGCCAAGCAACTCTCCAATGGCGTCGCCTATTTGCTGCGCAAGAACAAGGTCACCGTCTTCGATGGGCACGGGCGGTTGGCCGGCAAAGGTCGCCTCGCGATCGAGAAGGACGGCAAGCCGCTGGCCGAGCTCACGGCCGAGCACATCGTGCTGGCTACCGGCGCGCGGGCCCGCTCGCTCCCGGGCCTCGAGCCCGACGGGGAGTTAGTCTGGACGTACAAGGAGGCGATGGTGCCCGCGGCGATCCCGAAATCGCTGCTGGTCGTCGGTTCGGGCGCGATCGGGATCGAATTCGCGAGTTTCTACCATGACATGGGCGCCGAGGTGACGGTGGTCGAGGTGCTCGACCGCGTGCTTCCGGTCGAGGACGAGGAAATCTCGGCCTTCGCCCGCAAATCTTTCGAAAAACAGGGGATCAAGATCCATACCGGCGCGACAGTCGGGGCGCTGGAGCCCGGCGGCGGAAATGTCACTGCGCGCATCGAGGCGGGAGGGCAGGGGGCTCAGGTTACGGTCGAGCGCGTCATCCTCGCCGTCGGAATCGTCGGCAACGTCGAAGACATCGGCTTCGAAAACACCGGCGTCACGGTGGAGAGAACGCACGTCGTCGTCGACGAATGGCTGCGCACCGGCGAGCCCGGGATCTACGCGATCGGTGATCTCGTCGGCCCGCCCTGGCTGGCGCACAAGGCAAGCCACGAAGGAGTGATCTGCGTCGAACGCATCGCCGGGGTCAACGACGTGCATCCGCTCGATCTCCACAACATCCCGGCCTGCACATATTGTCGACCGCAGGTCGCCAGCGTCGGGCTGACCGAGAAAAGCGCCAGGGAGGCCGGCCGCGAGGTCAAAATCGGCCATTTTCCGTTTATCGGCAACGGCAAGGCGGTCGCGCTCGGCGAGGCGGAAGGGATGGTCAAGACGGTCTTCGACAGCAAGACCGGCGAGCTCTTGGGTGCGCATATGGTCGGCGCCGAGGTGACCGAGCTGATTCAGGGCTACACGATCGCCAAGACTTTGGAGACGACTGAGACCGAGCTGATCCGCACGATATTTCCGCACCCGACCTTGTCGGAGACGATGCACGAGGCCGTGCTTGACGCCTTCGGGCGGGCCATCCACTTCTAGCGAATGAGTTTTCCGAGCGGAATCCCGACACCACCTTCCACGCGCCATCCGGAAAAGGCCCACCGTCCCGATAACCCGATCCCGCGCAAGCCCGATTGGCTGCGCGTCAAGGCGGCCGGCTCGCCGGAATACCAGGCGACGCGCCGGCTGATGCGCGAGCACGCCCTTAACACCGTGTGCGAAGAGGCGGGTTGCCCGAATATCGGCGAGTGCTGGAAGCAGAAGCATGCGACGGTGATGATCTTGGGCCGCGTCTGTACCCGCGCCTGCACCTTCTGCAATGTCGCGACCGGTCGGCCCGATCTTCTCGACCTGCACGAGCCGCGGCGCGTCGCCGACGCGGTCGCCGCGCTCGGGCTCTCTCATGTCGTCGTCACTTCTGTCGACAGGGATGATCTGGACGATGGTGGCGCCGAGCATTTCGCTCTAACGATCAGCGCAATCCGCGCCGCCGCGCCCGGCACGACGATCGAGGTCCTGACCCCCGACTTCCTGCACAAGGCGGGGGCGCTCGAAACCGTCGTCGACGCCAAGCCCGACGTCTTCAACCACAATCTCGAAACGGTTCCGCGCCTCTATACCGAGGTCCGCCCGGGTGCACGCTATTTTCACTCACTGAGGGTGCTCGATCAGGTCAAGCGGCTCGATCCGGCGATGTTTACCAAATCCGGGATTATGGTCGGTCTCGGCGAAGACAAGACCGAGGTATTGCAGGTGATGGACGATTTGCGAGCCGCCGAGGTCGATTTTTTAACGATAGGCCAATATCTACAACCGACAATAAAGCATCATGCGATCGCGCGCTTTGTCACGCCGGAAGAGTTCTGCAGCTATCGGAGCTTTGCCCTCGGTAAGGGTTTTCTGTTGGTCGCGGCCTCGCCTTTGACCCGCTCCTCATACCATGCCGGGGAGGATTTCGCGCGGTTGCGCACGGCGCGCGCCGCCAAGCTCGCCACCGCCGGCTGAGCCCCGCAATGCCGACGCATGCCGAGCAGCGTGTGCTGGCCTACACGCCGGAGCAGCTCTTTGCGCTCGTCGCCGACATCGAGCGCTATCCGGAGTTTCTGCCCTGGTGTCTCGCGGCGCGCATCAAGGAACGCCGCGCCGATCTCATCGTCGCTGACCTGATCATCGGCTTTCGAATATTCCGCGAGCGCTTTACGTCGCGAGTAGCACTCGATGGGCCGCGGCGCATCGATGTGACCTACGCCGAGGGACCATTTCGCCGTCTCAACAACCACTGGGTGTTCGAGCAGGCGCCGGGCGGCTGCCGCATCGATTTCTATGTCGATTTCGAATTCAAGTCCCGCGTGATGCAGAAGGTGATCGAAGTGCTGTTCAGCGAGGCGGTGCGCCGAATGGTCGGCGCTTTCGAAAAACGCGCGCAACACCTCTACGGCACACCGGTGCCCAGCGGCGCCGGCCAGGCAGCCGTGTAAGGCCTGGGCCGGGACCAGAGGCTGTAGCGGAAGAGCCCGGCAAAGGAGGACTCGTTGCGGCCGGTTGAACTGCCAGAAATTTCTTGATTGGCGGTTGATATATTCGCGCTGCTGGAAGGCAGCGATTGGCACTGGTTTCCGGTGAACGGCCCCGATGCTTGCGCGAGCCTCCTCGACGCCGTGGATTGGACGCTTGGACAGCGTTAGGGCACGGTGAAGTCGAAGCGGCGGATTTCCGCGTTCATCGCGTTGGCGTTGACCGCGATTTCGGCTGCCAGCGTGTAGCGGCCGTCCGCCAGCTTGCCGCCGAACTCGATTGCGAAACCCCGGTCCTCACCGGGCCGCGCGACGCCGGCGAGAACGGCGAGCCCATCGGCGTCGAAAACAACATATCGACATTCCGGCGCGGCGCGCGTCAGCACATCGAGCGCGATCGATTGCATCGGCTGGAGCTCGAGGCGGTAGCTGCGTCCGAACTTGACCACCGTCTCGACGGCGGCGGTGAGCTTGAACCGGTCGGCGTTGCGGACGATGCCGGTGACGTAGCCGCGGCGCGGGATTGCGTAGGCGTCGAAGGATCCGACCCCCAACGGGTAGCCGAGGTCGCGAAAGGCTTCAAGCGAAACACGGTCGGACGACCAGCTTTTGAGGCGGTAGGGACCGTTGGTCACCAGAAAGTGACCGTGCGCTTTGAAGAAGGCCGCGAGCGCCGTCCAGCGGCCGCGCGCCTCGTCGGCGCCGACCAGATCGTGCAGCGTGTCGGGTCGCCAGCCGGTGGCGGCGAACTCCTCGACCAGACCGAGCAGCTTTGCATTGAGTGTGGGAGAGCGGACAAGATCGAGCCATTCGATGCCGCGGCGCTGTGCCTCGTCCGCGGAAAAAGCGGCCCAATCCCGCAGCACCGCCTGTTCCATCAGTGCCAGCACGTGCCAAGGCAGGGTGCTCCAAGGTGGGGCCACGGCAGCGTCCTGCTCGGGGTCTTCGGGAGGCACCGCGAGATAGACATCGACGATAAACAGCTCGCGCGTGACCTTGAAATCGCCGACTCGGAAGGATTTGGCTGTCGTGTCCGTGCCACCGAGGCGCACACCAACGAGTGCCCGCCGCAGCGGCGCGGTCGCGGCGGCGACGGCCGGATCGTAAGCTTCGCCGGGGCCGCTCCAGCGCCAGGCGAACATGTAGGCGTAAAGTAGGTCGGGGGCGCTCATCTTGGTGCCGTCGTGGAAGGCCCCGCCGAGCAGCCGGTAGGTCAGCTTGAGCCGCGCCTGCTTGCCCGGTCCGACTGCCGTGAGGCGTCCCGTTCCAGGCTCGGGGCTCAGCGCCTCGGCGGGAACGACAAGTGCCGTGCTCGGCACCTCGTCGGCGGAGCGCCGCTCGACGATCGGCTCGGCAATGATCGACAACGAGAGACAAGTGTAAGCGACCATCAGTGCCGTCAGCGGCATTTCGGCGCGCAGTGCCGTGCGGTGCTCGGGAAGTATGCGCGTGACCTTGAGATGCGCCAAGCCGACCGCGAAGATGTGGCCGAGCAGGATCGCGGTCACCGCGGTGTACCAGGCGAAGCGTGCACCGACGATCGCAATGTCGACCCGGTACCCGGCGGTGCCGAACAGGTTCCAGCCGAAACCGAACGGGTCGGAGACCAGCGGCACGACGTATTGCCCCTGGACGAACAGCAGCAACAGGTAGTGGGCGAGATGATAGCCGATGACGATTGGCACCAAGGTCAAGGCCAAGTGCCGGGCCATTTCGAGGGCTGAGCCGGCGGCGCCGGCGAACCGACGCATCACCGCGGCCACTCCGATAAAACCGCCGAGAAAAAAGAGCCAGAAGCCGACGAGGCCGATTGTGCGCACCACCATCGCGGCAACGTCGCCGCCGCCCAATAGGGCTACTGCCAAGTTCTCGGCTGCGACCCATTCCGGTGTGCTTAGCAGCCCGTCGTAGAGCACGGTCGAAAGCAGCAGCAGTACGAACGCCATCATCGAAGCTGAGGCCGGCCCGCCGATGAGCAACCCGGCTCCAAAGGGGCGAAGCGCACAGACCTGCTCGCGCCGGCTGATCTCGGTCGGGGCGAAGCGCGCGAAGGTGCCGAAGACCAATGTGAACACCTCGCCTCGTTGCAGCCATGTTTCGGCGCCGAATAGCCCCATGCCGACCCAGGTCAACAGGGTGTAGGCGGTCGCGAACCACGCGATATGCCGCGGCTCGGCAGGGCTCGGATAGACGAGCTCGATCCATGAGAAGACAAGCAGCAGCAGGCAGGCCGGCCAGATGCCCAGCGCCTCGGGATAATGCAGGCGCGGCGAGGGCAACCGGCGACCGGGGAACCGCGCGATCGCCTCGAACATCGTCCGCCACGGGTTGACGAGCGCCCAGATGTCTCCGGCGAAGGCCGAGACATAGGCCAGCCCCACCCAGAAGATGACCCAGACCATCGTCGGGGCGATGTTCCGGTAGGGATCCTGGTTGCCGATAAAGCCGGCCGCCACTGTCATCGCGAAGATCGCGAACGCCACGAGCCGGGGGACGAGGCCCGTGGCGGGATGCAGGATGAACCGGCCAATACCGCGAGACATCAGGTCGAACCGACGATCGAAGCCGCTGCGCGATGCGCCGCCGCGAACGAACAGCCCGACAATGATGAAGGAGACCACGACGGCGGCTGCCGCGCCGAAGAGGTAGAGCGACAATGGCAGCGGCAAATCGTAACGCTGACCAAAGCCGTGCGCCGCCGCAGGGCGCGCTTGCAGCAGGTTCGCTGCAGCAAGCAGGCCTATGGTTGCTTTAGTCAGGATAGACTTCGAGATAGGCAAGCACCATTTCCGATTGTGCCTGGCCGGCATGCACATGGATCGGGAACCGTCCAGTCGCGCGGGCTTCGAAGTGCGTTTCGGCGACGGCACCCGGCACGACGCGGGTCTCGATCTCATAGCCGTGCAGGTGAAGGACGATCGGCCGGTCGGAATGCCAGCGCAGGACGACATCGTCGCCCTGCCGCACGCGAATTGTGTCCTGATCGCCCGTCAGCTTGCCGCGAGCGATCGTCAGATCGAAGACTCGCTCCGCCGCGACCGCCGTCGATGCGAGCGGCAGCGCGAGCGCGAGGACGGCAAGAAGGCGCCTCATCTTGTCGGCGACGCCGCGACATCAGCGATGCGGTTGATCGTCCAGCCTGAATCGTTGGGTGCCGGCAGCGCGGCAGGATCACCGATTGCCAACCACAGCAGACGCCCGAAATCGTCGGTGAAGCCCGCTATTGGGTTCCAGGCGGCGGTTGGGTGCCCATCGGTGCCGAGCCCGAGCCAGCCGTTCCACGGAAAATCCTTGAGCTTCGCCGTGCGCAGAAACATCGGCGAGTCGAACCCGGTGACCGAATCGTAAGCGATATTCTCGATCCCGGCAGAGTAATCGTCGTTGTAATACTGATGTCTGACGGTGTAGCCGGCGACAGTCTTATGGCAGCCGCCGGAGAGCAGCCCGACGAGGTCGCGTTCGAGATTGATGCGCTCGGCCATATCCTCGTAGTCGCCATTGGTCAGGCGCTCGAGATCCGCCGCAGCGCGGGTTTTGGACTCAGGATCGATTAGCGCATCGCCCAGCAGCAGATCCGCCTGAAACCAGCCTTTGCGCAGCCAGGGCGGGCCGACCCAACCATTCACGCCGGTCATCGCCTGGCCGACCATTACACCAGCGTCGACTTCCAGCACCTCGGCGTCCCAGTCCAGTGCTTGGGTCTGCCAGTCCTCCCGCATGAGGCTTCGCGCCAGCGCTCCGATGGCCTTGACCTTGAGACCCTTCGGTCCCTCGACTCCACTTTCGACCCAACGCCGTTTCGCGACAGTCGCGAGATCGGCGTGATAGAGATAATCGCCGTGGAACGGCGTCACCGGGTACGGGTGGAAGACAAAGTCCCCGCCATGCCCGGCCAGCTCGTCGATGACCGCCGCCGTTACGGCGCAGGCGTCTCGCGACGAGCCCGGATTGACCGCGACGACGATGAAGGAGCCCAGCGATTCCACCACGTCCACCGAGGCCGGCAGGGTGGCCGGATGTGGGTCCGCCCCGACGTAAGCCTGAATTTGGCTTCGCTCGATCAGCGCAACCGCCCGGCCCGGCGCCACCGTCGCGATGTCGATCTCGTGCGGATAATAGGACGGATAGATCGGCAGCTCATGGCCGGCCCACGCCATCGTCCCGGCAAATGACGCCGCGACCACGGAAGCGGCGGCAAAACGCCGGTTCATTCCTCAGCCGCGCAAGGTGCGCATGACCGCCGCATCGGCCATCGCCTCGGCCGGCACCCCGTGAAAGATGATCTCGCCGCGCTCGACGACATAGAGCCGGTCGGCGATCGCCGCCGCACTCGCCAAATTTGACTCGGCGATCAGAATCGCGATGCCCATGCCTTTGATCATCGTCACCGCGTCACGGAAGCGCTTGACGACGGCCGGCGCCAGCCCTTCGAACGCTTCGTCGAGGATCAGCAGGTAGGGCGCCAGCGCCAATGCCCGGGCGATCGCCACCATCTTTTTTTGCCCGCCGCTCAGGTTCATCCCCTGCCGCGGGCGGAGGAGCTTGACCTCGGGAAAGACGGTGAAGACCCGCGCTTCGGTTTCGTCGCCCTCTGCCGTTTTGGAGAGCCAACGGCTGATCATCAGATTCTCGGCCACCGTCAGCTCTGGAAATATGCCGGTGTCCTCCGGGGCATAGCCGATCCCGCATTTGGCCCGCTTGTGCGGCGGCAGGCGGGTAATGTCGGCGTCGCGGAAACGGATGGTGCCGGAGCGGATCGGCAACAGGCCCATAATGCTCTCGATGATCGTCGTGCGTCCGGCGCCGTTGCGCCCGACCAGGCAGACGACCTCGTCTTTGTTCACGGCCAGCGAGACGCCGCGCAGAATCTGCGCCTGCCCGCGGTATGTGGTAATGCCGTCGAGCTCGAGCAGCACTGCTTCACATGAGTTAAGAAATGCCGAGAAGGATGCTCGTCACGGCTTCGTTGGCGCGGATCGCGTCGGGCGGGCCGTCGGCGAGAAAGGCGCCTTCGTGCATCATCACGATGCGATCCGAATAGCGAAAGACGACATCCATGTCGTGCTCGATCACGACGGCTGTGACCGCACCCGAGCGTACCACCGAGGATACCGTATCCATGATCTGCGCCTTCTCGGCGCTGCTGACCCCGCTCGTCGGCTCGTCGAGGAACAATAGTTTGGGGCGCAGCGCATAGGCCACGGCAACGTCGAGCAGCTTGCGCTCGCCTTGCGCCAGCTCGCCCGCCAGAAGCTCGCCCTTCGCCGCGAGGCCGAATTCGGCCAGCACCGCGCGGGCCTCATGGCGGACGTCCCCGTCATTGGCGGCAAGTGTTGCGATCTTTGCTGTCTTGCCGTCGCGGGCAAAGATCGCGAGCGCGACATTATCGAACACCGAAAGCCCGTCGAACAGATTGACCAGCTGAAAGCTGCGCGCGATCCCTGCCTTGATCCGCTGAGAAACCGACAGCCCCGTGATATCGCGGTCTTCGAACAGGATCCGGCCGCTGTCCGGCTCGAGGTGAGCGGTGATCAGATTGACGAGCGTGGTCTTGCCCGCCCCGTTCGAACCGACGAGCGACAGGAACTCCCCTCTCTCGACAGCGAAATCGACGCCGTCGCAGGCATTGAGCGCCCCAAATCGCTTGCGCAGCTCGACGGTCCGCAACAGGCTCACCTCGCGATTTCCTTTGCTGCCAGCAGCCGCTTCGCGACCTGCGACAGCGCGCCGACGATGCCGGTCGGCAATAGCAATATCAGTACGACAAGAACGGTGCCGAGCAGCAGTTGCCAATATTCGGTCGATGCCACGGCATAGGTCTTGAGAAAGGTGAAGGCGATGCCGCCGACGATCGGCCCCGAAAAGTTACGAAAGCCGCCGAGCAAGGTAAGAAAGACGATCTCGCCGGAAAATGGCCAGTATAGCACGTCTGGTGTCGTCAGCCCGTTGAGCGGCACCCACAGGATGCCGGCGAGCCCCGTGAAGGTCCCGGAGAGCAGAAAGGCCGCCCAGCGGAACCGGCGAATGCGCAGCCCGAGAAACCGCGCGCGGGTCTCATTGTCGCGGATGGCCTGCAGCGCCTTGCCAACCGGCGAGTGGACGATCACCCACATGATCGCGGTGCTGAGCACAAAAATGCCGAGGACGTAATAGTAGTAGGAGCGGATGAAACGCGGGAAGCCTCCCGAGCCGGCGAAGTCGATCATGCCGGCGAGAAGCGTCGGGCGCGGCACCCGCAGCCCGTCGCTGCCGCCAGTCACCCAGAAGAATTTCAGTGCCAGGCTATACAGCACTTGCGACAGCGCCAAGGTCAAGATGCCGAAGAAGATCCGCGTGTGCCGCACGCAAATATAGCCGAAGAGCGCCGAGATGATCGCCGCGACCGGCAGCCCTAGCAGGATGTAGAGCTCCATCGAATGGATGCCGAGCCACTGGAGCAGAAAGGCAACCGTGTACGCGCCGAGCCCGAAATAGGCCGAGTGGCCGAACGACAGGAGTCCGGTGTAACCGAGCAGCAGATTGAAGCCGAGCGCGGCGATCGCCATGATCAGGCCATAGGTCAACAGCTGCGTCTGATAGAGCCCGACCATCCCGGGAACGGAGGCCAGCACGACGACGCCGAGGGCGGCTCCGGCGTAGGGCCAAAATCGGGTCTGGAGGCGCGGCAGCGCGATCGCGGCGGCCTTCATCACGCGGTTCCGAACAGTCCGGTCGGCCGGGCGATCAACACCACAGCGGCGATCAGATAGAGGACGGCCAGCTCGACCTCGGGAAAGAACTGGATCCCTGCGGTCCGAACGAAGCTGACGATCAATGCCCCGACGAGGGCGCCTTTGAGGCTGCCGAGGCCGCCCACGACAACGACGACAAAGGCTAGCACCAGCGCCTCGACGCCCATGCCGAGCACCGCGGCGTGGCTCGGGACAACGATTGCACCGCCAAGGCCCGCCATGAAGCAGCCGATCGCGAACGCTGCGACGTAGACGAGCCCGACATTGAGCCCTAGTGCTGCGGCCATCCGCCGGTCCTGCGAGGTGGCACGCAACAAGACACCGAACTTCGTCCCATAGATCACGACCCAGAGCGCGACCGCGGCGGCAATGCCGATGCCTATGACGAGGATGTTGTAGCCGGGATAGACGAGACCGCCGATGTGGACGACCGGCATGGCGTCCATCACCGTATCCGCGGTCAGCGGCAGCCCGCCCCAGACGAGCCGCATCAGGTCTTCGAGGATCAGCAGCAGGCCGAAGGTTACGAGCAGTTGGTATTCCTCGGCGCGGCGATAGAACGGCCGCAGCAGCAGGGGCTCGATGACGATCCCGATCAGCGCGACGGCGAGCGCAGCGACCGGTATAAGCAGCAGGAGCCAGATGACCGGCACCCCGAGGCCGATCGCCCGGCCGACTAGCCAAGCACTGATGTAAGCGCCGATCGCAAAGAGGCTGCCATGCGCCAGATTAACGATGCGCATGACCCCGAAAATCAGGCTGAGCCCCGCTGCAATCAGAAACAGAACCGAAGCATAGAACAGCGAATTCAGCAGCTGAATCGCCAGTATCGACACCGCCGCTACCCTTCCTACCGCTTTGCCGCGACGCGTCGAGCTACGGCCCCACGCATGCCCCTACCCACCTCGCTGCGTAAGCCACCCTCTCCCGCAATCCGGGAGAGGGAAGGGACCCATCGCGTCAGTGATGGGATAGCGGCGTTTACGTTTAGGTCGTCAGCTTCGGCCAAGTGGTCTTCAGCCAGTTGGCGGCCGCGGTCGATTCGTTGTGCGTCGTCCCGGGTTTCGGCCAGCCTGGCGGTGCGGTGATGTTGCGGATCGGGATCGTGATGATCCGGTCGGGATCCCAGGCCGAGAACGGGTAGTTCGCGAGGTTCTTGCTGAACCCGGTCACCGCGTCCTTGTAGCCCTGGTGATTGTCCGGCCTGATGTAGAGGTAACCCGACGGCGAATCGATCCCGAGCCCTTCGAGCTGGCTGATGATCGCTTCGTCCTCGGGCCAGCCGCCGGTCAGCTTGTTGGCGCGCTCGATCGCGCTCTTTAAGAGATAAAGCGCCGTATACGCGCCATCTGACTGGAAGTTCGGGTATTCGTTCCAACGCTTATAGTAACGCTCGACAAAGGACTTGTTGATCGGCCAGCGGTCTCCGCCGGGATAGGTGAAGTGGTAGTTGGCATGGACGCCGGCGAGGACTCCTTCGGGATGGTCCTTGCCGATCGCATGCGGCGCGACGCCGTATGCCACCGTTGTTGCGACCTTCATTTTGTCAAACAGGCCATAACGCAGCGCCTGCTTGTAAAAGGCCACGTAGTCGCCGCCCCACACAGAGGTGAACAACAAATCCGGCTCGGATGACAAGATCTTGGTAATATGGGCCGTGAAGTCCGAGGTGCCGAGCGCCGGCCAGTTCTCCGAGACGGTCTGGGTCCCGGGAAGCAGCCGTTCGATCGCCAAGGTGAAATGCTCGGCGGCGTTGCGGCCATAGCTGTAGTCCGGGTGGATATGCGCGATCTTGCGCACCTGCGGCCACGCCTGGGCGGTGCCGATAGCCGCGGTGATGCCGTCGGCCGATTGGATATTGGTGATGCGAAACAGATACTTCGGATTCGGCACCGCCTTGTCGAACAGGAAATCGGTGCAACCGTCGGTAAAGATCGACAGCAGGCCGAGCTCTTCGGTAACCGGGCCGAGCGCCGGCGAATTTCCGCTCGAGATGACGCCGGTGAACATATCGATGTTTTCGGAGAGCTTCATGCGGCGAAGCTCCTTGACATTGGCATCGGTGCCGGCGGCCTCATCGGCAGTTATGGTCACGATCTTGCGTTTGCCAAGCAGGCCGCCCTGGGCGTTTATCTCTTCGGCAGCGAGGTTGTGGCCTTTTATCGAGGGCTCGCCGAGCACCGCCGCCGGTCCGCTCAAGAAGGTCATGTGACCGATCTTAAAGGGCGTATCCGGAATCTTCCCTTTAGCGGGCTCTGCGGCTTTGAGCAACGGCGGTCCGGCCACCGCGCCGGTCCCTACGAGGCCGGCACCGCCGATGGTGACGCCGAGCTTATTAAGAAAGTCGCGCCGATTGACATTGCTGGGCTGGTCCATTCGCCTTCTCCTGTTCCTCCTGGATCCGGCGCTCCCGCGACGGCATGAGCGCCTACGAATTACACGTACTATCCCACTAAGCCCCACGCATGTAACACTTTCGGGTGAGGGCGTCTAGCCGAGGCGACCGGTAAGGTGCAGCCAATCGCGCCATGCCGAACGCGGCGACTCCCTTGATCACCGCGTGATGGTCGAGCTTATTCGAAAGGGTCCCGCTGATCACGATCATCCTCTCTGAGAGGGCGCCAGCTGCTCCGCCGGTTGTAAGGCCTTATTTAGCGGGTATTTCCCAGATGGTTTCCCTACCGGTGCTCCGGGACAATGCGTGCAGCCACGTATGCGAAGAGTGGGTGAACGCAGCTTCGACCGACATTCCACGGTTCCGGCGCCCGCGAGCGCAATTGTCTGGTTGTTGAGCATCCATGACAACATCCGGAGAATACGGTTTAGACAGGTATCAGTGGCCGGTGTGGCCCCTCCGGCAGCTCGACGCGGATCCGGTCGCCCGGCTGTACATCGCCGTCGGCCAGCACGACGGCCATGATACCGGCCTTACGGACGAGGCTGCCGTCCTGGCCGCGCTTCAGGGTCGCCCCCATCAGACCCGGCTGAATGCGGTCCAGCTGGGCGCAAGGGTTACGCAGACCGGTCACCTCGACTATTGCCATGTCGCCGAGATGAAGGCGCGCACCGGTTGGCAGCCCCAATAGGTCGACGCCGCGGGTCGTCACGTTCTCACCCATCTGTCCGGCCGAGACGGCAAAACCCTGTTCCCGCAGCGTGTCGTGCAGCTCGGCGTGGATCAAGTGTATTTGACGCAGATTGGGCTGGCTTGGGTCGCGTGCCACCCGTGAACGATGTTTGACCGTGGCGCCCGAATGCGCGTCACCCTCGACGCCAAGCCCGGCCAACAGCCGGATGCTGTTCTCGTTCGGTTTGCCGAGGGTGTGCTCCGCGCCGCGGCTGACCGCTGTCACGACTCCGGCCATGATGAACTCCCGATCAACTGCGTGCTTCGGCCTCGAGCAGCCCGAGCGCCACTTGTAAGGCCGACTGCCGCACCGCCGAGCGATCACCGGAGAAGACGCGGCGCTCGGTCCGGCACGTTCCATCGCGTCGCGCCAAGCCAAAAATGACGAGCCCGACGGGTTTGGCGGCGCTACCGCCGCCGGGGCCGACAACGCCGGTCACCGAAATCGCCAGATCCACAGGCGCGCGCGCCAAGGCGCCCTGAGCCATCGCCGCGGCGGTCTCGGCGCTAACGGCACCGTGTGCCGCGATGGTCTCCGGCGCGACCCCGAGCAATTCCGACTTCGCCTCGTTCGAATAGGTGACATAACCGCGCTCGACGACGTCCGACGAGCCGGCGATTGCCGTCAGCGCTGCCGCCACCAGTCCACCGGTACAGGATTCCGCGGTCGCGACATGCCATCCGCGGGCTCGGCAGGTATCGAGAGCGGACTGCGCAAGGATGAAGGTTTCAGCTTCGAACACCAGAGACCCCGCCGATCGCAAGCAGACCCGACAGCAAGGCGACAGCGTAGACAGCTGCCAGGAGATCGTCGAGCATGATGCCGAGACCACCCTTGACGTGGCGGTCGGCCCACCTCACCGGCCACGGCTTCCAGATGTCGAAAATCCGGAAAAGCAGAAAGGCCAAGGCGTAGGCGTGGGGGTCGAGCGGTGCCGGCAGCAGCACCAGCCATTGCGCCGCGACCTCGTCGATCACGACCGCGCCGGGGTCCTCGATCGCGCTCGCCTTGGCGATGGTCGCCGCCGCCCACCAGCCGATGGCGAAGACGATCACGGTGGCAACGGTTAGACTGGTCGTACCCAAATGGCTCCGGATCGCCCAGGCGAAGGGTAGCGCGGCGAGCGATCCCCAGGTCCCCGGCGTGATCGGCAAGAGGCCCGTGCCGAACCAGGTGGCGAGCAGCACCGCCGGATGCCCGAACGGCAAGCCGAGGGGGCGGCCAACAAGCTGTCTCAGAGCGGCAGGCGCACGGTAGCGACCGCTTGCGCGACGATGCCCTCGCCGCGGCCGGTAAAGCCGAGCTTGTCGGTCGTCGTCGCCTTGACGCTGACGCGAGCCGCGGCGACGTCGAGGATCGCGGCGACCCTTTCGATCATCGCCGCGCGATAGGGACCAATCTTCGGCCGCTCGCAAATGATCGTGACATCGACTGCGGCGATTGCACCACCCTTCGCGCGAACGAGATCGGCAGCGTGTCGGAGAAAATGGTCGGAAGCAGCACCCCGCCAGAGGGGATCGCTCGCCGGAAAATGCATGCCGATATCGCCGGCGCCGACGGCGCCAAGCACGGCGTCGGTCAAGGCGTGGAGACCGACATCGGCGTCGGAATGGCCGGCGAGGCTCCGGTCGTGCGGGATCTCGATGCCGCATATTCGAACGTGGCCACCGGGGCCGAAAGCGTGAACGTCGAAGCCCTGCCCGACGCGAACATCGCCTTGCCGCGCCGCGATCAGGATTTCGGCGGCGGCGAGATCCTCTGCGGCCGTCACCTTCAAATTGTCCTCGCTGCCTTCAATCACGAGCGGAGCCAAGCCCGCCGCTTCGGCGATCGCAGCGTCGTCGGTGAGCGCGCAACCGATCGCAGCGCGGTGCGCGGCGAGGATCGTATCAAAGTGAAAGCCCTGCGGCGTCTGCGCCCGCCACAGGGCGGATCGGTCGATCGTCGCTCGGATCACCCCGTCTTCGACACGTTTGATCGTGTCGCGCAACCGCAGGCAGGGAATTACCGCCGGTGCCCGGTCGAGCCCATCGATGACCCTGTCGACCAGCGACGTATTGGGAAACGGCCGCGCTCCGTCGTGGATCAACACCCGCTCCGGGCGATAAGGCGTCAGCGCCTCCAGCCCGAGCCGCACCGAGTCCTGCCGGGTCAAACCG
>Ga0306922_10001177_pt1 | contig 23133 bp, 23 predicted proteins | sample sta12Cox44000082_FD_203758 | JGI IMG/M metagenome (GOLD analysis project Ga0306922, IMG submission 203758) | Lab enrichment of tropical soil microbial communities from Luquillo Experimental Forest, Puerto Rico - statoxic.12C.oxic.44.000.082 (v2)... | ecosystem: Environmental > Terrestrial >... | reverse complement strand
AACGCCATGCCGGCCGCGACCGCCACCGCCTCCTCGCCGGTCGACTTGATGTAGAACGAGATCCGGCCCTGACGCTGGATCTTCTGCATGCGATCATCGAAGAGGCGCGTGAGCAACATGTGGCGCAGCGCCACCTGCAGCTCGGATGGCTCGAGGTGCGGATTCCAGTCCCCGACCGCGCGGTGCTCGTCATCGAGCACGCGCACGAGCTCCAGCGACAGGTTCTCGATGTCGCGCGCGGCCGCGGTGACATCGGGCCGACTGACCGCCCCGGCCGGCGAGAGCTGCAGGTAACTGAAGTCAGGTTCCTGCCCCGGCCGTGCCGGTGGCGAGGGAACGTGTAAGCGCGACCGTGGGGCCATGAGGGTGAGTCCCGTCTTATGTGTTACGGTGGCAGCCGCTGCGGCTTTCCGCAGGATTGTAGTCGCCTCACCCCCCTAAAACTACGATGAAGCCCCGACATACTTTCCGCGGCGTGGTGCTGCGGAACGCCCCGCACGCGCCGCTGCGCTCCCCTGCGCAGCCCGCTACGCCACAGCCCGCCGCGGCACGCGTGCGCGTCGGCCGGGAAGTGGCCGGCCGCGGCGGCAAGGCAGTGACGGTGATCAGCGGACTGACATGGGACGCGGCGCAGCTCGATGAGCTCGCGACGCGGCTGAAGCGGTTGTGCGGAGCGGGTGGCGCAGTCAAGGAGGGCCGCATCGAGATTCAGGGCGATCACCGCGATCGGCTGGTCGCCGAACTGTGCCGGCTGGGCCTTGCCGCCAAACGCTCGGGCGGCTGAAGCCTCGGAGCAGCGCCCCTGCCCCGCTGCCGCCACCGACGGCGAAGTGGTATCCGCCGGCATTTATTGCTATAGAGTGACGGTGGCACCGACCTGGGGACAGAAGATGAACAATAAGCCTGGACACCCGCCCCGGGCAGGGGACGGCAATGTGCTGCTGTTCGTGCGTAACTTCTTTCGCCATCCGCGCATGCTCGGCTCGATCGTCCCGAGCTCGCGCTTCCTCATCAAGCAGCTGCTCGAGCCGATCAACTTCGGCCGCGCGCGCGTGATCGTCGAGTACGGCCCCGGCGTCGGGGTGATCACCGCGGAGCTCCTGCGCCGCATGCGCAGCGATGCGGTGCTCATCGCCATCGAGATGAATCCCGACTTCGTCAGCTACCTGCGCGGCGCCTTCAGCGACCGGCGGCTGCAGGTCGTCGAGGGCTCGGCGGTCTCGGTCGATGAGATACTGCGCCGGTTCGGCTACCTGCGCGCCGATTACATCATCTCCGGCATCCCCTTCAGCACCATTCCGGCGCCGCTGCGTGAGCGCATCCTCAACAAGACGCGCGACCTGCTCGAGCCCGGTGGCGCCTTTCTGGTGTACCAGTTCTCGACACGCGTGCTGCGTGACCTCAAGCGCACCTTCGGTTACGTCGCGCGCCGCTTCGAGCCGCTGAACGTGCTCCCCGCGCACCTGTTCATCTGTCAGCCCGTCACCGCCTGAGGTCCCACCGCGCCGGGGCGCCGTTGACAGTGCCGCGGCCGCGCGACGATGCTTCGGTGCATGGCGCACACTCTGTGGATCGGCACCCGCAAGGGTCTTTTCTCGCTGCGCGCTGACCGCGCGCGACGCCGCTGGAGGCTCACGGGCCCGCAATTCCTCGGCCACGTCATTCACCACGTGGTGCAGGATCCGCGCGAGCCGCGGGTGCTGCTGCTCGGCGCCCGCACCGGGCATCTCGGGCCCACGGTGATGCGCTCGACCGATCGCGGGCGCAGCTGGCACGAGGCCGCTGCCCCGCCCGCCTTTCGCAAGGCCGGCGAGGGCGAAGAAGCGCGCGCCGTGGAGCGGGTGTTCTGGCTGACGCCCGGTCATCGCAGCGAGCGCGGCCGCTGGTACGCCGGCAGCTCGCCCGCGGGCCTGTTCCGCTCCGACGACGGCGGCGAGCGCTGGGAGCCGGTGGCGGGCTTCAACGACCATCCGCAGCGCGCGCAATGGGCGGCGCTGCCGACGCCGGACGGGCAGTTCCTGCACTCCATCCAGGTCGACCCGCGCGATCCGCGGCACCTGTACATCGCGATCTCGATCGGCGGGGTGTTCGAGTCGGGCGATGCGGGCGCGAGCTGGACGCCGCTGAATGAGGGCTGCGCCGCCGACTTCCTGCCCGATCCCGATGCGCTCTTCGGTCACGATCCGCACTGCGTGGTGCAACACCCTGCGATGCCCGACCGGCTCTACCAGCAGAACCATTGCGGCATCTACCGCCTCGATCGCCCGGGCCGCCGCTGGCAACGCATCGGCGAAGCGATGCCGAAGAAGATCGGCGATGTCGGTTTTCCGATCGTGCTGCATCCCACCGATCCCGACCGCGCCTGGGTGCTGCCGATGGACGGGGGCACGGTGTGGCCGCGCACCTCGATCGATGGGCGGCCGGCGATCTATGCAACCCGCGACGCCGGCGCGAGCTGGCGGCGGCTCGATCGCGGCTTACCGCGCTCCCAGGCCTGGCTCACGGTGTTGCGCCAGGCGATGTGCACCGACACGCACTCACGCATCGGTCTTTACTTCGGTACGACTGCCGGAGAGGTCTGGGCGAGCAGTAACGGCGGCGAGAGCTGGCGCTGCCTCGTGCGCCACCTGCCGGAGATCTACTCGGTGACCCATGCCGCTTAGGAAGCCGGCCGCCGCCTCCTGCACGGTGCGCATCGCAAGTCCGCTGCGCTCCTACACGGCCGGTACCGCCACGCTCGGCGCCTGCGGTAACAATCTCGCCGAGGTGCTGAGCGCTCTCGATGAGCGCTTTCCGGGCATCCGCTTCCGCATGATCGACGAGCAGGACCGGATTCGCCCGCACCTGCGGCTGTTCGTGAACTCGAGCGAGGCCAGCACGCTCACCGCGAAGGTCGCGGACGGTGATACCGTGCACGTCATCTGTGCCCTTTCCGGAGGCTGAGCATGGCCCTTTCCAACAGCGAGCGCGAGCGCTACCGCCGCCATCTCTCGCTCGGTGACTTCGGCGAGTCGGGGCAGGAGAAGCTCAAGGCCGCACGGGTGCTCATCGTGGGCGCGGGCGGGCTCGGCTCTCCGGCCGCGCTGTACCTGGCGGCCGCGGGCTGCGGCACGCTCGGGCTGCTCGACTGCGATCGCGTCGATATCTCGAATCTCCAGCGCCAGGTGCTGTTCGACAGCGCGCAGCTCGGGCAAGCGAAAGCGACCGCCGGGTGCGAGCGCCTCGCGGCGCTGAATCCGGAAGTGCGCGTCATCGCCCACGCGATCGAGCTGCGTGCGGCCAACGTGCGCGAGGTGTTCGCGCAATACGACCTGGTGCTCGATGGCACCGATCGCCTCGCGACGCGCTACCTGATCAACGACGCCTGCGTGATCCTGCGCAAGCCGCTCGTCTCGGCGGCCATCCACCGCTTCGAGGGCCACCTGATGAGTTACGTCCCGGGACAGGGGCCGTGCTACCGGTGCCTGTTCCCGCAGGCGGTGGACGGCATGGTGGCCAACTGCGCCGAAGCGGGTGTGCTTGGTGTGCTGCCCGGAGTGCTCGGCACGCTGCAGGCGACCGAGGCCATCAAGCTCGTGACCGGCATCGGTGAGCCGCTGCTCGGAAGGCTGCTCACCTACGATGCGCTCGAGATGCGCTTCAGCGAATTTCGGGTCGCACGGCGCCATGATTGCGCGGTGTGCGGGGAGGCGCCCACCATCACCGAGCCACACGATGCGCCCTCACGCGCGGCGGCGCCCGCGGGCGTGCGGCGCCTCGAGGTGGCGGCACTCAGCGAGATGCTGCAGCGTGGCGAGCAGCCGCTGCTCGTCGATGTACGCGAGGATGCGGAGTTCGCCGCCGGGCATCTCAGCGGCGCGCTGCACATCCCGCTCGGACAACTGCCGCCGCGCCTGGCGGAGATAGCTTCGCGCGGAGATCCGGTATTCATCTGCCGCAGCGGCGGGCGCAGCATGGCGGCCTGCCAGATGGCGCTGCGCGCCAACATCCGCTCGCCGGCGAACCTCGAGGGCGGGATGCTCGCCTGGGCAGCGAGTGTCGATCCCTCGGTGCACGTTCTCTGAGAGACGCTCGGCCGGAGCAGCCGGGGCGGCGAGCGCTGCTCAGGCGTCGGGGTGACAGCGCGACTTCGCGAACGACAGCCGCAGCTGGATGCGGCTCTGCAGCCGCGCGAGCGCGGCCCGCGGCTCGTCGACGAACTCGAACAGCTGCAGATCCTCCGGCGCGATGGTGCCGTGGCGCACGAGCGCGTCGAAGTTGACCACCTCGCGCCAGTATTCCGAGCCGTACAGGAACACCGGGATCGAGCGGTCGAGCTTGCGCGTCTGCGCGAGCGTCAGGATCTCGAACAGCTCATCGAAGGTGCCGAAGCCGCCGGGGAAGGCGATCAGGGCGTGGGCCAGGTGCGCGAACCACAGCTTGCGCATGAAGAAGTAGTGGAACTCGAAGGCGAGGCCCGGACTGATGAAGCGGTTGGGCCGCTGCTCGTGCGGCAGCCCGATGTTCAGACCGATGCTGCGGCCGCCGGCGAGCGCGGCACCGCGGTTCGCCGCCTCCATGATGCCCGGTCCGCCGCCTGAGCAGACGATCAGCCGCGCATCGCACTGCCGGGCGCTCCAGTCGGTGATCAGCCGGGCGAGCTCGCTCGCCTCGTCGTAGTAACGGCCGAGGGGCCCCGCGGAAGCAATCCGTGCCGAACCGAAGAACACCACGGTTGCGCTGATGCCCGCCTGGCCGAAGGTGCGCAGCGGCGCCAGGTACTCGGAGACGATCCGGATCGGACGGCCTTCGTCCGAGTCGATGAACTGCGGATCGTGGTAAGCGAGCGGAGGTATATGCACCGTGAGCTCCTCCTCAGGAACGCGCAACGTTGCGCGCCCCCGCCACTGTAACGAAAAGACCGCACTGCGTGCGATACTCGCCGCCGGATGTGTCTCGCTCCGACACGGTGCATCGCCCTGCTCGCAGCGAGCGCACTCCTCGGCTGCGCCGCCCGCGCCGCGGTCCTCCCGCCGATCGACGCCGGCACCTCGCTGCTCGTCGTCTCGCCGCATCCGGACGATGAGACGCTCTGCTGCGGCGGAGCGATCCAGCGCGTCGTGAGCGCCGGCGGCCAGGTATCGGTGGTGTGGATCACGAGCGGCGATGCAGCGTGGTTCGATCTGCTGCTCATGAGTCGCAGCCTGTTCCCCGCTCCGGCGCGCGCACGCGAGCTCGGGGAGCAGCGCATGGGCGAGGCGCGCGACGCCACGGCGCGACTGGGGGTGCCGCCCGGAGGCCAGCTGTTCCTCGGCTATCCCGACGGCGGCATCGAGCGACTGCTCGGCGCCCATCGCGCCGTGCCCTACACCTCACCGACAACCGCCGTCGCCGCGGTGCCGTACGCCGCCGCACTTTATCCGGGGCACCCCTACACGGGTGAGGCGCTCGAGCGTGACTTCCTCGCCGTGCTCGAGCGCGTGCAGCCCACTCTGATCCTCGCTCCGAGCGCGCTCGATTCCCACCCCGATCATCGCTCCGCGGGCCGCCTCACGCAGCGCGCGCTGCAGCGATTTTCGGGGTCGACCGCGGTACGTTACTGGATCGTCCACGGCGGCGAGGGCTGGCCGAGTCCGCGCGCACTGCTGCCCGGTATCCCGCTGACGCCCGCGCCGCTCGCGCGGCCACTCGCGCCGGCGGCCTTCGAGCTCACCCCCGCCGAGGAAGACCGCAAGCTCAGCGCACTCGAGGCCTACCCGACACAGCTGCGCGTGATCGCGCCGTTTCTGCTCGCCTTCGTGCGCACGAGCGAGCTGTTCTCATTGCGGGCCGATTTGGCAGCGCCGCAGCCGCCGGCGCGTTGAGCGCTGCGCACCGCGCCTCGTGGCACAGCTCACTCGGGACGCCGCGGCCGGCGCCAGCGATCGAGCTGACGGTCCAGGGCGCCGGCGATGCTCTCGCGCAGCCGATCGAGCCAGGCGCGCTCACGCCAGTGGCGGCGGCTGATGAGCCGTGAAACGCGGAAGTCGCGCTCGAAGAGCGCCGCCACCGTGTCGGCGAAGCGCCGGTCGGCGACCTCCTGGTTGGCCTCGAGGTTCCAGCGCAGGCTCCAGCGATCGAGGTTACTCGAGCCGACCGATACCCAGTCATCGCACAGAATAACCTTGCCGTGCAGCATGTGCGGCTGGTACTCGTAGATGCACACACCGCCGCGCAGCATGCGCGCGTAGAAGCGCCGCGAGGCGTGGCGCACCCACGGGTGATCGGTGCGCGCGCCCGGTGTCAGGAGTCGCACATCCACCCCGCGGCGCGCCGCCCGCCCGAGCGCCGCGCGAAAGCGCCGCGCGGGCACGAAATAGGCGCTCATGATCCAGGCGCGCTGAATGCTGCTGTCGATGCGGCGCAGAACGCCATTGGCGAGCACCGAGCGCTGCCGCGCCTCCGACAGCGACAGCCGCCCGGCCGCTCCGGCCGCCGGCTCGCACGGCGGCGGCCAAGGCAGGTCGAGCTCCGCGCCACTTCGGCGCCACGTGCGCGCGAAGGCCCGCTGCCAGTCGGCGAGCACGGGTCCCTGGATGCGCACCATCACTTCGCGCCATGGCCCACGCGGGTTTCCGGGCGCGAACTCGTCCGTGAGGCCGGTGCCGCCGACGAAGCCCGTGCGGCCATCGGTGAGCAGCAGCTTGCGGTGATCGCGCAGCAGATTGCCGAGGCGCTTGGCGAGAGCGAGCGGGTTGAAGAAGCGCAGCTCCACACCGCCTTCCAGCAGGCGCCGCCGGTCGGCGCGCGAGAGCCCGAGGGAACCGAAGGCATCGAACAGCACGCACACGCGTGCGCCGCGGCGCGCCGCCGCGGTGAGCGCGTCGATGAAACGCGTCAGGATGTGCCCCGAGTGCACCAGGTACATCTCCAGCAGCACCGAGGCGCGCGCGCCGTCGATCGCGGCCAGCATGGCCGGGAAGAACTCCGCGCCGTTATCGAGCAGCTCGAACGAATTGCCGGTTCGCCACGGCCACCCGGTGGTCGTAAATTGCTCTGGATCCCAGTCCGCCATGAGCCAACAATGACTGACCTGCGGATGAGTTGCCACAACGCGCTGCGGCTGCTGCTCGCGCCGCTGTTGCTGCTGCTGCCGCTGCTCGGGCCTGCCCGGGCGGGCGCCGAGGTCGTCGATTCCGTCAACTCCGTGCGTGCCGCCGGCTGCAACGGCCACCCCTCCGCAGCGCCGCTACGGAGCAACGCCCGGCTGGATGAGGCCGCGCACCGGCTGTCGCAGGGCACGGCGCTGCGCACGGCGCTGCAATTGGCCGGCTATCACGAGGTGCGCTCGTTCTCGGTCAGCATCTCCGACGTGTCGCCGGGTGGCGATGTAGCGCGCACCCTCGCGCGGCAGTTCTGCCAGCAGGTCATCGATCCGGCCTTGCGCGAGATCGGCACCTGGCGCAGTGGCAGCAGTGTGTGGCTCGTGCTGGCCGAGCCCTTCGCGCCACCGGCGGCGCAGGATCTCGGCGACATCGGCCGGCGGGTGCTGGCCCTCGCCAACCGGGCACGCGCCGCGCCGCGGCGCTGCGGATCGACGCCCTATGCGGCGGCCGCACCGCTCGCGGAAAGCGGCGAGCTCTCGCAGGTGGCGCTCGCCTACGCGCGCGAGATGGCCCGCTGGCAGTTCATGGACCACACCGGGCGCGATGGCAGCTCGCCCGCCCAGCGCCTCTCGCGCAGCGGCTACCGCTGGAGCGAGGTCGGCGAGAATCTTGCGAGCGGCATCATGAGGCCGGAGGACGTCGTCGCCGGATGGCTCTCGAGCCCGGAGCACTGCGCCAACCTGATGGACCCGCACTTCCGGGAGATGGGCGTCGCGTTCGCCGTGAACCCGCACGATGCGCGCGGTGTGTACTGGGCGATGGAATTCGCGACGCCGCGTTGAGCGCTGCGAGCTTCAGCCGTGCGCACCCGGAAGCGGCGGCGCGCCGTGCTCGAGCGTCAGCACGATGCCGGCCGTGAGGTACAGCACCGCAAACCATTTCAGCGCATCGACGCAGAGTGCATCGAGGGTGTAGTAGATGCTCTGCAGGTGCGCGTAATGCTGCACGGCCTGGACGCCGCCGATCAGCAGCGCAGCCGTGACGACCAGCAGCAGCACCGGAACCGCGGCGGAGCGTCCGGGGCGCTCGCCGCTGGCGACTGCCGGTGCGGGCAGACGGTCATACCACAGCACCAGCATGCACAGCCCGACAACCGAGCTCAGGTACTGCAGGGCGTGGTAGACCGTGCCGTTGTAAGGACCGAGGGTGAGTGGTGCGCTGAGCGCGGCGACCCGGCGCACGATCCAGCCATGCTCGTGCGTAAGTGAATCCCACAGCAGGTGTGTCCAGATCCCGAGCAGCAGCGCCGGCGCCGCGTAGGCCCATTCGAGCGGGCGGCGGAAGGCGCTGAGCGCGCGCCGGCAGAGCGCGCGTGCGCGCGCCGAGAGCAGCGCCGTGAGCGGCATCTGCAGCATGCAGAGCACGGCGAGGGAGAGGTAACCGAGGAGCAGGTCGATGGTGAACGAATGCGCGAAGTGGTGCGTTCCGGGCAGGTGGCGGCCGAGACCCCCAGGCAGATAGACGGGCAGATCCGGCACCATGGCGCCGACGATCAGTGGCGCCGCGCGCAGGTAGCGCACGCCGCGCAGCGGCAGAACTGCGGCCGGATGCGCCAGGGTGAAGGGCACGCAGCCTCAGCCCTGCGACGCGCGCGGCGTCACCTGCACGCGAAAATCCATGCCCACCCAGCGGGTGCCGGAACGATAGGTCAGGTCGATGTAACGCCCGGCGCGCAGGCGCTGCGTGTCGATCTCCAGCACGTGCACACCGAGCGGGTTGGCGGTGGTGCTCTCTTCGCGCACGTCCTGCCAGCCATCGACTCCCCAGCGCACCGCGCCCGCTTCACGCAGCACGAAAGTGAGCGCGCAACCCTCGGGGAGCTCGTTGACCGGCGCCTGCTCCGCCCACACGACGTGCGTCAGCGGCGGCCGGTCGCCGCCGTAGCGCTGCCACACCGCATCCGGGCGATCGAAGGGGCGCTGCAGCTTGCGCGAGGCGGCGAGCTTCAGGTATTCGGCATGCGCCCACACGAGCGGCATCGCCGCACCGCTCGGGCGGCCGGGTGCGAGCCCGAGCGCGGGAATCGGTGCCGCATCCCACACCTGCTCGGGGAGCATGCCGCCGGGGGATGCCATGCGTGTCATCGCCACGAGAAACGGCAGCGGATCGCGCCCGCGGCACAGCTCATAGTGACCGCGCTCGCCGGTGAGCAGCGGCCACCCGCGTCCGCGCCCGGTGCCGTCGTAGGCGCTGCCATCGTCGTGCTCGCCGTAGCCATCCTCGTTATAGCGGTGCCACACAGGCCCCATCGGGGTGTCGACTTTCAACAGGGCATCCACCACCTTGACGGTGGCGAGGATGAGCGGATCCTCCGCGCGGCGCAGACCGAAGCGCACCAGCTGCAGGAAGTCGACGCCCACCTGGGCGCCGACCGGCAGGCTCGGATCCCGCTGCAGGTTGCGGATCGGCAGCACGCCCTCGGGATGATGACTGATGAGGGTCTGCTCGGGCGCAACGCGCACGTAATAGCCCGGCACGTCGTAGAGCCGTGCGAGCGGTGCGTCCCCGCCCACCGAGGTCCAGTCCTCCAGGCGCGCATTCCAGAAGTCCGCGACGGTGAGTGCCAGCTCGCGCCCCTCGGCGGGCAGATAGCGTGCGCCCCCGATGAGCGCCGCGATGCAGACCGCGAGCGTGAAGGTGTTGAGCCCCGCATTTTCCTCCCAGCGATCCTGCTGACTCACCGGTCCGTTGCGCACCAGGAACGAGAGCGCGCCGCGGATCATGTCGTGCACTTGCGTGCCCTCGAGGGCATTGCGCTCATCGAGCGCCACCGCGAGCAGTACCGGGAAAGCGGTCTCATCGAGCTGCAGGCCTTCCCAGTAGCCCTTGCCCCCGAGCCACTGGTTCTGATTCCAGTGCCCGTCCGCGTGCTGCGTGGCGAGCAGGTACCGCAGCGTGTTGCGTGCCTCGCGCACGGCGCCCACCGCGAGCAGCGCGCCGGAGCATTCGACCAGATCGCGCGGCCACACGAGGTGATAACCCTCCCGCTCCTCGTGCGTGTTGCCCCACGGCACGCTGAGCGAGGCGACCATCGCGCCCGGATAGGTTTTGTCCTGGTGCACGCGCAACGCCATGGTGGAGATGCGCACCTGCTCGGCACACTCCGCCGGCAGCTCGCCGCACAGCACCTCGTGTCCGCACTGCGTGTGCCAGCGCGTCCAGCCGATGAGTTGCCGCTCCCACGAGATCGCGAAGGGCTCCGACAGCGCGGTCAGCGCGAGCGTCGCCGCCGACTCCGGACTGCTGCCGAAACCGAGGCCCAGCACCGCCTGCCGCGGCAGCTCCCCGACCAGCGCGACGTTGCCGGGGCCCGCGCTGTCGTACTGCCAGGTGAGGCCGCCGTTGCGGGCGAAGTCCTGCCAGCCATCGCTCGCGCCGACGAAACCTGCGCTGGCGCGCCCGAGCGCATCCTGCTGCTGCGCCGTGACCGCGGCGAGCGCCAGAGCGAACGGTCCCTGCTCGGCCCACAGCAGCCGTCGTCCCCGATAGTCGGCGACCTGGGCGCGATTGTCCTTGCCGGTCCCGCCGAGATGCGGCGCGAGCAGCGCATAGGGCTTCAACGACTCATCGCCGCTGAGAGTCACTTCGACGAGCAGCACGTCGCGGTGCTCGCAGGGCGCGACCCGCAGCGTGAGCTCGAAGCGCTCGTGGCGATGGACGATGCGCACCGCGGGCGCGCCCGGCGCGGCGAGCTCCACGGTGTAGCGCCACAGCCGCTTGACCTCGACCCAGAAGCCCGCGCCGTCGCCGACGAGGAAGCCCAGATCGCGGATCTGCGGAATGTCGACCCGCGGGTAGTAAACCTCGTTGACGATGCCGCCGCCGATTGTGAACCACAACCTTGATCCGCCGAGCGCGCAGCCGACCATGTCCTTGGCGCTGCTGCACCAGGTCGAGGGTATACCGGGGGCTCCGGGTGCGGTGCTCATCGGCGCTGGCGTGCCTCACGCACGGCAGCCGACGCCGAGGTGAATATTCCGGAGTGCGGGTCCCACAACCGCAGCCCACCGGTGAAAGCATGCAGGTTGCCTCCGAGGCGAACACCCGCGGGCAGCTTCTTCAGACGTGCGGCGTTGCCGCCGCCGAGCACGATGTAGTCCGCCGCGAAAGCGGCGCGCAGATCCGCGATCACCTCGCGCACGGCCTTGCGCCAGCGCCGGTTGCCGAGCCGCTCCCGGCCGCGCTCGCCGACATAGTCCTCGAAAGTGCGGCCGTGCTTGTAGGGCATGTGTCCGACCTCGGTCGGCTCGACCACGCCATCGATGACGAGCGTCGCGCCGAGCCCGGTACCGAGCCCGATGAACAGCATGCGCCCGCCGCGATAGCTGCCGATCGCCTGCATGGCTGCATCGTTGATCAAGCGCACCGGACGCTCGAACGCCGTGGCGAAGTCATAACCGACCCAGCCGGTGCCGAGGTTGTGCGGCTCGGCGGCGATGCGTCCATGGTAGGTGAGCCCGGGGTAGCCGATCGACACCGCGTCGTAACGCCGCTCGCCGAGGAGCTTGCACACCTGACGCGTCATGCGGCCCGGGGTCATCTTCGGCCCCGACTTGAACTCGCGAATCGCCCCATGTGGGCCGATGCGGAATTTCACGTGCGTGCCGCCGACATCGATCACCAGGATGTAGCGGCGGTCGGGGACGCGCTGCGCCTTGCTGCTGGCTCGCATGCGGGGATTTTCCCCGGATTCCCGCACCTTGACCACCGCCCGGTATGAACACGCCGCGTGATTCAAACGCGTCGCTCGGCTGTCAAGCGATCGATCCGGCTCGAACGACAATCGAGCGTGAGCGCCGCGGTGCGGGTGTTGCTGAAAGAGCGAAGGCGGCGGGCTCTTCAACAACCCGCCGCCTGCGCGCCACTCACCGTGTCATCGAGGCACCCGCCGACGCATCGGCGGAGGCCGTGGCCGAAGCATCGACCTGCGGAGCCGGGCGCGGATCCGCGACGGCCTGGGTGCCCGAGGCGCTTGCGTTGCCCGAGGTGCTTCCCTTGCCCGAGGCGTTTCCTTTGCCTGAGGCAGCCTGCGTGCCAGAAGCGTTGTGCGTGCCCGAGGCGCTACGGGTGTCATCAGCGGGCTGCGTCCCTGAGCGGCCGCCGCGGGAGGGTGGCGGATCGTTGCCCGGCGCAAAGTGGCCGCCAGAGTTCACCGACTGCGACGCCCCGCCCATCACCCCTGTCACGGTGCTGGCGCTTCCGCCCACAGCAGCATTGGTGCTCGCTTCCGCAACCGTCGCCGTCGCGGCAGTCGTTGACGTTGCGCCGTTCGCCAGTGACTTGGCGTCATCTGAAGCGAAGTGCGCCGCACCGGTCGCCTCATGCGACGCGCGCGCACCGGTCTTTGCCGCCTCGCGAGTCCCCGCATCGACCTCGCGACGCGCGTGGAGGTTGTTGTGCAGCGATGCGTCACTGGCCGCGTTCATGCCACCGTTGCTAGTGGCAAGGCCGCCGAAAGAACCGCCAAAGGCTCCGCCGGCACCGCCCCGTACGCCTGCGCCCAAGAGCTGCGCCTGTGCGGGGCTCGTCATGACCAACACTGCGGCCAGCGCGGCGCTCGCCAAAAGATGATTCGTCTTCATGGTCCTCTCCTCTGGAGGGCGCGGACGGTCCGCGACCTTTCAGGGAGTACTACGAATGGGGCGGGGGATTTCTTCCGATTTCCTTGTGCACAGCGAGCCGGGTTGCTACTTGACTTAATCGGGCCGCGCGCTGCCGAGCGCCGCCTGGAGGCGCAGCTCCGCCCCGACCACTCCGTAGCCGAGAGCCGGATCGGTGCCTGAGGAGGCCGAGTGCTGCGCCGAACGCGCGAGCACGGCCACCGCCTCGCTCGAGGCGCCACTCTCGGGAGCCGCGAGCGGGGGCAGCGCAAGTGCCAGCAGGCCAGCAACGATTGGCGCCGCGAACGAGGTGCCGCGCACGCGCACATAGCCACCCTGCACCTTCGCGGCCACTAGGTCCGCGCCGGGTGCGGCAAATTTCACCTGTGGGCCGCGCACGGCTTCGGCAAGCACACGGTCGCGGATATCGACACCGGTCACACCGATCACGCCCGGCCACGCCGCCGGGTAGAGCGGCGGAGCCGCGGGCCCGTCATTGCCCACCGCGGCCACCACCAAGGTGCCACGGGCAATGGCCGCGCGCACGACCCGCTCCAGCAGCTGGTCGGGCGGTCCCACCAGGCTCACGTTGATGACCGCAATGTGCTGCTCCAACAGCCAGGCGAAGCCCTCGGCGACGGCCTCGACGGATCCACCGGTCGGTTTGCCGCAAAACGCATCGACCGCGTACAGCGAAGCGCCCGGCGCTGCCCCATGGAAAGTCGCTGCGCGTCCCACCAGAAGCGAGGCGACCGCGGTACCGTGTGCCGCCGGTACCGGCTGCGGGCCGCAGCCGTGTCGCTCGAGCGCGAGACCGCGGAATACCTCATGCCCTGCATCGACACCGCTGTCGATCAAACCGATGCGCACGGCGCCGGTCGGGCCGGCCGCGGTCCCCTCCGCCGCCGCCGCCCGGTGCAGCGCGGAGCCGCCCGGCAGCGGAACGGCCACCGTGCCGGGCTCGAGATGACTGCCGGCTTCGAGGTAGATGTGGTTGAAGTCGTAGGTTCCTGCCGGGTCCTGCTGTTGCAGGCGCCGCAGTGCGCGCGCGGTTCCCCCGGAGACGCGCAGCACCGCGATGCGCAGATCGAGCGGCGCGAGCGTGAGCTCGCGCTCGAGCGAAAATCCCGCCGCGACCGCCGACTGCAGCACCGCTGCAGAGGGTGCGAGCGCCAGCACCTCGCCGCGCACCATCGGTGCGCCGTGGGGATCGGCTTCGATCACATCGCGGTGGTTGCGCAGCAGCGCGCGGATGGCAGCGGCGTGCAGCTCGCGCAGGCGGCGCGGATCGAGCTCGCCCACCGCGGCATCCGCTGCGCTCTGGGTCGGCTGGAGACTCGCCACGCTGGGCACGCTGAGGGGCGGCAGCTGCGGCAGCCGCACGGGCGGCAGCAGTTGCGCGCCGCCAGGCGACGCGAGAGCCAGGCACACTATGAGCACGAGGCGGCGCATGACGGCACCTTAGTGCAAGGTCGCCATGCGCGAAAGGAATGGAAGAAAATGGCTCGTCCGAGCGTAGTGTCGAGGTATGGCGGACCGTGAGCGTCCCAGACTTGCGCAGGCAACTGGTGGCATTGCTCCCGCGTCTGCGGCGCTTCGCACGCGCGCTCGCGCGCAACGCCGCCGATGCCGATGACCTGGTGCAACTGGCTCTCGAACGCGCCCTCGCGCGCGCCGGCCAGGCCCGCGCGGACAGCGATCTGGGGGGCTGGATGTACGGCATTCTGCGCAATGCCTGGATCGATGAGCTGCGCTCGCGCGGGCGGCGTGCGCGGCTGTTCGCGCCGGCGGAAGCGGCCAGGCACGAGGGCGATGACTCGCAACCCAGGCAGGCGGAGTTGCTGTCGGTGCAGGAAGCGCTGGCACGGCTGCCGCAGGAGCAGCGCATCGCCGTCGCGCTGGTGCTGATAGAGGGGCTCTCCTACAAGGAGGCGGCGCACATCATGCAGGTACCGATCGGGACCCTGACCAGTCGCCTGGCGCGCGGGCGCGAAGCGCTGCAGAAGATGTTGGGCGATAGCTGAAGGATGCCCATGAAATTCGACGATGAGACGCTCATGGCATACGTCGACGGCGAGCTCGATGCGCGGGCACGCGCCGCGCTAGAGGCCGCGGCGGCTTGCGACCCGGCACTTGCCCAGCGCATCGCGCTACAGCAGCGGCTGCGCGCACGGTTGCGCAGGGAATTCGATCCCGTACTTGCCGAACCGGTGCCGGAGCGGTTGCTTGCAGCAGCCCAGGGCGCGGCGACGCCAGAGGCGTCCGCGAAACTGTTCGAGCTGCGCCGCCCGCAGGCTCGCTGGTCTTGGCCGCAGCTCGCAGCGCTCGCCGCGAGCCTGCTGTTAGGCGCGCTGCTCGGGCCCTGGCTGCTGCGCAGCCCCGCATCCTTCGTGACACGCGACGGCGCACTGGTTGCCGGCGACACACTCGCGCACGCCCTGTCGCAGCAGCTCGCCAGCTCACAGCCCGCCGATGCGCCGGCGCAGATCGGCGTCAGCTTCCGCGCGCACAGCGGGAATTACTGCCGCACCTTCGTGCTCAGGGGCGAGCTCGCCGGGCTCGCCTGCCTGGAGCGCGGCAACTGGAAGCTGGAAGCATTCGCCGCGACCGAGCCCGGGGCCGGTGGTAGCGGCTATCGCCCCGCGGGGTCCGCGCTACCGCCCGCCATCGCAGCGAGTGTCGATGCGCTGATCAGCGGGGCGCCGCTCGATGCGGCGGGCGAAACGGCGGCCCGCGAGCGGAACTGGAGCCGCTGAGCGCTCAGACTTCGTAGGCGCGCGCGAGCACCGCGCGCGCCGCGCGGCCGGCATCGAGATCGCGGCAGTTGACGATCCCCAGGCGGAAGCCCCCCGGTGGCATCGGATGCGCCGCCGCCGGACGCTCGGCGTGAAAGGTGATCTGCACGCTGGTCACCTGCGGCATGCGCCGGACCTGCTCCACCGCGGCAGGCGGTGGATGTTGGTACTCGTGCCCATGCGGCCCGAAGAGCGCCAGGCTGTAGCCGACATGGCGCTCGCCCTCGCTGAAGTCCCAGGCGCCGTACTGATACAGCAGCACCACCGCCTCCAGCCAGCTGCGCCCGTAGAGGTCCGGCCACTGATCGGCGAAGCGCAGGTGCGCATCGATGATGCGCCCGCCGATGGTCTCGAAATTCACCATGCCGGTGTAGGCGCCGAGATGCTGCGCAAGCCAGGCCCCGAGGTACGCTTCGAGGCCCGGCCGCGGTGCCGCTTCGATGGTCCAGTAATCGAACATGCCGCCGCCCGCGGGCATGCCGCGCGAGTGCCGCCACCACGCTGCGCGCCCCTGCACGACCGCGACATCCGAGCTCACGTGGTCGCCTTCGAGCAGCGTCATCCACAGATGCCCGGGGGTCAGGTGCCGGCGGTACTCCTCCAGGCTGCGCAGCACGCGGCTCCCCACTCCCATGCCGCGCAGGTTGGTGATGGGTTTGCTGAAGACCGGGAACTGCAGCGGCTCGACCCCGTGCGGCGCGCACTCGAGCGCCTGCGAAGCGCACAGCCGCAGCTTGTCGTACACCCAGCGATGCTGCGGGTACCACTCGTACGCGTCCGGGTCCTCGGTCGGGATACGCACCGCCGGCGGACACGGCACGCCCTCGAAGTACTGCTGTCGCCACGGATCGGCCTCGCAGAACGGCATGGCGGCTTCGGGCAGTAGCGCGCGGGCTTTTCTCTAGAACAACCCGGTGATGCGCCCGTCGCTGTCGACGTCGATGTTGTTGGCGGCGGGAACCTTCGGCAGGCCGGGCATGGTCATGACGTCCCCGCAGATCATGACCACGAACTCGGCGCCGGCGGCGAGCCGCACCTCGCGGATGTTGACCACGTGCTTTGCCGGGGCGCCGCGCAGCTTCGGATCGGTGGAGAAGGAGTACTGCGTCTTGGCGACACATACCGGGTAGTGGCCGTAGCCGCCTTCCTGCAGCTGCCGGATCTGGGCCCGCACCTTGCTGTCGGCGGTGATGTCGCTCGCCTGATAGATCTCGGTGGCGATCGTCTTCATTTTGTCCCACAGCGTCGCGTTGTCCGGGTAGACGAAGCGGAAGCGGCTCGGTTGCTCGGTGAGGCGCAGCACCTCGCGGGCCAGCTCGAGCGCGCCGCGGCCGCCCTCCGCGAAATGCGTCGCCGTGATCACCCGCACGCCCTGCGGAGCGACACGCTCGATCAGCAGCGCGAGCTCGCGCTCGCTGTCCTCGGCGCGCCGGTTGATAGCCACGACGCACGGCAGGCCGTAGCGGTTGACGACGTTGTCGATGTGCCGCTGCAGGTTGACCACGCCCTTTTCCAGCGCGGCCAGATTCTCCGTCTTGAGGTCGGCGAGCTCCACGCCGCCGTGGTACTTGAGCGCGCGCACCGTCGCCACCACCACCGTGGCGGCGGGCTTCAGACCCGCCTTGCGGCACTTGATGTCGACGAATTTCTCCGCGCCCAGATCGGCGCCGAAGCCCGCCTCGGTCACCACGTAGTCGGCCAGCTTCAGCGCGGTGCGCGTGGCGATGACCGAGTTGCAGCCGTGCGCGATGTTGGCAAACGGCCCGCCGTGCACGAAGGCCGGATTGTTCGCGAGCGTCTGCACCAGGTTCGGCGCGAGCGCGGTTTTCAGCAGCGCCGTCATGGCGCCGTGCGCCTTGAGGTCGCGCGCCAGGATCGGCTCGCCGCTCGCGCGGTAGCCGACCACGATGCGTCCCAGACGCTCCTTGAGATCGGCGAGGCTGCTCGCCAGGCAGAAGATGGCCATGACCTCGGAGGCCACCACGATGTCGAAACCATCCTCGCGCGGCACGCCGTTGGCGGTGCCGCCGAGCCCAATGACGATCTGCCGTAGCGCGCGGTCGTTGATGTCGACCACGCGCCGCCAGGCGATGCGCCGTACGTCGAAGCCGAGCTGATTCCCCTGATGGATGTGATTGTCGATCAGCGCCGCCAGCAGGTTGTTGGCGAGCGCGATGGCGGCAAAATCGCCGGTGAAGTGCAGGTTGATGTCCTCCATCGGTACGACCTGCGAGTAGCCGCCGCCCGCCGCGCCGCCTTTCACGCCGAACACCGGGCCGAGCGCGGGCTCGCGCAGGCACAGGATGGCGCGCTTGCCGAGGAGGTTGAGGGCGTCCCCCAGCCCCACGGTCGTCGTGGTCTTGCCCTCGCCGGCGGGGGTGGGCGAGATCGCCGTCACCAGCACCAGCTTGCCATCGGGACGGCCGGCGAGCTGCGCCACGTAGTCGAGGGAGACCTTCGCCTTGTAGCGCCCGTACGGCTCGAGGCTCTCTTCGGGAATGCCGAGCCGCTCGCGCGCGAGCGGCACGATGGGTCGCAGCTGCGCGCGTTGCGCGATCTCGATGTTGCTGGGAACGGGCGTGGCTGGAGTGGCCGTCGTGTCAGGCATGGTTCGGGCGCCGTGATGGTAAAGAGCGTGAATGCTACCAGAGGCCCCGCGGACCGCGCTCGATTCGCGGCACGTCCCGGGCGCCCCGGCTAGAATCGCCGCCCATGTTGTGGCTCAAGGCCCTGCACGTGGTGTTCGTGGTGACCTGGTTCGCGGGGCTGTTCTACCTGCCACGATTGTTCGTCTACCACGCGGTAACAGCCGATGCCCCGGGGCTCGCGCGCTTCGAGGTCATGGAGCGGCGCCTGTTCTTCCTCATGAGCGTCGGCGGGGTGCTCGCGGTGCTGTTCGGCGCTGCCATGATCGCCGCCGCGCCCGGCTATCTCGAGCAGGGCTGGCTGCGTGCGAAGCTGCTGCTGGTGGCGCTGCTGGTCGGGTACCACTTCTGGTGCTACCGCCTCATGCTCGCGCTGCGCGCCGGCGTCAATCCGCATTCGCAGCGCTGGTACCGCTGGTTCAACGAGCTGCCGAGCCTGCTGCTCCTCGCCATCGTCATCCTGGCGGTCGTGAAGCCGTAGCGCCATCCGCGATCGCAGAAATCGCATTTGCCTCGCCGCCGTGGATCCATCCGTGGAGGCTGCGGGCGCGCGCTTCCCTACCAGATCCGCACCCGATCCGCGGGCGCAATGTAGAGCTTATCGGCCGGCTGCACGTGGAATGCCGCGTACCAGGCATCGATGTTCGGCAACGGCCCGTTCACCCGGAACCTTGAGGGCGCGTGCTCGTCCGACATGACCGCCTCGCGCAGCGCACCCTCGCGGTACTTCTGCCGCCACACCTGGGCGTAGGCGAGGAAGAAGCGTTGGTCGCCCGTGAGACCGTCGATCACCATCGCCGGCTTTCCCTTGAGCGAGATGTGGTAGGCCTCGTAGGCCACGTTGAGCCCGCCGAGGTCGCCGATGTTCTCGCCGACCGTGTTGGCGCCGTTCACCTTCAGTCCGGGCAGCGCCTCGAAGGCGGAGAACTGCTTGATGAGACGCGCGGTGCGCGCGGTGAAGACTTCCGCGTCCGCGGGCGTCCACCAGTCGCGCATCGCGCCATCGGGCCCGAACTTGCGCCCCTGGTCATCGAAGCCGTGGCCCATCTCGTGGCCGATCACAGCGCCAATCGCGCCGAAATTCACGGCGGCATCGGCGTTGGGATCGAAGAACGGCGGTTGCAGGATCGCGGCCGGAAACACGATCTCGTTGTTCGAGGGGTTGTAGTAGGCGTTGATCTCCTGCGGCGTCATCTGCCACTCGCTGCGATCGACCGGCTTGTCGAGGCGCTCCACCTGGTAGTTCCACTGCCACTCGGCCGCGCGGCGCACGTTGCCGAGCAGGTCATCGCGCCGCACGACGAGCGCCGAGTAGTCCTTCCACTTGTCGGGATAACCGATCTTCGGCGTGAAGGCGGCGAGCTTCTCGTGGGCGCGGATCTTGGTCGCCGGCGTCATCCAGTCGAGCGCATCGATGCGGGCGCTGAGCGCGGCCTCGAGGTCGGCGACCAGCTGCTGCATCTTCGCCTTGGATTCGGGCGGAAAATACTGCGCCACGTACAGCCGCCCGACGGCCTCACCGAGCGCATCGTCGACCGCATCGACGCCGCGCTTCCAGCGCTCGCGCTGGGCGGGCTGGCCGCGCATCGTCTGGCCGTAGAAGGCGAAGCGCGCCTCATCGAAGCGCTTCGGCAGGTACGGCGCGTGGGTGCTCAGGTAATGGAAGGTGAGGAAGTCCCTGAGCGTCGCGACGCTGGTGCGGCCATAGAGCGCGGACAGATCGCGGATCGCCGTGAGCTCCCCGAGCACCACCTGCCGACGCGCGCCGAGCCGCTGGGGGACGAGGAACGCCTGCCACGGGAAGCCCGCCGCATAAGCGAGCAGTTGCGCCTTGCTGCGCGGGTTGTAGATGGCATCCACGTCGCGCCGCTTCTCGATCGGCCACTGCACCTTCGCGGCCGCGGTCTCGAAGGCCATGATGTCGCGTGCTTTCGCATCCGCCTCCGGCACGCCGCCGAGAGTGAGCATCTGCGCGATGTAGGCGACGTACTTGGTGCGCAGCTCCTGCAGCGTGGGGTCGTCCTTGAGGTAGTAGTCGCGATCGGGAAGCCCGAGAGTCGACTCGCTGATGAAGACGCAGTAGCGGTCCGGATTTTTGAAGTCGGCCGGCAGCTGCACATCGAACAGCGTGGCAAATCCCGGCTCGCCGAACAGCCGGGCGATATCGGCGCGCGTGCGCGCCGCGGCGATGCGCTGCAGGTCGCCCTCGGCCGGGGTGAGGCCGTTGGCCTCGATCGCCGCCTGGTCCATGTAGGCGGCGTAGTAATCGCCGATCTGCTGCTCGGGCGTGCCGGGGGCGGCGTGCGCGGCGGCCGCGTGCTCGATGATCCCGCGCACCCGCTGCTTCGAGAGCTCATCGAGCACATCGAAGGGCCCGAAGGCCGATTTGTCGGCGGGGATGGTGAAACTGTCGTACCAGCCGCCGTTGGCGTAGGCGAAGAAGTCATCTCCCGGTTTCACCTGCGCGTTGCGGGCGCCGAGGTCCAGTCCGAAATCGCCGATGGCGGGCTTCGGCCGCAGTGCCGCCTCGCTGTGCGTGCCGAGCGCGGCCGCCACGTTGCGCGCGGCGGCATCCCCGGTAGCGTTCGCCGCGACGGCGCCGCCGGCGGCAGCGGTGGCCGGCTGAGGGTCGACCGGCAGAGAGGTCTCCGCGACGGGCTTCGCCGCGCACGCCACCAGCATGAGGAGCGCAGGCATCCAGGAGACGAGTCGCATAGCGTCGCAATCCTTCAATTTCTCGGGAAGGCGCGCATCATACGGGAAGCCCGCAGCCGGTGGCGCACGGATGGGCGCACTGGACGAGCCGGCGGGCGCACCGCCCGTTCTCACGGCGCCGCGCTGCCACCCCCGCCGCGTCTCAGGCCGGCAGCTCCCGTACCCGGTCGCGCCACTCGGTGCGCATCGCGGGAGCCGGCTCGCCGCTCTCGGTGCCGAGGTACAGGAACCCGACGATCGCATCGCCGCTCTCGAGCCCGAGCGCCTGCTTCACGGTCGCGTCATACGCCGCCTCGCCCGTCTTCCACATGGCGTTGAAGCCGAGCGCGACCGCCGCCAGCATCATGGCGTGCGCCGCGGCGCCGGCGGCCAGCGTCTGCTCGATGACGGGTATCTTGGCGGCGCCGTCGCAATGCGCCGCCACGGCGACGATGAGTGGCGCACGGAACGCCTTGAGCCGCTCACGTTGCAGGCTCTCCTCGCCGATCTGCGGATGTGTGCGGCGCAGTAGGTCGGCGAGCAGCGCGCCGAAGCGCTCGCGGGCCGCGCCCCGCATGATGACGAAGCGCCACGGACGCAGCCGCCCGTGATCCGGGGCGCGCGCGGCCGCAGAGAAGATGAGCTCGAGCGCACCTTCATCGGGTGCGGGCTCGGTGAGCGCGCGGGCGGAGCGGCGCGCGAGCAGTGCGTCTATGGCTTGCATGAGCGCATTGTCGCAGACTCGCGCCATGCTCAGCTTGTCGGAAGCCTGCGAGCGCAACAAGGGACCGATCCTGGAGGTGCTGCGGCAGGAGCTGGCGGCGAGCACGCGGGTGCTCGAGGTCGGGAGCGGCACCGGGCAGCACGCGGTGCACTTTGCCGCCGCGCTGCCGCAGCTCACCTGGCAGCCGAGCGAGCTGCCCGAGAACCTGGCGCCGCTCGCCGAGCGCATTCGCCTCGAGGGCGGGGCGAACCTGCGCGCACCGCTGGCGCTCGATGTGCGCGCCGATCGCTGGGCGGTTGCGCCGGTCGACGCCGTGTTCAGCGCCAACACGCTGCACATCATGAGCTGGAGCGAGGTGCGCGAGTTCTTCCGCGGTGTCGGCGCCGTGCTCGGCGCGCCCGGGGTGCTGTGCGTGTACGGCCCGTTCCGCTTCGCGGCTCGGCATACGAGCGACAGTAACGCGGCCTTCGATGAGTTCCTCAGGCAGCGCGACCCCGCGAGCGGACTGCGGGATTTCGAGGCGCTCGATGAGCTCGCTGAGGCGCGCGGCCTGCGGTTCGCCGCCAACCACGCGATGCCGGCCAACAACCGCACGTTGGTGTGGCGGCGCGCTGCGCCGGGGCAGCGCAAGGCGTAGAGTTGCATTTCATGGACCCCGACACGCTGCGCGAGATCCGCGAGGCGATTCGCAACATTCCGGACTATCCGCGGCCCGGGGTGATGTTCCGCGACATCACCACGCTCCTCGGCAATGCGCCCGTCTTCCACCAGGTGGTGGAGGAGCTGGTCCACCCCTGGCGCAACGAGCACGTCGACTACGTCGCCGGCATCGAGGCGCGTGGTTTCATTCTCGGCGGCGCGGTCGCGCATCAGCTGCGAGCGGGGTTCGTGCCGATCCGCAAGAAGGGCAAGCTGCCGCACACCACGGTGCGCGTCGCCTATTCGCTCGAGTACGGGCTCGATGAGATGGAGATGCACCGCGACGCGGTCGCCTCGGGCGATCGCATCGTGCTGGTGGACGATCTGATTGCGACCGGCGGCACCGCGGAAGCCGCGGTCAAATTACTGCGCTCACTCGGTGCGAGCATTCTCGCCGCCTGTTTCATCATCGACCTGCCCGATCTCGGCGGCTCCGCGCGACTTGCGGCGCTGGAGGTGCCCGTGCGGACACTTGTTGCCTTTCGCGGACAGTAGCGAGCCCGGCGCCCCGCAGCATTCCTTGTAAATTTATTTTATATTTCAGCGCCTTACAAGCTGATTAGCACGAACATTACGTTGCGGTCATACGCCGCTTCGGCGCAGATAATCCAGTCATAATACGTCCGCCTTGGCACGGGGGAGCCGCTCAGAACCGATCGACCAAGGCAAGCAGCGCATCTCATTAATTTTGGAGACCACATCGATGTTCAAGAAGCTTGTACCAGTCATCGCCCTCGCCCTGCTCGCGGGTCCGGTCTTTGCAGCTGACGCGCCGGCCACCACACCGTCGGATCAGTCGAGCACGGCCTCGTCCAAGCATCACAAGAAGCACTCACACAGCAGCAGCAGCAG